>Ga0209557_1000027_pt1 | contig 108531 bp, 101 predicted proteins | sample SaaInlV_120m_DNA_4_FD_184672 | JGI IMG/M metagenome (GOLD analysis project Ga0209557, IMG submission 184672) | Marine microbial communities from expanding oxygen minimum zones in the Saanich Inlet - Saanich Inlet SI074_LV_10m_DNA (SPAdes) (version 2) | ecosystem: Environmental > Aquatic >... | reverse complement strand
TCCAAGGTCACCGCGCCCCATAGATTAAACCCGACGAAACTTAACCCGACTTGCAACAGGCCCAAATAAACCGCGAGAACGACCAAGGCGATCAGAAAGCCTAAGAATTTTTCCAGCCCCGTGCCCGTATATTCAAAGGAGTCTCCCCCTGCATCAATCGCCGACCAGATATATCGGCGCATGCGCGTTCGGGCCCAAAATCGGTAAATCCCCAAAGTGAGGACTGTCAAAAGCCCTGTCCAAAAGGCAAGCCAAAAAAGTTTGGATTTTTCAGTCAAAAAAGCGCCTTTGAGGGGCGCCGGCGCCAAAGCTGCGCCCTCCCCCTGCGAAGTCAAAGCATCAGTCATGGATTTAATCCTGCAATTACATACCAGTATATTACAGCTTAATCACTTGGTGAAGCAATTGTCACGGGGAAATCCGCGCGGTGCCATGCGGCCAGCACTGGCGCGTTTGCCCATCCATTCGACAAGTTCCGCAGCCTCAACCACACGATTGCGCCCGGCCGGATCTTTCCATGATAGCCCCGCTTCTTGGTAGAATGTCGTGGCATCGGATAGGCCGCCGTCTTTATATTTTTGCAAGCGCACGCCCTTGCCGCGGCCCATTTCTGGCAGCTCATCAATCGCAAAGACCAAAACCTTACGATTTTCACCAACACAGGCCACATGATCTCCGACCACTGGGCAAGACAGAAGCGCCTTTACATCATCCTTGACGTTCAGCACCTGCCGCCCGCTGCGCGTTTGCGCAACAATCTCGGTTTCGGGCACCACAAACCCATCACCAGCCGTTGAGGCAACCAAACGCTTGACCGACGGGTCATGGATAAAGAAATCCACAATCTCAACGTCATTTGGTAAATCTACCATCAACCGCAGGGGCTCGCCCATGCCGCGTCCACCAGGCAGGTTGTCCGCCAAAAGCGTATAGAAGCGACCGTTGCTGCCGAATACGATCAGCTTATCTGTGGTCTGCGCATGGAAGACAAAGCGGCCCTCGTCACCATCTTTGTATTTCAAAGGCTTGTCCACAGCCACATGACCTGACAGCGCCCGGATCCAGCCCATTTTAGAGCAAACAACCGTCACGGGTTCACGTTCGATCATCGCCTCAAGCGGCACATCTTCCACCTCGCCAGCAATGGCAAAAGCGGTGCGGCGGGCGCCGCCTGCGTAGTCTTTGCCGAAGGCTTTGCGCGTGGCGCGCAATTGCTCACTGATTTTCGCCCATTGCAAAGCTTCATCAGAAATCAAATCGTCCAAACTGGCCCGCTCTTGTTGCAAAGCATCGCGCTCACGGCGCAATTCCATCTCTTCCAAACGCCGCAGGCTGCGCAGGCGCATATTCAAAATGGCTTCCGCCTGCACTTCTGACAGTTCCTCTTGGCCCTCCACCGCTTTGCGATACCTCAGCGGGCCGATATAGTCGCTCTCAGACATCGCCCGCGGATGATCCCGGCCCCAGTCTTCAAACATCAGTGCGGTTTTCGGCTCCTCATCATAACGGATGATATCAATCACCCGATCGAGATTGAGAAACGCCAGAATAAAGCCCTCTAAGACTTCCAGACGATGGTCGATTTTCGCCAAACGATGCTCAGAGCGCCGGACCAGGACCTCTTGCCGGTGGTCAAGAAAGGCGCGCAGCACCTCTTTCATACTACAGACCTTCGGGGTTAGCCCGTCAATCAACACGTTCATATTCAAACTGAACCGCAGCTCAAGATCGCTGTTGCGATAGAGCATATTCATCAGCAAGTCCGGTTCGACATTCTTACTGCGCGGTTCCAGAACAATCCGCAGATCCTCCGCCGATTCATCGCGCACATCGCCCAAAATTGGTACTTTTTTAGTTTGGATGACCTCGGCCAATTTCTCGATCAGCTTTGACTTTTGCACCTGATACGGAATTTCCGTGACCACAATCTGCCAAAGCCCGCGGCCAAGATCTTCAACTTCCCATTTGCACCGCAAACGAAACGAGCCGCGCCCGGTGCGATAGGCCTGTGCGATATTCTCTGGCGGCTCAACCAAAATACCGCCGGTCGGAAAATCGGGACCGGGCACATATTGCAACAATGTATCATCGCGGGCATCGGGGCTTTTGACCAAATGCAAACAGGCATCAATCAGCTCTGAAATGTTATGTGGTGGGATATTGGTGGCCATGCCCACGGCAATACCGCTGCTGCCATTGGCCAGAAGATTGGGGAAGGTTGCCGGCAAGACCACCGGCTCGGTGAGCGTGCCGTCGTAGTTTTCTCTAAAATCAACTGCATTTTCCGACAGGCCTTCCAAAAGCGCCTCAGCGACAATGGTCATCCGCGCTTCTGTGTAGCGGCTCGCGGCGGGGTTGTCGCCATCGATATTGCCAAAATTGCCCTGACCATCCACCAGAGGATAGCGCACGTTAAAATCCTGCGCCAAGCGGGCCATGGCGTCATAGATGGCCGCATCCCCATGGGGGTGGTAGTTGCCCATGACATCGCCAGAAATTTTTGCAGATTTGCGAAATCCGCCGTTGGCATTCAGCTTCAATTCGCGCATCGCATAGAGAATGCGGCGGTGAACCGGTTTCAAACCATCTCGCGCATCAGGCAGAGCGCGATGCATGATCGTCGAGAGCGCATAGGTCAGATAGCGCTCACCAATGGCCCGGCGAAGCGGTTCTGTCATTTCACTTGGATTTGGCGCGGTATCGTTGATCTGGTCTGACATGGCTTGGGTGTATCTGCCGAAAACTTGCAGGTCCAGCCCTACTCCATGGCGATCTGCGCGAAAATCTCTCCGCGCGATCAAAACGCTCATCCCAGAGGCCGCCCACCCGCATTAAGGCGTTGACCCAGCAGTTGGAATTCAGGCAAGTGGGCGCAGAAACACACGGGGGCATTTATGCAAAAATCAATTCTGATCACAGGGTGCTCTTCGGGCATCGGTTTAGACTGCGCCGAAACGCTCCATGCGATGGGCTGGAAAGTCTTTGCCAGTTGCCGAAAGCAAGCCGATTGTGACCGGCTTGAAGCTATGGGTCTCACCTCACCGCGTCTAGATCACGCGGATGCCGACACTATTCGGGATACGATTGAGCAAGTAAAGCATGCAACCGGCGGCACGCTTGATGCGGTGTTCAACAATGGGGCCTTTGCCGTGCCCGGCGCCGTAGAGGATTTACCAACCGACGCCCTACGCGCCATCTATGAAACCAATGTTTTTGGATATCATGAGGTCATTCGGCAGGTCCTGCCGATCATGCGGGCGCAAGGCCATGGGCGCATTCTCAATTGTTCGTCGGTCTTGGGCTTTATCACCCTGCGCTTTCGCGGCGCATATAACTCAACCAAATTCGCCCTCGAAGGATTGACCGACACCCTGCGCATTGAGATGCGCGACACCGGGATCAAGGTGATACTGATTGAACCTGGCCCCATTGACACAAAGATTCGTGAAAATTCCATCCCACATTTCGAAAAATGGATTGATTGGGAAAACTCGCCCCGCCGGGCACAATATGAGCAGGGGTTGATCCAGCGGCTCTATAGCCCGTCCGAGAAGCCAGAGACCTTTGAGCTGCCTGCCTCGGCTGTTACAGCAAAGGTTGTGAAGGCTCTGCACAGCGCCAACCCGAAGCCGCGCTACTATATCACCACACCCACCTATGTCATGGGGTTCTTGCGACGCGTCCTGCCGACGCGCGCCCTCGATTGGCTTTTGGTGCGGATGTAATGTCGCATGGGATTGGTCTTTGCCAAAAATTCCCCTAAGTGAAGCTTAACCGTCAGGAGGTGTTCCATGGGCAACGATCCACTTTTTATCATCGCCACGCTCGCCTGCGTTGTGGTTTTGGCCATATTGGCTTTGGGCATTGGTAGTTTTGCAAAGGGCGGCGAGTTTGCCCGCAAACATTCCAACCGTCTGATGCGATACCGGATTGCCGCCCAATTCGTGGCCGTTGTTTTGATTCTCCTCGCTGTCTTCTTTGGAAAGGGCTAACCATGGTTGTGCTCAATAAAATCTACACAAAAACCGGAGATGCCGGCACCACTGCACTTGGCAATGGAGCGCGCGTTGAGAAACATGCCTTGCGGGTGAACGCCTATGGCACCGTTGACGAAACCAACGCCACGGTTGGGCTGGCACGGCAATATTCAACGGGTGAGCTGGACGCGCAATTGGCGGCCATACAAAACGACCTCTTCGATCTTGGCGCAGATCTGTGCCGGCCAGATATGGAAAAAGACGCTCAAGCAGAATATCAGCCCCTGCGCATGAGCGAGGCACAGGTGGCGCGCCTGGAGGCAGAAATCGACGCGATGAATGACGCTCTGGAGCCGCTGCGCTCTTTCATTCTTCCTGGTGGCTCAGCGCTCGCAGCACAGCTGCACCTTTGCCGGACCGTCTCACGCCGCGCAGAACGGATGACTGTGGAATTGGCCGGGCAAGAGGCGATCAATGCCGCTGCCTTGCAATATCTCAACCGCCTGTCTGATTGGTTTTTCGTCGCCGGGCGCATCGCAAATGACGATGGGCGCGCCGATATTCTTTGGGTTCCCGGAGCCAATCGATAAGGCTTTAGCATGACCGCGTGTCACACTTTGCACAGATCCAATCACGATTTGGCCGCGGCAATGCGCCGAAATGTCGATTTTCCCCTGTTTCCCAAAGAAAAACGCAGGTAACACTGCGACAACTGTGAACTGAGAGTCGCCTGCGGCTCGCCCATGTACGGAGATATACACCATGAAGGTCTTAGTGCCGGTCAAACGTGTAATCGATTATAACGTGAAAGTCCGTGTGAAAGCGGATGGCAGCGGCGTCGATTTGGCCAATGTAAAAATGTCGATGAACCCTTTCGACGAGATTGCTGTTGAACAAGCGATCCGCTTAAAAGAGGCCGGGCAAGCCGACGAGGTGGTTGCGGTTTCTATCGGTGTGAAACAAAACCAAGAAACGCTGCGCACGGCGCTGGCCATGGGCGCGGATCGTGCCATCTTGGTGGTCGCAACCGACGATGTGCAAACTGATATTGAGCCTCTCGCAGTTGCCAAAATCCTGAAGGCTGTCATTGATGAAGAGCAGCCCGGCATTGTTCTGGCCGGCAAACAGGCCATCGACAATGATATGAATGCCACGGGCCAAATGCTCGCGGCGCTGACCGGTTGGTCACAGGCCACTTTCGCGTCCGAACTCGATATCCAAGGTGACAGCGCTTTGGTCACCCGTGAAGTGGACGGCGGCTTGCAGACGATCAAAGTCTCTATGCCGACCATTGTCACCGTAGACCTGCGCCTCAATGAACCACGCTACGCCTCATTGCCGAACATTATGAAGGCGAAAAAGAAGCCGATGGATGAGAAGACACCCGCAGATCTTGGCGTAGATATTGCGCCGCGCCTGACCATCGTCTCGACCGGAGAACCTGAAGCGAGAGCGGCGGGTATCACCGTGGGATCGGTCGATGAGCTGGTCGAGAAACTTAAAGAAGTGGGGGCTGTATAATGGCTGTACTCCTGATTGCTGAAGTGAATGGCGGCGAATTGGCCGTTGACTCAACCTCAAAAGCGCTGACCGCTGCAAAGCAAATCGGCGAAGTGACGGTGCTCTGCGTCGGATCTGGCTGCTCCTCTGCCGCTGAAGCGGCTGCGAAGCTTAACGGCGTGTCTAAAGTGCTTTGCGCGCAGAATGACGCCTATGGCCATGACCTTGCCGAGCCTGTTGCCGCTTTGATCGTATCACTGGCTGGTGATTACAGCCACATCGTCGCACCTTCCACCTCGGCATCTAAGAACATTCTGCCGCGCGTGGCGGCTCTATTGGATGTTATGGTCATTTCCGAAGTGACAGCGGTTATTGACGCAGACACATTCGAGCGACCCATCTATGCGGGCAATGCGATCCAAACGGTCAAATCCACCGATGCCACGAAAGTCGCGACAATCCGCACATCGACCTTCGATGCCACTGGTGAAGGCGGCTCAGCCTCGGTCACCAGCATAGATGCGGCTGGCGATCCCGGTCTTTCCTCTTGGGTGGAAGACAAGGTGGCCGAAAGCGACCGTCCTGAGCTCACCTCCGCAGGGGTAGTTGTCTCGGGTGGTCGTGGCGTTGGCTCACAAGAAGATTTCAAAATCATCGAAGATCTGGCCGACACATTGAGCGCCGCAGTGGGCGCCTCCCGTGCTGCGGTCGATTCGGGCTATGCACCAAATGATTGGCAAGTGGGTCAAACCGGTAAGGTTGTGGCACCGGATCTCTATGTTGCCGTTGGCATTTCTGGTGCCATTCAACATTTGGCCGGTATGAAGGACTCTAAAGTCATCGTTGCGATCAACAAAGATGAAGAGGCCCCAATCTTCCAAGTCGCAGATTTTGGTCTGGTGGGAGATTTGTTTGACGTCGTGCCACAGCTGACTGAGAAACTGGCCTAAGCCAAAACGCAACTTTTGAGACCCTAACACGGGCCCGTCTTATTGGCGGGCCCTTGTCATTTGGCAATGCGAAGATCCGGCTTAGGAAGATTCGGCCTAGGCGGCTTCGCCAAAACGGCTGGCCACCAGATCGCGCAAAGCATCGGCCAAGGCCAGCGACTCTGCACCACGGGTTTCAACCTCGATGCTGGTGCCATTGGCCGCGGCCAGCATCAACAATCCCATGATGCTGTCCCCTTCGGCAGACAACCCATCTTTGCGCACAACAGCGCCCGCATCAAACTGCTCAACCGTTTCCACAAATTTCGCAGAGGCCCGCGCATGGAGGCCTTTTTCGTTAATAATATCCAATATTTGCAGCACGTTTTCGTCCTATTGAGTCTCGGGAAGGCAATCCATATATTTTCGCCCCGCGTCTATGGCCCGCGAAATCGCTTCTGGCACGGGTTGACTCCGCGATTTAGCGAGTTTGACCAGAAGGGGCAGATTGGCGCCGTAGAGCACCCGGCGATTGGCACAGTTACAGGCGGAAAGTGACAGATTGGATGGCGAACCGCCAAACATATCGGTCACAATCACCACGCCGCCGCCAGTATCCACCCCATCTGCCGCTTGGCAAATTTCAATCTGCTTGGCTGCACGGTCGCAATCTGCGCCGATCGTAACAGCCGCAATGCCCCGTTGCGCCCCCACAACATGTTCCACCGCCGCCTTATACTCGGTGGCCAACCCGCCATGCGCTACGATAACGATACCTATCAACTGCTCAAAACCTTAGAGTCTGAAGTGTCCGACGGAGCCGCCTGTGCCAGCAGCTCTCTATGCCGTATGGTCACATGCCAGCCGCGCAATTGCAATTCTTTCTGTAACATTTCAACCATTGTGACAGATCTATGTTTGCCACCCGTACACCCAAAGCCAATGGCCAAATGCGACCGCCCCTCCGCCACATGGGCCGGGATGACAAGATCAATCAAATCGAGCACTTTATGTTTAAAGGCCGAAAACTTAACGTCTTCGGCCACATAGGCCTGCACCTTCGGATTACGGCCATCTTCCGCTCTGAGCGTTTCATCCCAATAGGGATTGCGCAAGAAGCGACAGTCAAACATCATATCAATGCCCCGCGGCGTGCCGCGTTTATACGAGAATGACTGCACAGAAATCGCCATAGGATTACCTGTTTCCGGGGCAAAATAGCGGGTGACCTCTGACCGCAGGTCATGGGGCGACAGATGGGTGGTATCGATCAAAACATGCGCCCTGACGCGCGCTGGCTGCATCAAATCCAAATCCAGCTGTATCCCCGCAAGCGCCGCGCCATCTGGCGATAAATGGTGCCTCCGCCGCGTTTCAGAGAAGCGACGGATCAGCACATCCACCGAACAATCCAAATAAAGCATCTCAAGCGCCAAGGACGGGTTGGCAGATAATATCGCAATGGTGTCCATCATCTGAGCCGTCGAAAAATCACGATTCCGGGTATCAATACCCAAAGCAATCGGCTGACTTAATCCGGGCTTTTCGAACAATCTTGGTGCAAGACTTAAAGGCATATTATCAATTGATTCAAAGCCTATATCTTCCAGCGCGTTGATCGCAGTGGTGCGCCCGGCTCCAGATGGGCCGGTCACAAGCACAACATGCACCGGTGGCGTTTTGTCAGTCATAGGTTGCCAATCCATTTTGAAGCAAAAGCAGGAGCGCCGCAGCCCGCGGCACCTTCGGCCCACCGGGGATCACTGAAACCCTGTGGCCCAATTTCGTGACTTCCTGAACAAAAGGCAAGCGGCGATCACAGGTTTGTGATAGATCTATGCAAAACTTTAACGGCGCCTCGGGCGCGTGAGCGCAGGACAGAAGGCCAATGCCGCGCGCCTCTATGCGCCCTGCAACAGCCCCCGGTGCCTGCAGAAGCAAACCGTTCTGCGAAACGCGCAGCCAGACGCGATCATCTGAAACCAACTGCGCCCCGAGTGCCAGCATTTCAATCGCGAGGCTGGATTTACCTGCGCCTGAAGGTCCAAGCATTAATAGGCCGCGGCCGCCGACCGATACGGCTGTGCCATGCAGCAGCAAAGCCGCATCATCATCGCTGTAATTTCTCCAAGCATCATAGCTCATGATCATGCACCGGCAGACCGAACAAAAACCGCGCGCCAAAGGCCGGGTCAGCGCCAGTGGGCTGAACCGGCTCTGCACGAATGACACCTGAATGGGCGGCAATAATCTGTCCAAGCCCTGCAAGACCCTCGGTGAAACACTCCAAGTTCTTCCCAGCCGGCAGGGCTAAATCTGAAGACCCAAATAGGGTTTCACTCACATCTTCTGGCAACGGTGGGCCTGTGTCTTCGACCACGACCAAAACCATATGATCTTGAATCCGCGTCCAAATCCGAATTTCATCCCCCCAAGCGCATCTCTGAATGGCATTCGACAAAAACGCAGAGACAATGTCTCCCACGCCCGTCGGCAAACCTTCGATGATGACCGGCACTTTTGGCGTCAGTTGCGTTAGGGTTAGACCGCGCGCCGCCTGCGCAACTGGCGCTGTTGCCCGCTCCAAGCGCAGCAAATCATTATCTATCACATCCAGCAGTTTTGCTGATGCCGACGGGTCTTGTTGGAGCCGCAGAGCTTTGATTGCCGATCTCATTGACGTCATCGGATTGGTGATTTCACCCGCCATCTCCCCGACAATCGCCTCTGCCTCTCTGATGCGGATGAAAAGCGCGCCGATGGTATTGTGCAACGCCTCGGACAAACGACCAATGCTATCTCTGCGCTGCGGCAACCTCGGCTTTGCGATCGTCTTGGCCCCAACCCCATGGCGCAGCTGATGGGAAAAATGCTCCATAGAGGCAGTGATGCGGTCGACCGGTCCAAACATGACCCAGGCGGCCACGACCGACAGAATGATCGCAAGACCCATTGCCGCGAAAAGCAAGCGCAAGGCCAATTCCAGACCCATTCTCCCCCCTCCGGGGTCTGTGAGATTGGCCGGATATCCAAGGGCAAGGCCACCCACCATCACTTGTCGATGCACGATGGGTGTGGCCACCCAGATCTGGTCTCCTATGCTATGGCTCTGGGCCTTGCGCGGTGACAATGGAGCATTGATCACAGCCGCGATCACAGATGCCGCCCCCTCCGGTTGGCTCACCGAGCTGGTGCCTTGCGGCAAGAGTTGCGCGTAGATCGCGGCCAAATGATCCAACAAGACAGGCGACGACGGTCCAAGCCAAGCGGGCCAGGCACCAAAAGACGCCAAGGCCGAATGGGACATGAGGCTGTGCCCGGGCGTGAGGCTGCGCTGTTCCCCCCGCGGGCCGAAGGCAATGGCCTCAACACCGGCACGCAAGGTGATCGTTTCGAAAACCCTCTCAAGATCCGCCCCATCCCCATGCATAAGATCCACCGGGACACGATGCGGCAACTGCCCCTCAACCACCTGGGCCAGCAAAAGAACCTCAGAGGTCAATTGCGCGCGCTTGACACCGTCATGATCAAGCAGGAGGTGGAGCAGCCAAAAAACACCTGCAGCCGGCAGCATAAGCACGAGCAGATGGAAAAACGCGATCCGGCGGGTCATGGGGGAGCTAAGAAGTCCGATAAACCATCTATTTCGGCGGTAGACGATGAGATCATTCATCGCGACTACCCCATCCTCGCAAGAGCCAAGACTTAGGCTTCATTATATCGGTAACCGATACCATAAAGTGTCTCAATCGCATCAAAATCTCCGTCCACCCGTCGCATCTTTTTGCGCAGCCGTTTGATATGGCTGTCTATTGTTCGGTCATCGACATAGACCTGATCATCATAGGCCACATCCATCAGCTGATCGCGGCTTTTGACAAAGCCCGGCCTAACCGCCAAGGTCTTCAACAAAGCGAATTCCGTCACTGTCAAGGCAACGGCCATGCCGCGCCAAGTCACCCCGTGCCGCATCGGGTCCATCGACAAATAACCCCGCACCATAGTTGTTGTATCATCCGCCTCTGAAGCTTGATCCCCGCCCAATACGTCCCATCGCCGCAGGAGCGCGCGGATACGTTCGAGCAAGACCCGCGGTGAACTTGGTTTTTTCACATAGTCATCTGCCCCCATGCGCAGACCCAACACTTCGTCAATCTCATCCTCTTTTGTGGTGCAAAACATCACCGGAATGGTCGACACTTGCCGTAGCCGTTGCAACACATCCATACCATCAAGGGCGGGCAACTTGGCTTCCAGCACCAAAATATCAGGCAGCGACTTTGACAAAGCCTCCCAAGCGGAAAGCCCATCGACATAGCATTCAACTTCGAACCCTTCAGCTTCGAGCATCATGGAGAGCGACATCATGTGACTGCGATCATCATCGACAAGAACTATTCTTGGCATAAGTATCGTCCTCTGATCGGCTCAACATTATAACACTGATATCTGCCATCACTTTCTGTAGTTTTGTTGATCTGTGCAACATGTAACTACGAATCAGCCTGAAACTCCCAGCACTATGATCCGCAATTCGCTTCAATGACGTTAATTTTGCCCAAGTCAAAAAAATTATTGCGCCAAACTGCCACTGATTGCGCTAACGACCCGGCCCGATACTGTTGATGGTCTACCGTGGCATGTTAAAGGCTGTCCGTATGATGCAAGCCTTAGGAGCGATGGCATGACCAATGGACGCGTAAACCCCCAATTCACCCTCGAAGATCAAGGCATCACAGGGCTGGGGACTGTCTATTACAACCTGCTGGAACCCACGCTCATTGAGCAGGCCTTAGAACGCAAAGAAGGTACACTTGGAAAGGGCGGTGCCTTTTTGGTGTCCACCGGCAAATTCACTGGTCGATCTCCAAAAGACAAACATGTGGTCAAAACAGCGTCTGTGGCCGATAGCATTTGGTGGGAAAACAATGCGGCCATGTCTGAGGCGGGTTTTGAGGCGCTCTACGAGGATATGATTGCGCATATGCAAGGGCGTGATTATTTTGTGCAGGACCTCTTTGGCGGCGCAGATCCTGCCAACCGCCTCGATGTGCGCATGGTGACAGAGCTGGCCTGGCATGGGCTGTTCATTCGCCACATGTTGCGCCGGCCTGACGCAGACGAGCTGGAAGAGTTCACCGCTGATTGGACTGTGATAAATTGCCCCTCCTTCCAAGCCAGCCCTGAGCGCCACAATTGCCGCTCTGAGACGGTCATCGCGATGAATTTTGACCGCCGCGTCATCCTGATCGGCGGCACCGAATACGCAGGCGAAAACAAAAAATCTGTCTTCTCATTGCTCAACTATTTACTACCCGAAAAAGGCATTATGCCGATGCATTGCTCGGCCAATCACGCCCCTGGCAACCCAGTGGATACGGCGGTTTTCTTTGGGCTTTCGGGCACCGGGAAAACCACGCTGTCAGCAGATCCCTCTCGCGTGTTGATTGGCGATGACGAGCATGGGTGGTCTGATCGCGGCACCTTCAATTTTGAAGGCGGATGTTATGCCAAAACCATCAACCTCAGTGCAGAGGCAGAACCAGAGATCTTCGCAACCACCTCGAAATTCGCTACGGTCATTGAGAATATGGTCTATGATCGAGAAACCAAAGAGCTGGATTTCGATGACGACAGCCTGACGGCCAATATGCGCTGTGCCTATCCTTTGGAATACATCTCGAACGCGTCGCCAACAGCCTTGGGCGGGCATCCGAAGAATATCATCATGTTGACCTGTGACAGCTTTGGCGTTTTGCCTCCGATTGCACGGCTAACGCCGGCGCAAGCCATGTATCACTTCTTGTCGGGCTTCACCGCAAAAGTGGCTGGGACCGAACGCGGGGTAACCGAACCGCAGCCGACCTTCTCAACCTGCTTTGGCGCGCCCTTCATGCCGCGCCGTCCTGAAATTTATGGCAACCTTCTGCGCGAAAAAATCGCCAAACATGGCGCAACCTGCTGGTTGGTGAATACCGGTTGGACCGGCGGTGCTTATGGCACAGGCAGCCGGATGCCGATCCGTGCCACCCGCTTGTTGCTGAGCGCCGCGCTCGATGGCACTTTGGCCAATGGCACATTCCGAACCGATCCAAATTTCGGCTTTGACGTACCGACCTCAGTGCCGGGTGTCGCAGATCTCTTGCTCGAGCCAAGACGCACATGGGAAGACAAAGACGCCTATGACGCACAGGCCGAAAAGCTCGTCACGATGTTCAGCGAGAATTTCAAGCAATATTTGCCGCATATTGACGATGACGTGCGTGCGATTGCATTGGGCGGCTAGACGCAAGACGCTTACGGAGCTGCGGGATCAAGGATCACATCACCCCGCGGCGGATCAAATTCAGGCCTGCCACAATCAAAACGCTCAGCGTCGCGATGCGGAACATATTTTGGTTGATGCGATCTTGGATTTGAAACCCGATCCATATGCCCAAACAGGCCGGTGCAATCGCAAAAGCGCCCAGGGCCAATGCCTGGGGCGTGGCGATGCCCGAGCCGAGGTGACCAAATAACAGCAGCACGGCCCCAAGGCCATAAATCACACCCTGCGCCCGCATTTGCGCCTGTTTGTCTAAGTTATAGCTGGACAAATACATCACTGTTGGTGGCCCCCAAACGCCAGAAATTGCACCGCTAAGGCCGCCAATGACCGCATAGGCAAAGGACAAGCCCAGGCCACTGCGCCCTTGCGGGCTCCAGCCGCTCAGCATCAAACTGGCGAATCCCACCACAAAGACTCCAAGGCACAGAAAGAACAATTCTTGTGACAGAAGCGGAACCAGCTGGGTACTGGCCAAAAGCACCCCGTAACCCAGCCCCAAAAACCAACGATGATCATAGAGCGACTTGAGCGCTGCGGAAAACCCCTGCCGGCCCGCCTGCCAAGCATTGGTCACAAGTGTCGGAAGAATCAACAGGCCTAGCGCCAAATCTGGACCGACGAAAATGGTCATGCCGGTGATGAAAATCATCGGCATCGCGAATCCTACAATTCCTTTTATCATGCCGGCAATCACGGCTGTAACCGCAATCCATAGAAGTAAATCCAAAGGAGCCAGGCTCAGATCATAGGTCATTTGTGCAGCATAACGGCACATGGCGGACACTGCACTGCAATTCGACTGCGACATAATACTTCAAAATTGCATTTTCTTTTGAATGAAAGTTGTGCTGCGGTTGCAAGCAACCTAGGTTACATCTTAACCAGTAACGCGCGATGCGCGACCGCAAAAATAGGATGTGAACATGACAGCTCCGGTAATTCTTCCAAATTTGCTCTCCCTGACCGCCGAGGCTCTGCCTGCGGCTGAAGCAATCTGCGAGGCTGCACGCATGCGCCTGCGTGATATGGTGAGTGCGGATGGCAGGGTTCAAAACGCGTTGATTGAAGAACACCAAACCGCAGCGCATGGCTTTGCTTGGCTGGCCACCTATGTGCAAAGTCTCCAGCAGATGCAGATTTGGGCGGAAGCTTTGCAAGCGCAGCAAAAATTCGGCGAGACCGAACAGCTGATTCACCAGATCGCATTTGGAGAATATCTGTGTCAATTGACCGGTGGCATCCCAATGAACCAAACGGAAGTCGTTCGATTACAAGACTTGGGCCTGCCCGCAGAGGCGGCCGCTCCGCTTACAACGGGCGCTGCAGCCCAGCTGGCAAGTGACGGCAATACGCAGGCCGCGCGTTTGCGGCTTGTGACCTTGATGCAGGAATTTGAGGCCAATACGATCCTCGAAGCCTCTGGCCTGGATGAAGAGCTTGAGATGATCCGCGAACAGTTCCGCCGCTACGCGGTCGAAAAGGTCGAACCCTTCGCCCATGAATGGCACCTCAAAGATGAGTTGATCCCAATGGAAGTCATTGATGAATTGGCGGAAATGGGCGTCTTCGGCCTGACCATCCCAGAGGAATATGGGGGCTTTGGCCTGTCAAAAGCCTCGATGTGCGTGGTCAGCGAAGAATTGTCCCGTGGCTATATCGGTGTCGGCTCGCTCGGAACGCGCAGCGAAATTGCCGCAGAACTGATTATCGCCGGCGGTACAGAGGAGCAAAAAGAGAAATGGTTGCCCGCATTGGCCAGTGGGGAAAAACTGCCAACTGCAGTGTTCACCGAGCCAAATACAGGATCCGATCTTGGAGCCCTGCGCACCCGCGCCGTCAAATCAGGTGATGATTGGAGCGTGACCGGCAATAAAACTTGGATCACCCATGCCACGCGCACGCATGTCATGACCTTACTGGCGCGCACGGATCCAGACACAACAGATTACAAAGGCCTCTCAATGTTCCTGGCCGAGAAAACACCCGGGAGCGAAGAGGTTCCTTTCCCAAGTGACGGCATGACCGGTGGTGAGATTGAGGTCTTGGGCTATCGCGGCATGAAGGAATATGAGCTGGCCTTTGATGGCTTTGAGGTGAAGGGGGAAAACCTTTTGGGCGGGGAAACCGGCAAAGGGTTTAAGCAGTTGATGGAAACCTTCGAAAGCGCCCGCATTCAGACAGCCGCGCGCGCCGTGGGTGTGGCGCAATCGGCGCTTGATCTGGCCTATCGCTACGCCATGGATCGCAAACAATTTGGCAAATCCCTCATCGCCTTTCCAAGGGTGGCCAATAAATTGGCAATGATGGCAGTCGAGATCACGGTGGCGCGGCAGTTGACCTATTTCAGTGCCCTAGAAAAAGATGAGGGCCGCCGCTGCGATATTGAGGCGGGCATGGCCAAACTGCTGGGTGCCCGCGTGGCCTGGTCGGCTGCAGATAATGCGCTGCAAGTCCATGGCGGCAATGGGTTTGCGCTGGAATATAAGATTAGCCGTGTTCTGTGCGATGCGCGGATTTTGAACATCTTTGAAGGCGCCGGGGAAATTCAAGCGCAGGTCATCGCGCGGCGTCTGTTGGGCTAAAACGGCGGTGCATCGCGATTTTCCAGCGCCGAAATAAAGGTCTCATGCCTGCCTGTAGGCATGAGGCCCCCGCGGGTGCTGATCGCGCTCCATTTCGTTTGAGGCAACACGCCCAGTTCGGCGCACTCAGGCCGTTAGCCTTTTGCAACGCAACGTCACAGCAGCGCGGATTGGTCGCCGGAAAACAGGCCGATGCGCCTTCTAAATATCTAAATTACAACACAAAATAGTGAAAGCTGCGGGCCGGGACAAGCCAAGATCTTGCACAAAAAATTATTGACCAAAAATTCGATGCATGGGACAAATCTGCGCTGAGGCCGCCAGGGTGCTGCGTGGCGAGACACTTCTGGAAAAGCTATGATCTCAATTCTTCTGACACTGGCCTCTGGGCGCGCAGGTAATCAATTGCCAAAGCCCAGTGAGGATTTGCCCATCCCCAATTGCCATCATCGCAGGTCAGCATAATGAGTTTCTTCAGCGAATTGATCTCTACGCTTTTTGACCGCCGCTATCAAAAATTTCTGTCAAAAGAAGCGGAGGCGCGCAGTACGACCGATCTGGCACGCGCTCTTTTGGGCAGTATCGGCGAGGTCTCTGGCGTAACCATGGCCCACACCGTTCTCGATCGTTACGAGGCCATGAGCGCGCATGAAAAATTGGCATTTTTCGAGTTTATGACTCATGAGCTTGAAATCGACCCCGACGAGGTGGTCACCAGCCTTAAAGCCTATAAGGCCGATCCCAACAAAGATACCTATCGAAGCTTCGCCATCGCCAGCGAGCCCAAACGTCAAGAGCTGGCCCGGCGGCTCAATCAGGTGCCTGGGGCGACGGGGCAATTGGTGCAACTGCGCAAGGACCTGCTACAGGTCATCAAAGATCGGCCCGATTTGGGGCCCTTAGATGTGGATCTAAAGCACCTTTTTGCATCTTGGTTCAACCGCGGGTTCCTAGTCTTGCGGCCAATAAATTGGAGCAGCCCCGCGGATATTTTGGAAAAAATTATTGCCTATGAAGCCGTGCATGCCATCGACAGCTGGGATGATTTGCGCCGCCGCCTCAAACCTGAAGATCGGCGTTGCTTTGGATTTTTTCACCCATCCATGCCGAATGAACCATTGATTTTTGTGGAGGTCGCGCTGACGAAAGGCATTCCCAACTCTATCCAAGATCTGCTGACAGATGATCGCGAAGCCATCAGCGCCGGGGATGCCGACACAGCCGTTTTTTATTCTATCTCCAATTGCCAGGCCGGTTTGGCCGGAATTTCCTTTGGCAATTCCTTGATCAAACAAGTGGCCGCAGACTTGGCTCAGGATTTGCCGGGTCTGTCCACATTTGTCACCCTATCACCGATCCCAAGCCTGAACCGGTGGCTGAAACAAGCCGATCTGCCCAAGGGGATAGAGACCCAAAGCGCCTCGCTTGCAGCCTATTATTTGCTGGAAGCCAAGACCAAGGATGGCAGTCCATTTGACCCCGTGGCACGGTTTCACCTCGGCAATGGCGCGCGTGTTCATGCGGTGCACACCGCTGCAGATACCTCAGCCAACGGTTTGGCACAGTCCAATGGCACGATGGTCAATTACCTTTACGATCTTGGAAAAATTTCTCACAATCACGAACAATTCGTGAAAGATAAAACCGTCGTGGCCTCGGCACCCGTGCGCACGCTGTGCGCCTCTGTGAGGACCAAAATAGCAGGTAAGTAACATGGCCAATCCACTTTATGACGCCTTATTCGGACGCCATTTGGGTCAAACGACTGTCTTTTTGCAGATGCAAGATGGCACGACCCTCACCCATGGCCAGTTTTTGCAGCAAGCGGCGCAATATGCCCATGTCCTAACCAACTTTGGCCTGACCCCCGGTGATCGGGTGGCCGTTCAGATCGAAAAATCTCCGCAATCCTTGGCCATCTATGCCGCCTGCGTGCAAGCGGGCCTAATATTCTTGCCGCTGAACACTGCCTATACAGCCAGTGAGCTGTCATATTTCGTGGAAGACAGCGGCGCTCGGGTGCTCATTTGTGATCCTAAATCCCAAGAGTCCCTGACCCCGCTTGCCCAGACCACTGGCGCGCAGTTGGAAACCATGGATGCCTTGGGAAGCGGCAGTTTTGCCCAGAAGGCTGCGCCGCAGCCCACAGAGTTTTCAACCGTGCCCCGTAAGGCGGAGGATCTGGCCGCCTTCCTCTATACCTCCGGCACAACCGGCAGATCAAAGGGCGCGATGCTGACGCAAAACAACCTTTTATCCAATGCCGAAGCCCTAACGGATCACTGGGCCTTCACTGCCACGGATGTGCTCTTGCATGCTCTGCCGATATTTCACACCCATGGGCTGTTTGTGGCGACCAATATTGCCCTCTTATCTGGCTGCAAAATCCTCTTTTTGCCAAAGTTTGACCGCGAGGCGATCATCGCTTTATTGCCACAAGCTACCTCTATGATGGGCGTGCCGACCTTTTACACTAGGCTGCTTGATGATCCACGCTTCGACAGGGCTCTGACCGGGCACATGCGGCTTTTTATCTCTGGCAGCGCGCCGCTTCTGGCGGAAACTCATAAGCTGTTTGAAGAGCGCAGCGGTCATCGCATCCTTGAGCGCTACGGCATGACAGAAACGAATATGAGCACCTCGAATCCCTATGAGGGCGCGCGCCGTGCGGGGACAGTCGGATTTCCGCTTCCGGGGATTGAGCTGAAAATCACTGACAGCACCACGGGGGACACACTGCCCCAAGGGGATATTGGCCAGATCGAAGTGCGCGGAACGAATGTCTTCAAGGGCTATTGGAATATGCCCGAGAAAACTGCCGAAGAGCTGCGCAGCGATGGGTTTTTCATCACTGGGGATCTGGGCATGATTGATGCCGATGGATATGTCCATATTGTCGGACGCAACAAAGACCTGATCATTTCCGGCGGATTTAACATCTACCCCAAGGAAATAGAGGCGGTGCTGGACGCGCAAGAGGGGGTGCTGGAAAGCGCGGTGATCGGTGTTCCACATCCAGATTTTGGCGAAACCGTGCTGGCACTCATCGTGCCCAGTGCGGAACGCGCCCCCGATCTGGACGCGATACACGCCCATATCTCGCAATCTCTCGCCCGCTTCAAACTGCCCAAAAAGCTAATCCTCTTGCCCGAATTGCCGCGCAATACGATGGGCAAGGTGCAAAAGAATACCCTGCGCGATCAGTTCTGCGATTTATTCGCCAAATCTTGATCCACTTTTACAAAAAGCGATTAACCAGATTTTCCAAACGCTCCTGCCGGCCTGATGTCGGCTCTGGGTTGATATCTTCAGCCAGAACCCGGGCAGAAATCTGCGCCAAATCACTGTGCAAAAGCGCCTGACCCTCGGGGCTGTCCCACCCGGCGTAGCGCTCGGTTCGCGCCGCCTCAAGCCGGCCATCCGCAAGCATAGCCGCGGCGGCCTTTAGACCCGCCGCGCAACTGTCCATCGCACCCAGATGGGCTAAAATTAAATCTTCTGGATCAAGGGATTGGCGCCGCAACTTTGCATCAAAATTCGTGCCGCCCGTGGTAAATCCACCGGCCTTTAGCACCTCATAATACGCCAAAGCGGTTTCTGGCACATTGTTGGGAAATTGATCGGTATCCCAACCTGATTGATAATCATTGCGGTTCATATCAATAGAGCCAAAAATCCCCAAAGCACGCGCCAAAGCCAGCTCATGCTCAAAAGAATGTCCCGCTAAGATCGCATGTCCCTGCTCAATATTTACCTTAACTTCCTGCTCCAGACCAAAGTCCTTCAAAAAGCCATAGACCGTGGCAACATCATAATCATATTGATGCTTTGTCGGCTCTTGCGGCTTGGGCTCTATCAAGATCGCACCCTTAAAGCCGATTTTATGTTTATATTCGACCGCCATCTGTAGCATACGCCCAGCCTGGGCACGCTCACGCGCCAAGTCAGTGTTCAGCAAGGTCTCATAGCCCTCACGCCCACCCCAAAGCACATAGTTTTCACCGCCCAGCTTTGCAGTCGCATCCATGCAGCTCTTGATCGTTGCGGCACTAAAGGCAAAAACATCAGGATCCGGATTCGTTGCCGCCCCCGCCATAAAGCGCCGATGGGAGAACAAATTCGCAGTGCCCCACAGCAAGCGAGTTTGAGAAGTTTCCATTTTTAGGGCAAAATACTCCACCATCTCTTCGAGATTGCGGGTGTTTTCGGCAAAATTGCGCCCCTCGGGACGCACATCAGCATCATGAAAACAAAAATACGGCACGCCAAGAATATCAAACATCTCAAAGGCCACATCTGCCTTGAGCTTGGACAAAGCCATCTGTGACCCGAACCAAGGTCGATCAAAGCTGCGTCCCCCAAAGGGATCGCCCCCCTCCCATGCGAAGGAATGCCAATAGGCCACAGCGAAGCGCAAATGCTCCTTGAGGCTTTTCCCCATGACCATCTCATCTGGATTGTAATGACGAAAGGCAAACTCATTATCCGTTTGCGGTCCTTCATAGCGAATCTGGGGAATTCCTTGGAAGAAGTCAGTCATCGAACACCTTTTCTAAGACAGGTTAATAGCCATGATAGGGCAAGAGTGGCACATCTTTCGGAAGGCGCAAAGACCCCAATCGTTAGCCGGCCGCAGATCCGCCAAGCCCTTTCAAAGCCTGATAAGCCGCGCGATAGGCACTCAGGCCGGACATGAACTCATCGGTGAGGCCAGCCACGGGATCAACCACCCGCGCGATTTTGGGCGCAGTGGCCACCTCGCTCACTTTGGCACCAGTGGCCATCATCGCCAGCCGAGCCGCCCCAAAGGCACCGCCAAAATCTCCTGAAACTGGCAGCTCGATGGGCAGCCCCAAGATCGTTGCTATCGCCTGCACCCAATAATCAGATTTCGAGCCACCACCCACAGCGAGCAAGCGCTCAATCGTTGTCCCGGTCGAAGTCAGCGCATCAAAGCTGTCGCGGACCGCATAGGTGACCCCTTCCATCACCGCCCGCGTCATGGCGACATGATCGGTGCTGTGGTCAAGATTGAGAAAACTGGCGCGGATCACCGCATCATTATGCGGCGTACGCTCCCCGCCCAGATAGGGTAGAAACAGAGTTGAAGATGGTGCTTGCAGCGGCCCAAGCTCAGAGGTCATATCCCCCGGCGCTGCGCCCAACACGCGGCCAAACCAACTCAAAGCATCGGAGGCTGCCAAAATCACGCCCATTTGGTGCCAGGTTTGCGGCACCGCATGGCAAAAACTATGTACCGCACTGGCCGGATCAGGCTGATAGGCATCACTGGCCGCAAATAAGACGCCAGAGGTTCCCAAGCTGACAAAGGCCTCGCCGGCGCGCACCACGCCCACACCAATCGCGCTGGCCGCATTATCGCCACCGCCACCAGCGATGACCACATCCGCCCGCATGCCCCAGCGCGCCGCGAGATCCCGGCGCAACATGCCAGAGGGCTCTGAGCCCTCCACAAGATCGGGCATATGTGCCCGCTGCAATCCTGTCGCCTCAAGCAAATCGTCGGACCAAGCCCGCGCGCCCACATCAAGCCAAGAGGTGCCAGCCGCGTCGGACATCTCTGCTACATGCGCCCCTGACAACCAAAGCCGCAGATAATCTTTCGGCAAAAGAACCTTGGCCACTTTGGCAAAAATCTCAGGCTCCTGCCGCCGCACCCAGGCAAGCTTCGGAGCGGTAAAGCCAGGAAACACGATATTGCCGGTCAGCGCGCGAAAGATTGGATTGCGATCCATCGCTTCGGCCTCAGCCGCCGATCGGGTATCGTTCCATAAAATACAGGGGCGCAGCACCCTATCTTGCTCATCGAGCAGCGTCGCCCCATGCATCTGACCCGAAAGACCAATGGCACGCACGGCGCTCAAATCGGCCTGCTCTGCTAAGGAGGAAAGAACCGCTGTTGCAGCTTCAAGCCAATCTTGTGGCGCTTGCTCTGACCAGCCCGCCTGGGGCCGGCTGACCTGCAATGGCGCGGTGGCTTCGGCACAAATAGTTTGGGCATCGTCAATGACGATGCCCTTTAAACCTGACGTCCCAAGATCTAAGCCGATATACATAGGCTAGCTGGATTCCTTTGGATTTTTGCCCAGAATGATCATCGACAGAATATCATCTTCGGTCACATCCGCAACGCGTTCCGTACCAACCAATTGCCCATTTTTCATCACGCTGGCCCGGTCGCAGAGTTTCATGACGTTGTGAATGTCATGCTCGATTAGGAAGATCCCCAAGCCTTGCTTTTTCAATTCTTGAATAAGCTCCGCAACCATTTCACTTTCTTGCGGGCCAAGAGCCGCCGTCGGCTCGTCCATAATCAAGATTTTGGCGTCAAAATAAACTGCGCGCGCAATCGCAACCGATTGACGCTGACCGCCAGATAGGGCGGAAACCGGCTCAGAAAATTTGGTGAAATTCGGATTAAGACGGCCCATGATTTTGCGCGTCTCAGCTTCCATCTTGCTATCGTCTAAAAACCCGCCCGGCCCGACAATTTCACGCCCCAAAAACAGATTGGAGGCCGCATCAAGGTTATCGGCCAAAGCCAGCGTTTGATAGATGGTTTCAATATTGTGCGCACGCGCGTCGCGCGGGTTGTTGATGACCACTTTCTCGCCATTGATGAATACATCGCCAGAGTCGGCCTTATAGGCGCCAGAGAGGCATTTGATCAAAGTTGATTTGCCCGCACCATTATGGCCCAAGAGCCCGACCACTTCGCCAGGATGAAGATCAACGCTGACGCCATCTACCGCTTTAATGCCGCCGAATGCGATCGAGATGTCTTTTAACTCGACCAGAGGAGTGCCTGAATTGCTCATAATCTGTCTCCTCACTTCACACGTTTATTATATAGGATGTCGAGATAGACAGCGAGCACGAGAACCATACCCACGACGATCCGTTGAATAGCGCTGTCAAATCCGATGAGCACCATGCCCGACTGCAAGCTTTGCATCACCAAAGCCCCCAAAATCGCACCGTAAATTTTACCAACCCCACCGGCCAGCGAGGTGCCACCGATCACCGCCGCGGCAATCACATATAGCTCGTCAAGCGTGCCCAATGCGTTGGTTGCAGAGTTGAGACGCGCCGAGGCGATGATCGCTGCAATCGCCGTCAAACTGCCCATCAAGGCGAACACTTTGAGCGTCACCCAGCGGGTATCAATCCCTGCCAAAGCGGCGGCCTCGGGATTTCCTCCGATAGCAAAAACATAGCGACCAAACCGGGTACGCGTTACCAAAATTGTCATGGCAATACCAACGGCAATCAAGATCAAAACCGGAATGGCAAAGCCATGCGAGATGAACGTGCCTTCGAGGTCTTGCCCGATCTTGGCACCATATTGGCGGACGATGCCCTTGGGCCAGGGATAAGAATTGACCAACAAAACAGCACCGATGATCGTCGCCCATCCCACAAGCGCTAAGAAGGCTTCAGCCCAAAGCGGGCGCAGGCGGAAATTATGTAAAACCCGGGCTTTGCGGCCCGAATAGATAATATAAGCCACGCCGAGACAGGCCAAAATACCAACGATCCAACTGCCCACCTCGCCAACTGCGCCATAGGGACCACCGCCCAGAAGCGCAAACTTGCTGTCCACAGGCGAGATCGTGCGGCCTCCGGCAGATAAAAACGCCATGCCGCGCCAGACCATCAAGCCACCCAAGGTCACAATAAAGGCCGGAATTTCGCGATAGGCGATCAGCCACCCATGTAGCGCGCCGATCAATGTGCCAACGATCAGACCGCAGATCACCGCGGCAATCCAGATCGACCAATGACCAAGCCCCACAAGATGCGGCAGCACCTCGACCTGGAGCAGCCCCATGGACATCGCAATCACCCCAATCATTGATCCTACCGAGAGGTCAATGTTGCGCGTAACAATCACCAGCACCATGCCAGTTGCCATGATCCCAATGGAAGAGGTTTGCACAGATAGATTCCAAAGGTTGCGCGGCGTCAAAAAGGCACCAAAATTATTGAAGATCACACCATAAAGGTGAAATCCTCCCCAAATCAGTGCCAATGCACCCAACATGCCCAGCAGCCGGGTATCTATCTCAGTGTCGCTCAAGAAGCGCGCAATCAAACCCTGTGGGCTTTTGGTTGCGGCCTTTGATGTCGAAGTATCAGTCATAGGGAATCCAAAATGGCTATAGGCTCAACTCTGATCAACAAGGAGCGGGCGCGCAGACGAAGATCTGACAAGGCTACTCGAACATGTCCAAATCAAAATGGCCAAAGAATAAGAGGAGGAGGAGGCTGAGCGCCGACCCAGTTATGGATCGGCGCCACAGATTTTAGGGCTTAGTTACAGCCATCAACACCTGGCAAAGCGCCGGCGCAGGCCTGCTCTTTGCTGATGTGACCGCCATCAATCGCAACGCTCAGGTTGTCGCGTGTCAAAGGTGTTGGGTCGAGAAGGATTGCGTTGATTGCAATGCCTTTTTCACCACCGGAAAATTTGGTCGCACCTTCGATAGCGTCCATGGATGTGCCAGCTGCCAGAGCAGAGGCAATCTCACCAGCCGCTTTACCCAGATCGCGGGCATCTTTCCAAACGGACACGGTCTGCGTGCCGCGTGCAACGCGGTTGATCGCTGCCAAGTCACCATCTTGACCGCCAACTGGGATCACAAGACCCTGTGCAGAAAGCGCCGCGACAACACCGCCGGCCATGCCGTCATTTTCTGACAGAACCGCATCCACCTTGTTGTCATTGGCTGTCAGGATTTGCTCCATGTTTTTCTGAGCATTTTCTGGCTTCCATCCGTCGGAGAAAGACTCACCAACGATTTTGATTTTGCCCGCATCAACATCAGAGCCAATGACTTCCATCATGCCCTGCAGCAAGAACATTGCGTTTGGATCGCCTGGATCGCCCTTGATGATCGCATAGTTGCCAGATGGTTGAACCGCCTGCACAGATTTCGCAATGATGCGGCCAACGCCGATATTGTCGAATGTCAGGTAGAATGTGCGGTCATCTTCGATCAACCGGTCATAACCGATCACAGGGATGCCTTCGTTTGCCGCCGCTTCGATCGCGGGTGCGATTGCGTCTTTGTCCCAAGCGTTGATAACCAAAGCGTCGACGCCCTGGGTGATCAGCGCTTCAATATCTGTCAACTGCTTGGCAGATGATGATTCCGCATCTGCGGATACATATGTATTGCCGGCCGCTTCAATGGCTGCAACCATTGCAGCTTCGTCGATTTTCCAACGCTCTTCTTGGAAACTTGCCCAAGACACACCGATGGACATGCCCTCTGCCAAAGCAGCGGACCCTGTAAAACCAGCTGCTGCGACTGCGGCTGCGATGATTAGCTTATTCATTGTCGTCCTCCCAAAAATTTAGCCCGACCAAGCAGGCGCAAGGTCAGAGCAACTTGCACATACTGCGCGATTTAATTCAGTTGTCAAATTAAAATTTACTATTGTTAGCGGGTAAAATGTGTAAAATAGCAAAAAACAGCGGTGCCAATCGCAAATAAATACAGGTTTTGCGGCATCTCTGAAAATCTTTGGTAGCTTATAGTTCAAAGGATGAATTTATGTTTGAGGATGGGTTTCCTAGCGAAATCGAATCAGCTGCGCTGGCAACCGGATATGGGCCGATTCTGCGCACCTCAGCGCGCGAATCGTTCTCGCTGCGCCAACAGATCTTTGAACAGGTCCGCGCCAGCGGCCGTATTGCACGCGCAACCATCGCCCGGAGCCTCGATGTCAGCCCCGGCTCTGTCACCGCACTCACCGCTGAATTGATCTCAGATGGGTTTTTGCGAGAAGTCGAAGGCGCCGCACGCGAAACCAGCCGGGGCCGCCCCCCGGTTGCGTTAGAGGTGGTGCCCGAAGCGCTGCGCGTGGTTGGGGTGAAACTTTCTGACGAAACTCATACGGCGATATTAACCGATTTGGCAGGCAATCTCCTGGCCAGCGCCGCCCTGGCCAGCAATACCGACAAAAAGACAGCAACGGACCTGCTGAGAGATGCTGAAAATCTCATTACTCAGCTGTGCACCTCAGCTGAGATCCCCATGGATACGATTTCCGCCATTGGCGTTGGGATTGCCGGGATCGTTGATTTTGAATCCGGAATGGTGGCCTGGTCGCCACTGCTGCAAAACGCCGATGTGCCATTGGGGCAAATCTTTGCCGATCATTTTGAGACCCCTGTTCGCATCGACAATGACGCCAATGTTTTGGCCCTTGCTGAATTGTGGTTTGGCGCGGGGCGCGCTTTGAGCAACTTTGTTGTGGTGACCGTTGAAAATGGGGTTGGTATGGGCTTTGTCAGCGACAACCAATTGTTTCGCGGCGCCCATGGTATGGGGTTGGAACTTGGGCACACCAAAGTGCAGCTTGATGGCGCGCTGTGCCGATGCGGTCAACGCGGATGTTTGGAGGCCTATTTGGCTGACTACGCCCTCGCCCGCGAGGCTTCCACAGTATTCGGATTGTCGCCAGAAAAGCCACATAACCTGCCTGATGCGCTCAAATCTCTTTATGAGAAAGCTGCCAGCAGTGATCCGCATATTCGCACAATTTTCAAACGCGCGGGCCGCTACCTGGCCGTGGCCCTGTCCAATATTATCCATTTACTAGACCCTGAACTGATCATTCTGTCGGGCCAATTGATGCGCTATGATTTTCTCAATGCCAAAGAGATGCAGGCCGAAATGCGCGCTTTGGCACTATACCACAGTCGCCATGAGACGCGGGTTGAAGTGCAAACTTGGGGCGATATGGTTTGGGCCCGCGGCGCAACCGCCCTTGCTTTGACCGAATTGACCCGCACGGTCATTGTCGAAGGACGCCAAAAGCCGTGAAATTTCTGAGCGTAATCCTATGTTTTCTAGGCGCAATCGCACAGGCCGAGCCGCTGTTTCGCGACCTGTCACATCATTTACCCGAGCACCGCTATCTGGGCGGGTGGAACCATTTTGTCGGAGGCGGTGTCGCGGTCATGGACTGCAATGGAGACAGCCTGCCCGATATTTTTGCCGCCGGCGGAACGGGGCCGGCCGGCCTGTTCGTTAATCACGGCAATTTCACTTTCACAGCCCAGCCCTTGCCCGATATTCGCGCCAGCACAGGCGCCTACCCCATCGACATCAATGCCGATGGCTTCATGGATCTATTCGTGTTGCGCATTGGTCAAAATATAATTTTGAAAGGCGGCCCAGATTGTAGCTTCACGCCGGCCAAAGGCGCATTCACCCTCCCAGCCGCGGATCAATGGTCGACGGCCTTTAGCGCCTGGTGGCAGGACGATGGCCGCCCGGAGATGGCCGTTGGGAATTATGTGGATTTGAAAAACCCAGAGGGTCCGTTTTTTGCCTGCGACAGCCATGAAATTCTCACACCGCGCGCAGATGGCTATCAGTCGACCCCACTGGAACCGGGATTTTGCAGCCTATCAATGTTGACCACAAAGGATGCCAGCGGAGCGCTGCGCTTGCGGATCTCAAACGACCGGCAATATTATGTCCGCGGCGGATATGAGCAAATGTGGGATCTCAAGGAGCGCCGTTTTCTAGGAGCCTCAGACGGCTGGGAAGAAATCTCGATCTGGGGCATGGGCATCGCCAGCCGCGACATCACCGGCGATGGGCGCGAAGAGGTCATGCTCACCTCCATGGGCGACCAGCTGATGCAAATGGCCCAGCTTGACGGCACCTATCGCAACGCTCCGTTTTCAATCGGAACCTATGCGCATCGCCCCTATCTGGGCGATGATGGGCGCCCTTCGACAGGCTGGCATGCGCAATTTGGCGATATGGACAATGACGGGCGTGCCGACCTGTTCATCTCCAAAGGCAATGTGGATCAAATGCCATCCAATGCGATCAAAGATCCCAATAATCTTTTGATGCAGCAAGCGGATGGCACCTTTCGGGAAATGGGTCAAACCGCCGGTTTGGCCAGTACCGAAAGGGGGCGCGGTGCCGCGCTTGCAGATTTCGATGGGGATGGCCGGCTGGATGTATTGGTGCTTAACCGCCGCGCGCCATTGGAAATTTACCGCAACGAGACCCCAAATGCCGGCCATTGGCTTGCGGTCTCGCTCCTACAACCCGGCGGCAATCGCCATGCGATCGGTGCCAGCGTAACCATCAACGGCGATATGCAGCGCACGATCATCGGTGGTGGACATGCTGGCGGCCAAGCCGGCCCGTTGCATTTCGGCCTCGGCGCTGCAACCCAAGCCGAGATCACCGTTGAATGGCCCGGCGGTCAAATCACCCATCACAAAACCGCAGCCAACCAAGCGATCACGCTCAGCCCATAACAGTTTGCCCGGTGGCGAGACCGAAGCTGCCGCTAGGGTTTTGGCACGCGCAAACCACTGGGCACGGCTTTGGGCACGCCCAGCCGGCCAGCTTTCATCGCCGGGTCGGTTAGGCTGTGCAAAAAGGCGACGATATCGGCCACCTCCTGCGCCTCAATCGCCAGGGGCTCCACCTCAACCGCGGCTGAGATCGCTGCGACCTCTGCGGGGTCATCCATGATCCGCCAATCAGCCGCTTCAAATTCTGGCAAGACAACACCGCTGCGATCAAAGCTCTGCAAAGCCGCAGTCGGATCTGCATGAGCTGCAACAAAGCTGGCCAGATCACTATAGGCTCCAGAATGCCCCCAAGGGCCGGTCAGCGCGACATTGCGCAACGAAGGTGTGCGAAACGCAAATCTATCCTCTTCCCGCCCGGTCACGCGAAAGCGCCCCTCATCGCGCGCGTGGCGCTCAAAACGTGCCGCTTTGCCTGGCCCAAGCTGCGGTTGACCCATGGCATGAAACCCAAAATCGGTCAAAAGTGGCCCGCTGTGACAGGCCGAGCATCCCGCCGCGCCATAAAACAGCCCAAGCCCGCGCGCCTGCGCGCCCGAATAGCTGTGCGCGCCGGCCAATAGCGTATCAAAGGGCGCTGTATCTGAGCGCCATTCAAATTCCATAAAGGCTGCAACGGCATTGGAGATATCGGTGAAGGCAATGTCCTGCGGCGCTGTCACATCAGGGTAGACAGCCATAAAACGCGCCGCATAATCCGGCACAGCGGCCACCCTTTGGGCGATCAAGTCCCAGGCCCCGCCCTTGCCCGTAAGCGTGCCGCGCCGCACGGCTTGTGAGATTTCATTTTCAGAATAGTGCCCCGCCATTTCATCGCCTGAGAGCACGGGGAACATGGTTTGCGCTGATATAATCGAAGCAAAGCCGCCCACCATTTCCTCTTCAAGCGGCGTACGCAGACCGGATGGACGGGTCGCATCAACCTCAACCCGGCCATCATGGAACAAGACGGTCATTTGCTTGGCACCAAGGTTGAATAACGGCTGCGCATTGCGCGGCACACGTTGCTCGGGCAGGTTTTGCGAATCCACCACACGGTTGAGGCCAAGCCCACTCCCGCCATCCCCTAACGATAAGGACAGCCCATCACCCGTCCCAAAGGCGGGATGGTGACAGGTTGCACAAGCCACCTCTTTATTGCCAGACAATAGCGGATCATAGAACAAGAGCTGCCCCAACTGCGCTTCTTCCAAGCGCACAGGGCGAAAATCCGCATCCGCAAGCGGCGGCGGCAAATCCACTGCCCCAACAGCGGATGCCACACAAATGCCCACGCCCATTCCCATGCCTGTGGCAACCCTCAAAACCAATCCGCGCATTTCAACCTCTTCCTGTCCTGCGCGGACAATGGAACAGTCCAAGCCAAATGAAAACCCATCAGGTGATCGTCCCGCCAAGATCACAAATGCCGATACTCAGCACTGTCAGGTCGCAAACGATCTTGACGACTCCCATCAAGCAAGCCACAGATGGCAGTGCAAGGTGTTCATCGGATGCAAAGCATCTGGAACTGAAACGGGAATTTGGTGCGGGTGACCCATATCGGGGCCCAAAACCAAAGCCGCCCCCGCGACTGTAAGCGGTTTGGGTCTGTCATAGCCACTGGGAAACCGGGAAGGAGACAGATCATCATGCCGCCAGCCAGGAGACCGGCCTGCAAGACCAATAACCCCTGTCGGGTGTGACAGGACTAGGAGAGACGAAATGACAACACAAAGCAAAGCAATTGCAGCTTCCGTGCCCGCCACCGCGGGCATCACCTTGGCCTTTATTACTGGGCTCGCACTGTTGATGGCCTCTGGCTACGCGCAAGCCACTGCCTTACATGATGCGGCCCATGACGGCCGCCATGCAATGGCATTCCCCTGCCACTAAGCTAAGTCCATGGCTAAAAATCTGTTTGTCAGCGCGATTTGCGCCGGCATTGCCGCTGGGCTGTTGGCTTCGGTGCTTCAGTTCACATTCGTCATTCCGCTGCTTTTAGAAGGCGAGCTCTATGAGACCGGAGCGCGCGTTCATTTTGGTGCGGACGGATCTCCCCAGAGTGATCGGGGTGCTCCCTCTTTGGGCGGAGATTGGGCCCGCCATTCCATGACCGTGGCCTTTAACATCGTGACCTACACGGGCTACGGGCTGCTGTTGGCCGCGATGATCAGCTTTGCAGCTCTCAAAGGCATCACCACCTCAGCCCGACAGGGTTTGATCTGGGGGCTGTGCGGCTATATCGCCGTGCAACTGGCGCCGGCATTCGGCCTGCCACCTGAGCTGCCCGGCACCATCGCAGCTGAAGTGGGGCAACGGCAATTGTGGTGGATCAGCACGATCCTCGCGAGCGCCGTGGGGCTTGGTTTGATCGCCTTTGGGCGCAGCTATTTACCTGTCGCCGGCGTCATCTTGATGGCAATTCCGCACCTGCTGGGCGCGCCACATCTCGATACGTTTTTCGGTGTGGCACCACCTGAGCTGGCTGCAGAATTCGCAGCGCTAAGCCTAGGAGCGGCAGCCGCGGGATGGGTCATGCTGGGCTATGTGGTGGCAGCCACTCTGAAGCGTTTGGAGAGTTAGAGGCGCTGTTAGAGCTTCGGGACGCGACCTTGCAGGCACAGCCGCAAACGCCCTGCGGCCTCTGCTTCGGTGATCCAGCCCTCCGGCGCATCCGCGTATAGTTTAAGCAGGCCCAGCATATCTTGCGTATCCTGCGCAGGGTCGGCACCAGAAAAGAGATAGGTTGCCTTATGCGCCCCTTGCAACGCAAAGGCCACGGGAGACTGACACATGTTGAGACAAGAGCAGGTCACAAACTCAACCTGCAAACCGCAGTCTTGCGCCGCTTTGGTAAGCGCCATAGCCCAGTCCGCGCCGGGCGCCCTGCCGCCTGGCTCCGCGCAGGTATCACATATGGTCACACGATCTTTCAAAATCGCCCCTTTTGGCTGACATCTAATCGGCGTAAAGCACTCCAAGCCCGATCACAAGGAATACTGACATGATCTCGAAAATCCCCGCAACCATCATCACCGGCTTTCTTGGCGCGGGCAAAACCACACTCATCCGCCATATGTTGCAAAATGCACAGGGCCGTAGAATCGCCCTGATCATCAATGAGTTTGGCGATCTTGGCGTGGATGGCGACATATTGAAGGGCTGCGGTGATGAAACCTGCCGTGAGGAAGATGTGATGGAGCTGTCCAACGGCTGCATCTGCTGCACGGTCGCCGATGATTTCATCCCGACAATGGAAAAGCTTCTGGCCCGAGAAGATAGACCCGACCATATCGTGATTGAGACCAGCGGGCTGGCCCTGCCGCAGCCGCTTGTCCGGGCCTTCAACTGGCCAGGAATCTCGACACAGGTGACGGTCGATGGGGTTGTAACGGTGGTCGATGGAAAGGCCGTAACCGAAGGGAGATTTGCCCATTCAGTGGCCGCAGTTGATGCGCAACGTCAATTGGATGAGAACCTTGACCATGAAACGCCCCTCTCGGAGCTTTTCGAAGATCAAATCGCCTGCGCTGATATGATTGTGGTGAACAAAACCGACCTACTGGAGGGCGCTGAGGCTGAAGCATTGGTCGGCACGCTGCGCGACTCCTCACGCAGTGGCGTACAAGTGGTCACAACATCCATGGGAAAATTGCCGGTTGATGTGCTGCTGGGACAGGGGATAGGCGCGGAGAGCGATCTGGACTCCCGCCATGAACTGCACCATCACCATCATGACCACAGCGACGAGCATGAGCACGACCACGATCACGACCATGATGCCTTTGAAAGCTTTGTCGTCACCCTCGGCGAGATCACAGATCCAAAAGCCTTTTCAGATCAAGTCAGCACGATCATTGGTGCCCATGATATTCTGCGCCTGAAAGGCTTTGCGGCTGTTTCTGGCAAGCCGATGCGTCTGACACTTCAGGCCGTCGGACCGCGGGTGGAGACCTATTTTGATCAACCCTTCGGCGATACCGCGCGCGCCACACGCTTGGTGGTGATTGGCCAGGCGGGCTTAGATCAAGCTGCGATTGAGGCGGCGTTGAAATCCTGCGCTGCGGTGCATTAAACCATGCTTGTGGTCGAGCGCAGTGATCCCACAGAGCCGCAGGCCAAAGCATTGCTGCGTGCCAGTCACGCGCTCATGCAATCGCTCTTTCCGCCTGAGGACAACAGCTTTCTATCTATAGAGGAGCTCTGTGCGCCGAATGTGCATTTTTATGTCGCGCGCCGAGGCGCCAGGGTGCTTGGCACCGGTGCCCTGGCGGTGAAACTCGGCTATGGGGAAATCAAATCCATGTTCGTAGACCCTAATGCCCGCGGACAAGGGGTGGCCGATGCCCTTTTGCGGGCGCTGCACGATCTGGCCCGCGAACTGGAGCTTGGCGACATCAAACTTGAAACCGGGAATTCTTTGCACGCTGCCCTGCGCCTCTACAGGCGGCACGGCTTCACAGCCTGCGGGCCATTTGGCGATTATATCGCCAATGACAGCAGCATATTTATGACCAAAACCCTATGAACTTACGAGGCGTCTTGACGGGCTTTCACAGCCGCTTTCATCCGCGCCAGAAGCTCGGCCTTCCCTTCGCTTTTGCCAAAGGGATTTTTACGGCTCCCTTTCGCATTATGCTCGCTGTGCCGCGGCTTGTTGCTGCCTTTCTTAATGGCGCCGGCGTCTTTATAATCCATAGTCCATCCTTTAAATCGGCCCCAGGCCTCAGCCTTGCTGATGCCCCATTCGCTGGCCTTGAGCAAGACGGAACCGCATAATGCATCTTTTGGCCGCCGCCGCCGGATCTGTAGACGAGGGCCAAGAGCCCGTTGACCTTGGTCAAAGCCCAGCGGATATCGTGTTCATCTCTGCGGCCGATACTGAACTGGCCGCCCTGGCGACGGCGCGTTCAGAAATGGCGCAGCCCCCCGAATTGCGTCTGGCGAGCATGATGCACCTGCAACATCCGATGTCAGTTGATTTGCATATTGACGCCTGCGCGTCCGAGGCAAAATTGGTGGTGGCTCGGGTGCTTGGAGGCGCGAGCTATTGGAAATACGGCTTCGAACAATATGCCGCGCGACTGGCCGATGCGGGTGTGGCCTTCGCTGCCCTTCCCGGCGATGACAAACCCGATCCTGATCTGCGCTTATTTTCGACAATCTCTGATCAAGACTATGATGCGCTTTGGGCCTATCTGGTGGAAGGCGGGCCAAAAAATGCAGTCAACTTTCTGAGCTATTGCCAATATATGATCGCCCAAGCCCCCGCGCCACAAGCGGCCGAGCCGCTGCTGCGTGCCGGGGTCTATTGGCCGGGCGATGGCATTTCGGATCTCAGTGCCGCTCAGGCCCATTGGACACAGGACGCGCCCATCGTTCCCGTGATCTTTTATCGCGCCTTGGTACAGGGGGCCGGGCTCAACCCGATCAACCGGATGGTCAAAGCCCTGCGACTGGCCGGGCTGAACCCCCTGCCGATCTTTGTCGCGTCCCTCAAAGATCCGATCTCTGTGGCCACTTTGGATCAACTCTTCCAAGCGGCCCCGCCTGCGGTGATCTTGAACTGCACCTCATTTGCCGTTGGCAACCCACATGGGGACAGCAGTCCAAAAAACCCGCTCACCGGCGTCTCAGCCCGCCAAGCGCCTGTGCTACAAGTGGTCCTGGCGGCCAGCACTGAGGCCAGTTGGGAAGAAGGCCTCAATGGGCTCTCTGCCCGCGATATCGCGATGAATGTGGCCCTGCCGGAAGTAGATGGCCGCATTCTGTCACGCGCAATCAGCTTTAAGGGCGAGGCCTTTTTCGATGAGGCGACCGAATGTCCGATTGCAACCTATAAAGCGCGCGGAGATCGCGTCACCTTTGTTGCGGCCCTCGCGGCCAATTGGGCCAGCCTGCGCAGAACCGCGCCGGCGCAGCGCCAGGTCGCGCTCATTTTGGCCAATTACCCCAATAAAGATGGCCGCTTGGCCAATGGGGTGGGGCTCGATTCACCTGCCTCTGCAGTTCATGCGCTCGCCCTGCTGCAACAGGCTGGCTATGGCGTCAAAAATGCGCCCGAGACAAGCGCTGAATTGATGGAACAGATCATGGCCGGGCCGACCAATTGGCTCACCGATCGCGCCACGCGCACAGGTGGTGTGCTATTGCCGATTGCCGATTACATGGCTCACTATCAGACCCTGCCCTATGAGCTGCGCGCGCAGCTTGAAGAGCGTTGGGGCGCACCGGAAAGTGATCCATTCTTTGACCCAAAAGATGGTGGCTTCAAGCTGTCAATTCTGCGCTTCGGCAAGGTCACTTTGGGCCTGCAACCTGCGCGCGGGTATAATATTGATCCGGTGGAAACCTATCATTCGCCTGATCTTATCCCGCCGCATAACTATTTGGCCTTCTATTTCTGGATTCGCCATCACCAGAAGGCACAAGCAACTGTACATATGGGCAAGCATGGCAATCTGGAATGGCTGCCGGGCAAGGCCTTGGCCCTGAGTGACAGCTGCCTGCCCGAGGCAATTTTGGGGCCGATGCCGCATGTCTACCCCTTCATCGTCAATGACCCCGGCGAAGGCACCCAGGCCAAGCGGCGTGCGCAGGCGGTGATCATAGATCACCTCACGCCCCCGCTGACCCGGGCGGAAACCTATGGCCCGCTGCGCGACCTCGAAGCTTTGGTTGATGAGTACTATGAAGCCGCTGGCATAGATCCTCGCCGCATTGAACACCTCAGACGCGAAATCCTCACGCTCACCGCCGCCAGCGGCTTGGACAAAGATATCGGGTTTGAAGGCCATGAAACGGGCGATCTGGCCAAGCTTGACGCCTATCTGTGCGAGCTGAAAGAGGCGCAAATTCGTGACGGGTTGCATATTTTCGGCCAGACCCCTGAAGGGGTGCAGCTGCGTGATCTGACCATCGCCCTGGCACGCATTCCCCGCGGCTCTGGCCAGGGTGCGGATGCTTCCTTACTGCGGGCCATGGCGGGCGATCTTGCATTGGGGTTTGACCCGCTGGATTGTGATCTCGCCGCACCCTGGAGCGGCGATAAGCCTGCTCCCCTGTCTGACATCACTGCGGAACGCTGGCGTTCCACCGGCGATACGGTTGAGCGGCTGGAGCTGTTGGCACAGGCTCTCATAGACGGCACGCGCGACGCGCCTGGCCGCCAATCGGCGCAGGTTATGGCTCATATTCGCCAGAATATTTCTCCCAACGTGGCGGCTTGCGGCCCGATGGAGGCGCAAGGATTGCTGACAGCCCTTGACGGGAAATTCGTCCCCCCCGCCCCCTCAGGCGCGCCGACGCGCGGGCGGCTAGATGTCTTGCCCACGGGGCGAAATTTCTATTCTGTGGACAGCCGCGCCGTGCCCACACCCACCGCCTGGGCCTTGGGCTGGAAATCGGCCAATCTGCTCATCGACAAACACCTACAGGACCACGGTGACTGGCCGCGGGCGCTGCTGCTAACGGCTTGGGGCACGGCCAATATGCGCACAGGCGGTGATGATATCGCACAATGTCTGGCGCTCATGGGCGTAAAACCAAAATGGGACAGTGCCAATCGCAGGGTCACCGGTTTTGAGGTGATCCCGGCCAGCACCCTCGGGCGTCCGAGGGTGGATGTCACATTGCGCATTTCTGGATTTTTCCGCGATGCGTTTCCCGGTTTGATAGACCTTGTGGACAGCGCTGCACGGGCGGTTCTGGCCCTTGACGAGCCAGAGGATGTCAATCCGGCCAAGAGCAATGGCGCGGGCGCAAGGGTTTATGGCTCCAAACCCGGTGCCTATGGGGCGGGGTTGCAGGCTTTGATTGACGAGCGCATCTGGGACAGTCAAGCAGATTTCGGCAAGGCCTATTTGGAATGGGGCAGCTATGCCTATGGCAAAGGTCGCCAAGGTGCGCGCGACCGCAGTGGTTTTGAAACGCGCTTAGGTCAAGTCGACGCGATTGTGCAAAACCAAGACAACCGCGAGCATGATTTGCTCGACAGCGATGATTACTACCAATTCGAGGGCGGCGCCGCTGCGGCGGTGCAAAGCCTGCAGGGGCAAGCCAGACCAATTTATCACAATGACCACTCCCGCCCAGAACGACCCCTCATCCGCAGCTTAGATGATGAGATGGCGCGCGTGATCCGGTCGCGCGTTCTCAATCCCAAATGGATAGATGGTGTGAAGCGCCATGGGTATAAAGGCGCCTTTGAGATTGCCGCAACGGTCGATTACATGTTCGCCTTCGCCGCAACCACCGGCGCGGTCAAATCTCACCATTTTGACGCGATTGAAGCGGCCTTTTTGGAAGATGACGACACCCGCGACTTCATAGCTGAGGCCAATGCCCCTGCCCTGCGCGAGATTGCGCAGCGCCTACAAGAGGCGATTGATCGTGATCTGTGGCAACCGCGGTCAAACTCGGCGCAAGCGCGCATCGCCGGGCTGCTCTAACAAGACGGCTCCGAGCCACCCGTCCATTGATCTAAAACATAGCGCGCGGTCATCAGGTCTAAATGCGCGCCACCACCGTTTTTGAATACTGTGATATCACCCGGCCCGGCCCGAAAGGCATCCATATCATAGAAATCGGCCTGCAGATGGCTGCGGTCAATTGCGCCGCTGTCCAGAGGAATTTTCAGCTCGCCAATATGGCCCAATGTGGTGTCGTAGCTGTCAACGAAGAGCTTAGATTTTTGCAAAGCCGCATCATCCGCCTCACGCATATCCGGTCGGTAGGCCCCGATCATATTGAGGTGTTGTCCAGGCCGCAGCCAGTCGCCTTGAATGATCGGCGCTGTGGTCATGGTGCAGGTTAAGATAATATCAGCCGCCGCAACGGCGCTTTGCAGATCACTCACCACCTGGGCACCTGTTTCTTGTGCAAAAACCTCCGCAGCCTTCGGGCTCCGGTTCCAGATGCTAAAACGGGCCTCAGGAAACCCAGCGCCAAAGGCCTCCACCAAAGAGCGCCCCACGGTGCCCGCGCCGACAATCAAAATCTCCCGCGCCCTCGCCGGGGCCAGTGCCAGAGCCGCCACCAAACTATCGCCGGCGGTTTTCCATTTGGTGATCAGGTGAAAATCAATCACCGCCGCAAGCGCGCCTGTGGCATCATCAAACAACATGACCCCGCCGCCGATCATCGGCTGGCCGGCCGTGCGGTTGCCAGGGAAAACTGTGGCGGTCTTGGTCAAGAGCCCCATGCCATCAATCCAAGCAGAACGGCTCAAAAGCGTGTCGGATCCGCGATATAAAAACAGATCTTCAATCTTTGCCTTTGGCGCCTGATGGCCTACCTTAAAAGCGGCGACCAAATCTAACCAGTTCAGACGCTCCTGGCCCGCCTCGAAAGAAATCAACGCAGGGGTCACTGGGCCTGCTCCGGGGTCAACAGCCCAGCGGCCACCAAACACTCGGCCCATCCCTGCGGATGGATAAAGTGATGGGTTTGCCAACCGCGGCGCGCGGCCATGGCGATATTGTCAGCGCGGTCATCGGCAAAGAGCAACCGATCGGGCTCTAGCCCGCAATCTTGTTCCAACATCTGATAAATCATCGGATCGGGTTTGATGACCCGCATACGGCCCGAGACATATTCGCGATCAAATTCAGCCAGATAGTCATAATGGCTTTGCGCATAGGCAAAGCTTTCCACGCCAAAATTTGTCAATGTAAAGACCGGTACAGCCGCAGACTTAAGCGCCCGCAATAAGCGCACAGAATGATCAATCGGCGGGGCCGCCAGCTCTATCCAATTGTCGTACCAGTCGCGAATTTCCACTCGCCAGGCGGGATAGGCCTCTGCCGTGGCATAGATCACATCTTTAAACCCTTCGCCCAAATCAATGCGATCATTCATCCCATGCAGATCCACATCGGCAAACATCGCTTTGCGCCGCTCAGGGCCGATGGTACGGTCGAAATAGCGCTCCGGATGCCATTCCAGCAACACGTTTCCAATATCAAAAACAACGGCCTCGACGGTCATAATACATCCTCGCTTTGCAGTAGTGCTAACGTGGAGAATTGGGCGGCGCAACCCTTGGGCGGGCATTCACCCGCTCGCGCCAGACCGTGACAAAACCCGAAACCAAGACAAGGCCCATCCCGGCCCACTCATAAGAATCTGGCCATTCCGCAAAGAGCAGATATCCAAATGCGGTGGCATAGATCAAACTTGTATACTCGAAAGGAGCCACAAGCGCCGCCTCTGCCACCCGGTAGGCCTGGCTAATCGCCGCGCCGCCAAAGGTGACCCCGATGCCGATAAACACCATGATAGAGAAATCCGTCCAACTCGGCCATTGCCAAGCGCGCAGCAGAAATTCGAGCGAGCGATGCCCGCCGCCGGCAAAGCCACCCTGCCCAAGGGTCAGCCCGATCACTGTGGTGACCACCAAAAATACCAAGGGGACATAGAAGGTCAGCGAAATCAGAGACTCCGTCGGACCGATTTTGCGGGTTAAAATATGAAAGCTAGCGTAGCACAGCGCCGCAAGGGCAGGAAGTATCGATGTGAAGGTAAAGGCCTCCGTGCCCGGCCGCACGATGAGCAAGACCCCAATGAGCCCAACCGCCACCGCCAACCAGCGCCATTTACCCACAGTCTCCCCGAGGAAAATAACCGAGAAAATCGTGATTAAGAACGGAGCGATGAAAAAGATCGCCACAACAATCGCCAAGGGCAAATCCGCTAATGCCATATAGAAAAACAGATTGGCCGCGACCACGAAGAGCGCACGAATGAGATGCAGCCCTGGCCTGCGCGTGCGCAGCGCGCCATATCCGCCGGTCAAGGGAATAATAACAATCGCCAGGAGCAGCACACCGGTCAGAGAACGGGTGAACACAATTTGATGCAACGCGTAGCCATCGGACAAAAATTTGATCAACATGTCATTGACCGAAAATGTCAAAGACGCGAGAAGTGCCCAAAGCGCACCAATTGGCGTTTTCGTTTGTCTCATCGCTCACCGTTACACCGAGTTTGCGCATAGGTCTGGCTCAAATACGACCCATCCAGTGACGCGAAATGCCTGTCAGCATTCAAGGTGCTCAGCGGCGCATGGCTTGGTCCAACGCGTTGAGAAAGCGTGAGCGGTCGGCTTTTGAAAATCCTTTGCCGCCGCCCTGGCGAAACGGATCAGCCGCGCGCAGGTCGTACATAAGGTCGCGCGTGGCCAGCGCGTTACCAATATTGGCCGGGGTCAATGCCTCACCATTGGGTTTGAGCACCTTTGCTCCGGCCTCGACCGCTTTGGCAGCCAGGGGAATATCTGTTGTGATCACGATGTCACCGGGCCCTGCCCGCTCAGCGATCCACATATCGGCGATATCGGGCCCGGCGTCCACGACCACCAATTCAACCAGCGGGTTGGCAGAGGGGCGTATACCCCCATTGCAGACAAGTTTGACGGCCACCTTGTAACGGGTCGCCACCTGCTCCACCTCCGCCTTCACTGGGCAGGCATCCGCATCCACATAAATCACGCGCTCTGCCCTTTGGCGACTTTCAACTCTTCCGGAATGGGCATGCGGTTGAACGCATCCAGCCCAGCAATTTTATAGGCTTCAGCCAATGTCGGATAATTGAAGGTATTTTGCACAAAGTAATCAACAGTGCCTTTCAGGTTCAGCACCGCTTGCGCGATATGGATCAGCTCAGTCGCGCCCTCGCCAACGATCTGCACCCCCAGAACCCGGCGAGTTTTGAGCGAAAATAACATTTTTAACATACCATGCTCGAGCCCCATGATGTGCCCGCGCGAGGTTTCCCGGAAGCGCGCGATGCCAACTTCATAAGGAATGCCGCGCGATTGGGTTTCCTCCTCGCTCATGCCACAGGTCGAAATCTCCGGCACCGAATAGATCCCATAAGGAAACCACGGGCTTTCCGGCAGGCTTGGGGTGTCCAGCGCATGACAGGCCGCCACGCGCCCCTGTTGCAAGCTGGTTGAGGCCAGTGACGGGTGACCAATCACGTCCCCCACCGCATAAATATGCGGCACATCGGTTTGATAGCTCTTGCGATCCACACTCAACCGTCCTCGGTGGTCGGTCTTGAGCCCAGCGGCTTGCAGCCCCAAACTCTGCGTCGCCCCCATGCGCCCAGCTGCAAAGAGCAGCATTTCTCCGCGCACATGACGCCCATTTTCGAGCGCAATTTCCACATGGCTGTCGCAGTCTTCAATCTTAGCCACCGCTGAACCAAGTCGCAGATCAACACCGTTTTCGCGGATCTCATGGGTAAACTCCTGGATCAACGTCTTATCGATGAAATCCAAGAAAGTCTCCCTTGGCTCAATCAAGGTCACTTTCACGTCCAGAGCAGAAAACATCGTGGCATATTCTACACCGATCACCCCGGCGCCAATGACCACTAAAGACCGCGGAATTTGCGACATTTCCAAAAACTCATCACTGTCCAAAATCGTGGTGCCATTGAAAGGAACGTTGTCTGGGCGATAGGTATAGGTGCCTGTGGCAATTAGAAAATGCGCCGCAGAAACAGTGGTGACTTCGCCATTATCGGCGGTGACTTCGACCTCAGACGGGCTGATGAACCGGGCCACGCCGCTCATGGTATCCACATGATTTCGGTTGAATTGATGTTCCAGCACATCCACCTCATAATCGAGGGTCTTATGCAGGCGCATCTTGAGATCATCCGCGCCAATTTCATCTTTCACGCGATAGGATCGACCATAAAAACTTCTCTCGCGCCATCCTGAAAGATTGAGCACTGTCTCACGCAGGGTTTTAGAGGGAATAGTGCCCGTGTGCACCGAGACACCCCCGAAACGGTCCTGGCGATCAATCACCAAAACCCGCCGCTTGAGCTTGCCCGCCTGTATCGCCGCCGCCCGTCCACCCGGGCCCGAACCAATAATCACCAAATCATATTGCATCATAGGTCACTCCGCATAGAGCGCTTCGGCATGGAAAGTGACGTGATCTTCTATAAAACTCGACACGAAAAAATAGGAGTGATCATAGCCGTTTTGCATCCGAAAATGCCCTTCTTGGCGACGCTTGGCCATGGCAAAGGCTAGGGATTCGGGTTTGAGGAGTTCCAAAAACTGATCTTGCGTGCCTGTGTCGATCAGCACAGGCCCGTCAAAACCAACCTCCTGCATTTGATGGCTGGCATCATGGGGCTTCCAGCGGCTTTCATCATCACCCAAATAACTGGTAAGCTGCTTTCGCCCCCAATCTGAACCCATGGGATTGCAAATGGGAGAAAAGGCCGAAACGCTGCGGTATTGGCCCGGTCTGCCCATGGCCAGGGTCAGCGCCCCATGTCCCCCCATGGAATGGCCCGTGATAGATTGGCGGTCCAAATCAACCGCAAATTCGCGCCCCAGCAGAGCCGGGAGCTCTTCGGCGATATAGTCCCACATGTGAAAATGCGCGTCCCAAGGCTTTTGTGTGGCGTTGACATAAAAGCCAGCGCCCTGCCCAAGGTCATAGGCCGCGTCATCAGCAACATCTGCGCCGCGCGGGGATGTGTCCGGGAAGACCAAAGCAATTCCCTCTTGCGCCGCCCAAGCCTGCGCACCTGCTTTGGTCATCGCGTTTTCATGGGTGCAGGTCAGGCCTGATAAATACCACAGCACGGGCACCGGAGCCATCTTGGTCTCTTCGGGCATAAACAGACCAAAGGTCATCTCGCCCCCACAGCTGTCCGACGCATGGGCATAAACGCCTTGCGTTCCACCGAAACACGCGTTCTCAGATTTGATTTCCATGGAAAACCCCTTTGCAAATGTCACTTGGTGAAAACTCAATTCTCTGCGGTTTGCAAGGGCCAAGCCCCCCGATCGCAACATAGAACAGCTCAAGGCGGAGATTAACTGTACAGCGCGCTGACCCAAGCAATGACCAAAGACACAGTCACCACCGAGGCAACCGTAGATAGAAAGATGGAGGCCGAGACCCGCTGTGGCGCAACCTCATAATGCGTTGCCAGTATAAAGATATTGCCCGCAACAGGCAAAGCCGTGGCCGCAATCAAAACCGCAGCAGGATAGGCGGCGACCGGAAAAACAAGGAGCGCCGCAATCGCCACCGCCGCCGGGTGTAAGACCAATTTACAAAAGGCCAACCAACTGGCCACAGAGATCCGCTCAGCCGATTTGCTGGCCAAAGATGCGCCAATGGCAAAGAGGGCACCGGGCGTTGCAGCCGCTCCCAAAATATCGAAAAACTCCGTCGCAGGCGTGGGCAAGCTGACCCCCGAGGACGAACAGAGCAAACCCGCAGCCATGGCCATAATCATCGGATTTTTGATCAGTCCAAGCCCGACTGTGCGCAGCACTCCAATGCTCATGCGCCCATCACGCGAGCCGACAATTAAGATCACAATCAAGCTGCCAAACACCAGCTGATCAATGGCCAGCACCAACATCACCCAGAGCACAGCCTCCGGCCCCATCAACATGGCCAACATCGGAATGCCCAAAAATCCGACATTGCCAATCGTGGCGCATTGCGCCTCCACGGCCGCCTCGGCAACATTACGCTGCCTCAGCATCGCCACGCCAGTGGCCAGAAGGTAGATCAGGACTGTGGCGGACAGATAGGCCGTAATAAAGGGAATATTGATCAAATCCGCAAAGGACAGATTGGCGGAAAACCGGATAATCATTGCCGGCAAAGCAAAATAAAACACGAATTTCGTCAGATAGGCCGTGGCCGCTTCCGGAAAAAACGCCATCCGCGCCGCACCATAGCCAAGCCCGACGATGGCAAAAAAGGGCAGTGTTTTGAGAAGAACGTCAATCATCGAAGGCTACATTTCATGCGAAAAGGGCGCACAGCGCGCCCTTTCATTCTAGCTCTAATTTCACCGGGCGAAAGCCCGAAAAGGGGTTGGTCCAGCCCAGTCCGCGGAATTTGACCTTAAAATTCAACCACTGCGCGGATGGATTTTCCGGCGTGCATCAGATCAAAGCCCTTGTTGATGTCCTCCAAGGGCATGGTGTGGGTAATCATTGGATCTATCTCAATTTTGCCGTCCATGTACCAATCGACAATCTTGGGCACATCCGTGCGCCCGCGCGCACCGCCAAAAGCAGTGCCGCGCCATACGCGGCCCGTGACCAGCTGGAAGGGGCGGGTGCTGATTTCAGCGCCAGCAGGTGCCACGCCAATAATCACACTTTCTCCCCAGCCTTTATGGGCCGATTCCAAAGCGGTGCGCATCACATCCACATTGCCGGTGGCATCAAAGGTATAATCCGCCCCCCCATCGGTCAGCGTGACCAAATGAGCGACCAAGTCACCACTGACCTCAGCCGGATTGACAAAATCAGTCATACCAAAACGCCGAGCCATCTCAACCTTGCCCGGATTGAGATCAACACCGACAATCTGATCTGCGCCCGCCAATCTCAATCCCTGAATGACATTCAAGCCAATTCCGCCCAGACCGAAAACAATCGCCGTGCTGCCGATCTCAACCTTGGCCGTATTGATCACCGCACCAATGCCTGTGGTCACACCGCAGCCAATGTAGCAAATCTTATCAAAAGGCGCGTCGGGGCGTACTTTGGCCAAAGCAATCTCTGGCAAAACTGTATGATTGGCGAAGGTGGAACAGCCCATATAATGCAAAATCGGCGTGCCATCGAGCATGGAAAACCGGCTGGTGCCGTCTGGCATCAGCCCTTGCCCTTGAGTGCTGCGGATGGCTTGGCACAGGTTGGTTTTCGGATTGAGGCAATAGTCACAGCTGCGGCACTCTGGCGTGTAAAGGGGAATGACATGATCGCCGGGCTTCAAGCTGGTCACACCCGGACCGCATTCAACCACGACCCCTGCGCCCTCATGGCCCAAAATAGCAGGAAAGAGTCCCTCGGGATCAGCGCCAGATAGGGTGAATTCATCCGTATGACAAATACCAGTGGCTTTGATTTCGACCAAAACCTCTCCAGCCTTCGGGCCCTCGAGATTGACCTCCATAATTTCAAGTGGTTTGCCGGCTTCCATGGCCACCGCTGCGCGTGTTCGCATTGTGAAACTCCTCTTATTTGTTGTGACATTAGGGCAGTCCCGCAGGGTCTGACAACCATTTTTATACCCGGTGATACGGGCCGCCTGCGAGGATCGAGGCCGCGCGGTAGAGCTGCTCTGTCAGCATCACGCGCACCAGCATATGTGGCCAAACCATCTTGCCAAAACTCAAATGAGACTGCGCGCGCTGCAGCACAGCGGGATCCAGACCGTCCGCCCCACCGATGACGAAGACCAACTCGCTGGGCGCGGCATCACGAATTCGGGCAAGATGTGCTGCAAAATCTGGAGAGCTCTGCAACGTGCCCCGCTCATCGAGGGCAATTACCGTCGCGCTTTGCCCAATGGCCTTCAGCAACAAAGCCGCTTCCGCACCTTTGCCACCGCCTTTCTTATCTTCCAATTCGGTCAGCTCAACGGGTCCGAGCCCCAGCGGGCGACCGCTGCGGTTGAACCGAGAGATGTAATCTTCGATAAGATCTTTTTCTGGCCCCTTGCGCAGCCGTCCGATGGCAAGAATGCGCAGACGCATTACGCCTCGTTCGGGCTTGGCGCTCCGGGCTCGAGCCACATTTGGTCAAGCTGATAAAATTCGCGCACTTCCGGGCGGAAAACATGAACAATCACATCGCCCGTATCCACAAGCACCCAATCACCCGTGTCTTTGCCTTCGACCTTGGACAGAATGCCAAGATCATCTTTCAAGCGACTTTTCAGCTTTTCGGAAATGGCCGCGACTTGGCGCGTAGAGCGCCCCGAACAGATGACCATGTGATCGCCAATCTCAGAGATGCCCCGCAAATCTATTTGCACGACATCTTCGGCTTTATCATCTTCTAGGGATGTTAACACGGCGGCCAAGATAGCATCGCTCGTAACACTCGATTGGCCTTTAGCCAATTTGCGCGCGGATCCTTCCGCGTCAGACGTCAAAGACAGGACCGTGTCCTCCAAAAGAAAATCGCCGCAACATCCCGGCGCCGGGTAAATCACTCTTAACAGTCTCATTCAGATTCCTCAATCACCTGCTTTGCTAGGCCGTAAAACTGTGACGATCCGGTCCCAAAACAGAAAAATGCCGCATTATTTTGACGCGCACGTGATGGTCATCCATATTTTTGGCTCCGCCCCCACAGCTGACATAGCCGTCAGATTTATTTTTGAACCCACTGATGCAGGTTTCTTTTTGCCAGGGGTGATGCCTTGGATCATCGGATGGGTTTTGCCCCAGGCGCTTGTGCTCAAAAGATCTCGCCGCTGAAATCGAGCAAAGCCAAAGGCCTAGGATTCGATACTTTGGGAAAATTTGTCGCGCATCGGACTGCCAGCCTGGCGATCTATTGGAATTTTCAGACGCATCCACCCGAGCAGATTAATAGGCGCAAACCCCCAACATCTGGAGGCTTGTGCCGGACCTAAGGCCGGGGTATTCAGCGCTATGAGCATGAGTATGGTCTTTGATATCGCCGACAGAGCGCGCCTGCCTTGGCGCTTCTTTGGTGTGGCGAAATCCAACCTTCGGCCGCGTCTGAAACGCTGACCCCTGCTGCAAGACACGACATATTTGACGAACTATAAAAGGAACGCCTCACATGGCCCCTAAAACACTCTATGATAAAATCTGGGACGCACATGTCGCCCATGAAGCTGAAGACGGCACCTGCCTGCTCTATATCGACCGCCATTTGGTCCATGAGGTGACCAGCCCCCAAGCCTTTGAGGGATTGCGGATGAATGGCCGGACGGTGCGCGCGCCAGAAAAAACCATCGCTGTGCCCGATCACAACGTGCCCACCACCTTGGACCGCCTGAAGGGCATAGAAAACGAAGAAAGCCGCATCCAAGTGGAGGCGCTGGACACCAATGCGCGTGAGTTCGGGCTTGTCTATTACCCGGTGGATGACGTGCGACAAGGCATCGTGCATATCATCGGCCCAGAGCAGGGCTGGACCCTGCCCGGGATGACCATTGTCTGTGGCGACAGCCACACTGCGACCCATGGCGCCTTTGGCGCGCTGGCCCATGGCATTGGCACCTCTGAGGTCGAGCATGTTCTGGCCACACAGACTTTGATCCAGAAAAAGTCCAAAAACATGAAGGTTGAAATCACCGGCAAATTGAGCCCGGGCGTCACGGCGAAAGATATCACCCTGGCGGTGATTGGCCAGACTGGCACGGCCGGTGGCACCGGCTATGTGATTGAATATTGCGGCGAGGCCATCCGCAGCCTCTCAATGGAGGGCCGCATGACCGTGTGTAATATGGCCATCGAAGGCGGCGCGCGCGCGGGTCTCATCGCTCCGGATGAAACCACATTTGAATATTGCAAAGGCCGTCCCAATGCACCCACCGGCGACACATGGGAGGCCGCGCTGAGCTATTGGAAAACGCTCTACTCCGACGACGAGGCGCATTTCGACAAGGTTTTAACCTTGAAGGGCGAAGATATCGCACCTGTCGTCACTTGGGGCACCAGCCCTGAAGATGTCTTGCCGATCACCGCAAACGTGCCGGCAGCACAGGATTTCTCTGGCGGCAAAGTCGAAGCGGCTCAGCGCAGCCTTGACTATATGGGCCTCACCGCCGGCACTGCGCTGCGTGACATTGAGATTGATACAGTCTTCATCGGCTCTTGTACCAACGGGCGGATCGAAGATCTGCGCGCAGCGGCCGAGATCTTAAAGGGTCGTAAAGTCAAAGAGGGCATGCGCGCGATGATCGTGCCGGGCTCAGGTTTGGTGCGTGCGCAGGCAGAACAAGAGGGCCTGGCCGATATCTTCAAAGAGGCCGGTTTCGAATGGCGCCTGGCGGGGTGCTCTATGTGTCTGGCGATGAACCCCGACCAATTGCAACCAGGCGAACGCTGTGCGGCCACGTCAAATCGCAACTTTGAAGGCCGTCAAGGTCGCGGCGGGCGTACGCATTTGATGAGCCCAGCCATGGCTGCCGCAGCGGCCCTTACTGGAAAATTGACTGATGTGCGGGAGATGCTCTAATGGAAAAATTCGAAAAACTCACAGCCATTGCGGCGCCCATGCCACTGATCAATATCGACACGGATATGATCATTCCGAAACAGTTCTTGAAAACGATCAAACGTTCCGGGCTCGGCGTCAACGCCTTTCATGAGATGCGCTATGATCTCGATGGCAACGAAAATCCTGATTTCGTGCTCAATAACGAGGCCTATAAAGGGGCCAATATTTTGGTTGCTGGCGACAATTTCGGCTGTGGCTCCTCCCGCGAACATGCGCCTTGGGCTTTGCTCGATTTTGGGATCCGCTGCGTGATCTCAACCAACTTTGCCGATATCTTCTACAACAACTGCTTTAAAAACGGCATCTTGCCTGTCGTTGTCAGCGAAGACGAGCTGCAACTGCTGATGAAAGATGCCGAAAAAGGCAGCAATGCGCGAATGATTGTTGATCTGGAAAATCAGCAGATTGAGACCTCTGATGGTGAGGTGATCTCTTTCGATGTGGATCAACATCGCAAACATTGCTTGATGAACGGTCTCGACGACATCGGCCTATCAATGGAAAAAATTGCATCGGTCGACGCCTTCGAGGCGCAGATGGCGCAGAGCGCGCCCTGGGTCTGATATCTGTCTGCGGCCAGCCAGAGATTGGCTGGCCGCATGCGAACAATGTCGCAAAATTTATGTCCAAATTGATCGAAAATTAACAATTTTGTGCTCCACTCAGGCTCGATATGAGCCAAACCTTCGATCCCAATGCTATATTGTTCATCCACCAGGCGCATCCGTCTATGCGCCGGCGACGCTACCTGCGCAGGTTGCGGGCTTGGATGCGCGCGCTCGCACTCTTGATCGTATTATGTCTGGTCTATCCGGCGCCGGCAATCAGCGGAACACTACGATTGGCCAGCTATACCGCCGAGCTTGAGCGCAAAGCGCCGGGGCTTTTGTATCGCGACATCCAATACGGCAAATCATCGCAAATCCGCGCGGCGCTAAGGCTTATCGCCAGCATTCAGCCAGATATTTTGGCCCTACAACGCTTTGATTGGGACGCGGAGCTGCGCGCGGCGCGCGCCTTTCAGGCGGCCCTAAAGGCACAGGGCTGGGAGATGCAGCATCTCTTGGCGCCACGCCCCAACACCGGGGTGGCCACCGGCATTGATTTTGATGGGGACGGGCAAATCGGCGGGCCGGGGGATGCGCAAAGCTATGGCGCTTTTGCGGGACAAAGGGGGCTTTTGCTATTGTCGCGCCTGCCGTTCAACCCAAAAAATAGCAAGGATCACAGCCAAATCCGTTGGGCAAATGTGCCAAAAACGCGAAGTACAGACCCGCCAGAAATTGCCAAAGTGCAAAGGCTAGCCTATGTGGCAATGCTACAAACCTCGGTCACTTGGGACCGGCAGTCGATTTACCTCCTGACATTTCACGCCAGCCCACCAGTCTTTGACGGCCCAGAGGACCGTAACGGCCGCCGCAATGCCGATGAAATTGCCTATGCCTCCGGGCTGATAGACCAGCTTCCCACGCCCTTCGTGCTGCTGGCCAATACCAATCTCGATCCCTTTGATGGTGAGGGGCACAATGCGGTGATGCACCAGCTTCTGGCCCATCCCAAGCTGCAAGACCCACAGCCGGGCAGCATGGGTGGGCAAGCCTCTGCCAATGCGCAGCATCGCGGCCCAGCGCGGCTGGATACCGTAGATTGGCCCGATCCGCGCCCCGGCAATCTGCGGGTCAATTACATTCTTCCGTCTCGGGATCTTGTCGTGCACGATGGCGGGGTGCATTGGCCCGCCAAGGCCCGCCCCGCCCCCCATGCCAATTCGCACAGATTGGTCTGGCAGGATGTCTCACTTCCTTGACCCCATAGGCCCATAGGGCTAGTCAGCAAGCTGAGACAAACGAAAGGGCTTCTTATGAGCACCCACTCCCTCCTTATTTTGCCCGGCGACGGGATTGGTCCTGAAGTTATGACCGAAGTGCGCAAAGTCATTGGCTGGCTGGCCGACCATCGAGACATTCATTTTGACCTGTCCGAAGATCTAGTTGGGGGCGCGGCCTATGATGTGCACGGCGTGCCTTTGCATGACGATACAATGGCAAAAGCGCAGGCCGCAGATGCGGTATTGCTTGGCGCTGTTGGCGGACCAAAGTATGACACTCTTGATTTCTCCCTAAAACCGGAACGCGGATTGCTGCGCCTGCGCAAGGAGATGGATCTCTTCGCAAACCTGCGCCCGGCTCAATGTTTTGACGCATTGGCCGATTTTTCCTCGCTCAAACGCGATGTGGTTGCCGGCTTAGATATCGTGATCGTACGCGAATTGACCTCCGGCAGCTATTTTGGCGAGCCACGCGGAATCTTCAAGGAGGGCAATGAGCGCGTGGGCATCAACACCCACCGATATACAGAATCGGAAATTGAACGCGCCGCGCGCGCAGCCTTTGAATTGGCCCGCCGCCGCAGCAACCGAGTGTGTTCGATGGAAAAAGCCAATGTGATGGAAGCGGGCGTTTTGTGGCGCGATGTGGTCACAGAGGTGCATCAGGCCGATTACGCCGATGTCGAGCTGTCTCATATGTATGCCGACAATGGCGCCATGCAGCTGGTGCGAGCGCCAAAGCAATTTGACGTGATCCTCACAGACAATTTGTTTGGCGATATCCTCTCCGATTGCGCCGCGATGCTGACAGGCTCACTTGGCATGTTGCCCTCCGCCAGCCTTGGCGCGCCGATGGAAAATGGCCGCCCGAAAGCGCTTTATGAGCCCGTCCATGGCTCCGCACCAGATATCGCGGGACAGGGCAAGGCCAATCCAACAGCCTGCGTTTTGTCTTTCGCCATGGCGCTGCGCTATTCTTTTGATCTGGGCGCGGAAGCGACGCGGATTGAAAAGGCGGTTGAGAAGGTGCTTGCCGATGGGGTCCGCACCGCAGATCTGTTGCAAGCCGAAGGCGATACCGCAGTTTCGACAACCCAGATGGGCGATGCCATCCTGGCCGCACTATCCGCCAGCCTGTAAAGCATAGCTCAGAAAAAAGAAAAACGCCGGCTCTGCCCGGCGTTTTTTTTTGACAAAGCCATAAAAAACCACTGCACTGCCAATATGGATATTATTGACACCGACCGATACCCAATTGACCGCCCTGACAGTGCCGAGTTCCGAGACCTTTGCGCCCAATGTCAGGCGGAGCTAGAGGCTCAAGGACTGTTCAACCTCCCTGGTTTCCTGCGCCCTGAAGCCATAGAGCGCGCGCTCGACTGGGTGAAACCAGTGATCGCGACAGAGGCCTTTGTGCATAAGCGTGTCCATAACATCTACTTTAAAAAGGAGATTCCCGGCCTCGCAGCAGATCATCCAGCCTTGCGAGAGCTTGACACCACCAATCACACAATCTGTGCCGATCAAATCGAGGGCAGCCCCGTAACCCAGCTTTATGACTGGCCCGCTTTTGCCAGTTTTTTGGCCCATATCATGAAGAAGCCCGCGCTCTACACCATGGATGACCGAATCGCCGGGGCCAATGTTATGACCTATTATGATGGCGAGGCGCTGAACTGGCATTTTGACCGCTCGGAATTTACCACAACTTTGCTCTTACAAGCCCCGAAGGACGGCGGTGAGTTTGAGTATCTGCGCGACCTGCGCACGGCAGAAGATCCCAATTATGCCGGCGTGGCCGAGCTGCTGATGGGCAAGCGCCAAACGCAAATCTGCCCGCAAGAGGCCGGCACGCTGAATGTGTTTCGCGGCGTGAACACCGCGCATCGGGTCACTCCCGTGCGGGGTGACCAGCCAAGAATCAATGCGGTTTTAACCTATTATGAAACCCCCGGCCGCCGTTTTTCGCAGCAAGAGCATCTCGGATTTTATGGCAGAACATTGGCCTAAAGGCCTGTTCTGTCGCAGATCGACATCCTCCAGATCAGCTTGGTACTGTGGCTGTGCCAGACAATCGGCACAAGTCATCACTTCTGACTTTACCCAGCCCGCAAGCCGTGGCACCACAGCCTCAGATTGGAGATGCCATGCGCGCAACATTGATAATTTTGACTTTCGCCTATGTCTTGTCCCAGTTTTATCGGGCATTTCTGGCGGTCTTAGCAGCCCCCTTACAAGCCGATATTGGCGCTACAGCCGCGCAGCTCTCAGCCGCCTCTGGCTATTGGTTTTTAACCTTCGCTTTGATGCAAATACCGGTCGGATGGGCCTTAGACACTTTGGGGCCACGGCGCACCAATGCCGCGCTGCTCGCGCTCGGTGCCGGTGGCGGCGCTTTGGTTTTCGCAGCCGCGAGCGAGCCTTGGCATATTTCCGCAGCCATGACGATGATCGGCGTCGGCTGCTCACCGGTTCTCATGGCCGCATATTATGTGGTTGCCCGCAGCTTTCCTGCCGCAGCCTTCGCCACCATGGCCGCCTTCATCTTGGGTATCGGCTCGGTCGGCAATATCGGCGCAGCCTTTCCACTCACCCTGCTTGTCGACGCGCTCGGATGGCGCTTATCTATCATCCTGATCGCGCTCATCACCCTTGTGATTGCCGCCCTATGCTTCGTGATCGTCAAAGATCCGCCAAAGGTTGAAACCGACGAAAAAGGCAGTTTGCTTGATCTGCTCCGCATGCGCGCCATCTGGTTCATCTTGCCGCTGGTGCTGGTCAGCTATGCCCCCTCTGCCGGGTTGCGCGGCCTTTGGGTGGGCCCCTATTTCACAGATGTGTTTGGCGCCTCCGCAGCTCAGGTTGGCACGGTGACCACGTTGATGGCTCTGGCGATGATCGCCGGCACCTTTTGCTACGGTCCGCTTGACCGGCTTTTGGGGACGCGCAAATGGGTGATTTTCACAGGCAATCTGATCGGTGGCTTGTTGTGCTTTGCCCTGTATCTTTTTGGCGACGCCGGGTTCTGGAGTACGGCTGCCATGATGGCAGGAATTGGATTTTTCGGTGCGTCATTCCCGATTTTGGTTGCCCATGGCCGCAGTTTTTTCCCGGACCATTTGATGGGGCGCGGTGTGACTTTGATCAATCTCTTTGGAATCGGGGGCGTTGGCGTCATGCAAAACATCACCGCACGCGTGTTTGACGCCAAGATAACGGAGAGCCAAGCGGCGATTATCTCATATAACGCCGTCATTTTGGTATTTTGTGTGACATTACTGTTAGGATTGATAATTTATATCTTCTCACAGGACAGAACCGACTAGCTGCCTCTTTCCATTGGGGATCCGGCGCGATACACGAGCCCGTCTTTGAAACAAGGAAGAGACCTATGTCTTATAAAGTTGTCGTTGTTGGAGCCACTGGAAACGTGGGCCGCGAAATGCTGAACATTTTGGACGAGCGCGAATTTCCAATCACGGAAATTGCTGTTTTGGCCAGCCGTAAATCCCTCGGCACGGACGTCAGCTTTGGCGACAAGACTTTGAAAACCAGCGATCTGGCGAGTTTTGACTTCTCGGGCTGGGATATCGCGCTTTTTGCGGTGGGCTCTGAGGCCACCAAAGAATATGCCCCGAAGGCGGCGGCGGCCGGCTGCATTGTGATCGATAATTCGAGCCTTTATCGCTACGATCCCGATGTGCCCTTGATCGTGCCAGAGGTGAATGCCGATGCGATTTTCGACTGCCACAAAAAGAACATCATCGCCAATCCCAATTGTTCAACCGCACAGATGGTCGTGGCACTGAAACCTTTGCACGATCGCGCGAAAATCAAACGCGTGGTGGTCAGCACCTATCAATCGGTTTCCGGTTCCGGCAAAGAAGGGATTGATGAGCTATGGGATCAAACCAAATCGATTTACAATCCAGTCGACGATAAACCGCCCGCCAAGTTCACTAAGCAAATTGCCTTTAACGTGATCCCGCATATCGATGTATTCCTCGACAGCGGCGACACGAAAGAAGAATGGAAAATGGTCGCAGAGACCAAAAAAATCGTTGATCCCGAGATAAAGGTCACCGCCACCTGTGTGCGCGTGCCTGTTTTCGTAGGCCATTCCGAGTCAATCAATATCGAGTTTGAAGAGTTCCTCGATGAGGATGAAGCCCGCGATATCCTGCGCGAGTCACCTGGCATTATGGTGATCGATAAGCGTGAAGATGGCGGCTATGTCAGCCCGGTGGAATGCGTTGGCGATTATGCCACATTCATCAGCCGCATTCGGCAAGATGTCACGGTTGAAAATGGCATCAACCTCTGGTGCGTGTCGGACAACCTGCGCAAAGGGGCCGCATTGAATGCCGTTCAAATTGCGGAAGTCTTGGGCAATAAAGTCCTGAAAAAGGGCTAAAATTCTGAAAGTAAAACCAAAAGGCCTCGCTGAAATGCGGGGCCTTTTTATTGGCGTTTTATGTTCGCTCAGACGATGCCCGACCAAGCTGCCTGCCTTATATCAAATCCATTAGCGGTAAGATAACACAGGCTAGATCCGCACAAAATCATTCAAATTTGAATCAAATTGCTCCAAAGAACCCTCGGCGATATCCGTCCACAAACCATGTAGGGTCAGCTCGTTTTTTTCCACTGCATTTTTCACAAATGGGAAAGTCATAAGGTTTTCAACGGAGACCAAAACCGCCTCGCGCTCCAATCGCGCCACGCGCTCCGCCTCATCGGTCATATCTTTGACCCGCTCGTAGCCCGGACGCAAAATATCCATCCAGCGTCCCACAAAGCTGCTGCTTTTTTCCAAATCTGGGGCGCGGCCGGTGCACATATCATGACAGCCCCGCACACCGCCACAGCTCGAATGACCCAAGACGATAATGTGAGAGACTTTCAACGCTGTAACCGCATATTCCACCGCAGCAGAGGTGCCATGCGGCTCGCCATCTGGAAGATAGGCCGGCACCAGATTGGCGATATTGCGATGAATGAAAAACTCCCCCTGCTCGGCACCAAAAATTGCGGTCACATGAACACGGCTATCGCAGCATGAAATGACCATCGCACGCGGGCGCTGACCTTCGCTGGCCAAGCGGCGGTACCAGGCATGATTGTCTTCAAACGTCGTCGCCTTCCAGCCATGATAACGTTGAATCAGATAGTTTGGCAGCGGTTTCACATAGACCATAGGCACCCCCCTCTTACATAAATATTGAATTTAACTTACCAAATAGTTACAAAAAACTCGAGAGGAAATCCTCCTTTTGGCTTAGAGTTTGATAAACTTTTTTGGGCAAAATAGCAGCAAGCTGTGGGGGCGCAGTACAAAGGTGAGTTCATGGCTCAAATTAGCATGCTTTTGCATGACGAACATCTTCCCTTTTGCACCAGCAAAATTGACGAAATCTATTGTGAATTTGAACCCCAGAAGGCAAGAGCAATCATCAACGGCGCCTTAGATGAGTTCGCCATCCGCCTTTCCGTTCTGGAATACGCGGGCAAGCAAAACAAGCGCTGTGCGGTGCGCAAAGCCGTTGACGCTTTGATGAGCATCGGACATCAAATAGGACTGGGCAGCTTAACCAATGCGGCCCACAATGTGCGCGCCTTAACCGCTGAATCCGATGATCCGGCTCTGGCCGCCGCAGTGGCGCGAATGGTGCGACTTGGCGACATGTGCCTCGTATCGCTTTGGGCGATACAGGACCAAAAAAATAAGCAGCTTTAGCCAAGCCCGCCTAAGCCCCGATCGGCGTTGGATATTGCCCGGCAAAGACCGCATCGCATTGCATTCACCTCAGGGCAATGTTTACCTACGACAAAGCTATTCGAGGGATCTGCCATGTCAGCGATTTTTGCCGCGCCCACACCCAAATCCGTGCCCCTGCACCTCATTGACCGCGCGGAGGCGAAAAATTGGCTGGCCGCAAGCGGCATTGAGGCGCAAAACGCCGCCAAAACCCAAAATTGGTCCGGCAAACTGGGCCAGATCCTGTGCCTCACCGAGCAGGGTCTGCCGGTGCGATTGGCCATTGGATATGGCGATGCCGCAGAGCGAAAACGGAAACGCTTCGGCGCGGTTGCTGAACTGTCCGCATTGCCTGCACAGGTGTTTGACCTGGTTGAGAGCCATCAAGACCGGGCCGAGGAATTTGCTTTGGCCTTTGCCTTGGGCAAATATAGATACGATCGCTATTCCGCCAATTCCAGCCCAAAAGCTGAATTGATCTGCCCAGAAGGTGTCGATGCTGCAAAAATTGAAGCGATTGTTTCAGGCGAATTTCTCACCCGAGATTTGATCAACACACCGGCCAATGACATGGGCCCAGCAGAGCTCGAAGCGGCGGCCCGTGATTTGGCCAAAACGTATGATGCAGATATATCAATCGTGACGGGCGCAGAGCTGCTTGCGCAAAATTTTCCGCTGATTCACACGGTGGGCCGCGCCTCTCCGCGCGCGCCGCGCTTGATTGATCTCACCTGGGGCACATCAGGTCCACGGCTCACGTTAGTGGGCAAAGGCGTATGTTTCGACACAGGCGGCCTTAACCTCAAACCCGGCGCCTCCATGGGATTGATGAAAAAGGATATGGGCGGCGCGGCGCATGTTCTGGGACTTGCCAAAATGATCATGGCCAGCACGATGCCAGTACAGCTGCGAGTTTTGATTCCCGCCGTTGAGAATGCCATTGGTGGTTCGGCCTTCCGTCCGCAAGATATCTTGAAAAGCAGGAAGGGGCTGACTGTTGAGATCAATAATACCGACGCCGAGGGCCGATTGGTGCTCGCCGATGCCCTCGCCTTAGCCGATGAAAGCCCCTGTGATGTGATGATCTGCATGGCGACGCTGACCGGCGCTGCACGGGTCGCGGTGGGACCGGACATCGCTCCCTATTTCACTCATGATACTGGCTTGAGCCATGAGATCGCAACCGCCGCCGCCGCCGTTGACGATCCAGTGTGGCAATTGCCCTTACATGCGCCCTATGAGACCATGATCGAACCGGGCATTGCAGATTTGGACAATGCCCCTGCCGGTGGTTTTGCCGGTGCCATCACCGCTGCACTTTTTCTGCAACGCTTTGTCACCGAAACCCAAAAATTTGTGCATTTTGATTGCTATGGCTGGCAGCCCAGCGCCGCCGCAGCCCGCCCGAAAGGCGGCGTGGGTCAAGGCACACGCGCTTTGTTTCAAGCCTTACCACGCATTTTGAATTTATGAACACGCACTCTCAAATCATCCGAAGCCTCAGCGATCTATGCCGCAAACCACAGGGTCCACGCGACCGGCAATTGCTATATGGCGATGGCTTTACGATCTTAGAGCGCAATGACGACTGGTGTTTTGGCCGGGCCACGAAAGACGGCTATCAAGGCTATATCAACACCGCAGATTTAGCGCCCTATACACCCGCAACACATTGGGTGAGCGTCTTGTCCAGCCATGCCTATGCGGCACCCAATCTTAAATCTCCCGATCAGATGCCCCTGCCCTTTGGCGCGCAGGTGACGGTGGAGGCAGAGCATGGCGATTTTTTCCAAACCTCCGCCGGTTTCATCCCCCGTCAACATTTGCGCGCAACGGGCAATTTTCTTGACGATCCGCTGGAGGTGGCCAAAATGTTCCTTGGCAGCCCCTATTTATGGGGAGGCAATTCAGCGGCTGGCATTGATTGCTCGGGCTTGGTGCAGGCCGCCTGTCATGCCACGGGGCGCGCTTGTCCAGGAGATTCCGGCCCGCAGCAAGAGTTTTTCCCCGCAACCGAAGGGGATTGGGATTCTGGACAATTGATTTTCTGGCCCGGCCATGTGGCTTTAACCCTCAGCGCCACCGAGCTGGTTCACGCCAATGCGCATGCAATGGCCGTTGGCATTGAAACAATTGAGCTGGCCATTGCACGCATAGACGCGGCCGGGGATGGGCCCATGCTGCAACGGTCAAACCTTACCTAAAGTGCAGATCCTAATCGACCGCGCGGATCAACCGTCGCTCCAAGACCCCTAAAACAGATCCGAGATCATGGCCACGCTTGAGAATTTGCCCCTGCGCCCCGATCAAAGCATACATGCCCTGTTTGTTGCGCAGCTTGGGGCGTTTTTCGATGCGGTAGAGCGGGTTTTCCGCTGTGCGTTTGAAAATTGAAAAAACGGCCACATCCCGCAGGCAAGAAATACCATAGTCACGCCATTCGCCCGCAGCAACCATACGCCCATAGAGCGTAAGAATGGGGGCCAATTCCAACCGATGGAAGGCAATTTTTTCGGGAATTTTCCGCAGAGACTCAGATTTAATATTTACGACATTCATGACAGTAGAGTTGCGCCGAATTCACCAATAATCAACCCTGTCGTATTCCTGCCGTGAAATGGTCCCGCAACTTTCCATTTCGGGTCATCACATGGCCTTTGTAAACTGCGATCTAAGATTTAGGCAAACGGGAGCTTGGCTTTAAGTGTCATTCCTGCCCCCACTCGGATACGCGATGCTGATCTTTCGTTTGCTTGCTTCCAAATGTCAGGGCTGCTTTGCCCTAAGCAAAGCGGCCCTGGCAAAACCACCCGCCCGAGATGGCACCACCATGGGCGAAATAAAGCCAAAACCGGTCTCCGGTTTTGGTGACCACCTGCCAATAATCGCGCGTCCCACTGCGCCAGGCTCTTTCAGCCAGCCACCACTCCGGAGCAATCCGCTCTGGCCCCTGAGCGCTGTGCACCTCATGAAGCTGACCGCGCCATTTGAATGTCAGTGGCACTGTCGCCTCGCTATGAGCCTGCAAGGCCTCCGGTGGGAAATGCACCAAAGGCCGCGCGCGCGACGAGGCCGGCCAGTTCAAATGTGGCGCTGACCAGGCAGCGGCCTGCACCTGTGCGGCTTTCTCCGGGATATGGCTGTCACCGGGATATAAGCGGGTCATAGCTTCCAGTCCGATGCGGGCACCCAATGTGCCAATCAAATCATCCAGTTTGGTATTTTCCAACAAACGCGCCGCAACCATTTGACCGGCTTCAATATGCCCTTTGTGCTGATGGGCATGGATTGGCTCTGTTTGCACCGCAACCAAGCGCAGCACATCAACGCCAAATTCTGCTTTGATATCCCCTAATTTTGCCGCCAAAAGGGGCCGCATTCGTGCAGTCTCAGCCGAAGGTCGGGCCAAGCCAACCTCAAGGGATTGCATGGTTTGATCTGTGCGATAGGCTTCCAGTCGTAACCGCCGCGCGCCCCGAGATTTCTCGTTCAAACGCATCGCCAGGAGCGGCAACAGTTTATCCAAAGCGGCCAACAGATCTTCAACCAGGCCAATTGGCTCCGGTAGGCTCAAACGGCAGGCGAAATGTGGCGCTTGTTTCGCTGGGCTAATAGGTTCGGGGGCCACGCCCAAGGCCTGATCCATCCGATAGACCGTTCCCTTGCCAAACCGCCGCGCAAGGGCTGCACGGGGCTGACCCATCAAGTCTTCCACCCGCCGAAGTCCAAGCCTGTTCAATGCGGTAACAATATGCTCCTCCAATCGCAGGGCCGCCACAGGCAAAGGCGCAAGAGCTTGGCGCGTCAGCCCAGGCTGGGCAATGCGGCCCGATGCGCCTCGATTGCCACGCAGCTGCGGCGCGGCGCCTCCTCGCTCCCAATTGCGGCGTTTGACGGCACGAGACCGGGTGGCTGGTGCCTCTTGATCAATCGCATCACCCTTGCGGCTTACCCCCAAGGGCTGACCGGCATAACGCGCCAAGGCCCATGCCGCGCCTTTTGTATCTGCCATGCCAATATGCACAGACAGGCCAAGATCGAGGCAATCTTGCTCCACCTGTTCTATAACTCTTTCCTCACCACCGAACAAATGTGCACATCCCGTCAAATCAATGACCAAAGAATGAGGTGGTTCTTCAGCCACCCAAGGCGAAAACTTTGACGCCCAACGGCGCAGACTGTTTAAAAACCGTGCTTCACTCTGAGGATTTTGCAACCGTGTGATCAGATCTGGGCACATGGCCATAGCGTCGCGCAAAGGTTGACCCAAGCGCAGCCCCCGCTCCTGTGCCATTTGTGACAAAGAAGAGATCACCTGCATCTGCCCATGATCTTGCACCACAGCAAAAGGCAGCTCTTGCGTCATACGGGCTTGTCGCAACAGCCGCTCTGCACCCAGCCGAGGAAACCATAATGATAAAACACGTCGATGTGACATAATCACCAGCTTTGTTCACTATATGTTCTATATGATGAAGCCGATCTCAGAGTCGAGTCCTGCCGAAAAGGGTCTGTGCAAAAACGGTGGAATACCGCCAGCGATCAGGTAAACAGAAGCACGCAGAAAAGGAGCTTGTCATGACCAAACCCGTAGTGCTTTGTATTTTGGATGGATGGGGTTTGAGCGACACCAAGGACGGCAATGCCCCTGCCCTGGCGCATACGCCAAATTTTGATCGCCTCATGGCGCATTGCCCAAATGCGCGTTTAATCACCCATGGGCCCGATGCCGGTCTGCCCAGTGGGCAGATGGGCAATTCCGAAGTTGGCCATACCAATATTGGCGCAGGCCGGGTGGTTGCAATGGATTTGGGGCAGATTGATCTTGCGATTGAGGACAAAAGTTTCTTTCAAAACTCCGCTATTTTAGACTTCGCCGCCAAACTCAAAGCCAGCGGTGGCGCGGCGCATCTCATGGGCGTGATTTCCGACGGCGGGGTGCATGGGCATCTTAGCCATCTTCTGGCCGCCAGCAGTTTACTTTGTGACCTGGGCATTCCCGTGCTTATCCATGCCATTGCTGACGGACGGGATGTCAGCCCCAGCTCAGCTGCGGGCTATTTTGCCACCCTGCAAGAGCAGCTGCCACCAGCTGCGCAGATTTGCACCGTCATTGGCCGCTATTACGCTTTGGACCGCGACAACCGGTGGGAGCGGGTGCAAACTGCCTATAGCGCCATCGCCCAGGGGGCCGGTGCCAAAGCCGCCACCGCCCAAGAGGTGATCGAGCGTGCCTATGCGGAGGGGCAGACAGATGAGTTTATCCCCGCCAGCGTGATTGGCGATTACGCAGGAATGCGGCCGCAAGATGGCTTATTGTGCCTAAATTTCCGAGCCGACCGGGCGCGTGAAATTCTCGCGGCCCTCTGCCAGCCCGATTTTGCCGCATTTGACACGGCGCCCCGGGTCACATTAAGCGCTCAGATGGGGATGGTGTCTTATTCTGATGAGCATGATAGCTATCTCACCGCCGCCTTCCCAAAGCGCGACATCCGCAACACGCTGGGCGCCTGGGTGTCACAACATGGCAAGCGCCAATTGCGCCTCGCGGAGACTGAAAAATATCCCCATGTGACATTTTTCATGAATGGCGGCCAGGAAGTGCCCACGGCAGGGGAAGACCGTTTCATGCCCAGCTCACCCAAGGTCGCCACCTATGATATGCAACCTGAAATGTCAGCCGCAGAGGTTACAGAGCGATTTGTTGCCGCCATTGAGCACGGCGGCTATGATCTGATCATCACCAATTATGCCAATCCGGATATGGTTGGACATACGGGCGATTTACAGGCGGCCATCGCTGCTTGCGAAGCGGTGGATCAGGGACTTGGCCAGGTGGTTGAGGCATTGCAGCGCTGTGATGGTAAGATGATTGTCACGGCCGATCATGGCAATTGCGAGATGATGATTGATCCTATCACCGGCGGCCCACACACGGCCCATACGACAAATCTGGTGCCGGTCATTGGGCTGGGCTTGCCACAGGGCAGCCGCTTGCGGGCGGGCCGATTAGCCGATCTCGCGCCCACGGTTCTTGAGCTGATGGATCTGCCCAAACCTGACGAGATGACCGGTCTCTCCTTGATCACACGTCCCTGACGGCAAAATCCCGCCCATTCACGCCGATATCTGCCAATAGATGAGCCCCGCTGCCGTTTTGACCCGAGAATAGCGGGTTTTGGCGCGCCGTCGGCGCAATAGGGGCTGGAAAGCCGCGGCCAGACAGGCTTTATGTAGGGCAAAGACGCAAGTCGGGTGGCGCAAGGTACAGCGCCCCGGTGCAAAAAGGATTGTGACATGAAAAAGTTTTTGATCGCAGCGATGCTAGGCGGGCTCCTTGGGGTGGTGGTCGCCCCGCAATTGGCCGGACCACTTTTGGCCAAGGAAACCAACCAAGCAGAAACCTATAAACAGCTTGAGCTTTTTGGGGATATTTTTGACCGCATCCGCGCGCAATATGTCGAAGAAGTTGATGACAAAAAGCTGATTGAAGCTGCAATCAATGGTATGCTCACCTCTTTGGATCCGCATTCGAGCTACCTCTCGCCCGATGATGCCAGCGATATGCGCATTCAAACCCGCGGTGCCTTCGGCGGGCTGGGGATTGAGGTGACGCAGGAGGATGGGTTTGTAAAAGTCATAACCCCAATTGATGATACCCCCGCAGCCGAGGCTGGAGTCGAACCCGGCGATTTCATCACCCATGTGGATGGGGAAGGTCTTTTGGGCCTCACATTGGATGAGGCGGTGCAATTGATGCGCGGTCCGGTCGGTTCGGAAATCGTGATCACCGTCGTGCGCGAAAGCGAACCTGAGCCTTTCGACATCAAAATCATTCGCGACACCATCAAATTGACCGCCGTGCGCGACAAGACAATTGGCGAGACCATTGTTATGCGGGTCAGTACATTTAATGATCAAACCTACCCAAATCTTGAAGACGGCATAACAAAGCAAATTGAAGCGGCAGGCGGTATTGAAAATATCAACGGCTTTGTTGTTGATCTGCGTAACAATCCCGGCGGATTGCTGAGCCAAGCAATCAAAGTCTCGGACGCGTTTTTAGAAAAGGGTGAGATCGTCTCAACCCGTGGACGCGCGCCCGAAGATGGGGACCGGTGGAACGCTCGAACCGGCGATTTGGCCCAAGGAAAGCCAATTGTGGTTTTGATTAACGGTGGATCAGCCTCCGCCTCTGAGATTGTCGCCGGCGCATTGCAAGATCACCGCCGCGCAATTGTCGTGGGCACGAAGAGCTTTGGCAAAGGCTCTGTTCAAACCATCATGCCTGTGGCCGGCGATGGGGCGATGCGCCTCACCACCGCGCGCTACTACACCCCATCGGGCCGGTCCATCCAAGCGCTTGGCGTCTCGCCCGACATCATTGTCGAGCAGCCTCGAAAAGATCCCAACAGCACCGAAGAGGACACCGCTGAGGTGGAAGACGCCACACGCACTGAGGCTGATTTGCGTGGATCTCTCGATAACGACAGCCTGTCGGATGCAGATCGCGAACAAATTGAGCAAGAGCGCGCCCGCGCCGAGGAAGCGGCAAAGCTGCGCGATGAAGATTTCCAGCTGTCCTATGCGATTGATCTGCTCAAGGGTCTGTCCGCCATCCAACCGGCGCAATAGAAGATGCAACCCTCACCTATTGAACAGCTGCCCTATCGGCCCAATGTCGGCGTCATGCTCATCAACCGTGCGGGCCTGGTCTTTGTGGCGCAAAGGCTCGAACACTATTCGCAAGCCTGGCAAATGCCCCAGGGGGGCATTGATCCGGGCGAAGATGCCCGCACGGCTGCTCTGCGTGAACTGGAAGAAGAGACCGGCGTTCCAGCGGATAAAGTGCTGATCTTGGCGGAAACACCGGGCTGGATTCCCTATGAGTTGCCTGCGGATTTGATCCCACAGCTCTGGGGCGGCAAATACCGCGGTCAGGAACAAAAATGGTTTTTGATGCGCTTTTTAGGCGAAGATACAGACGTCAATATAGATACCGATGAGCCTGAATTCTCGGCCTGGAAATGGATCACCCCTGCCGAGCTGCCCGCTGCAATTGTGTCTTTCAAGCGCGATGTCTACCGCTCTGTGCTCGCCGCATTTAAAGAGCACCTATCTTAAAGGCGGCCACGTGTCATGCGATCAACCAAGGATGTTTTAAGCCGCGTGGCCCTGCGCCTCAAAGACGCGCGCAAGGCAAAAAATCTCTCACTGGATGCGGTGGCCAAACTGTCGGGCGTTTCGCGCTCTATGGTCAGCCAAATCGAACGCGGTGAAAGCAGCCCCACTGTTTCAACACTTTGGAACCTGACCCAAGCGCTGAAGATTGACTTTGCCGAATTGATTGAGGAGCCCGTGCAATCGCGTGGCATTGAGGTCATGCCTGCGGCCTCAACTCCAACCATCGGCAGCCTGGGAGAAGGGTGCCGCATTCGCATTCTCAACCCACCCTCGCAGACGGGGCAATACGAAGTCTATGAGCTCGCATTTCAACCGCAAGGCGCTTTGGACAGTGCGCCCCATGGGCCAAAAGCCCGTGAACAATTGACCGTTATCACCGGCACGCTACAGGTGACATCGGGCAGCTACACCGCCCTGCTACAGGCCGGTGATACGGCGCGCTATGATGCCAATTGCCCCCATGCCATACGCGCGCCCGACGGTCGGGCGATGGCGTTTCTGATTGTCGAGAATTCCTAACCGATCAGCGACCTGTGAGCCTGCGGGCCTGTGACCGCGGCCTCCGCCGGCGGAGCTATGCGGCCCTAGATATTTTCTGCCGGCCCTGCGCAGTCAAAATGCTGCAATTTCGCTCTTCAAAGACCGCAGCCGTCAGCGGGTGGCCATAGCCAGCACCGCTATCAAGATTTATTCTGTTGCCATAATGGCAGGGCTGCTCGACCGGGGAATGGCCATGAACGATGAGCTTTGGATGGCTTCCTTCGAACTCCAAAAACTCTTCGCGAATCCACAAAAGATCTTCGTCCTTCTGATCGCGCAGCGCGACACCAGGGCGGATACCCGCGTGACAAAAGAACAAACTTCCTGTCTCAAAGGTCAAGCGGCAGCCCGCAAGAAAATCACGATGTGCCTTTGGCACAGCCCGCAACGCCTCATCATGCACCGTGCTGAGCCGCCGGCGCAGGCTGAAATCCAGCCCGTAAGAGCGCAGGGTGTCTTGCCCGCCTAACCGCTCATGCAGCCAGCTCAAATCGGTAAAAAGATGAGGATCCGCCCGGCTTGGAGTTTGCAAAAACCACTCAAACATCCGGTCATGATTGCCTTTTAAGAAGGTCCAATTTCGTCCGGCATCGCGACCTTGGATCAGAAGATCCAATACGCCCCGACTGTCAGGCCCCCGGTCAATATAATCCCCAAGAAATACGATGGGGGCCGCAGGCCCACCATCTTTTTCAATCCAGTCTATCGCTTCGACCAGCTGCGCCAATTGGCCATGAATGTCACCAATTGCATAGAGCGCGGTCATGAGACATCAAACTCTAAGCGGCTGACTTGGCTAAATTTTCCAGTCTGCTGCAAATCAGCCAAAACCGCATCAGAGACCGGCGCATCGACATAAAGCAAGGCGATTGCCTGCCCACCTTCCGCCGCACGGCCCAATGTGAAATTCGCAATATTCACGCCATTTGCCCCCATGGTGGAACCCAATATACCGATAATGCCCGGCACGTCATTATTTGTGGTATAGAGCATGTGGCGGCCAATTTCTGCATCTACATTGATGCCCTTGATCTGGATAAAGCGCGGCTTGCCATCACTGAACACAGTGCCGGCGACAGAGCGCTCACGCGTTTGCGTGACTACAGTGACTTTGATGTAGGCATCAAATACGCCCGATTTATTTTGATTGGTCGTGCTGATCTTAATGCCGCGCTCTTCGGCAATCACAGGAGCGCTCACCATATTCACATCAGGATTGCCCGCTTTCATGATCCCTGCCACAACGCCGCAGTTGAGCGCTGCGAGATTCATCGAAACCACCGCGCCATCATATAAAATATTAATCGCCTTGATCGGTTCGGAGGTCATTTGCCCAATAAAAGCGCCCAAATGCCCGGCCAGTGCCAACCATGGCCCCATAGTTTTGGCCTCTTCTGCGGTGACTGACGGCATATTCAACGCATTGGTCACCGCGCCCGTCAGCAGATAGTCAGACATTTGTTCGGCCACTTGCACGGCGACGTTTTCCTGCGCTTCCGTTGTGGCCGCGCCCAAATGGGGGGTGCAGACCACATTGGGCAAGTTGAACAATGGGCTGTCCGTTGCTGGCTCCACTTCGAATACATCGAAGGCTGCCCCGGCCACATGACCCGATTTCAGCGCTTCGGCCAGAGCGGCCTCATCGACCAAACCACCGCGGGCACAGTTGATGACCCGCACGCCCGGTTTCATCTTGGCAATCGCCTCTGCGTTCAAGATATTACTGGTCTGCTCAGTTTTCGGCACATGCATGGTGATGAAATCAGCCCGCGCCAAGAGATCGTCCAGCTCCACTTTCTGCACACCCAATTTTTCAGCCCGCTCTTCCGAGAGGAAAGGATCATAGGCCACAACCTTCATCTTAAGGCCCAGGGCGCGCTCGCAGACGATGCCGCCAATATTACCAGCGCCAATGACGCCAAGGGTCTTGCCCGTCAGCTCCACCCCCATAAATTTAGATTTTTCCCATTTGCCCGCGTGGGTCGAGGCGCTGGCCTCAGGAATTTGCCGCGCCACAGCGAACATCATCGCGATGGCATGTTCTGCGGTGGTGATCATATTGCCAAAGGGCGTGTTCATCACGATCACGCCTTTTTTGGAGGCGGCGGCACGGTCGATATTATCCACACCGATGCCAGCCCGGCCAATCACCTTGAGATTGCTGGCCGCATTGATAATTTTTTCTGTGGCTTTGGTCGCCGAGCGAATGGCCAAGCCATCATATTGATCAATGACAGAGAGCAATTTGTCTTTGTCTTTGCCAAGGCTGGGATCAAAATCCACCTCTATGCCACGATCCCGGAAGATTTGAACGGCAGTTTCAGAGAGTTTGTCAGATACGAGTACTTTCGGGGCCATATCGGCGCTCCTTATTTTATGAGAAAAGAGAGTGGGGCGCTTGGCCCCACCTAAAATTATTCTGCGTCGAGCTCGCAGCGGTAAGCCCATTCCAACCAGGGCAACATCGCCAGAACATCTGCGGTTTCAACGGTTGCGCCGCACCAAATGCGCAGGCCTGCTGGCGCGTCGCGATAGGCACCAACATCGAGGGCCGCGCCCTCCGCCTCCAAACGTTTGGCGACCGCCTTGGCAAAGCCTGCCGGATCTTGAATGCGCGGATCGGTAAATTTCAAACAAACCGAAGTCACCGAGCGCGTGGCCGGATCCTGTGCAAGATTTTCAATCCAGTCGCGGCTGTCGCAAAAATCCCAAACCGCCGCGGCATTGGCCTGTGCTCGGGCCATCAACCCTGCGAGACCACCAAGGCTTTCAGCCCAATCTAGCGCAAACAGATAATCCTCAACGCAGAGCATCGAAGGCGTGTTGATCGTCTCGCCCCGAAAAATGCCCTCAATCAATTTGCCGCCCTTGGTCAGGCGGAAAATCTTCGGCATGGGCCAGGCCGGTGTGTAAGTCTCAAGCCGTTCCACCGCGCGCGGTGACAAGATCAGTACCCCATGCGCCGCTTCACCGCCCAGCACTTTTTGCCAGCTGAACGTCGTCACATCGAGCTTGTCCCAAGGCAGATCCACTGCAAAGGCCGCAGAGGTGGCATCGCAAAGTGTCAACCCTGCCCGATCCGCTGGAATGGCCGACCCATCCCGCATACACACACCGGACGTCGTACCGTTCCAGGTAAAACAAACGTCATGATCATAATTCAAAGTCGTCATGTCGAAAATCTCGCCATAGGGGGCGATATGTTCGGAGGCGTCAATCGTTAACTGTTTGACCACATCGCTGACCCAGCCGGCGCCAAAGCTTTCCCAAGCGACCATCTGCGCCGGGCGTTCGCCCAGCAAAGACCACATGGCCATCTCAAAAGCGCCAGTATCAGAGGCCGGTACGATGCCGATTTTATAATCTGCCGGGATGTTGAGAACGCGGCGGGTTTGCTCAATGGCCTCAGCCAATTTTGCCTTGCCGCCTGCGGCGCGATGCGACCGGCCAAGCCAAGCATCGGTCAACGCAGTCTGTGTCCATGTGGGGGGTTTGGCGCAGGGGCCAGAAGAAAAACGCGGATTAGCCGGCCGCGATGCCGGGTATTCAATAGCCATCAATGCTATCCTCTCAGATATGCGCCCTTCGTTGGGGAAGGGTGTCCCACTTGCCGGGTTACCGAATTGCCCAAGCCGCCACAAGAGCAGAAATGTCGGAATTTACATAAATTGCATCTCGGCCAAGCCACATTCTGAGCCAATCGGAAACTTCACCGCTCAAACCACAGATCTCACGGGCGGCCCGATTTTACGGATAGGCCGCGCGCAGACGGGCAATTTTATCCTCAGTCACATCACCCTTGATGAGCACATGCACCTGGCCGCCGCGGCCCACCAGAGCGGTGTAAATCTGATCGCGCCCATCAATGCCCAGCGCCCTGTTGAATGCACGCTGGCTCGAATAAATCGTAATTGTTCGCCCACGCATCGCGGTTGAGGTGATGCCGGAACGCATCCCATTGTCGATAAAATTCCGAAACAGAGCCGCACCGCGCCCCACAACGGGCAGCTCAGCCCAGGCCGCCCCCCCACGTTCTTGCAAGCCCAAACGCGCCACCCAAGCGTTGATGCTTGGCTGCTGATTCCGTTTATAAGCAATGAAAACAATCGTAGGATCACCGGGAAGATCTTGGGGCAAGCTGACGCTGCGCCCGTTTAAATCATCCGCATCAAGCTGCGGAAACTGTAGATCCGCTATCGCCATATTGGCTAAAAACACTGCAATCAGCGCCACAAAAATTCGCATTATCTGATCCTTTATCGTAAATGCCTTGCACTGTTCTTTCGCCGGGCAGCTGTGTTTGGATCACTTGCAAGTCAGCAAACTTCTTGGCACATGACAGCAAAGAAGGAATATCTTGTATGTTTGTCATCACCCTATTGTGCCAGCCAGGCCAAGCGGCCATCACCCCCACACTGGCGCAATCGCTGTGCAACGCTTGGGGTGGCCGGGATCTCACTTGGTTGGCACCACGCGAGGCCGTGGAGTTTGAATGCCTGCAACAGCCCGATACGCTCTGGCAGGTGTGGCAAGAGATGCAGGAGCTGCGAATTGATCTGGTGGTGCAACCCAGCGCGGGGCGACGCAAGAAAATGTTGCTGGCCGATATGGATAGCACCATGATTGAGCAAGAATGCATTGATGAGCTCGCCATGGAAGCCGGCGTTGGTGATGAGGTGTCGCAGATCACCGCAAGAGCGATGAATGGCGAATTGGACTTCGAACAAGCTCTGAAAGAGCGCACCGGGCTGCTCAAGGGTCTGGCGATAGAGATCATCGACAAAGTCTATCAGACACGCATCACCTATATGCCCGGCGGCGCGCAGCTTGTTGCGACGATGAAAGCAAATGGCGCCTATGCGGATCTTGTCAGCGGCGGCTTCACAGACTTCACAACAAGGGTCGCCAACAAACTTGGGTTTGACAGCCACCGGGCCAACCGGCTGTTGCAAGCGGATCAATGTCTGACCGGGGACGTGAGTCAGCCCATTTTAGGCCGTGAAGCCAAAGTCACCGCGCTGAACGAGCTCACATCCGCGCGCGGCCTCACGGCGCAAGATGTCATGGCCGTTGGAGATGGCGCCAATGACTTGGGCATGTTGCAACTGGCCGGAACCGGCGTGGCGCTTCACGCCAAACCCGTCGTACAAGAGCAGGTATCGGTGCGCATCAATCATGGAGATTTGACGGCGCTTCTCTACCTTCAAGGCTATTCATCTTCACAATTTGTCACTTGTTAATCGATATTTTGCCAAAGGGGTGACCGATTTTCCAAATTGAATGTGAAATAATTCAATTTCTTACAAAATTGCCGAGATTTTCCCGGTCGTTAACCCATCCCAATTGTGGATCGGACCCAAGCGTTTGAGAGCCGCGGGATGATCGGCCTGCAGCACACCGAGCCGGATCAGCAAAGCCGTGATCAGCGCCTCACTGGCGCGGGTCGCCCCATCTTCGATCTTGACCGCAATTCCCACACGCAGATTTGGGATGATCGCGATAAACACAGCCTCGGCGCCCGTTTTCAGGGCCACACCAGGCGCCGCGCGCATCAATTCGGTGCAGGCACGGGTCTCGCCCGCCACCAATTCCGGATGCGCCATCATCGCATCACGCAGCTCTGCCGCCGCCTGCCCAATTCGATCAGTGCCACCACCGGCACAGCGCGCCATAGCCCGCGCCAAACCAGCAATACTACAGGCCCAATTGGGCGCAGAGCAGCCGTCAATCCCATAGCCCGGGCTGGTCTCTCCCGTCATCTCCTCAAATGCAGCCCGTACGGCAATTTGAACTGGATGCTCCACCTCGTGATAATCAGGCCCGGCTTGCAAATGCTGCGCCACTGTCAAAAATCCACAGTGCTTTCCGGAGCAATTGTTATGGTACCGGCAGGCGGATTGATCAGTTTTCACCAAATGATTGCTCGCCGGTATATCCCTAGGCCATTGGGTTCCACAGCGAAAATCTGCGTCTGATTTGCCGAGCTGCTGCAACCATTCCTGCACAAGCTGCGAGTGGATTTCTGCCCCCTGATGCGAGGCGCAGGCCAATGCCAAATGCCGCGTGGTCAACCCTTGAGCCGCGGCCGCGCCAGAGGTTACGAGCGGAAGCGCTTGCAATATTTTGCACGAAGACCGCGGCAGGATCATATGTTCAGGGTCGCCCCAAGCCTCCAAAATTTCACCTTCGAAATTGCAAATCACCGCATGACCGCGGTGCTGACTTTCTAAAAATTCGCCACGCCAGACTTCAATCAAAGGTTTTGCGTTTAACATTTCAGTCTCCAAACAAGCATTTTTTTGCCAAGAATACCCTTTGAGGGCTTCCCCCATGGGTCTTTGGTGCGTTAGGTTCCCGATACCAAAGGAGCACCTCTACGGCCAGATGAAATATCTGCGCCCTCGGGGAGGCCGGCGAAATTAATAAAGGCGTATCTAATGTTAAAGTCAGCGATTTCTTCTGTGGCATGTGTTTTGGCACTTCTTTGTTCGGCCGCTTTTGCGCAAGAAACCTCAAACCGGGTGGCTGCCAAAACCGATTGGTCGGTGTTCGTCGAAAGTAACCCGAAAGAATGTTGGGCGGTGACGGCACCCAAGGAAACCGTCAACACCAAAGGAGGCAAGGTCGTTTCAGTGCGCCGCGGCCAGATCCTTTTATTTGTATTTCACCGCCCCGGGAATGACGTGAAAGGTCAAGTGGCCTTCACCGGTGGCTACCCTTTCGCCAAGGATCGTCCGATCACTCTGAACATTGACGGTGACGATTTTGACCTCTCTGTAGATGGCGAATGGGCCTGGCCACCCAGCCCGAGTGATGACGCAAAGATTGTTGCAGCCATGAAACGCGGCGCAAGGGCCGTGATCACAGCACAATCGGAGCGCGGCACGGTGACGAAAGACACATTCAGCCTGAAGGGCTTTACCGCCGCTGTCACCGATTCTGAGAAACGCTGCGCCGGCTAAATTGGCCCATACGATTGGCAAACACCCCTGGCCCTGCTAAAGCGGGGCCTTCTTCATATGGATAACAGCCATGACTCGTGCCACCTCTCCTATCACCCAGGATCTCGTGACCCTGCCACGCAAATTGCCGGAGGGGCCCGTCAACCTGGTGGGCCTGACGCGTGATGCGCTGCGCGAGGCCTTGATTACAGCTGGCACCCCGGAAAAGCAGGTCAAAATGCGGCTCGGGCAGCTCTGGCAATGGATCTATGAAAAGGGCGTGCGCGATTTTGAGCAGATGACAAATCTGTCCAAAGACTACCGCGCGTTTCTGGCGGAGCATTTCGTGATCGCCATCCCCGAAGTGGTCTCCAAGCAAGTCTCCACAGATGGCACACGCAAATATCTGGTGCGCATTGCTGGCGGGCATGAGGTGGAAACCGTCTATATTCCTGAATCCGATCGCGGCACGCTGTGCATCAGCAGTCAAGTCGGCTGTACCCTCACCTGCTCCTTTTGCCACACGGGTACGCAAAAATTGGTGCGCAACCTCACCGCAGGGGAGATTATCGGCCAGGTGATGCTGGCTCGGGATGATCTGGGCGAATGGCCCGCGCCGGGGCGCAATCCGGCCACTTCCGCAAGGCTCTTGTCGAATATCGTACTGATGGGCATGGGCGAGCCACTGTATAATTTTGAAAATGTCCGAGACGCGATGAACATCGCCATGGACCCGGAGGGCATTCAACTGTCACGACGGCGCATCACCCTGTCGACATCCGGCGTCGTGCCTGAGATCGCCCGCACAGCAACAGAAATTGGATGCCTTTTGGCTGTCTCCTTTCACGCTACGACAGACGAGATCCGCGACAAGCTGGTTCCCATCAACAAACGCTGGAACATTGAGGCGCTGCTGGACGCCCTGCGCGACTATCCAAAGGCGAGCAATTCAGAGCGGATCACCTTTGAATACGTCATGCTCAAGGGCATCAATGATAGCGACGCTGACGCGCATCGCTTGGTTGAGCTGATCAAGGGAATACCTGCCAAAGTTAATCTCATCCCCTTTAACCCTTGGCCCGGCGCGCCTTATGAGCGCTCTTCGAACAATCGTATCAATGCTTTCTCGGAAATCGTCTACCAAGCCGGCTATGCCAGCCCCGTGCGCAAGCCGCGAGGCGAAGATATTTTTGCGGCCTGCGGACAGCTAAAGTCGGCCACCGAACGGGCCCGCAAGAGCCGTAAGGACATTGCCGCAGAGACCGGCATTCATTCCATCTAGCAGGGGAGATAAACCATGGTGACAGCACAGGATGTGTCCCAGGCTTGGACGCGCATTAAACCCCATGTGCTGCGCACCTCGGTTCTGGAAACCGATGTCTTTGGTATGCCCCTCACCCTCAAACTCGAGCAGATGCAGCATACCGGCAGCTTCAAAGCCCGCGGCGCAATGAATTCGTTGCTCTCTATGGATGTGCCCAAAGCCGGCCTTGTCGCCGCCAGCGGCGGCAATCACGGCGCTGCCGTCGCTTGGGCCGCAGCACGCCTGGGCCACCGAGCCCGCATTTATGTGCCCGAACTGGCAGGTGAGGCCAAAATCAATCTGATCCAAAGCCTGGGCGCTGATTTGGTCGTGGTGCCCGGGGCCTATGCCAATGCATTGGAACAGGCCTTGAGCTATGAGCAAGACAGCGGGGCAGCACAGATCCATGCCTTCGATGCCCCCGGAACGGTGGCCGGGCAAGGCACGGTTATGGCAGAATGGGAAGAGCAAGGCCTCGCAGCCGATACCGTTTTGATCGCCGTGGGCGGTGGGGGTTTGATCGGCGGCGCCATGGCTTGGCTTGAAGGACGCCGCAAACTGATTGGGGTTGAACCATTTAACGCACCAACGCTCACACGCGCCCTAGAACACGGGCCGCATACCACGGTCGAAGTTTCAGGACTGGCCGCCAATGCTTTGGGCGCAAAACAGGCCGGGCGCATTTGCTATGACTTGGCCCGCAAGACGGGCACGGATTGCGTCAATGTCGAGGATGAGGCCATCGCAGAGGCACAGACCCGGCTCTGGAGCGCACTGCGGCTTGTGGTGGAACCTGCTGGGGCGGCGGCGCTCGCCGCGCTGCTCAGCGGAGCTTACCGCCCCCAAAAGGACGAGCGCCTGGCCGTGCTTCTCTGCGGTGCCAATCCGGCCAGCGCGCCCTTTGGGCCTGCAAAGCTGCAATAGCCGTGGACCTGCGCCGCAAGTTTAAGTATGAGGCACTAAGATCACACCAACCGGAGGCCTTTATGTCCAACGCACATCTAGAAATTGCCATTGAGGCCGCGTGGGATGCACGCGACACCATCACCCCCGCCACCATCGGCGAAACCCGCGACGCGATTGAAACAACGCTCAATGCGCTCGACAGCGGCAAGCTGAGGGTTGCTGAAAAGCAAGAGACTGGCGATTGGCATGTCAATCAATGGGCCAAAAAAGCGGTTCTTTTGGGCTTTCGTTTGAAAGATATGGAATTACAAGCCGGCAGCGCCCAGGGTGGCAGCTGGTGGGATAAAGTCGACAGTAAGTGGGCCGGTTGGGGCACGGATGATTGGACAGCCGCAGGCTTCCGCGCAGTGCCCAACTGCGTTGTGCGCAAATCAGCCTACATCGCCCCCGGTGTGGTTTTGATGCCTTCTTTTGTGAACCTGGGCGCCTATGTCGACAGCGGTACTATGGTTGACACTTGGGCCACGGTTGGCAGCTGCGCACAGATTGGCAAGAATGTGCATCTCTCTGGCGGCGTGGGCATCGGCGGCGTTTTGGAGCCCATGCAAGCAGGGCCAACCATCATTGAAGACAATTGCTTCATCGGCGCGCGCTCAGAAGTTGTTGAGGGCTGCATCGTGCGCGAAGGCGCGGTCTTGGGCATGGGGGTCTTTATCGGCAAATCAACCAAGATCGTCGATCGAGACACCGGCGAAGTGATGTATGGCGAAGTTCCGCCCTACTCGGTCGTGGTGGCGGGCACCATGCCCTCCAAAAACAACGTCAATCTATATTGCGCCGTGATCGTGAAACGGGTGGACGCCCAAACGCGCTCCAAGACGGCCATCAATGAGCTCTTGCGCGATTAAACCCATGATAGGAATGGCCGCGGCAGGCACGCGGCCATTTGCAAAAGGGGCACGGCAACCAACAAGGCAACAAGGCACCAGGGCCATGACTGAAAAAATCAAGCGCACCCATTATGTCTATACTTTGCTTGTCGAAGTGGGACGCAAAGAAGGCGACGGCCTGCCCGATGAGGCCACAGGCGGCGCATTGATGATCTACGCCAGCGGCGTGGATGAGCCCGAAGCTGTGCGCGAAACGGTCGCCATTCTCAAACAGGCCGATCTCGCCCCTTTGGATGTGACCGGCTATGGCAGCTTGGAGGAACGGCTTGAAGAGGGCCATGATATCACAGAAGACGAACGCGCCCTCATGCAACGCGCTTTAGATGAGAACAGCGTTGTGGTGGCGCAGATGACACCTTTCTTCGAACATTCACCGAAAGGCGCGCATTGATGATTGATCCGGCGATCCTGACCGCAGACCTCATTCGCTGCGCCAGCGTTACCCCGCAGGAGGGCGGCGCTTTGCAACTTTTGGAGCGACTTTTGGCCGCCCATGGGTTTCAGTGCACGCGGGTGGATCGCGGCGAGGTGCCCAATCTCTTTGCCCGTTGGGGCAAAGGCAAAACCTTTGGCTTCAATGGTCACACCGATGTTGTGCCCGTTGGAGATCTCAAGGCTTGGAGTGTCGATCCTTTTGGCGCAGAGAGTCGCGACGGGTTTCTTTATGGCCGGGGGGCCACTGACATGAAATCTGGCGTTGCAGCTTTTGCCGCCGCCGCAATCGACTTTGTCAAAGAAAGCCCACCGGACGGTTCGGTTGTTTTGGCCATCACCGGCGATGAAGAAGGCCCAGCTAAGGATGGCACCGTCGCACTTCTCGATTGGATGCAGGCCCAAGGTGAACGGATGGATCACTGCTTGGTCGGCGAGCCAACCTGCCCAGACGTCATGGGCGATATGATAAAAATCGGCCGTCGCGGGTCGATGAACGGCTATTTCACCGTCACCGGTGTTCAAGGCCACGCGGCTTATCCGCATCGGGCCAATAACCCTCTGCCAGCGATGGCGCGGTTGATCGATCAACTCAGCACGGCCAGTTTGGACGCCGGCACAGAGCATTTTGACGCCTCAACCCTGGCGGTGGTCACCATGGATACGGGCAATCCCGCCACAAATGTCATTCCAGCGCAGTGCCGCGCCACGGTCAACATCCGGTTCAATGACACCCATTCCGGCGCCAGCCTGACCGATTGGCTGCAAGAGCATGCCGACAAAGTCGCCAAGGCTTTTGATGTGCGCATTGACCTAGACGTCGTGATCTCAGGCGAAAGTTTCATAACCCCACCGGGGGAATTGTCCGATCTTGTCGCGCACGCGGTCCAGGTGGAAACCAACCGGACTCCAGTGCTCTCAACCAGCGGCGGCACATCTGATGCTCGTTTTGTGCAGCATCATTGCCCAGTGGTAGAGTTTGGCTTGGTCGGCAAGACCATGCATCAAGTCGATGAACGGGTGGAAATCGCACAAATTCATCAGCTCAAATCGATCTATACGCGGATCTTGCGTGACTATTTCGCCTAAATACCGACGGCGTTTGGTGGTCATGATCAAAGAACCACGGCCAGGACGGGTCAAAACCCGGCTTGGTCGCGAAATTGGTATGACCGCAGCCGCGTGGTGGTTTCGTCACCAAACCCGCCGCCTGCTGCGCCGCTTACAAGACCCGCGCTGGGAGCTGATTTTGAGCGTCGCACCCGATCGTGAAGCTTTGCAAAGCCGCGTTTGGCCCGCGCATTTGCCGCGCATCCCGCAAGGATCAGGCGACCTCGGCCAGCGGATGAAACAGGTGTTTGACAGCCTGCCACCCGGGCCAGTTTGCATTATTGGCGCCGATATTCCTGAGATCTCACGCCGGCATATCTGGAGGGCATTTGCCAGCCTCGGCCCGCATGAGGCGACATTCGGCCCGGCCCCGGATGGCGGTTATTGGCTGATCGGGCTCAAACGCTGCCGCTCAACGCCCACAGGCTTGTTTGACCGCGTGCGCTGGTCAACGGCCCATGCATTGCAAGACACCCTGGTCAGCCTATCGGATCTCAGGGTCGCGCATGTCGATATGCTGCGCGATATTGACGATGCCAGTGATCTCAAAAACGCCGGGCCTGTGCCCTAAGCGGCCATGGCTGCGGATAGGGCTGTGTCCAAAAGCGCTTTGATTTGTTTGCTTGAGGTTCCCGCAACAATACGACCAAGCTCTTGGTTCCCATGCAGCACCACCAAAGTCGAGCGGCGTGGAATACCAAGCTCTTTGGCCAGTTCCCCGCGCCCAAATTGGTCATAATCAATGGTGACAAATTCGATCTTCTCATCATAGGCGGGATTTTCTGTCAAAAGCCGGGCCAGCGTTCTTTTTTGAGCGGCGCATGTGGTGCACCATTCGGTCGTATAATCCACAAATACGGTCTTACCTTTCGCCAGCAATTGCTTCACCAGCCCCGGCTCATAGGCTTGGGCGGACAGCGCGACAGCCGGAGTTGCCAGAAGGCAGCTGGAAGCCAGTAAAAATTCACGACGGTTCATGACACGATCTCCTCAAAAGGGTTTAAAAACGAACAGATAAATCTTGCAGCCAAAAGGGTAGGTTTTGCACGGCCCAAACCTCAATCCGGTGATGCACACCAAATAAAATCATAGCCCCCACCAGAACGAAGACCGCCCCTAAAATGGGACGCGCACGATGGGACAAAGCCCGCATCCACTGCACCCGGCGTTGCAACAGATTGCGCGCACCATAAGCCAACACGCAGATGATTGTCGAAACGCCCAGGGCAAAACCTGTCATAATTGCCCCGGCCCAAAGAAGTGAGCCGCCACCGCTGGCCAGAGCAATCGCCCCGCCCAAGGTCGGACCGATGCAGGGCGACCATACCATACCCAAAAGCAGCCCGCCGATGAATTGACCAGAAAGCCGGCCACGATCAACTTCATCCAGCTGCGCATCCGCTTTGGCCGCAAGCCCGTTGGTCAGCCGGGTGAAGACCGCGCCCAAGCCCGGCGACATCAACGCCAAGCCAAAGAGCAGCATGACCCCAGCTGCGACCTGCGCCACCACCTGATCATTGATCCCGAGCGCCGGACCAAATGCGGAAATGCCAATGCCGAGCGCAATAAACATCAAGCTCATTCCCGCCGCTAAGGCCAGAGGGCCCCATTTGCTGGCTTGCAAAGCCGTGGCCAGAACGATGGGCAGAACCGGCAACACACAGGGGTTAATCAAGGTCAGCAGCCCGGCCAGATATGCAAAAACGATCTCCATAGGCGCAATATGCGTCACAGCAAAGCCCATGTCACGCGTATACGCATGCCGATGCGATCACATTATCGTGCTGTTATTGCAATGTTTGCCGGGCCATTTGTACAGCCAAAATGCCAAACATGATGATAACAACTCCAACAATATCCCAAACACGCAGGGTCTCGCCCAACAATACTGCGGCAATCATCACCCCAAAAAATGGGTTTAAAAAGTGAAAGGTGGCCGCTTTCACCGCACCAATACGCTGAACCAGCCAGAACCAGATAAAGGTCGCCACAAGACCGGGCATCAAGACTGTATAGGAAAAGGCCAGCACCAATTCCACAGACCAGGTGACCTCGGGCTGGTCAAAAATGAAGCCAGGGATGACCAGAAAAGCTGAGCCCACCAGCATTTGCAGACCAACAATCATCAACAAATTGCCCCCCGATGAGGCACCGCGCACCATCAAAGTCGCCACGGTCAGCGAGGCCACCGCGATGAAACACAGGACAATGCCAAAGAGATCAGCCCCCGCCTGCATCCGCGCCCCCATGATGAGCGCAACGCCGCCCGCGCCAGCGCAAAGCCCCAAGACGCCCAGCGCAGACAGGCGTTCGCGAAAGATGACCCAGCCGGCAAAACCCACCGCCAAGGGCATCGTTGAGGCGATGATCGAGGCCAAAGAGGCTTCTACGGTCTGCATCGCCACAAAATTCAATCCCAAATATAAAGCATTTTGGCAAAGCCCAAAAACAATGGTGGCGCGCCATTGCCCAGGTGTGAGCCGCCACGACTGCCCCAAAAACCGCGCAAGGGCGATGCCGATCACCCCTGAAATCAAAAACCGAAGCGACAGGGAAAGAATCGGCGGCGCGTCTGCCACAATGATCCGCGCTGAGGAAAATGCAGAGGACCAGATCAACGCGAACGCCAAGCCAGCCAAAATAGCGCGTATGTCCATTGGGTGTCTATCCTTAACCTACCGGCAGGAGCTTCGCGCAGTATCGCGGCCTGAGCAAGGTTATTTTGCGCAGACAAAAGCCGTTGCACAAACAAAAGCCCGCGCCAGAGAACCGGCGCGGGCTTTCGTCAAAAACTGATCTTTGTTTATCCGTTTACGCTGTCTTTCAGCGCTTTTGCGATGGTCATTTTTACGACTTTATCGGCATCTTTTTTGAAGCTTTCACCGGTGGCGGGGTTGCGCACCATCCGCTCTGGACGCTCACGGCAATAAATTTTGCCAACGCCCGGCAAAGTCACAGCGCCACCGCCAGAAACTTCGCTGGTGATCAATTCACAGATCGCATCCAAAGAGGCGGCTGCGGATTTTTTATCCGTATCCATTTTCTCTGCCAACGCAGCGACCAATTGTGTTTTCGTCATAGGTTTCGACATATATTTTCTCCTAACAAGCCCAACACCTTGGGCACCAATCTCGGGTAGTTAACTGCATATTGTAGAAAGACACAACAAATTGTATCGTGTAAATTGAAAAAAATGGACAAAAGTCTCAAATTTATAGAAATGCTGTCTCCTCGAAACTTCTCAACTTACGCGAATGTATTCGCTCTAACGGCATTTCGCGCAAAAGCTCCATTGCACGAATACCTATCCTAAGATGACGGGAAACTTGGGTTTTGTAAAAGCTTGTCGCCATGCCGGGCAATTTCAACTCCCCATGCAGCGGTTTATCGCTTACGCATAGCAAAGTGCCATAGGGCACGCGGAAGCGATAGCCATTGGCAGCGATCGTGGCGCTTTCCATATCCAGCGCGATGGCACGCGATTGGCTTAGCCGGTGCACCGGGCCGGATTGGTCGCGCAACTCCCAGTTACGATTGTCGATGGTCGCCACGGTTCCGGTGCGCATAATTTGCTTCAAGTCATAACCCTGCAAGGCTGTGATCTCAGCCACAGCCTGCTCAAGGCTGGTTTGGATTTCGGCCAAAGCTGGGATCGGCACCCAAACCGGCAAGTCGTCATCCAAGACATGATCTTCGCGCAAATAGGCATGGGCCAACACAAAATCTCCAAGACTTTGCGAATTGCGCAGACCGGCGCAGTGCCCCACCATGATCCAGGCGTGCGGGCGCAATACGGCTATATGATCGGTGGCGGTTTTGGCATTCGACGGGCCAACGCCGATATTCACCAAAGTGATGCCGCTGCCATCGGCTCGGGTCAGGTGGTAGGTTGGCATTTGCGGCATTTTTTGCGGCGCTTGCAAAGGGGCGTCTGCGGCTGTGATGGAATGATTGTCCGGACCAACGAAGGCCAAATAACCGCTATTTGGATCTGCCATTTGCTCACGCGCGAAGGTTTCAAATTCTTCCACATAGAATTGGTAGTTTGTGAACAACACATGGTTTTGGAAAAATTTTGGATCCGTGGCGGTGTAATGGCGCAAACGGGCCAGGGCATAATCCACCCGCTGCGCATCAAACAGGGCTAAGGGTTGACTGCCATCTGGCTGCGGGTCATCCGTGCCGTTCACGATATTATCATTGGTTGTGGCCAAATCAGGCACATCGAAAACATCGCGCAGCACAAAACCCGCCGCATCCGCCGGAACCACAAGGCTTGGGTCATGCGCCACTGCGAAATGGACAGGGATGGGTGTGGTTGAATAGCCAACCTGCACAGCGCAACCATGGTTCGCAATCAGCAACTCCAACTGTTGCTCAAGATAGTTTTGGAACAAGCTCGGTTGGGTGATGGTCGTGGCAAAGACGCCCGGCCCATAGACGTGACCAAAGGACAGGCGACTATCAACCGACGCGTAGCTCGAAGTTGTGATCCGCACCTCTGGGTAAAAAGCCCGATAGCGGGTGCTGCTATCTCCGGATTCCAAGACCGATATGAATTTTTCACATAAAAACGCAGAGGCTCTTTCGTAAAGGGCGATCAAATGAGCAACGGCCTCAGGCGCCTGCGTGAAACTCTGCGGGGCCGGATCATCAGGGAGGGTGAAAACAGGATCAGGCGCTGGCATCTTCTTGGCTCCCCTCCTGCACCACGGGCACAATCTCAAATATGCGCACATCCACCAGCCCAAGATCCGAAATTCGCAGATCTGGTATCACCACAAGTGCCAAAAGTGAGTGCTGCATATAGGCATTGTTTAAGTGACAGCCACAATCGGCCATGGCCTGCACCATGGCCTCCGCTTTCGCCGCAACCTCAGCGGCTGGCGCATCAGACATGAGGCCAGCGATAGGCAATTCAACCAATGCCAATTCCCGCCCGTCTTTCCATACGCTCACACCGCCGCCCACCTCTGCCAAGCGATTTGCGGCCCGTGCCATATGCTCGGCGCAGGTGCCGACCACAATCATATGGTGGCTGTCATGGGCCACGGTAGAGGCGATTGCCATCTCCCCGCGATAGCCAAAACCCGACACGAACCCATTGGTCACAGTGCCACGCGCCCGGTGCCGCTCGACAAGGGCAATTTGGCAAATATCACCCTGGCCGCAAATGCGCCCGCCCCGCACCGGAAGCTCGGCCTGCAGCGCCTGGGTCGGCGCTTGGTTTTCCACCACGCCAATCACGCGCACCTGTGCCACCTCACCACCCTCATCTGGCGCGGGGATGGTGAACTCAGCGGCAGATTTTTTTGCGCCCATGTGAACCGTATTGCGGGCTGTGGCCGGCCAGTCGATATGCGGACACTCTGTCGTGATCTGCCCCTCCAGCGCAACGGTCTTGCCCCGCGCAATGACCCGGTCAATCGGCAGCGCCCTCAAGTCGGAGGTGAAAATTACATCCGCCCGTCGGCCTGGCGCGATGCTTCCCAATTCCCTCTCAAGACCAAAATGCGTGGCCGTGTTGATCGTCGCCATTTGCAACGCGACCATTGGATCACAGCCGCAAGCAATCGCATGACGCACCACCCTATTCATATGACCGTCCTGCACCAGCGTTCCGGAATGGCAATCATCGGTGCATAAAATGAAGTTGCGAGGGTCCAGCCCTTTCTCGGTGATCGCGGTGATTTGCGTTTCCACATCATACCACGCACTGCCCAGCCGCATCATGGAGCGCATTCCTTGACGCACGCGCATGACAGCATCCGCCTCGCAGGTGCCCTCATGGTCATCAGCCGGACCACCGGCGGCATAGGCATGAAATGCCGGCCCCAGATCAGGACTGGCGTAATGGCCGCCAATGGTCTTGCCTGCGCGAGCCGTGGCCGCCATCTCAGCCAACATCTGCGGATCACCCTTCACAACTCCAGGGAAATTCATCATCTCCCCGAGCCCGATAATCCCGGGCCATTGCATGGCCTCAGCCACATCCTCAGCGCTAATCTCGTGCCCCGTGGTCTCCAGCCCTGGTGCCGATGGCGCGCAGCTTGGCATTGCGGTGAAGATATTCACCGGCTGCATCAACCCCTCATCATGCATCAGCCTCACCCCGGCCAGCCCCATGACATTGGCAATCTCATGGGGATCGGTGAACATCGTCGTGGTGCCATGCGGGATGACCGCGCGGGCAAATTCCGCTGGGGTCAACATGCCGCTTTCCACATGCATATGCCCATCACACAGGCCGGGGATCACATATCCGCCCCAGCGCAAAACCTCCGTATCAGGCCCGATGCAATGGCTTGCGTCCGGTCCAACATAGGCAAATCGCCCAGCCGCGATAGCAACATCCCATGGCAAAATTTCGCGTGTGTGCACATTGGCCAATTGGCCGCCTAAAATCACAAGATCCGCTGGCCGGCGCCCTGCGGCCACCGCAACCAAATCAGCTGCGCAATCAGACCAAGCCCCAAATGAATTTTCCATGCGCTATGGTTTTCCGATCTAGACGGGCTGCGCAAGTCCCTTTACTGTTTTTTCAGGCAAAAATACCTTCCAACACAAGGTTTCCTATGAATATTGTTATTTTCCATAACCCCAATTGTGGCACGTCGCGCAATGTGGTGCAGATTGTTAAAGATGCTGGATATAGCCCGACTGTGGTTAAATATCTCGATACCGGCTGGACAAAACCCCAGCTGCAAACCCTATTTGCGACCGCAGGTCTAAGTGCCCGGGACGCCTTGCGCAGCTCGAAATCACCGGCCGAAGAGCTGGGATTGATGCGCTCTGATGTGACCGAAGAGCAGTTGCTCGACGCCATGGTTGCCCATCCCATCTTAGTGAATCGCCCCTTTGTCGCTTGCAAAGGGCAAGTGCGCCTCTGCCGTCCCTCCGGGCAGGTGCTCGATATCTTGCCAAATTGGCCCGCCGCCCCCTATGCCAAAGAAGATGGCAGCCCGCTTATCACCGCCGATGGCGCAGTGGTGCCTGGCGCTTAGCTTGAGGCGCGCTACCTCATCAATCGGCAGGTTTTCCAGCCGCAACGATAAAGGACAATCCGATGACAGCATCCAATCCGCGCCCCAATATGGACAATTGGCAAGAGCGTGTCGATCTCGCCGCCGCCTTTCGCTGGACGGTGCGATTGAACATGCATGAGGCGGTGGCCAATCACTTTAGCTTGGCCATTAACCCTGAGGGAACCAAATTCCTGATGAACCCCAATCAAATGCATTTTTCGCGCATCAAAGCCTCGGATCTGATCGTTGTCGATGCCAATGATCCGGCGAGTATGGAAGGCCCCGATGCGCCAGATCCCACCGCTTGGGGCTTGCATGGCGGGTTACATAGCCATTGCAAACACGCACGCTGCGCCATGCATGTGCATTCTCCCTATGCCACAGCCTTAGCCTCTCTTGCAGACAGCTCACTGCCGCCTGTCGATCAAAATGCCTGCATGTTTTACAACCGCTATGTCATCGACAACAATTACGGTGGCTTGGCCTTTGAAGAGGAAGGCGCGCGCTGCGCCAGCCTGTTTGAAGATCCGAAAAAGAAAGTCATGATCATGGGCAATCATGGCATTTTAATCATTGGCGATACGGTCGCCGAAACCTTCAATCGCATGTTCTATTTTGAGCGGGCCTGTCAAACTTATCTCCTCGCTCTGCAAACTGGTCGCCCCCTGCGCATTCTTGATGCCAAAATCGCGGAAAAAACCGCGCAAGAGCTGGAAACCTATCCCGAGCAAGATGCCAGACACCTGGCCGAGCTCAAAGCCATCTTGGACGAAGAGGGCAGCAATTACGCCGCATAGACCGGCCGGCGGGGGCGCGACAATCGCCCCCTAGGTCAATGCCCGGCGCAAAGCCTGTGGCGTGGTGCCATATTCTGAACGAAATGCACGGGTCATGGCACTGGCGTCTTGATAGCCGCAACGCACGGAAATCTCTGCCACAGAGATGGTGGTATCAAGCGACAATTGCCGCGCACGCTCCAGTCTGATCCGCCGGTAAATGACCTGCGGCGCGGCGCCAAGCCGGGCAAGCATTTGCTGTTCCAAGTGCTTTTGACTGCGCCCAAGCTGCTGTGCCAATTGGGCAATCGGCAAAGGCTCCTCAATATGGGCCCGCATCAGATCCACCGCGCGCGCCGCGATCCCCCCGCGCCGTACCGGCCGTTGCGCATAGGCGCCAGAAAACAGATGCTCAACCCGCAAACGCAGAGCGGCACCGTGCTGTTTTTCAATCATTTGCATCGCAAGAGCAAAGGCTGTGGAGGCCCCACCGCAAGTGATCCGATCGCGATCATAGATTACGGCCTCCTTTTGCACATCAATATCCGAAAACCGCTCGGAAAACCGATCCAGCTCGTCCCAATGTATTGTCGCCCGATAGTCATCAAGCAAACCGGCTTCCGCCAAAAGCCAACTGCCGGTGTCCAGCCCCGCGAGGATGTCAAACCGCCGCGCTGCCGCTCGCAGCGCCCGGCTGCTCGTCACATTGGCATGGGTCAAAAATCCATAGGATGGCATGACCATCAAGATATCGCCGCGCATATCAGCCAGCTGGGCATCCGCTTCCAGACGCAGACCCGAGGACGAGCGCACCCTCTGCCCGCCGAGCACTACAATATTCCACTCAAACACCTGTTGGCTCGACAAATCATTGGCCGCGCGCAAAGGCTCGAGCACATTGGCTAAGCAATGATTTGAGAAGCGATCAAACAGCAAGATCGAAATCTGGGTGGGCACCCTGGAAGGATTCTTCGAATATGGCATGATTTATTCTAATATAGCATGATATTGCTGGGCAATAGCCCTAGCGTCACATCACACAACCGCGAAGGAGGCCCCCATGCTCTATGGATTATCTGCCGAACAAGATATGATCGCACAAACTGTGCGCTCATTTGTCGAAAAAGAAATTTACCCTCATGAAGAGCTGGTGGAGCGCACGGGCGAGGTGCCCACGGAGATTGCCCAACACATCAAAGAAAAAACACTCGAGCTTGGGTTTTATGCCTGCAATTTTCCGCAAAGTGTGGGATGCGCGGGCCTGTCACATGTAGATTTTGCCTTGGTGGAGCGTGAATTGGGGCGCGGCTCAATGGCGCTCAATCATTTCTTCGGTCGACCACAAAATATTCTCATGGCATGCCAAGGAGAGCAAATTGACCGCTATCTCATGCCGGCCGTACGCGGCCAGCGCATGGATGCTCTGGCCATGACAGAACCCGGCGCCGGCTCTGACATTCGCGGCATGAAATGCAGTGCCCAGCGCAATAGCGGCGATTGGGTGGTCAATGGCAGCAAACATTTCATCAGCGGCGCAGATCATGCAGATTTCTTCATCGTCTTCATCGCCACAGGCGAAGACCAAACCGACAAAGGCCCAAAAAAACGGATCACGGCCTTTCTCGTGGATCGAGGCACCCCCGGTTTTTCTGTGCGTGACGGCTATAAATCGGTCAGCCACCGCGGATATAAGAATATGATCTTGGAATTCGATGACTGCCGCCTGCCACAAGCGCAGGTGCTCGGTGAAGTGGATGGGGGCTTTGAGGTCATGAATACCTGGCTCTATGCCACGCGGATCACCGTGGCGACCATGAGCGTTGGCCGGGCGCGGCGGGTCTTTGACTATGCGCTGAGCTATGCTGCCGAACGCGAACAATTTGGCCAGAAAATCGGGAAGTTCCAAGGTGTCAGCTTCCAACTTGCGGATATGATTACCGAAATTGATGCGGCAGATCTTCTGACCCTGGCCGCCGCCGACCGTTTGGACAAGGCTCTGCCCTCCAACCGCGAGATTGCCTCGGCAAAGCTCTATGCCAGTGAAATGCTGGCGCGTGTGACCGATGCGGCCATTCAAATCCATGGCGGTATGGGCCTTATGAGTGACTACCCGCTTGAACGCTTCTGGCGGGACGCGCGCGTCGAGCGCATTTGGGACGGAACCTCCGAAATTCAGCGCCACATCATAAGCCGCGACCTGCTGCGGGCCCTGGGGGCATAATGATCCGCTGGTCAGTGGCCTTTCAGGCGCAGCTGTTAGCATAGGTGAGACATGCGAGACCTAACAAGACTTCTCAAGCCCAAGTCCATCGCTGTCATTGGCGGTGGGGCTTGGTGTGCCTCAATCATCTCAGCGGCCAAGCAGATTGGGTTTGACGGCGCTTTGCATCCGGTCCACCCAACCGGAAAGCAGATCGCAGGCCACAAGTCATTGCGCAGCCTCGAGGAGGTTCCTGGCCCCATTGACGCCGCCTTCATCGGTGTGAACCGTCATGCCACCCTGGATGTGGTGGCACAGTTGCGACGCTTAAAGGCCGGTGGTGCCATCTGTTTTGCCTCGGGCTTCTCCGAAGCGGCCGCTGAAGACGCCGCGGCGCAAGACCTTCAAGCCGCGCTGATTGAGGCCGCCGGCGAAATGCCAATCCTTGGGCCCAATTGCTATGGGTTTGTGAATGCTTTTGATGGCTGCGCGATTTGGCCTGATCAACATGGGTGCAGCCGGGTGCAAAGGGGTGTGGCGATTTTGACCCAAAGCTCCAATATCGCCATTAACCTCACGATGCAGAACCGCGGCCTGCCAATTGGCTATATGCTCACCTGTGGCAACCAAGCGCAAACCGCCCAAACCGACATCGCGTTGCAGCTGTTGGACGATGAGCGCGTAACGGCGATTGGGTTGCACATTGAAGGGTTTGGCAATCTGCGCGGGTGGGAGGCTCTGGCCCAGAAAGCCCGCACCAAGGGGGTCACCTTGATTGCCTTGAAATCTGGCGTTTCGCAGCAAGCCCAAGCGGCAGCAGTGTCCCATACCGCCTCTTTGACTGGCAGCGATACAGGGGCCGACGCCTTTCTCCAACGTTTGGGCATTCGCCGTGCGCGCAGCCTGCCTGTGTTTTTGGAGTCTCTTAAGCTTGCCCATCAATTTGGGCCATTGTCGAGCAACCGCATTGCCTCAATTTCCTGTTCGGGCGGTGAGGCCGCCTTGGCGGCCGATACTGCGCAGGGCACTGGACTTATTTTTCCACCGCTGAACCCGCGACAAGCCAAGGACCTCAGCGCGGCCCTAGGGCCGATGGTGGCCATGGCCAACCCGCTGGACTATCACACTTATATTTGGCGCGACCAAGCGGCCATGACACAGGCTTGGGCGGCAATGGCCGATGATGAGATTGCCATGACCTTGCTGGTCAGCGACTACCCGCGCGCAGATCTATGCGACGCCAGCGACTGGGAGTGCGTCACGCAAGCCGCGATTGAGGCCACGCGGCGCACTGGACGGCCCTATGCGGTGGTGGCGAGCCTGGCAGAACTTCTGCCTGAGCAGACCGCAAAAACCCTTATGGACCATGGCGTTGGTGCCATTCACGGGCTGGACCATGGGCTCGAAGCTCTCGATGTGATGTCGCGCCCAATGGCGCCGCCCGCCGAGCCGGTACTCTTGCCCGGCATAGACCGCGATGCGGAGCTTGTTGATGAGCAAAGCGCCAAATTGGCACTTGCGGCCCATGGTCTGACGGTCCCACCATCCGTCGTTGTCACAGATCGCTGCACGGCCGGGCAGGCTGCGGCTGACATCGGCTTTCCGGTCGCGCTCAAAACTCTGGGGCTGGCGCATAAGACCGGTGCCAATGGCTTGGCTTTGGGTTTGAACACCCGTGCGGAGGTGGAGATCGCAGCGCCGCGCTTGGCCGATGGGCCGCTCTTGGTTGAACGCATGGTGGCGGGAACTTTGGTTGAAGTTTTGGTGGGCGTCACGCGCGATCCGGCTCATGGGTTTGTTTTGACCCTTGGCGCAGGCGGCACGATGACCGACGTGTTGCGCGATCGTGCGAGCCTGCTCATACCTGCGACCCGCACCGAGGTGACAGCGCGGCTGAAAGACTTGAATATCGCGCCACTCCTAGAGGGGTTTCGCGGAAACCCGCCCGTTGATTTAGACGCGCTCCTCGCCGCTATTGACGCGGTGCAGGCCTATGTGCTTGCCAATGCAGAGCGGGTGGAGGAAGTTGAGATCAACCCGCTGATCTGCACGCAGGACAATGCGATTGCCGCAGATGCCTTAATAAGGAAAGCCCAATGAGCCCGATTAAGACCTATATTGAAGATGGAATCCTGCAAGTCACGCTAGATCGTCCGAAAGCCAATGCGATTGATTTGGCGACGAGCAAGATCATGGGCGAGACATTTGCCGCCTTCCGCGATGATCCAAGCCTCCGGGTGGCGATCATAACGGGCGCGGGAGACAAATTTTTCTGTCCCGGTTGGGATCTCAAAGCCGCCGCCGATGGGGACGCGGTGGATGGCGATTACGGCGTCGGCGGTTTTGGCGGCTTGCAAGAGTTGCGTGAGCTCAACAAGCCAGTGATTGCCGCGGTGAATGGTATTTGCTGCGGAGGCGGTTTAGAATGGGCGCTCTCGGCAGATATTATCCTTGCAGCAGATCACGCCAGTTTTGCCCTGCCTGAAATTCGCTCCGGAACAGTGGCCGATGCCGCCTCGATCAAAGTGCCCAAGCGCATTCCGTACCACATCGCGATGGAATTGCTCCTAACCGGCCGCTGGTTTGATGTGCAGGAAGCCAAGTCATGGGGCTTGGTCAACCATTCTTATCCCGCGGGAGATCTGATGCCACAGGCTTGGGATATGGCACGATTGCTGGCAAGCGGTCCGCCTCTGGTCTATGCGGCCATCAAGGAAATCGTGCGCGATGCCGAAGATAGCAAGTTTCAAGACAGCATGAACCGTATCACCCAAAGACAATTGGCCTCTGTCGATATACTCTATGCCTCGGAAGACCAGCTAGAGGGCGCCAAAGCCTTTGCCGAGAAACGCGACCCGATCTGGAAAGGCAGGTGAAGGTGCCGATCTACCCAGCCAGCCGGGTAGATCGCGCCATATTTTCGCTCAGCTGCTGCAGCCTTTTTTCGTGCTCAATGCCACCAAATGTTCTTTGCGTGCTTTTGCAGCTTTAATCGCGTCATTTGCATTGGCATATGTGCCAATAATCGCGGGCCAGAAAATCACCGCCGCTGCAACATTTGTGCCCGTGATTCCCTTTTCTTTTTGCGCATTGCGCTCAAACTCATGCGCTTCTTGAATTTCAGAGGCCAGTTGCATGCAGCTGAGCTGCTCATCGCCCATCTGCCTCTTATCGACCACCTCGGGCGACGCACAGGCCGTCAAAGATGCCGCAACACTGGCGACTGCAATACTTTTAAAAATCTTGATCATAGGGACTCTCTCTTTCATTGTGCCAATCAGCACCTCCTCTCCTAAGATCAATTGGTTTAAAACTTATCACCAATAAGGGCCGAAAAATCGGCACAACTTTAGCTATCGGCGATGGTTGCAGGTCGGTGGCCAAAGAAAATCACCCCTTCTCGCTGCCGCCTTTTGCCCCTATGACCCTTCTATGACCAAGACACTTCTTTGCATCGGCTATGGTTTTTCTGCCCAAGCCTTGACCCCTTTGCTTCAGCCCCAAGGTTGGAGCATCATCGGCACCACGCGCAGCGCCGAAAAGGCAGAGGCCATGCGCGCTGAGGGGGTCACACCGATGATTTGGCCAGGCTGCGATCTCGATAGCGCGCTTAAGGCGGCGTCGCATCTTTTGATCTCCGCTGCACCGAACTCGGATCTGGGTGATCCCCTGCTGGCACGCGTGGCGCTCAGCGCCCATGCGTTTGACTGGGTAGGATATCTCTCCACCACCGGTGTCTATGGCAATCATGACGGTGCTTGGGTGGATGAAACCACCCCGCTCACCCCCAGCACCGCGCGCGGCGCGTTGCGGGTGACGGCCGAAGCTGCTTGGCAAGCCATGGGCCTGCCACTGCATATCTTCCGCTTGGCAGGCATTTACGGGCCGGGCCGCGGTCCGTTTGCCAAAGTCCGCAACGGCACCGCCCGCAGGATTATAAAAGCCGGGCAGATGTTTAGCCGCATTCATGCCGATGACATCGCCCAAACCGTCGCCGCCTCAATCGCACAGCCACGCCCGGGAGCGATCTATAATCTGTGCGATGATGATCCCGCCCCGCCGCAAGATGTTCTGGCCTATGCAGCCGAACTTTTGGGCCTGCCCCTGCCACCGGAGGTCGCGTTTGAAGCCGCCGAAATGACGCCCATGGCCCGCAGTTTTTACGCAGAAAACAAGCGCGTGCGGAATGATTTAATCAAGGCAGAACTTGGGGTGCGCCTGAAATATCCGAGCTACAAGGAAGGGTTGCAGAGCCTTCTAAAATTAGAAAGCTCCTAAAATTAGCCGCTAAGCTCGCGCTTTAAGAGAGGCAATGCCAAGCGTTTGCAGAACTTTATCGTGAATGTCCTGCGCTGACAGTTTGGCTTCGCGGTACATATCCGCCGGGCTGGCATGATCGATAAAGCTGTCAGGCAGAACCATAGAGCGATATTTCAGCCCGCGATCAAACACCGCTTCCTCAGCCAAAAGCTGGGCTACATGGCTGCCAAATCCACCGATTGCGCCCTCTTCAATGGTGATCAAAACCTCATGATCCGCAGCCAATTCAAGGATCATCTCCCGATCCAAAGGCTTGGCAAAGCGGGCATCGGCGATGGTCGGGACAATCCCTTGGGCCGCCAAAGTTTCCGCCGCAATACGCACCTCGCCCAAGCGGGTGCCAAATGACAAAATCGCAACTTGGCCACCCTTTTGAATGATCCGGCCCTTACCGATTTCCAGAGGTGCCGGATTTTGCGGCAAGTCGCAGCCAATGCCCTCGCCGCGTGGAAACCGGAAGGCAATTGGACCATCGTCATAGGCCGCTGCTGTTGCCACCATATGACACAGCTCCGCCTCATCGGCAGCGGCCATAACAACAAAATCGGGCAGATTGGCCAGAAATGCAATGTCAAAAGATCCCGCATGGGTCGCCCCATCGGCCCCCACCAGACCGGCCCGATCAATCGCAAATCGCACGGGCAGGCGTTGAATTGCCACGTCATGCACCACTTGATCATAGCCGCGCTGCAAAAAGGTGGAATACATGGCGCAAAAAGGCTTCATGCCGCCCGCCGCCAGAGCGGCCGCAAAGGTCACCCCATGCTGCTCGGCGATCCCCACGTCAAAACATCGACTGGGATAGCGCTCTGCAAAAAGATTAAGCCCCGTGCCATCTGGCATGGCCGCTGTCACCGCGCAGATTTTTGGATCGCTCTGAGCCTGCTCTAGCAAAGACTTCGCAAAAACAGATGTATAGGAGGGTGCATTGGGGATGGATTTGGCCTGCGTGCCTGTCACGACATCAAATTTTCCGACCCCATGCCCTTTGTCGCGTGCAGCTTCCGCTGGGCCGTAGCCCTTACCTTTTTGGGTGATGACATGGATCAACATCGGACCGGTGGCACGGTCGCGCACCATGCGCAGCACCGGCAGCAATTGGTCGAGATCATGCCCGTCAATGGGACCGAGATAGCTAAAGCCCAGCTGCTCAAACAACGTGCCGCCAACGGTCATATGTTTCAACATCTCTCGCGCGCGCTTCGCCCCTTCCTGAAATGGACCCGGCAGAAGCGACACGGCCCCTTTGGCCGCGGCTTTTAACTCTTGGAAAGGCGCGCCGGTATAAAGCTGGCTGAGATAGGATGACAAGGCGCCAACAGGCGGGGCAATCGACATTTCATTATCGTTGAGGATGACAATCATCCGTTTTTTCAAATGGCCCGCATTGTTCATCGCCTCAAAGGCCATGCCAGCACTCATTGACCCATCACCAATCACGGCGATGGCATCGCCAATCCCATGGTCCGGCGCCCCCCCCAAATCACGCGCCACAGCAAACCCAAGGGCTGCCGAAATGGAGGTTGAGGAATGCGCCGCACCGAAAGGATCATAGGGGCTCTCACTGCGTTTGGTGAAGCCGCTAAGCCCACCTTTTTGCCGCAGGGTTCGGATGCGGTCGCGCCGACCCGTTAAAATTTTATGCGGATAGGTTTGGTGCGACACGTCCCAAATCAGATGATCCTTTGGCGTATCAAACACAGCATGCAGCGCGACAGTCAGCTCAACCACCCCAAGACCGGCCCCAAGATGACCACCGGTTTCAGAGACCGCTGACACCGTCTCCGCCCGCAGGTCATCAGCCAGCAGACGCAACTCTCTGTCGCTCATGATCTTCAAATCCGCCGGCGTGGTGACTCGATCAAGCAAGGGAGTGTGGGGAGGTGTTTGTGTCACGCGCGCCGCCTTTTCATAGATCTCGCGACACAACAAATCGTGCCGCCGCTTTTAAAATATCGGCGCGATCGCCAAAATCATCCAATGCCACGCAGGCTTCATTTACCAAATCTTGGGCCCGCGTCTTAGCCCCCTCAAGCCCCAATAGGGAGACAAAGGTGGCCTTGCCAGACGCGCTGTCTTTTCCGATGGCTTTACCCACCACATCGACCGTGCCTTCCACATCCAAAATATCATCGGCAATTTGAAAGGCCAAGCCCAGGCTCTGTGCATAGCGGCGCAGCCGCGCTGGGTCTGCACCCATCATGACAGCGCCGGCTGTGGCAGACCATTCAATCAGCGCGCCGGTCTTGTTGTTTTGCAACTGTGCAATATCGCTCAAGGTCAAAGGCACGGCGGCCGTCTCTGCCGCCATATCCTGCGCCTGCCCCAAAACCATCCCCTCGGCCCCGCTGGCCTTTGCCAACAGTGTGATCAGCTCCACTTGGCGCTGCGCGCCCAAGGCAGAATCGGGCCGAGCCAGCAGCTCAAAGGCTAAGGTTTGCAACGCATCACCAACCAAAACCGCTGTGGCCTCATCCCATTTTCTATGCACCGTCGGCTGACCACGCCGAAGGTCGTCATCATCCATACAAGGCAAGTCATCATGCACCAAAGAATAGGCATGGAGGGCTTCTACCGCGGCCCCAGCATAGACCGCCTCTTGCTCAGCTGCGCCCATCAACCGGGCACTCTCAATCACCAAAAACCCGCGCAGGCCTTTGCCGCCCGTCACCGCATGGCGCATGCCTTGAGCGATTGGCAAATCACCTAAGGGGCGCATGGCTTTTGCAAGACAGGCCTGCGTGGCATCAGCCGCCGCCTTGAGATGGGTTGGAAAATCAGCCTGCATGATTGGTCTCGGCGCGCCCAAAGGCTCAACCAGCATCCAAAGGAGCAACGCCGTTCGGTTGCCCATCGCCATTCAAGGTTATGGCAGCAACCTTTTCTTCAGCAGATTTCAACTTGGCTTCGCAATGCGCCTTTAGCGCCGCGCCGCGTTCATAAAGGGTAATGGAGGCATCTAAAGCCACATCGCCCCGCTCCAATTGCGTCACAACTTGCTCTAGCTCGGCCATTGCGGTTTCAAAACTCATTTCCGCGATCTGTGCATCAGCCATGGGTCTGCTCCTTCAAAATACTCACATGCGCCGCTGCACTCGCTGCCAGCGCCTCCAGATCGTACCCGCCTTCGAGACAGGATACCACCCGACCTTTGCAATGCTTGGCCGCCAATTCGCAAAGACGCTGCGTGATCCATGAAAAATCTTCTTCCGTCAGATTCATACCTGCCAGAGGATCCGCAACATGGGCGTCAAAGCCGGCTGAGATAAACAAAAATTCAGGGGCAAATCGCTCCACCGCTGGCAGAACCTCTGCCTCCATCACCTCGCGAAACGCCGCGCTGCCCGCCCCATCGGGCAAGGGACAATTCAGCACATTGCCATAGCCGCCCGTCTCATGGGCATGGCCTGTCCCAGGATAGAGGGGCATCTGATGCGTACTGGCGAAAAAAATGCGCCCATCCCCTTCCACTAAGTCCTGCGTGCCATTGCCATGGTGCACGTCGAAATCCACAATCGCAACGCGCGACAGCCCGTGATGGTCCAGCGCATGTTTGGCGGCCAAGGCCACATTGCCAAAAAAGCAAAAGCCCATCGGCGTTTCACGCTCGCAGTGATGCCCTGGAGGCCGGGTGGCGACGAAAACATTGCCCGCCTCGCCGCTCATCACCATATCCACCGCCCGAAGCGCACCACCTGCCGCCCTCAAAGCCGCTGTCAGCGTGCCGGGGGACATATGGGTGTCCGCATCCAAACGGCTCCAGCCATCTTGCGGCGCCGCGGCGCGCAGAGCGTTGATGTGAGATTGCGGATGGCATCGCAGCAGATCATCATCGGGTGCAAGCGGTGCGGTTAAGGTCTCCAAACCCAAAGGCGCAAGTGCTTTCAATACATGCTCAAGACGCGCCACCTGCTCGGGATGACCGGGCGGCGTCACGTGCTCCAAGCAGTCATCATGGGTGATTATTTTTGTGCTCACAACGCATACCTCTGTTCCAGAACCAACATATATCCCGCACCGCGCACGGTCTGTAAATAGCGCGGCTGTTTCGGATCCTGTTCAATTTTCCGCCGCAACCTTGTGATTTGCACATCGACTGCGCGCTCTTGTGCCTGGCCGCCATCACGCCCGAGCTGTTCAACCAAATTGCTGCGGCTGAGCGGCACGCCCGGCGTGCTGGAAAAAATCCGCATCAACTGGCTCTCCGTTGCGGTCAAACGCAACCGATCCTCACCCTGCCACATCTCACCGCGGTCGACATCATAATGCACCTGACCCAGATGCATGACCTTGGGCAGAGGCGCGGCCTCATCTTGAGCAGGCACTCGGCGCAAAATGGCATTGAGACGCAGCAATAGCTCTTTGGGCTCAAAAGGCTTAGCCAGATAGTCATCCGCGCCAGCCTCAAGCCCCAAGATTCGATCCTGGGTCTCGCCCTTGGCGGTCAATAACAAAATGGGCGTGTCACTATTTTTTCGCACCTCTTTGGTCAAAGAGATTCCATCCTCGCCCGGCATCATCACATCCAAAATGATTAAATCGAAGTCGAGGCCCGACAATATCCGCCGTGCATGCGCGGAATCACGGGCCGCAGATACCAAAAACCCATTTCTAATAAGAAATTTTTGTAACAATGTCCGAATGCGCTCATCATCATCGACGATAAGCAAATGCGAATCTGGAGTCATACTGTCTCTCCGCTGGTCAGCTGATCATAATGTTTTTTCAAATCTGGATCCATCATAGCCTCGAGCACGGTGCAAAAGCCATAGACAGCTTCCGCCCCCGCTTGGCGATAGGCCTTGCGCATTCGATCACGTTGGGCGTTGGAAAGCGCCTGCTCCAACTCTCTGCCCGCATCTGTCAAAGACAAATGCCGCTCACGCTTATCTTTGGTGCCCACTGCATTGAGCACCAAACCATCATCAATCAAGGTCCGCAGCACGCGGTTGAGGCTTTGCTTGGTCACGCCGAGCGTGGACAGGAGGTTATTTACCGTTGTGCCAGGGCTGCGCTGGATAAAATGCAGCGCCCGATGATGCGCACGACCGTAAGATTTTTCCGCCAATATGCGATCTGGATCCGCGGTAAATCCGCGATAGGCAAAAAACATGGCCTCAATACCTTTGCGCAGCTGTTCATCGGTTAAAAACAGCAGACCATGGGTGTGTTCAGATCTATTTTGTCCCTGCGCCATGATATGCCTTTCTGATAAAATCTATTTCAATAATATGTCAGTGTTGTTGACATTCCAAGAATCAATTGCTAGCGATTATCACATTTTGCGCAATATTGTGTCCGAAACGGACGTAATTTGCGACACAATTGGAAATTTGGCCGACCAAAAGGAGAACTACACATGGCTGGCGCATATGACGACCGTGACGGTGTCATCTGGATGGATGGCGAATTGGTAAACTGGCGCGAGGCTAAGGTTCACGTCCTGACCCATGGCTTGCATTACGGCAGCTCTGTGTTTGAAGGTGAGCGCGCCTATAACGGAAAGATTTTCAAATCTCGTGAACATTCCGAACGGCTTTTGAAATCGGGCGAATATATGGACATTCCAATTCCATATTCCGTAGACGATATTGAAGCGGCGAAACAGGAAGTCTTGACCGCCTCTGGCCTTCAAGACGCCTATGTGAGGGCGGTTTGCTGGCGCGGTTCTGGTGAAGATATGGGGGTCGCCTCTGCGAATAACCCCGTGCGCATGGCAGTGGCCGCTTGGGAATGGGGCGCCTATTATGGGGATGCCAAATTCAACGGCGCAAAGCTCGATATCGCCAAATGGCAGCGCCCAAGTCCCGAAACAATCCCATGCTTTGCCAAGGCCGCTGGGCTTTATATGATCTGCACCATGTCGAAACATGCCGCCGAAGCCAAAGGCTGTTCGGATGCAATGATGCTGGATTATCGCGGTTATGTCGCGGAAGCCACTGGCGCCAACCTGTTCTTTGTCAAAGACGGAGAAGTGCACACACCGACGCCCGATTGTTTCCTCAATGGGATCACCCGGCAGACCGTGGTGGGCATGTTGCAAGAGCGCGGCATCAAGGTGATCGAACGGCACATTAAGCCTGAGGAGCTTGAAGGCTTTGAACAATGTTGGTTGACCGGCACCGCAGCGGAAGTGACACCTGTGGGCCAAATCGGCGATTACACATTCGAAGTCGGCGCTCTGGCGCGCGACATCGCAGAAAGCTACGAAAAACTCGTGCGCGCATAAACATGCGATGCCCAGGCAGAACCAGCGGCCTCAACCTCATGGGTTGAGGCCAAAAAGACCCCTGCCCAACCCAGCCACCAAGCCATAACACTTCGCCCGGTGCTAACACCGGGCTGCGCCTGCCTGCCCCCCGGCAGGCGCATTCAGAGTTTCAATATACTGATACCTATGTATATTGCTTAAATTCTGCCGTGGTTTTCTGCCTTTCGGTTGAATTCCTTGGGCTGCTTTAAGCCCTTGGGTTCTACATAAAGCTACGCTCAAAGGCCCACCATAGGCCCACGAAGGCAATGGCCAAGGATCCGGGGATAACCACCGCACGGCGGTACATGGCGCTGCGCCCAAAAGGCAGAGCCAAGAGCACAAAGGCCGCCGCGATCACCGCCAATTGGCCAAGCTCGACACCAATATTGAAGGCAATCAGCGACAAAATGAATTGCCCCTGTGCCAAGCCAAGATCTCCCAAGACTGAGGCAAATCCGAGCCCATGCAACAAGCCAAACCCGAATACCACGAGAACGCGCCACCACCCTAGTTTCGGGCGCAAAATATTCTCAATCGCCACATAGGCAATGGAAACGGCAATTAAGGCCTCGACCAGCCACATTTGCGCAGCCGGAATGGTAATAATGCTCAAAGTTGCAAGGCCAAGCGTGACCGTATGGGCCAGCGTAAAGGCCGTGACCTGCGCCAAGAGGGGGCGCCAGGCAAGCGAGAAGAAAAACAACCCTAAGACAAAGAGAATGTGATCCAGACCCTTTGGAATAATATGCTCAAAGCCTTCGACCACAAACCGCAGGAATACAGCGCCGGTGCTTTCTTCAACAGCACCGGAGCGAGGCAAGGGCGCACTGACCTCGCCGCCCTGCAAAAAAGCCGCATAGGCGTTTGGACCTTCGCCATGACGCACCACCAGCCCGCCATTTTCCTCGGCCCAACCCAAGGAGACTGGAGCCGTCCCAGCTGGCAGCTCCGCTGACATAGTAACCACCGTATCGCGGGGCAGCTCGAGATCGGGTTCAGCGATTACATCCACGGATGTCAGGCGCATCGGACCAGCCCCTTCAATGAGAATTCCGCGAGAAATATCGGCAAATCGCATTTCAACCATTTGCGCCAAAGTTTGATCCGGCAGGCCGCGCAACTGATCATAGACCTCTGCTTCGGGTGCCTCATCCGTATCTGCGATTTGCGATTGGTCAATTCCTGCCAACAGCGTTTCCACGGCGAGACGTAGGGCAATTTCAATTCTGTCCTCGCGAACAGAAACTTCTGCCACGGCCGGCCGCAATTCATGAGCGCGCGCCTGTCCTGCCAAACTGGCAAATCCCACAAGCGCACTTGACATCAACACGAAACACCACACCATCGACCACAGTAATTGCAAAATAGGTCTCAACATGTTCCAGCTCTCCTTTAAATTACTTTTGGCTGTTATTATTGCTGGGCCTATATATGCCCATGAATTTTGGATTTCTCCAGTAGAATTTCAGGTTGACGCAGGAAGCCCAATTGCAGCCCATTTCAGGGTTGGGCAGGGCTTCAAAGGCGGCAGCCATTCCTATCTTAGCCGCTATACAGCCCGCCATGAGCTGCACCAGGCAGGCAGAGTTATAAAGATGAGCGCAAGAGAGGGTGATCGGCCCGCCATGCAGCATCCCGGACTAGAAGACGGGCTGGCTATTTTGGTGCATGAAACCACCAACAGCACCCTCACCTATCGGGAATTTGACAAATTTATCAACTTTATAGAGCATAAAGATTTTGAGGGGCTACCCGAGGCGCATCGGGCCCGTGGCTTGCCAGATGTCGGCTTCGTCGAGAGCTATCGTCGCTTTGCAAAATCTCTTATTTCTGTAGGCAGCGGGGCGGGGCAAGATCGGCAAGTCGGGCTGGAAATTGAGATCGTCGCGCTGTCCAACCCCTATGCCGACGATCTGTCAGATGGCATGGCGGTCCAAGTCTATCTGAACGCCGCACCCCGCCCTGATGTACAGGTCGAAGTCTTTTCGCGCCGCACAGGCACGAAAGAGCCAGCTGTGATCCAGTTGTATCGCACGGATGCCGATGGGATTGCACGCTTCCCGGTCCTCACTGGTCACGACTATATGGTTGATCATGTAGCGCTGCGCCCGGTCGAACCGGCCGGTGCAGATGACCCAGTCTGGCACAGCTTATGGGCCAATCTCACCTTTTCCAGTCCGGAACCTTAGGGCGTAATGCGTGCCAAGGCCCAGCCAGCAGCCTCCGCAACCGCCGGATCTGGATCCGTTAGCAAAGGTTGCACCAGCGGCACATAGGACGGATTGTTCGAATTGCCGATCGCATAGAGCACGTTGCGGATAAAACGGTCGCGGCCAATGCGTTTGATGGGTGAGCCGGCGAATTTCGCACGAAACCCGGCATCATCCAAGACCACAAGATCGCGCAGCGGCGGCGCTGCCAGATCCCCTTTTGCTGCATAGCGCATATCAGAGGCGGCAACGGCAAACTTATTCCATGGGCAGACAGCCAAGCAATCATCACAGCCATAGATATGATTGCCAAGACCCGGCCTCAGCGCGACATCAACCTGGCCCCTGTGCTCAATGGTCAGATAAGAAATGCAGCGCCGCGCATCCATTTTGTAAGGGGCAACAAAAGCCTCTGTTGGGCAAATGTCCAAACATTTCCGGCATGTTCCGCAATGGTCCACCTCCGGCATATCTGCCTCCAGCTCCAGCGTGGTAAATATCGCGCCCAGAAACATCCAATTGCCAGTCTCGCGGCTCACCAGATTGGTATGCTTGCCCTGCCACCCCAAACCAGCAGCCTGCCCCAAAGGTTTTTCCGCAACCGGGGCCGTATCCACAAAGACTTTCACCTCCCCGCCGCCCTGCTCAATCAACCAGCGGGCCAAGCGTTTCAGCCGTTTTTTGACGATATCGTGATAGTCTTTTCCCTGAGCATAGACGCTGATATTGCCGATATCGGGTCGGTCGAGATTGGCCAAAGGATTGCTTTGCGGGCCATAGCTTTCAGCCAGCATCACCACAGAACGGGCCTCGGGCCATAAGACCTGGGGCGCAGCACGCCATTCTTTGCGCGTCTCCATCCATGTCATTTGTCCATGATAGCCCGCTTGCAAAAACGCATCCAATTGCGCCGGAACCTGCGGCACGGCATCGGGCTTGGTGATCTTGGCATTGCGAAAACCCTCGGCCAAGGCCTGTGCCACAAGTCGGGCTTTGAGATCAGAAGTCAAGATTGGCATAATGGTGCGGAGGCGGGAACCCTGGCACATTATCCGCGAGGATCGATCGGAAAGCCGGCCGCGACTTCATCGTTGCATACCAATCTTTCACCGCCGCTGATCGATTCCAATCCACATCACAAATATAATCCAGCGCCGACAGCTGCGCGGCGGCGGCAAAATCTGCAAGGCTCATCTCGTCACCCGCAAGCCAGCGGCGATTGTCCAAAAGCCAATTCATGTAATCAAGATGAAACTTAATAGCCTTTGCGCCAGCCTTCACATTGGCAGAGACCGGGTAACCCAATCCATGGAGTTTCCGATTGACCCGCTCATACAAAAGATTTGCCGTCACCTCATGGTGAAACTTGTCATCAAACCAACAGACCAAACGGCGCACCTCATAGCGGGCCTGCGGATCTTGGGGCAAGAGCCGCGGCTCGGGAAAGCGCTCTTCAAGAAGCTCGCAAATGGCCGAAGATTCTGTAAAGATCTCGCCGCCCATCTTGAGCACCGGGACTTTTCCAGCTGGATTGCGGCGCAAAAAATCCGCATCCCTTTCCCAATAGCGCTCTTCCACCAGTTGTACTTCGATTTTCTTCTCTGCCAGGCTCAGACGCACTTTGCGGCAGAATGGAGATAGGGGGACTTGATACAAGATATTCATCGGATTTCACTTTACTGGGTCATCCTGTCTTAACCGCCCTTTGTCCGCGCAATCAATCCTCAAAACACTCCGCGCGCCCATCCTTTCGGATCAAATCTGCCCCTGCAATCACAGAAGCCGCGCGTTTCTTGATCTCTTTAGCGGGACGAATAGCACTGCGGCCTTTCGGATCGGGCAGGACAACCGCAAGACGTCCAGCTTGAACACGGCTCAAATCTTTGGCCGAAACCCCAAAGTGATGCCAGGCCGCCGCCTCAATACCAAACACCCCGGTATCAAACTCGGCAATGTTAAGATAAATTTCCAACATGCGCCGTTTGCTCCACACCAGTTCGATATAGGGGGTCAACAGCGCTTCCACCGCTTTACGCAGCCAATTGCGCCCCGGCCACAGGAAGGCATTCTTGATCGTTTGCTGGCTGATGGTGGAACCGCCACGCAACGCCCCCTCGCGCAGGGCCTGCCGCACCGCGGCACTATCAATCCCCCAATGGGTGCAGAAATTGGCATCTTCCGCCGCCACTACAGCGCGGCGCAGCATCGGGGAGACCTCTTCAATATCAATCCATTGATATTGAATCTCACCAAGCCGCGCGCGCTCTTGCATCATGTAAAAGGTGATCGGCGGGTTGACCCATCGGTAGATCAATCCCCATACTAAAAAGAGCAGCATCACTGCAAATAGGCCCCAAAGCAGAACCCGTCGCGCCCTGCGCAACAGGGCGCCCACTCGCCCAGATCGCCGCGGGGGGATGTCATCGGGGCGATCAAGATGATCCTCAATTGGCTCATTCATAGATATGCCACACCATATCAGAGCCGCTTCGTCAACTTATCAGTGGCGGGCCCGCGAAAGTCAAAGACGCCCAGGCCCCATACAAGACCCGCCCGGCGTTGCCGCCGGGCGATATGTTTCAACACCCATGTGTCCTATGTACCCGCAGGCAGTGTTATTCTGCCGGTACCGATTGGGAGTGACCGTCTTGCAAAGGCGCCGGCAGATGCACCAACATTTCTTTGGGGCAAACTTGCACAAAATTGTGCAGTTCTTCGTCCCAATGCTGCAAGATATCGGCCGCTTTGACTGAATTGGTCTCCGCAACATGGCGGGTGATCAGGGCTTTCAGCTCCTCTTGCCAATGGGCAACTGAAACTGGGCAGGTCACCAGAGTTTCCATATTCATCATCGGAGCCGTTTTACCCTCCGGATCATAAAGGTAGGCCATACCACCTGTCATGCCCGCGCCGAAGTTCGCGCCAATGGAGCCCAAAACCACAGCCACACCACCGGTCATATATTCACAGCCATTAGACCCGCAGCCTTCAATCACGGTCTTTGCGCCAGAGTTGCGCACCGCAAATCGCTCACCGGCACGACCGGCCGCAAAGAGAAACCCATCGGTCGCGCCATAGAGCACGGTGTTGCCGATGATTGCGTTTTGCGAGGCCACCAAGGGGCTGATCTGCGCCGGGCGCACAACGATCACGCCGCCAGACAGACCTTTACCCACATAATCATTGGCCTCCCCGGCCACTTCCAGCTTCAACCCCGGTGCCGCAAAAGCGCCAAGCGCCTGACCGGCTGAGCCTTGCAGCTTTATGGTCAAGTGATCCGATTGCAGAGCATTGCGCATGCCGAATTTGGTCACGATATGGCTCGACACCCTTGTGCCAATTGAACGCGAGGTATTTTGCACCGCATATTGCAGTTGCATCTTCTCACCATCTTGTAAGAAGCGCGCGGCATCTGTGACGATCTGCGCATCCAATGTATCTGGAACTGCGTTGCGTGGCTTGTTGCGATCGTAGGTTATCTCATCGGCACCATCGACCGTAATCAAAAGCGGGTTGAGATCCAAATCGTCCAGATGCGCCGAGCCACGCGACACTTGGCTGAGCAAATCAGCACGGCCAATCAACTCATCCATAGAGCGCGCGCCGATACTGGCCAAAATCTCGCGCACCTCTTGCGCGTAGAAGGTGATCAAATTGACAACCTTATCGGCCGATCCGGTAAATTTGTCCCGCAGCGCTTCGTCTTGCGTGCAAACACCCACAGGGCAGGTGTTGGATTGGCATTGCCGCACCATGATACAGCCCATTGCGATCAGGGCGGCGGTGCCGATGCCATATTCTTCCGCGCCCATCATGGCCGCCATCACGATATCGCGGCCAGTGCGCAAACCGCCATCGGTGCGCAGTGTCACCCGCTCGCGCAGATTGTTCATGGCCAAAACCTGATGCGCCTCAGTGAGACCCATTTCCCAAGGCAGGCCAGCAAATTTGATTGATGTCGCCGGCGAAGCGCCGGTGCCGCCATTATGGCCAGAGATCAAAATCACATCAGCCTCTGCCTTTGCCACACCAGCAGCAATGGTGCCCACCCCAGAGGCCGCCACCAATTTCACCGTCACCTTACAGCGCGGGTTGATCTGCTTGAGATCATAAATCAACTGCGCCAAATCTTCGATAGAATAGATATCATGATGTGGCGGCGGGCTGATCAAAGTCACGCCTTTGGTCGAATGCCGCAAGCGGGCAATGAGATCGGTCACCTTCATGCCAGGCAGCTGTCCACCCTCGCCGGGCTTGGCCCCCTGCGCCACTTTGATTTCCAATTCTTCGCAATGATTGAGATATTCCGCCGTGACCCCAAAGCGGCCTGAGGCCACCTGCTTGATCTTAGCGGAGGGATTGTCGCCATTGGGTTCAGGCACGAAATGCGCCGGATCTTCACCACCTTCACCGCTGTCTGACTTGGCACCAATCCGGTTCATCGCGACATTGAGCGTCTTATGCGCCTCCGGGCTCAGAGCACCAAGGGACATGCCGGGGGTCACAAACCGCTTACGGATAGAGGTGATGCTTTCTACCTCATCCACTGAGATAGGGGCCCCCAAAGGTTTGATTGCCAAAAGATCGCGCAGGTGGATCGGCGGGTTGGCTTGCAATTTCGCCGAATAGTTTTTCCACATCTCAAAACTGCCACGGTCACAGGCCGATTGCAGCAAATGCATGGTCTGTGCTTCCCAGGCATGTTTTTCGCCAGAGCGACGCGCTTTATAAAATCCGCCAATCGGCAGAACATCCGAAGCCGCAGTATAGGCTGACGCGTGAATAGCTTCGGCCTTGCCCTGAATGCCCACGACTCCAATCCCAGAAATCCGCGATGTCATGCCGGGGAAATACTCGGCGCACATGGCGCGCGACAGGCCAACAGCCTCAAAGTTCAAACCACCACGATAAGACGAGATGACCGAGATCCCCATCTTCGCCATAATCTTCAATAGGCCTTGATCAATTGCAGCGCGATAGCGCGCCACAGCCTCTGTCAAAGAGCAATCGAGCAGGCCGCGTTCAATGCGATCGGCCAGGCTGTCTTCGGCCAAATAGGGATTCACCACGGTCGCACCACAGCCAATCAAGACGGCAAAATAATGCGGATCAATACATTCCGCAGACCGCACATTGAGCGAGGTGAACGTGCGTAATCCCTGACGGGTCAGCCAAGAGTGCACCGCGCTGGTGGCCAAGATCATCGGCATGGGCACCGAGGCCTCGCAGGCATGATGATCGGTCAAGACCAAATGCCCAGCGCCTGAGCGCACAGCATCTTCGGCTTCTGAGCGAATGCGATTGAGCGCCTTTTGCAATTCCCCATGGGCACCACCGGTCGGGAAGGTACAATCAATCTCTACCATCGGTGCGTTGAAATTTTTCAACAAGCGTTCAAATTGCACATTGCCAACAAAGGGCGAATCCAGAACCAAGATTTCAGTCTGCGCACTGCTCTCGTCGAGCACATTTTTCAGATTGCCAAAACGGGTCTTCAAACTCATGACCCTAAATTCGCGCAGGCTATCAATCGGAGGATTGGTCACCTGGCTAAAGTTCTGCCGAAAGAAATGTGACAGCGGGCGATATTTTTCGCTCAACACCGCAGAGGGCGTATCATCGCCCATAGACGCCAAGGTCTCTTTGCCATCCTCGGCCATTGGGGCCAGAATTTGTTCGAGCTCCTCAATAGTATAGCCCGCTGCAATCTGGCGTTGCCGCAGATCTGCGCCTTTGAAAATGGGTTTTTCAAAGGCTTTGGCCAGGTCATCATCAAGCTCATTGATCTTGCCAACCCAGGCGCTGAAGTCTTGGCTTGCGGCCAGCAAATCTTTCATTTCAGTGTCGTGATACAAGCGCCCCTCGGCGATATCGACCGCCAAAAGCTGCCCGGGACCCAGCGCACCTTTTTCTTTCACATTGGCCTCATCAACGGTGACCATGCCAGCTTCCGACCCTGCGATGAGCAAGCCATCGCCAGTCACCAGATAGCGCATCGGCCTTAGACCATTGCGATCCAAACCTGCACAGACCCAGCGGCCATCGGTCATCGCCAAGGCTGCGGGCCCATCCCAGGGCTCCATAACGGAGTTGCAGTAAGAATACATATCCCGCCAAGATTTTGGCAGATCCACCGCTTGCTTGGACCAGCTTTCTGGAACCAGCATTGTCTTGGCCATCGGCGCATTGCGCCCGGCACGCACCAACATTTCAAACACCGCATCCAGCGCCGCCGAATCGGAAGACCCGCTTGGAATCACAGGCTTGATGTCATCGGCCATATCTCCAAAGGCATCAGATGACATGCGAATCTCATGGCTGGTCATCCAGTTTGTGTTGCCTTTCAGCGTGTTTATTTCGCCATTGTGAGCCAACATGCGGAAGGGCTGTGCCAGCCACCACTGCGGGAAAGTATTGGTTGAATAGCGTTGGTGATACAAAGCGAAAGCCGACTCGAAACGTTCGTCTTTCAAATCTGGAAAGAATTCCGACATATCCTCCGCCAAAAACATGCCTTTATAGATAATAGACCGGCATGACAGGCTGGCCAAATAAAGACCGTGAATTCCGGCGGCTTGCGCAGCTTTTTCGATCCGGCGGCGAATGACATAAAGCTCGCGCTCAAAGGTCTCTTCATCCACACCTTTGGAGTTAGACACCAAGAGCTGCTCAATTTCAGGTCGTGTGGCATTAGCCTTTTCGCCCAAACAGGAGACATTCACCGGCACATGGCGCCAGCCATAGATATAATAGCCCATGCGCAGGACTTCTGTTTCCACAATCGTCCGGCAGGTTTCTTGAGCGCCGAAATCCGTGCGAGGCAGGAACACCTGCCCCACCGCCATCAGCTCGTTCATACGCGGCGTATGGCCGGTGCGTTCAATTTGGTCATAGAAGAATGGCACAGGAATTTGCACATGGATGCCAGCTCCATCGCCGGTCTTGCCATCCGCATCGACCGCACCGCGGTGCCAAACCGCTTTCAGCGCATCAATACCAGCCTGCACCACTTTGCGGCTTGGCTCACCATTAATGGACACCACAAGTCCAACACCGCAGCTGGCGTGCTCTTCCGCCTCAGAATATAGACCATTTTCAGCCATATACTTGCGCTTGGCTTCTTCCGATTTCACCCAGTTCGCATCAAATTTTGTCATGCTCATCTCCTGTAATGCCCACGCAGGACATCGTTATGTCGCAAAGGTATGGTTCCACGCTGGCGCTTATTCAGCGGCGATGGAATTTGCCTCGTCAAACTGTGCTAAGATCGCGGCGGCGCAATCGCGGCCGTCGCGAATGGCCCAAACTACGAGCGAGGCACCGCGTACAATATCCCCCACCGCATAGACGCCCGGCAGCTGGGTTTGTCCGGTTTCGAAATCCGCCCGGACCGTTCCCCAGCGCGTGACCTCGAGACCCTCTACACCCCAAAGCTGCGGCAGATCTTCTGGTTCGAACCCTAAAGCCTTAATCACCAGATCCGCAGGTTCCACATAGTCGGCCCCGTCAATCAACTCTGGGCTTTGGCGTCCGGTCGCATCGGGCAGGCCCAAACGCATTTTTTGGACGTTAACCCCCGTTACGGGATTGCCAACGAACCCATTTGGCGCAGTCAGCCAGACGAATTCAACGCCCTCTTCTTCGGCGTTTTGGGTCTCACGCAGCGATCCAGGCATATTGGCTTTATCGCGGCGGTACAGGCATTTTACAGAGGTCGCGCCTTGACGGATCGCTGTGCGCACGCAGTCCATTGCGGTATCGCCGCCGCCAATGACCACAACGCGCTTCCCGGCAGCGTTCAAACTGCCATCATCGAATTTAGGCACATTGTCGCCAAAACCATGGCGGTTGCTGGTGGTCAAATAGTCAATGGCTTTTACAATGCCATCCGCTCCCGAGCCGGGCCCAGCCAGATCACGGGATTTATAAACCCCTGTGGCGATAATCACCGCATCATGTTTGTTGCGGATCTCCTCAAAGCTCATGTCAACGCCGACATTACAGTTGGTAACAATTTCAATGCCGCCTTCTTCAAGCTGGGCCACACGCTGCATCACGACATCTTTTTCGAGCTTAAATCCGGGGATTCCATAGGTCAAAAGCCCGCCCGCGCGATCATAGCGATCATAGACTGTCACCTGCACACCGGCCCGCCGCAGCATATCGGCCGCTGCCAACCCGCCCGGGCCTGCGCCAATAATGCCAACAGATTCCCCACGCGCAGCGGCAGGCTTGATTGGTTGCACCCAGCCTTCAGCCCAGGCCGTATCGGTGATATGTTTCTCCACGGAACCAATGGTCACAGTTTCATGGCCCGATTGCTCAATCACGCAGTTGCCTTCACACAAGCGATCCTGCGGGCATATACGGCCACAAATTTCAGGGAATGTATTTGTCGCTTGGCTCATCTCATAGGCTTCCCGCAGCCGCCCCTCAGCCGTGAGTCGTAGCCAATCGGGGATATTGTTGTGCAGCGGGCAATGGGTTTGACAATATGGCACGCCGCACTGGCTGCACCGGCTGGCCTGCTCTGCGGCCTTGGATTCGGAAAATTCTGCGTAAATCTCACCAAAATCATGCGTCCGATCTGACGCCTCACGCTTTTTGGGCATGAGCTTTGGGACCTTCACAAATTTCAGCATCGGATTTTCAGCCATCTCATCCTCGTTTCGCAACATCGCTATAGTTTTACGTTCTATTGACATATTAATGTCAGCACATGTGACCTATAAATTAGGAAAATCCATATAGCGATATTTTCTTACAATCTTCAAGCTCTTTTTAGATCCGGATCGGACCTATATTTCTGCTAGCACTCACACACCACGGGTATAAGGTCTCATTGAGTGCAAAGGATCACAACAAATGCCGCTTTATCATTTGATATTAATCTCGCTTATTCAGGGCATAACAGAATTTCTGCCAGTCTCCTCATCTGGGCATTTGATCCTCTTGCCGGGGCTTACCGGTCTCACCGATCAAGGTCCGGTCATTGATGTTGCCGCACATGTCGGAACTTTATTGGCGGTCATCACCTATTTCTGGTCGGATGTGCGCCACATATTACATGGCCTTCCCCAGGTCGTGCGCGGCCAATTCGACCGCCCCTCCGCACGGCTGCTCGTCGCCTTCACCCTGGCCACGCTGCCTGTCATGGCGCTGGGCTTGATCTTGAAGCTCAGCGGCATGTCAGACGCGCTGCGCTCCATCACCGTCATCGGTTGGAGCATGCTGGTATTTGGTATTTTGCTGTATTGGATGGATCAACGCGCGCGCGCAACGCGCCAAATCGAAGACCTGACGTTGCGAGATGCTTGGATCCTTGGGCTGTGGCAAGCTCTGGCGCTCATACCGGGCACCTCGCGCTCTGGCATCACCATTACCGGCGCCCTCAATGCCGGCTTCAACCGCAAAGAGGCCGCCAAAATAGCTATGCTGATGTCGATCCCGACTATTATCGCCTCTGGCGCACTCACCTCTTTAGATTTGATTGGCGGCACAGTGCCGCTGCGCGACACTGCTATCGTTGTTGCCTTCAGCTTCGCCGCAGCGCTTATGGCCCTCAGTCTGATGATGCGTTTGCTAAGCCGCCTGACCTATGCGCCTTATGTCATATACCGCATAGGGCTCGGCCTCACGCTGCTCACCATAGGCTACAGCGGCAGCCTCGGGTTTTGACGCCCTAGGCTTTTAGGTTTTTTGCAGAGGCTTTGATATCGGCATATTGGCCTGACACACGGAATGGCCAAAGATAATCTGGCAATACGCTTTCCAATGCGGTTGGCTCAATGTGCAAATCTGCCAAGCCCATACAAGTGCCGCTGGGTACATTATCCACACTCAGACTGTGAATTTGATCCCGGGTGATCGGCATCGGTGCCAAACCAAAGCTCAATGTATTCGCAACAGAAAAGCCAGTCGCCATGAGGCGGGCCACAAACATCGGAAGGCCGATGATCAAACGTCGACGCTGGATGACATCTAGCATGCGCTGCATCAGACCGCGAAAGCTGTCCCGCTCAGGCCCGGCCAATTCATAAATGCCGCCCTCGGCGGCTCCCGTCGCACCAAGAACCACGGCCCGTGCAACGTCATCGACAAACACGGGCTGGAACTGCGTCTCAGCCCCAACAATCGGCAAGATCGGACCAAGGCGCGCCATGCTGGCAAATCTGTTGAAAAATTGATCCTCGGCTCCAAAAACGATGGAAGGCCGCATAATCACTGCGCCGGGCATATGCGCCAAAACCTCAGCCTCACCTGCCGCCTTTGACCGCGAATAGGCGCTTTCGCTCGACAGATCCGCGCCCATGGCCGAGATATGCACCATTTGCGCGATGCCAGCTTCAGCGGCCAGCCGTGCAACACGTCCCGCGCCCTCTGCTTGGACTGCATCGAAGCGATTGCGCCCTGATTCTTGTAAGATGCCAACGCAATTGACCACAGCGTCAGCGCCACGCAAGGCTTGCCGCACGGAGGCGTCATCGCGAATGTTGCAAAACATCGGCTCCACCTGACCAACAACCCCATAGGGCTTGACAAAGATCGCCTCATTGGGCCGCCTGACAGCTACCCGCACCCGCCAGCCAGCCTTTGCCATACGCCGCGCGACATAGCGCCCGATGAAACCCGACCCACCAAATATAGTTACAAGCTTAGACATGATGACTTCCCAAGTATTTCTCTTTGACGGGAGTTACTCCCTGCACCGCCGCATGACAAGTCCATTCCCGATTTGAACAACGCCTGGCCTCGATATGCCGCCCGCGAAACCGGGACGCCGAGGGCGCACCCCAGGGCATTTCCCCCCTTGACCCGCCCCGTCCAGAAGCTTAAACGCCCCTCAACGACATCAGCCCAGATGGCGGAATGGTAGACGCGCTAGCTTCAGGTGCTAGTGTCCGTATGGACGTGGAGGTTCGAGTCCTCTTCTGGGCACCACAATATCACCCAATGCATTGTAATACCTCACTAATTAGACTTAGTAAGTGAGCCGTAGACCATGCTGGCAACCAAATCTAATAGCTATACGTTCCAAAAGGACGGTATTTGGTATTTCTCCCGCAGAGT
>Ga0209557_1000023_pt1 | contig 115358 bp, 114 predicted proteins | sample SaaInlV_120m_DNA_4_FD_184672 | JGI IMG/M metagenome (GOLD analysis project Ga0209557, IMG submission 184672) | Marine microbial communities from expanding oxygen minimum zones in the Saanich Inlet - Saanich Inlet SI074_LV_10m_DNA (SPAdes) (version 2) | ecosystem: Environmental > Aquatic >... | reverse complement strand
ATGACTTGGATATGATCGCCACCGACTCCAACCAAGCGTTTAATAAAATACCTTTCGTCGTGGGGAGGAATAAAAACAATAACGTCACCCGCTTCGGGGTCACCAGTTGGAATGATCTTTGTGCCTAAAATAGGCAGTCGAACCCCGTAGCTAAACTTGTTTACCACGATAAAGTCTCCAACTTCTATAGTTGGAATCATGGAACCGGAAGGAATCTGAAAAGGCTCAAACAGAAAGGATCGCAGGAAGAAAACCAGCAGCAAAATCGGGAAAAAAGAGCCGGTGTACTCGATTGAGCCATGCCCTTTCCCCTTGAGAATAAATTTGTCTACAACCCAGAATGCACCGGTAAAGAGCACCAGTACAAAAAGGATCACTGCAAAATCGAAATCCATGATTTTCCTATTCTTTGTCGTTTATTCGTCGGATCGCAAAACCGCTAAGAAAGCTTCCTGAGGAACTTCAACGCTGCCCAGTTGCTTCATGCGCTTTTTACCTGCTTTCTGTTTTTCCAACAACTTTTTCTTACGGCTGATATCACCGCCGTAACACTTAGCCAAGACGTTCTTGCGAAGCGCTTTGACAGTAGAACGCGCAACGATATGTCCACCTATAGCAGCCTGAATGGCGACATCAAACATCTGCCGAGGAATAAGTTCGCGCATCTTCTCGGTGATTTGGCGACCACGGCCCTGAGAATCATCCCGGTGAACAATTAAAGCTAATGCATCTACCTTGTCGCCGTTGATCATTATTTCTAGCTTCACAAGCGGAGCTGCCTCAAAACGCTTGAAATTATATTCCAGAGAGGCGAACCCTCTGCTGACCGACTTAAGGCGATCAAAGAAATCCATCACCACTTCATTCATGGGAATTTCGTAGGAAAGCGATACTTGATGGCCAGCAAACTGCATGCCTTTTTGCACACCCCTACGCTCGTTACAAAGGCCAATCACGTTTCCGAGGTGTTCCTTTGGTACCAAGATATTTACCTCGGCAATAGGTTCTCGTATTTCGTCGATGCCGCCAGGGTCTGGCATTTTGGAGGGATTGTCGATATGAAAAGTCTCGCCCTTGGCAGAGAGTATTTCGTAGATTACCGATGGTGCCGTAGTGATAAGGTCAAGGTCGTATTCTCGCTCTAATCGCTCTTGAATGATTTCCATATGCAGCATGCCGAGAAAACCACAACGGAATCCAAAACCTAGGGCGTCAGAAGATTCTGGCTCATAGGCAAGTGAAGCGTCGTTAAGGGCAAGCTTTTCTAAGGCTTCACGAAGCTTTTCATATTCGTCAGAACTGGTGGGGAATAGTCCGGAATAGACCTGCGGGCTTACCTGTTGAAATCCGGGAAGTGCATCAACCTCAGAGGTATTGGCGTGGGTAAAGGTATCACCGACGGGCGCGCCCTGAATGTCTTTAATTCCAGCAATCACAAAACCAACTTCACCGGCTTTCAGTTCTTCTGTTGCCGTCTGTTTTGGCGTAAATACACCTACGATATCAACCACCTGGGAGCGGTTTAAAGACTTTGTGACGATTTTGTCTTTCTTTTTCAGGCGACCCTGTACCACGCGCACCAGAGACACCACGCCCTGGTAGTTGTCGAACCATGAATCAATAATCAAAGCTTGGAGAGGTGCGTCAATATCGCCAGTTGGCGGTGGCACTAACTCAACTAGCTGCTCTAGTACCGCATCAACATTCTTGCCAGTCTTGGCACTGCAATACACAGTTGAGCTGGTATCCAAACCGATGATTTCTTCAATTTCCTCACAGACCTGTTCTGGTTCTGCCTGAGGCAGATCTATCTTGTTGAGTACCGGAATAACTTCAAGGTTTTGCTCTATAGCGGTGTAGCAGTTGGCAACGGATTGCGCCTCAACACCCTGAGCCGCATCCACAACCAAAAGAGCACCTTCACAGGCTGCCAATGACCTGGAAACTTCATAGCTGAAATCTACATGTCCTGGCGTATCAATAAAGTTTAGTTGGTACTCTCGACCATCAGGGGCGACATATTTCAGAGTTACACTCTGAGCTTTGATGGTAATTCCCCTCTCCCGCTCAATATCCATTGAATCCAGGACCTGGGCTTCCATCTCACGCTCGGTTAATCCACCGCATATCTGTATAAACCGATCGGCAAGAGTAGATTTGCCGTGGTCGATATGGGCAATAATCGAAAAATTTCTGATATGGCTGAGATCAGACACGAAGACAGAGGTTCTCTAATAAGCTTTTAGGGCGCGCAGTCTAATGGTTCAGGGCAGCTATGAACATAGCTCGTTTGAATAGAGCTGCCCTGAATATTGATCCTGCAATTGAGCGTAAATTCTCTAGTCGATATCTATGGTTCTGAAAATCGCATTGCCGTCGCGGTAAAAGCGAATAGGTTGAACCTTGCCACGCGGCAGATCCGATGCAATTTCTGCAAAGTCGTTCAGGTTTCTTACTTCACTAAAGCCTAGCTGAACGATGATATCGCCTTCACGCAGACCCGCTTCTGCTGCTGGGGAACCTGGTGCGACGGACTCGATAAGAACCCCAGAGGTAAGATCCTGATTCTCATCCCCTGAACCAGAGAGATCGGATAGTTCCATACCAAAAATAGCGGAGGAAGAGGATCTGGATCCCGGTACTGCTCTTGTTGCGGCGACAGGCTGACCAGGCAGTGCGCCGAGCTCAACATCTAAAGAGTTGCGTCTGCCCTGCCGATAAATTACCGCCTCAGCGGTTGATCCGGGTTCGATCAAACCCACTACGTGGGGAAGGTCATGAGAATACTCAATCTGGTTACCATCAAACTCGACAATCACATCACCCGCTCTTAACCCAGAACTCTCGGCTGGGCTACCCTCTCCGACCCGGCTAATAAGAGCTCCGCGAGGTCGATCCAAGCCGAAGGAGGTAGCCAGATCCTGGCTGACATCCTGAATGTAGACGCCCAGCCACCCGCGAGACACTACGCCAGTCGATTTCAGCTGTTCGGTGACATCTAGTGCAACCGCTGCTGGAATCGCAAAGGATAGCCCCATATAGCCGCCTGACTGTGTGTAAATCTGTGAATTGACACCCACGACTTCCCCGTCAAGGTTAAATAGGGGACCACCGGAGTTCCCCGGGTTGATAGCAACATCTGTTTGGATAAAGGGAACGTAATCGGTGCCGCTCCCATTAGGGAGACTTCGACCAATAGCGCTGACAATGCCTACGCTGGCTGAATAGTCGAGGTCAAAGGGGGAACCGATGGCTAATACCCAATCCCCCACCTCAATATCATCGGGGTCGGCGAAGGTTACTGTGGGTAGATCATCACCATTGATTTTTAAAAGCGCCATATCCGATTGAACGTCAGTTCCAACAATCTCGGCATAAAACTCCTGTCGGTCGCTTAGGCGAACCAAAATTTCATCTGCACCCTCAACAACGTGGTTATTGGTAATAACGTAGCCATCTTCGGAAATAATAAAGCCAGAGCCTACCGAGGACTGCTGTTGTGGAGACTGCGGAACATTAAAGCCGAAGAAATCTCTATAGATTTCTGGCATTTGACTGTTGGGTGCGTAGGCAGAGGGATTCGATCGACTAGAACTAACATTGATTTTTACCACGGCAGGCGAAGTTTGTTCGATCAGATCCGTAAAGTCAGGCAGTTCAATCGCTATCAAGCTACCACTCTGTAAAAGAGCATTAGCGAGAATAAATAGACAGAGAAAGTTCTTTAATTGAGGCATCAAAATCTCCGAATTCTTTGTTTCTTATTGGCGATTAGATGGTACTCAGAGTGGAAAATTCAACTCCTTTAAAAGTCTTAAAGTTCTAACTGTGAACTGCACCAAATAATAGGGGTTTATTTGAACTATCTGACTATACGAGGAGAAAAATCAGAGGCGTATGCCGAGCGTTTGAGCAAAAACTTAACCGCTTCAGCTCCGAGAATCAGACCAAGAATTCCTCCTAATATCGAAGCAAACTCACCGAACATCTGATAGCCAAGCCCAGCACCCGCAAGAAATACCAAAATAGGAATCAAATAGAGTGAGAGCGCATTTCGGACAAAGGCGCCCTCATCTACTCCCACCTTAAGCTGATCTCCAACTGAAACTGATTGGCAATGTTCTGAATCAGAGTCTATCCAGAGCGTTCGAGTAGGGTTAAGCCAATGGTCGAGAATTCCATTGCCGCAACCAGCTTTGGCTGTACAGGATCCGCATCCACTACTACTGCGGATTTCTATCTTTAGTCGATCGGGGCCAACTTCGACTATTTGTGCGTATTCAGTAATCATCTCTCGGATTCGGCGTCATTAACTTTATAGCTAAGTCCAGTTACGATCTGTTCCAGGCTTTCCAGAGGCACTTCCCCAACCAAGGTGGCTAGGTAAATTTGCTGACGGTAGCTTAGATAGCTAAGCAGTATATTGGTAGCACCTAAATCAGTTGTCACGGGAGGAAAGCTGGGAGCTTCTATGGGCTCAATAGAAATGCTTATAGTCGCCAGACCATCTGAAACCACCATGTGGCTAACATTTGTCTCGGGGTCAAAGCCAGATCTGGTGGTCACAAAACCTCGGGGTAAAACTTCAGCGGACCAGGACAATGGCTGATTCTCTAGTTCTGGGCAGTCGCCTAGCATCTGGGCTTGTGAGGACGGAAGTTCCAGAAACTCAATCGCTACAAACTCGTATCTTTCCAAGGGTTCTCTCCTTGGTGTTAATACCACGGTTCGAAGAGGCAGATAGTTTTCCCTGTCAACGGAAAACCCATAGCCGTAACGATTTCCATCCACCGGAAGCATTAGAAGCTCCATGGTCTCTCGCCCGGCGACCATGCTCTCCGCAGGACGGTAAAAGTTGTACAGATTTTCCAGATTCTGTAGCGCTGAAGTCGATTGTTCTTGAGAGTCCTGACACAAAAGAGAATGGGTTTGGATTGGGAGCGCGCGATTTAAGGAGCTAAGACTTTGGCTGCCGTCACCTTCGATTTGGCTTTCTATTTTGTAGGTCGCTAGCTGCCCAGCGCGCTCATAGGCGAGTAATCCGCTGTAGGCGAGATCTCTATTGGCTTCAATCATTCGGGCAAAAACTTGCTGGGGTTCAAGCGGTGAATCCAAGGGTTCTTGTGAAACTACCCCAAAACTAACAGACAACAGAAAGGCTAAGCAGCCGAACTGCTTTGAATATTTATAGGAATTTAGAGGCTTATTCTTCGACGTTGATTTGACGTGCCAATGGCAGCACGGAATTAAGGCTCTCAGAAGTGTTTTCAACATGTGTAGAGATAGCGTCCTGTATATGCTCGTCTAGTTCGGCTTTGTTAAAGCTTGGCACATCTACAGTCTCAGATACATGGTTAACTTGAACAGTGTTGGTAGAACTTACGGTTTGAGCTTGAATGGGAGGGAGTTCAAAGCCCTCTGGAATAACAACTGGCTGAATATCTGTTGTTTCTGCAACGAGATTAGGAGCCTCACCTGCCGTCTCGTCCAAATTGGTATAGAGAGGCATTTGTTGGATACCAAGAAGCGCAAAGACAGCAACTGATGCGGCAACGGCAACCTGAGTAAAGGGCTTGAAGAAGGATCCAAAATGAACTGGCCGAGACTCGGATTCCAGCGCTTCAGAAATGCGTGCTGACAAATCAACCCCTTTCAGTTCAGATTTATTCAGCGATGCACTAGTGATCTGGTGTAAATGCCATTCCTCTCTGAGACTTTCATCTCTTTCAAGCTCAGCAATAAGACGCTTCCCTTCCCAATCTGTCGCTTCTCCATCAACAAGTGCGGATAGGCTTTCGTGTAGATTTGGCTGCTCTTTTTGAGTCATTGAGTACCGGTCTCTAGTTAAAATTTAGTGAGGCTGTCGCCTGCAGTTGGTGGTATGACACGAAACTTCACAAAAGGTTTCACAAAATAGTAATTATTTTTGGAAATTATTTCCATTAACTATTCTGGAGCCATTAGGGGGCGAATTTTCTCATTGATCGCTTCACGTGCGCGAAAAATTCGAGATCTCACCGTGCCTACCGGGCAGTCCATCACTTCCGCGATTTCTTCGTAACTCATTCCTTCTAGCTCTCTTAGCGAAATAGCTGATTTAAGATCTTCTGGTAAAGAATCCATTGTCTTGAATACTACTTGCTCCAGTTCGCCGCGGAAAAACTCACCATCTGGTGTATCGTTTTCCTGCAGTGCTTCGCCGCCCGCATGGAATTCGGCGTCATTGATATCGACGTCACTTGCTGGTGGTCGACGACCACGAGAAACTAAATGGTTTTTCGCCGTATTCACCGCGATGCGATATAGCCAGGTATAGAACTGACTGTCGCCGCGAAAATTTCCCAGTGCTCGATATGCTTTGATAAAAGCTTCCTGCGCCACATCCTGAGCTTCGTGAGGGTCGCGCACAAAACGCCCCACCAAAGCCTGCACCTTATATTGATATTTGAGCACGAGCAAATCGAAGGCACGCTTATCGCCCTTCTGCACTCGAACTACTAGTTGGTGATCGGATTCTTGCGATCCGTTAGAACTCATGAATTGCTTACCCTGAAAAAGTCTTCTAACTGACCGTGGTTCTGAATATAAGTTCTATTTAACTTATGAACCCGGTGCTACTCAAATTTAGCCTTTATACTACAGCCTTTGCTTAGCTCTCACACGAGATGAAACAGCTCTTTTGGCATTCTTCTGTTTTTTTCGAGATAACTGATGACTGAAAATCACTACCACGACGTTCTGATTATTGGCAGCGGTGCGGCTGGCTTAGCCGCAGCACTGACTCTGGCAGACCATATGAGCGTTGCCGTGCTCAGCAAAACCGGGATTACCTCAGGATCTACCTGGTGGGCACAGGGTGGTATTGCTGCCGTCTTGGACGATAAGGATTCCGTTGAATCTCATCTGAATGACACTTTGGTCGCGGGCGCAGGACTCTGCCACCCGAATACTGTTGAGAAAGTTGTGTCTCACGGTAAAGAATCCATTGAATGGTTGCAGAGCATGGGAGTTGAATTTACGAAGATAGAGGGTGACAAAGACTTCCTGCATCTCACTCGCGAGGGAGGCCACAGTCATCGACGCGTAATACACAACCAGGATCAAACCGGAAAAGCAGTTAGCAGCTCTCTCTCTGACCGAGTTCTTGAGCACAAAAATATTGAAGTGTTCGAGAATCGTATCGCTATCGATTTGCTTCGACAGGCAGACAGTGGCGCCACCAAGGTTCGCTGTAACGGCGCCTACGCCTTAGATCTCGAGAGTTCAGATGTCGAGTTGCATCAAGCAAAGATCGTTGTATTGGCTACTGGTGGAGCATCCAAGGCCTATCTTTATTCGACCTCTCCAGAAGGTGCTTCCGGTGATGGTATTGCCATGGCCTGGCGAGCAGGCTGTCGGGTAGCTAATATGGAATTCAATCAATTTCATCCAACTTGCCTCTACCATCCACAAGCTCGATCCTTTCTATTAACTGAAGCTCTCCGTGGCGAAGGGGCTGTCTTAAAACTACCGGATGGTGAACCCTTTATGCAGCGCTTTGACGAGCGCGCCGAATTAGCACCTAGAGACGTTGTTGCCAGAGCTATCGATCACGAGATGAAAAGGTTGGGTTGTGACAATGTATTTCTAGACATAAGTCATCGACCTGCAGAGTTTATAAAACAGCACTTCCCCTTTATCTATGAAGCATGTCTTGGTCTGGGTATCGATATCACTAAGGAGCCGATGCCAGTCGTGCCGGCGGCACACTATACCTGTGGCGGAGTGGTTGTAGATGAGCACGGACAAACAGACCTGATGAATCTCTACGCGGTCGGCGAGGTGTCATTTACAGGAATGCACGGCGCCAATCGGATGGCTAGCAACTCTCTGCTTGAATGCATAGTTTTTGCCCGATTTTCCGCACAGCACATCTGCCAAAATATTGATCAGATACCGGCCCCAGACTATGTCAAACCCTGGGACGCAAGTCAGGTAACTCATTCTGATGAGGACGTCGTAATTTCGCATAACTGGGACGAATTGCGTCGCTTCATGTGGGACTATGTTGGCATTGTGCGAACCGACAAAAGATTACGAAGGGCTCTTCGCCGAGTTCAATTGTTAAACAAGGAAATTCAGGAATACTACTCGAACTACCGAATTAGCAATGACCTGATTGAGTTGCGCAATCTTGTTGTCGTTGCTGAGCGAATTATTATTTCAGCGATGCAGCGCAAAGAAAGTAGAGGGCTTCACTATTCGCTCGATTACCCGGAATTATCCTCAATTGCCAAGGACACCATCATGGTGCCCATCAACTTTGCCGGTCAAGATATGATTATTAGCCGGTCCTAGGGGCGTTGCTGACATTCTTCCGAGAGGAATACGCGCAATCTACGCCAGTGTTCTGTGCTAAGGGAATCGACCCAGATGAGCTGTCTTCTTCGCTCACCTTTGCTTTCCAGTTGCACATCTAGGCACCAAGGAAGCCTTTGGCGCACAAGCAGGATATAGGTACTGCCCTCTTCCAGATACAAACTCGAGACAACAACCAATTGGCCTTGGTTGCTCAGCTGGTAATCACCCACTAGTTGGTTGATCTCTCTAAAGTAAAGATGGACCAGATAAATAGCTATGGTTGAAAGGGCTATGAGGCGCAGCAACAAAGAAATATCGGTGACCCAAAGCCAATATCCCGCGATCGAAAAAGCCAGTCCATGTAAGACAAGATCGAGCTTAGAAAAATGAATTTGAATGGCACGCTCCATATGCCTCGACTCCGCTATTCAATCTGCCTGCTGTGTTGGATCACAATATCCACTATCTCGCGCATATCTGGATCATCGGGAGTCGTCTTACTCATTAGCCAACTAAATAGTTCTGGATCTTGGCAACTTAGTAGTCGTTCAAACCTAGATTGGTTTTCCGGCTTTAAAGAATCGTATTGACTCTCCAAAAAAGGGAGAAGGATTAAATCCAATTCGAGCATTCCTCGACGAGTTGCCCACTTAAGTTGTTTTTTATCCATTAGAATAGCGCTTCGGTGCTTGGGAGGATTGTACTCTCAATACATAGAATTTAGGTGAAGCAATCAATGACAAACTGGTCCCAATATATTCAACAGCGCAGTGAGCCTTTCTCCGATGACGGGAAGTTTGTCAGAGTTGTTGACGATGTCATTGTCGAAATTTCTGGGCCCGACGCCGCCAAATTATTGCAAGGTCAGGTGACCGCTGATATTGAGCAGATTAATCAAAGTTCTTCAGCTTATGGAGCGCTCTGCACAAACAAGGGCCGTGTAATTTCAACTTTTCTGATTTATCGGTCTGACCTAGGTTTTTATTGCCGACTGCCAAAAGACAACGCGAAACTATTTGTCGAGACCCTCAAAAAATATGCTGTTTTCTACAAGGTGGAAATATTGCTCAGGGAAGATCTAGGCGTCCTGGCTCTATTCGATGAGTATCCAACCGATGGTTTACCTCCTATCTACGCACGTCTACCTCACTCAAATGGGATCACAGAAATCTGGATCGAGCAGTCTAACTGGGATGCAGCACTAGATGCGCTAGCTGCGTTTAGTCCGGCACCAGAAAGCCAATGGCAGCTGACGAAAATACAGCAAGGAAGGCCGGACATTCGTGAAGTTACCGCTGAAGTATTCTTACCACATGCGCTGAGTCTGGATTTAGCAGACGCCATAAGCTTCACAAAGGGCTGTTATACAGGGCAAGAAATCGTTGCGAGAACACACTATCGAGGCAAATCGAAAAAGCGACTGTTTCGGCTAGAGCTTGAATCAGCGCCACCTTTGCCGGGAACAGATTTTCAGGATTTACAAGAGAGTAGTCTAGGGACGGTAGTTAATTCTGCAGCACTATCTGAAAGCAAATCAGAATTGCTGGTCTCGGCCAATGTCGATTTGGTTAGCAAAGGCGAAGTTATGATCAATGGCGAAAAATTCCCTTATCTCGTCAATGCACTTCCCTGGCAGAATGAATGACAGAATTCTGGGATTGGTTGGTAGTCAATCTTCTGGGGAACTCTGACCTCCTACGCACTATTTTTGTCGTCTCTTTTGTTTTATTTATTGGTGCCCTTTTACTGCTTCCCGTCGTCGCCTCAAAAATTCCGTCGGACTATTTTAGTTCTGAGTCGAGAACGCCCTATGCGCCCGAGAATATCTTTCTCTATCTGCTATATAAAATAGTGAAAAATATTCTCGGTGTTCTGCTTATCCTTCTGGGAATCGTTTTACTCTTTACACCAGGTCAAGGGCTGTTGAGCATATTGCTTGGCACAATATTGTTGGATTTTCCGGGAAAGTTTCGATTTCAACGATTCCTGATTCGAAAGAAACCAATTATTGAAGGGCTAAATTGGCTGAGAAGACTAGCCGGCGTCGGCCCTCTAGAAATCTAGTTGTTCAGGTTCCAGTTGATGGGAGTCATGCCCTGCTCCGACAAATATTGATTAGCCTGGGAAAAGGGTCGGCTGCCGAAGAACCCGCGGTGGGCTGAGAGCGGCGATGGGTGTGGTGCCTGCAAAATCATGTGCCGACTGCCATCTATAGCTGCCCCCTTCTTTTGGGCATAACTGCCCCAGAGAACAAATACCAAGTTTTCCCTTTCCTGATTCAATAGCTCGACAATACGGTCGGTAAATTGCTCCCATCCTTTGTTCTGGTGCGAGCCCGCCTGATGGGCCTCAACGGTCAAGGTTGCATTTAACAAGAGAATACCCTGATCGGCCCATTGATCAAGGCAGCCATGAAGGGCGGGCGAAATTCCCAAATCAGACTCTAGTTCCTTGTAGATATTTCTAAGAGAGGGCGGAATATCCACCCCTGGTAAAACGGAAAAACACAAACCGTGAGCCTGATTTTCTCCGTGATAGGGGTCTTGACCGAGAATAATGATTTTTACCTTATCAAAAGGAGTGGCATCCAGTGCGTGAAACCATTGTCCGCCAGGGGGATAAATCCTCTTCCCAGCCACTTTTTCCGCCTGCAAAAACTCCTTTAAAGCCTGCATGTATGGCATTTCAAATTGATCTTGCAAGCGATCGAGCCAGGAGCTTTCGAGTTGAATATCTGGCATGCTGGTATTCCAGGCTTTCTTTATTCGGGACGCATTGCGGGAAACAAAATAACATCCCTGATAGAGGCTTGATCGGTCAGCATCATGACTAGGCGGTCAATACCGATGCCCTCTCCCGCTGTTGGCGGCAGCCCATATTCAAGTGCCCGGATATAGTCCGAATCAAAATGCATAGCTTCATCATCACCAGCTTCCATTTCAGCGACCTGCGCCTGAAATCTTTCGGCTTGATCTTCCGAATCATTTAGCTCGGAAAAGCCATTGGCTATTTCTCTGCCTCCGACAAAGAACTCAAAGCGGTCGGTAATGAATGGATTCTGATCGTTGCGTCTCGCCAGGGGGGAAACTTCTGCTGGGTATTCCGTGATAAAGGTGGGCTGAATAAGTCTGTATTCAACAGTTTTCTCGAAGATCTCGATTTGCACCTTGCCCAGGCCATAGCCAGCTTTAAGGGGTATATGTAGGGCCTCTGCGATCGCTCTGGCACCCGCTTCGTCAGCGAGATCTTCGGCATTCAGGTCGGGGTTATATTTGAGTATCGAATCAAAAACGCTAATGCGCTCAAAACTCTTGGAGAAATCGTATTCGTAGGTTTCTTCTACCTCGCCTGAAGCATTGCGCTTGTGGTTTACAACAATCTTGCTATCAAAGATGTCGGCAACCAGGTTTTTGAGTAAATCTTCGGTTAGGTTCATCAGGTCCTGATAGTCAGCGTAGGCCTGATAGAACTCCAGCATAGTGAATTCAGGGTTGTGGCGCGTTGAAAGCCCTTCGTTACGGAAGTTTCGGTTGATTTCGAATACGCGCTCTACGCCGCCCACTACTAATCTCTTTAAATAGAGTTCAGGGGCAATTCTCAGGTACATCTCCTGATCCAAAGCGTTGTGATGGGTCACAAAGGGTCGAGCAGTCGCTCCGCCGGGAATAACCTGAAGCATAGGCGTCTCGACTTCGACGAACCTCATCTTCGAGAAGTAATTCCTTATATATTCAATTATTTGGGAGCGTTTCTTAAGAACCTCTTTAGATTGTTCGTTGACGATCAGATCGACATATCGTTGGCGATAGCGCTGCTCTGTATCGGTCAGACCGGCATGCTTTTCCGGCAATGACCGTAGAGACTTTGTTAAAAGCTGATACTGCTGCATTTCGACGTAGAGATCGCCCTTTCCAGAGCGTCGTACCGCACCACTGGCGCCAACAACATCACCAATATCCCACTGTCCCCAGCGGTCTTTTAGGTCTTGTTGAGCTGCTTTGTCTGCGTACAGCTGGATTCGACCGCTCATATCCTGAATGACGATAAAGGGACCACGCTTGGCCATAATACGCCCAGCAACACTGGCTTTCTCATCCATTGATTCGAGTTTGGCCTTGTCGAAATCCATATACTCTTCATCCAGATCGGCAGCAAGATTTTCCCGACGCCAATCGTTGGGGAAAGCGTTACCTTTTTCCCGTAAAGCCTTTAGTTTTTCACGCCTTTCGGCAATAAGACGATTTTCTTCCAAATCCTTATCTGGGCTAGTGTTCTCGGAGGGTATTGAATTTTCTTCAGTCATATTATTTTCTAATTTGGCGCCTAAAGTCCTGCTTTCAAAGAAGCCTCAATAAAAGGGTCGAGGTCTCCATCCAAAACAGCCTGTGTGTTGCGGTTTTCAATATTCGTTCGTAAATCTTTAATTCGGGCATCGTCCAGCACATAGGACCTTATCTGACTACCCCAGCCGATATCTGATTTGCCATCTTCCATGGCCTGTTGCTCAGATTGACGTTTCTGCATTTCCATTTCGTAGAGTTTAGCCTTTAGTTGCTTCCATGCCCGGTCGCGATTCGCATGTTGTGATCGTTGATTTTGGCACTGTACTACGACGTTGGTGGGGATATGGGTTAATCGAACAGCCGAATCTGTCTTGTTTACATGCTGGCCACCTGCCCCGCTCGCTCTGTATGTGTCGGTACGCACATCGGACGGATTTATATCGATCTCAATATTGTCATCAATTTCAGGGGAGACAAAAACAGAGGCAAATGACGTATGGCGCCGATTACCAGAATCGAAGGGAGATTTTCGAACAAGGCGATGCACACCTGTTTCTGTTCGGAGCCACCCAAAAGCGTATTCCCCTTCAACCGCGATTGTGGCGCTCTTGATTCCCGCAACTTCGCCGGCAGAACATTCTGTGAGCGCTGCTTTAAAACCTTTACTTTCCGCCCAGCGCAAATACATCCGAAGGATCATTTCAGCCCAATCTTGGGCTTCTGTACCGCCAGAACCTGCCTGGATGTCGAGGAAGGCACTTTTGGGGTCCATCTCGCCGCTAAACATTCGCCTGAATTCCAGATTCTCTAGCTGCAGACTTAGCTTTTCACTATCCTGTATAAGATCAGCCAGGCCGTCTTCATCAGCCTCCTCTTGAACCATTTCTAGTAGTTCGAAGGCGTCCTCAACGCCACCTTGAAGAGACTCAATGGTATTCACCACTGCTTCAAGATTTGATCTTTCTTTGCCGAGCTCTTGGGCTCGCTCAGGGATTTCCCAAACTTCTGGCTCAGCTAGCTCTAGTTCAACTTCAGCCAAACGATCTTTCTTGACCGCATAGTCAAAGATACCCCCTTAACACTTGGGTGCGCTGCTGAATATCTTTGAGGCTGTTTAGAAGAGCGCCTGTTTCCATTGTGCTATTTTTTTGAGGTGAGATAGAAAGGCGCGAATTCTACTGAATCCAGGCCGGATTGATAAGAAAATTCTAGTAGATTCAGACTTTTAATCGGCACACAGCCAATCAATCGCTTGCTCTTCTTCCGTGAAAAACTCCCATTGCAATCCTGCGTTACGCGACGCGTATTGATAAAGCTCCCAGACTTCATCACTCAGCAGTTGTTTTACTACTAAAGAGGCGGATCGAAATTTTGTCGCTTCCTCTGAATTAAGGCGAGTATGGGTGCGCACAAAGGTAAGGATTTCACTGAGAAGAATTCCTTCAGGCATCTCCATAGTCCTCATATCGTAGAGAAGATTTCTCTCTTCTTGATGCGCCAGGTCTCTAGCTTCTGAAACAGCGGACATAATTCCGCTGCGAGTTAGAGTACCCCTTAGGTCGACTCTAATAAGATTATTAGCCTGGTCTGTATAAATGCGATATCTGAAATCAGCCATTGCTCCACAACTCCCTGTGATATCAATCCAAATCGGCACGCCTGAAAGGCGGCAGAGCGGACAGCAGATAGCGAGAATAGCTGCTTTTAAGCAGCCTTGGGTCAGTGATTGTAACAGTGCCCCAATCAGTTTCAGAGCGGATAAGGCGGCCTACGGACTGAATTAGCCGTATCGCGGCATTCGGCAAGGCTAGGTCTCGGAAAGAATTCCCGCCAGCGGCGACAATCTGTTCACTTATTGTTGCCTCAATCGGATCATCTGGCACAGCAAAGGGAATTCGCGTAATCACCAGATGGGTACAGTAGTCGCCTGGGAGGTCTATCCCTTCGGCAAAACTTCTTAGCCCAAAGATAATGCTACCTTTGCCATCATCCACTCTCGACTTGTGCTGACTTACAATTTCCATTCGCGGTAGTAAACCTTGCACTAAAATCTCTGATTTCCAATCAGACTCCAACCCCTGGTAAACATTTTCCAGCTGTTTCTTGCTTGAGAACAAAATAAGGCTTCCGCGGGCTGGATCGATCTGTTTGGAAAGCAATTCACAAATGAAGTCAGTGTAGTTGACCTCTTCTCTTGGGTCAGGCGCACTTTTACAGAGTTCCAAAGTGGCAACGGAGCCATAATCGAAGGGGCTTTCTATCGATTCTGTATGGCTCTCCTTGGGGAGCCCAAGCTGATGGATAAAACGTTCAAAATTCCCACCAATGGAGAGCGTGGCTGAGGTCAAAACAACCGCTCCAGCCTGCGCCCATAGCAAATCATCGAGCTCCATGCTTACTTCCAAGGGTGCGGCATAAAAGTCGAAACCGCTGCCTCGGCTATGACTGCGTAACCATCGAGCAAAGTGCCGCTCTCTGTTTTCGGGCGCCGCATAACGGTTAAGTAGTTCGCGCCAGCTTTCGGCCTTTACGAGCCAGTCTCCCGCTAAGGGAAACCAATCCTGAGATAGTTCGCGCAAGTCCTCTTTTTCTGAGTCGGCGAAATTTTCGAGCTTGTTCACTAGCTGGTCGAGGCATATGCAAAGTTTCCTCGCCTGACTCAGCGCTGGCTCGCTGGCTTGCAGTAGTTCTGTTGGTAAGACACCGCCCTCAAAACGGACCAATTTGTCTAGTTCACCCTTGGTTTGATCCGCGGCTTTCAATTCAAGCTCAGTTATACAGCTGAGTAATTCTTCGGAAACTGTCCGCAAATCAAGTGCGATGCTACCCAAGCCTGACGCACCTTTTGACTGAAAAGCATCGGACAATTTGCTAACCGCCTCGATAATTTCCGCCAAGGAAGCGATGGTTGCACCGCTACTTAACCGGGCGGATAGATGGTTGCGTGTTTTCTCCGCCAAGTGATGGGCCTCGTCGAGTACGTAGATACAATCGCCAGGCGGAGGTAGGATTACACCGCCGCCGAGCATCAGATCTGCCAGGAGCAGATCATGATTTACCACAAGCGCATCTAACTCTTCGCTACTATCTCGTGACTCATAGAAAGCACATCCGCTAAAAAACTGACACCGCCCACCCAGGCAGCTGTATCGATCACTAGTGATCAGATTCCAATCAGAATCTAAGATGGCATCCGGCCAATGATCTCGATCGCCGTCCCATTGATCTGAAGATCGTGCACTATCTAACTGGTTAAACAATCTAAGGCTTTCTTTAGTAAGAGCCTGCCCTCCCTCAAAATAGTCCATCACTGCGCTACTTGAACTGGCACCGTGCAGGCATTTGTCTAAATTTGACTGACATAAATATCTGCGTCGGCCTTTGACCAATCCAAAACTGAAGGGTTTATCCAGAACCTTTTTTATACTGGGAAGATCTTGATTTACCAATTGATCCTGAAGCGCCACCGTTGCCGTAGAAATGATCAATTTTTTGTCTTGCGCCAAAGCGACGTTTATCGCCGGAATCAGATAACCAACACTTTTCCCAACACCGGTTCCCGCCTCGATCACGGATATTCTCGAATTAAGGCTGCTACAGAGAGAACGTGAGATTGCGGCAATCATTTGCTTTTGACCCTGACGCGCTGAAAAACCCTGCTGCTCAAGAAAGCCGCTATAGCACTGCTGAATGGCCTTGCGGGTGGCCTCTGGTATAAGGGACTGACTCACTTAGTATTCAAGTCCGGCTTGAGAGCGAAATTCCTTATTCCTTTGATCACTGCGAGACCAACTGCGTAATTTCGGTTTGGATTTTTTCCAACTCCTGTTCTGAATATTTTGTGAGCTCAGTTAAGTTACCCCAGATCGGATCTGGCCAGCAGGCATCGTTCTGTTTTCGGCCGACCACATGAATATGTAGCTGTGGCACTAGATTGCCTATAGCAGCGACATTTATTTTTTCTGCTGAGAAATTCTTGATCAAATACTGACTAAGAGCATCGGATAGTGAATTGAGATCTGTTCTCTGCTTTTGCGAAAGTTCAAATATTTCGCGATATTCAACTAAGTCAGAAAGCGGAACGAGAATAAACCATGGGACCAATGCATTTTTGTGCAGAAGAATCTGGATATCCTTGACTCGGTGGACTTGATAACAATCCTCAGCAAGTTGTTTGTTAATTTTCATTAGTTGCACTGCCCCAGAAAATCATCCAGAAAATTTTCTAGAAGTTGATCAGCCGCTGAAAACATAGCACTTTGTTTTAGCATCTCTTTTTCCCCTTGCACATAGCGTGATCCGTCTAACTCATCGGCAGCATTTCTTGCTAGGCGCCGAACACTGCTTTGGTCAAATTCAAGGTGAAATTGCAAGCCAACTTGTCTGCTTCCATAAACAAAACCCTGGTTGGCGCAGGCTTCTGATGAACCGAGAGCTATTGCTTCCTGAGGAATTGCAAAGCTGTCTCCATGCCAATGAAGAGGCGTAAAGTTTCGCGGAAAAGATCGCCCTAGCGGATGTTCGAGAAAATCACTGCTGGCCTGTACCGGAAACCAACCGATCTCCCTATAACCCATGGGTTTAACCTCGGCACCTAGCACATCCGCCAGTAGTTGCGCTCCCAAGCAAATTCCCAATATGGGAATATCTCTTTTGAGGGCGACCTCAAGAGCTCGCTTTTCTTCCACAAGCCAGGCGAACTTGTCCTCGTCTCTTGCTCCCATTGGGCCGCCCATAACGATCAATGCATCAGCACTAAGAGGCTCTGCCTTATCACCATCAAAAAGCTTTTTTACCTCAACTTGATGCCCCCTTTTTTTGATATAGGGTTCGACCGCAGCCGGCCCTTCGAAGGGGACATGCTGAAAGATCTGAATATTTAAAACTGACATCGGAAAGCTGTTTCGTCTTTGATACTAATTGTGAAACGGGAGAGTTGTTTTGAGTCTGATTTTGCGGCAGAGCTTGGACTAGCCAACAAGCCTTGTCTAGTGCTTCTTAAGCTTGCTTTAGATAGGCCGGTAATAATGCGAAAATTGTGCAGCCGCTTGATCAGACACCAACACTTCGGCGGTTTTATTAACCATTCTTTACACCTAGTTGTACACCTAAAGACCTCGCGGCCCTAGAATGCTCGCATCAATTTTTGGATCACAGAATGAAATCAATTTATAAGAATAAATGGGTATATGGTGCAGTGATTGCAGGAGCAGCCATCTGGTATTTTCAGGGTGACACCACAACTACAACCATCGAATATCAAACCGGCCCCCTTACCATTGGGGATGTCGAGAGTGTGGTCAACACGGCGGGCACTCTTAGCCCTCTCAGTATCGTTGAAGTCGGTTCAGAGGTTTCAGGGCTAATCGTCGAGCTCAATGTTGATTTTAATTCTGTCGTAAAAGAAGGTGATCTGCTGGCGCGTATCGATGATCGAGACGTAAGAGTTCTTCTTAGGCAGCGAGAGGCTGACCTTGAGGTTTCGCGAGCAAATTTAATCCAGGAAAAGGCCAACTTACTCAAGGCTGAGACGGATTCCGAGTTTGCCGAAAATGAGTTGGAACGTTCCTACTCTCTATTGGAACGTCAATTAATTAGTGAAACTGACATTGAAACTTCGCTAAGTCGCGTGCGCGCAGCCGAAGCAAGTCTAGAAAGTGCCAAGGCTCAGATCGTGTCTGCCGAAGCCAGTATTCTCCAACGTGAAGCTCAGCTCGAACAGGCTCAAATCGACCTAGAGCGCACACAAATCACCTCTCCAGTGGATGGCATCGTTATCAACCGATTAGTCGATCTGGGTCAAGCAGTTAACGCCAACCAAAATATTCCTGTCCTTTTTGAAGTCGCTCAGGATTTGGCTGAAATGCAGATTGAAGCTGACATTGGCGAAGCCGATATTGGCAAAGTTAACGAAGGCATGGATGTTCGCTTTTCAGTGGATGCCTATTTGGGTCAGAGTTTCGCCGGTAGTGTGGCCCAGGTAAGAAAATCCGCTGGCACGGTAAACAACGTTGTGACCTACACCATCATTATTGATGCCGCCAACCCTCGCGAATTACTGCTACCAGGCATGACGGCTAACGTCGATATTGTTTTGGGTAGTACGTCCGGTGTACTGCGTGTACCAAACGCTGCGCTTCGATTTAGACCACCAGGTGCCGAGGAAGCTGAAGAACAAGAAGGTGGTTTTGGTGGTGGCAACAACGCTACTGCTCAGGCCGAGCAAACCGGTAAAGATATCGGGTTGGAAGGAGACAAACTGAAGCAGTTTGTGGCCGCTATCGAAGCAAACACTGCGGAGTTCGCTAAACTTCGTGAAGCGGCCCAGGATGGCGGCGGAGGCGGTTTTGGCGGTGGAAATTTCGATCGCACCGCAATCACGAATATCCGCACAAAGCTAACCAATGAACTTAGTCTCATTCTCACTGACGAACAGATGACTGCCTATCAAACTGCGGCTGGCGCCGGCAGAGGCAACGGAGGTGGCGGTGGCCGAGGCGGCAACGCAGATGGTCTTACCGGTACAGGCGAAATCTGGGTGATGCGTGACGGTGAGCCTGCCTCTGTTCGAGTAAGAACAGGCTTGGTTGATACGCAATATACCGAAATCCAATCTGTGGAGCTTGCCGAAGGCGCCGAAGTCATTGTGCGCGCAGTAGTTCTTGAAAATGACTGAGCCAGTAATTCGCACAACGGGGATTCGTAAGGCCTATCATATGGGCGACCAAACCCTTTGGGCCTTGGACGGCATTGATACGGTAATCGAACCGGGTGAATTTGTGGCGGTTATGGGCCCTTCTGGCTCTGGTAAATCTACCTATATGAACATGATCGGCTGTCTAGACGTAGTGACTGAGGGCCAGGTATATATTGATGGGAATGAAGTCTCATCCTACGAGCCCAATGAACTGGCAAGCATTCGAAACGAAAAAATCGGTTTTGTATTCCAGCAGTTTAACCTTCTGGCGCGAACCAGTGCCGAAGACAACGTAAAGCTTCCCTTGCTCTACTCGCAAACGCCTGAAGAAGAGTGGACTGAGCGAGCCATGAGATGTCTGGATCGCGTCAGCCTTTCCGATCGGGTTGATAACCAGCCCTCTCAGCTGTCCGGTGGACAACAGCAAAGGGTGGCTATCGCGAGAGCCCTGGTTAACGACCCGGTGATGATTCTGGCGGACGAGCCGACAGGCGCATTGGATACCAGCACCACTCAAGAGATTATGGCGCTCTTCCAGGAACTTAACGAAAACGGCACGACCATTATTCTGGTAACCCACGAACCTGAAGTCGCTGCCTATGCTAAACGCCAACTGATCTTTCGCGATGGACACCTAGTGTCCGATGAATTAACTGCTAATCGAGTCTCGCTTGATATCGAAGATGCCTCTCTGATTACCGATCCAGCCCAGCTTGGGTAAAAACAATGAATATATTTAAGCTTTTCAAAATCGCCCTGACTGCTCTTAGTCTAAATGTGATGCGAAGTATCCTGACGATGCTCGGCATAATTATTGGAGTGTCGGCGGTAATCATTATGGTTGCCATTGGTGCGGGTGCTCAGCAGGAAGTCGATGCGCAGCTGGAAGCCATGGGAAGTAATGTACTCATGATCTTCGGCGGCTGGAATAACCGCGGCGGGGGAGGCACAGCTGCCGTTGCAACGCTCCAAGACAAATATGCCCAGATGATGATTGATGAACTTTACGGCATTGAAGCAGCCACTCCTTATGTGTCAGGAAGAGCACAGATTATATTTGGCAATCTCAACTGGTCTGCTGACGTACTGGGCACCACTAATGACTTCTTTGTCACCAAGAATTGGAATCTCTTGGAAGGCCGTGAATTTACAGCTGCAGAAATGAATTCCGGAGAGCGAGTCGCCCTTATAGGTACCATTATCCGTGATGAACTTTTTGGCGCTTCTAATCCAATTGGTCAAAGTATCCGCGTAGGAACATTTAATGCCACTGTTATCGGCGTTCTCGAGGAGAAGGGTCCAGATGCACGCGGGAGCGATCAGGATGATGTTGTTGTGATGCCCTTAAAAACTGTTCGCAACAAAGTAACGGGCATCAATCGAAACAATCCCAACTCCGTTAGCTACTTGGAAGTTAAGGGTTCTGATACCGTCAGCATGACTTATCTCGAGGAAGAGATTGATAACTTGTTACGACAGGTTATGAAGGTAGCTCCAGATGCAGAACGAGACCCTTTTCGAATTCTCGATCAAGCAGAGCGCATAGAGTCCAGGGCAGAAACACAGGCGATTTTCAACACCTTGCTGGCAGCAGTTGCCTCGGTGAGCTTGATTGTAGGCGGCATAGGCATTATGAATATCATGATGGTTTCGGTAACCGAGAGAACCCGTGAGATCGGGTTGAGAATGGCCATCGGTGCCAAGCCTGACGATATTCTCAATCAGTTTCTGGTAGAAGCCATCACTCTCTGCGGTGTAGGTGGCCTAATCGGTGTTGGTATCGCTTATGGCGTCACCTATGTAATGGAAACCTACTTTGACATGGTGACCCTCATTAATCCGGAAATCGTGCTAATTAGTATTGGTTTCTCGGCGCTAATTGGTGTGTTCTTTGGTTACTACCCTGCCCTTAAGGCATCCAAGCTACAGCCAATTGATGCGCTGAGATACGAATAGCTGAGACCTGATTCACAAAGCCGCTCTTCGGAGCGGCTTTTTTCTTCCGGCTCGCCCCATTGGGTTTAAGATACGCGCCCCTAGATCTAAACCTTTAGCCAAATTGAACCAAAACATACAATTCGACTGGAACGAAAGCCTGAATTGGCTGGAGAAGAACAATTCTTCTCTGGATATGCGATCCACTATCGAACAGATCAATTCTACTCTGTCCACAAAACGCTACGGCGATCTGCCCGATTGGATGAAGCACTTTGATAACCTGCCCGACACTCAGCCAAGTGAATCGCAATTCGAATCCGAACTGAACATCGGCGCAGCACATGACCTTAGTGAAGATCAAGCCAAGCTATTAAGAGCTTCTCTTGAAGGACTAATCCCTTGGCGGAAGGGCCCTATTACGCTATTTAACGAGTTTATCGATACCGAATGGCGTTCAGACTGGAAGTGGGATCGAGTTAAGCCTTATCTCCACCTCAAAGATAGAAATGTGCTGGATGTGGGCTGTGGAAATGGCTACCACATGTGGCGTGCTCTGGCAGACAAACCGGCGCGTGTTCTGGGTATAGATCCTTCGCCGCGTTTTGTGGTGCAGTTTTACATGCTAAAAAAATACTATCAGGGTAAAACACCTATTGACCTGCTTCCTATTGGCATCCAGGACCTACCGGGTAATGAGCTATTCGATACTGTTCTTTCCATGGGGGTTCTTTACCACCGCCGTTCTCCCATGGATCACCTTATTGAATTGGCCGATCAGTTGCGATCCGGCGGACAGTTATTGTTGGAAACACTAGTCATTGAAGGTGCTGAGAATGACGTTCTGCTTCCTGATGGCCGCTACGCCAAGATGCCGAATGTCTGGTTTATTCCCAGTGTGCTGGCATTAAGCAAATGGATTAAGCGAGCCGGCTTCACAGATATTCAATGCGTAGATGAGTCAGTCACTACTTTTGAAGAACAGCGCACCACGGACTGGATGAGATTTCATTCGTTAAAAGACTTTCTTGATCCAAATAATCCAGAGCTCACTTTCGAGGGTTATCCAAGGCCCCGAAGAGCCGCGCTAATTGCTACCAAAAACTGAGCAATTAGTTATTTTGAAAGAGCATAATTGTCTAGTCGAAACATCCCAGCGACGGTCTGTTCTGATATAGTTGCGCCCCGAATTTCCAACCCCAAAGCCGATTCTAAAAGCGCAGATAGGTAAAAAAGGTAGATGTACAGATACGATTCAATTGATCAGCAAATTGTCGACGATCGCGTCGCCCAATTTCGCGACCAGACACAACGATATTTGGCCGGAGAGATAGCAGAAGAAGAGTTCCTCCCGCTTCGGCTACAAAATGGCCTCTATGTGCAGAGGTTGGCTCCTATGCTACGAGTCTGCGTGCCCTACGGCATGCTGGATACAAAGCAGGTTCGTATGCTCGCTCACATCGCGCGCAAATACGACAAGGGCTATGCCCACGTTACAACTCGGCAAAACATTCAATACAACTGGCCTGCCTTGGAAGATGTACCAGATATTCTCGCGGATTTAGCTTCCGTGGAGATGCACGCTATTCAAACTAGTGGCAACTGCATACGTAACTTCACAGCAGACCCTTTTGCTGGTGTTGCCCTTGACGAAGTAATGGACCCGCGTCCTTATTGCGAAGTGATGCGCCAGTGGGCCACCTTCCATCCGGAATTTGCCTTTCTACCCCGTAAATTCAAAATGGCTGTCTGCGGAAGTAAATCGGATCGTGCCGCTATCTTGGTTCACGATATTGGAATGGCCTTGACCACAAACGATGCGGGCGAAATAGGCTTTGAGGTATTCGTTGGTGGAGGTCTAGGCCGCACACCTGTGATTGCTTCCCTAATCAATAGTTTTGTCCCCGAAAAGGACATATTGACCTATTTGGAAGCAATTCTTCGCGTATATAACCTTTCAGGTAACCGCGAAAACAAGTACAAGGCTCGCATTAAAATCCTAGTACGCGCCATGGGTGCAGAGGCCTTTGCTGAACGCGTTGATCAGGAATGGAAACACCTTAAAGGCTCAGAATCGACTCTGACGGCGGAAGAAATTGAGCGAATGAAGTCCTACTTCCCGACGCCAGATTATCGAGAGGTCGCAAGCACAGCTGATACTGAAATCGAATCGTTACGCTCAGAACATCAGGCCTTTGATCGTTGGCTAACACGCAACACTCGAGATCACCGGCAACCGGGTTATGTTTCGATTTTGCTGTCGCTAAAACCGGTGGGCGTTCCCCCGGGCGATGTAACCGCGGAGCAGCTCGACGCTATTGCTGATTTAGCAGACAAATATTCTCTGGGTGAAGTGCGTACCACTCATGAACAAAATATGGTGTTAGCAGATGTTGCTAAAGACCAATTGTTTGAGCTGTGGCAAGACTGCAAAAAATTGGGCTTCGCCTCCCCTACTATTGGCACGCTAAACGACATGATTTGCTGCCCAGGCGGAGACTTCTGCTCACTGGCTAACGCTAAATCCATTCCTGTCGCTGAAGCACTACAACGTAAGTTTGATGACCTAGACTATCTTTACGATCTCGGAGATCTCAGTCTCAACATATCCGGCTGTATGAATGCCTGTGGACACCATCACGTAGGCCATATCGGTGTGCTTGGCGTCGATAAGAAGGGTGAGGAGTGGTATCAAATCCAACTCGGTGGTGATCAGGGTAAAAATGCCAGTTTGGCAAAAGTACTAGGGCCCTCTTTTTCCAGAGACGAAGTTCCGGAGATTATCGAAAAACTATTAAACCACTTCGTCGACAATCGTATTGAGGGGGAAAGTTTCCTCGAAGCCTACCGACGTATTGGTCACGACTCATTTAAGGCGGCTGCATATGCCTAGAATAATTCTTGATAACAGTGTTGTGGATGACAACTGGCAGCTAATCACCGAAAGCGAACAGGCTGATGTGGACATAAGCCAGCTGGCTGAGGGTAACTACCTGGTACCTCTTTCCGTGTGGAACTCTCTAGTAGCTGAGCTCACAACGCCTCCAGCCAATATCGGTTTATGGCTGGCAAGCACAGAGCTTCCGGAGCAGATCCAAGGCAGCATTAGTGAAATTCCAGTGCTCGCTATCGACTTTCCAGCCTTTGCAGATGGCCGAGGTTTCTCCATAGGTCGCCTCCTCAGAGAGCGTTACGGCTATAAAGGTCAGCTTAGAGCTATAGGCAAACCAATACGAGACCAACTAAGTTATCTGGTACGTTGCGGATTTAACGCCTTTGACTTGGCAGAGCACTACGATCCCGAAGAAGCACTGACTTCACTGAAGGATTTCTCGGACAACTACCAAGGTTCTGTGGATCAACCAATCCCGCTTTTCCGACGTCGCAGCTAGGCTTTTAGATTTAGTATTGAATTACGGATTCATGGAAGGATTCAATTTAAGGTTAAGCTGACCGGGACCGACTAACGTCCTAGAATGATCTTGAGTGCAATGCGCAGGAATTTGAGTACCTCTTGGAACTAACGCACAGCTTTTTTCTAATCTTCACCGGTGCCGCCTTGCTGGGCTGCTTGGCTATGTACACGAAACAGCCTTTGCTTATCGTCTACATATTGCTCGGTGCGCTGATTGGCCCCTATGGCCTCGGTTGGATTGAAGAAGTCGAACTTATGGAGCAGGCGGCAGAAATTGGCATAATTTTCCTGCTTTTTTTGCTCGGCCTGGATATGCAACCCAGCGCCCTTTTCCATGTTTTAAAGAAAGCGTCCGACGTCACTGTATTCAGCTCAATTGTCTTTTTTGGCGCCGGCTTTGGCGCTGCCTGGGCCTGGGGCTTTCCCCTCACTGAAGCGGCAGTGATTGGTGCGGCTATGATGTTCTCCAGCACTATTATCGGCATCAAGTTACTGCCAACGACGGTTCTGCATCACAAACACACTGGCGAACTTATGATTGGTTTGCTTCTGTTACAGGATTTTTTGGCGATTTTTGTCTTGTTGATTCTCTTTAGTGCGGAGTCTGGAAGTATTAGCTATGTCGACCTAAGCAAAGCGGTGATTGCGCTGCCTCTGCTGGGATTAATCGCCTACCTAACCACTCGCTTCGTATTGCTCAAACTTATTGCTCGTTTTGACCGCACTCAGGAGTTTATCTTTTTGCTGGCTATTGGCTGGTGTTTGGGTATCGCCGAATTGGCTAAGTTAATGGGGTTATCTCTGGAGATTGGTGCCTTTGTTGCGGGTATTACTCTGGCAACAAGCCCTATTTCACAATTTATTGCACTCAGCCTAAAACCCCTGCGGGATTTCTTTTTGGTTCTGTTTTTCTTTGCGGTAGGTGCCGGGTTTAACCTCCACATGATTTCCGAGATTGCGCTCTACGCGGTAATTTTGTCCGCGCTCATTCTTCTGTTAAAGCCGGTAGTATTTCGCTTCCTTGTGAACAAACAAAGCGAAAGTATCAGCCTTTCTTGGGATGTGGGATTCCGTCTAGGGCAAATCAGTGAGTTCTCGTTACTGATTGCCTTTCTGGCATTTGATATCGGCATTCTCAGCGAGAGAGGCTCCATGCTAATTCAAGCTACGGCAATTCTGACTTTCTTGGTATCCAGCTATATTGTTATTTTCAACTACCCCAACCCCCTCGCAGTCTCTGACAAACTCAGGCGAGACTAGGAAACCTTCAATGGAAGGAAATGGAAAAAAATGGAAGAAGTCGTAGAACAACTTAGAGAGCTGAATCAGCAAGTCCCTATTCCCCTCGAGCTTCCTAGCCACGAAGATTTGGTTGAAGTAGAAGAGATTCTTTTGATCCAATTGCCGAGGGAATATAAATACTTTCTGCAAGAGCTTGGAGATGTCATATATGGCTCTATCGAACCTTGCACTGCATCAGACCCCTCTCTTCACAGTTATCTCCCGGATGTTGCATCTCAGGCATGGGATATTGGACTACCCCGACATCTAATTCCGATTTGCGATAAACAGGGCGATTTCTATGCGATGGATCCGGATGGCGAAATACAGCTTTGGGAAAACGGCGAACTTGCCGATGAAATATGGGATTCCATTTGGCATTGGGCGAAAGAGGTTTGGCTGGAAAGCTAGATTGGTTTTATTCGCACGCCATATGTACTAAATTGTTGTATCTTCGCAGAATAATTAAAACGACGGCGGCAAGTTGACCACTAAATCCACGGTAACCGAATCAGTCGAACCTCTTATGATGGAGGAATACGGCGACCCTTACAGTGAAGAAGCCTTTCAGCGTCATTACCGGGATCGCGGTCTTCCCATGGCTCGGGGCGCACTGCTGTTTGCCATCGTGCTTATCGTTCTGGTTTGCGTTATCGACCTACGCATCATGTCGGTGGACTACACCAATTTGATTATTCCGCTTCGGTTTATGTTGATGATTTTGCCACTTGGGCTGGCGCTGCTGGTGGCTCTTACTAGGTCGTTGCGCCCATACGTAACCTGGGCAGTCACACTGGGTGCATTTGTCACAGGCATTGGCACAGTCATGGAGGCCATCCTGATCACTGAGATGAGGACTGCTACCGTGCTTTGGGGCACTATGTTTTTTACCTTCTATCCCTATCTGGTTCTGGGGTTACCCGCTAAAAATAGTGCAATCGCAGCAATCCCTTTTGTTTTTATTATGGCGATTATATCCTTCGTGGTGCCCATTCCACCCGAGGGTTTGGCATACGCCCTGCTCTACATGCTTTTCTCTAATGCCGTAGGCCTGTATTCCAGTCATCGCTTAGAAACTGCGGCTCGTGATAGTTACAAGTACAAGCTTGATCTCAAGAAGATGGCTGAAACCGATGGCCTCACCCGCCTCTATAACCGCCGAATTCTTGACGAGATCTTGCCACGCATCTGGCGGCACGCTGACCGGGAAAAAACCAGTCTTGGTTTGTTGCTCATTGATATCGACTTTTTCAAGCAATACAACGACCACTACGGACACCAGGCCGGAGATGAATGTCTGCGCAAAGTAGCCGGAGTGCTGAAAGACAATGTGCGAAGACCTCTCGACTATGCGGCACGCTATGGCGGTGAGGAATTTCTAATCGTGCTCTATGCTCCGACTATCGAATTTATGAATCGCGTTGTAGAAGAGATCAAGGACGATATCCAACAGCTGGGCATAAAACACGCCCAATCTGCTGCCTCCGATCTTGTTACCGTAAGCGCTGGAGCTGGCCTAATTTGGCCTAGCGATGCACTCGAAGTTGATGCATCCCTGAAGAAGCTGGATGACGCGCTCTATCTTGCGAAACGCGATGGCAGAGACCGGTCTATTATATTTGAAGACCCCGAACCCAAAGAAGCCGCCTAATTCGCGATATCCCTGCTCCTCGTAAAACCTAGTGAATCCCGAACATCTTTTTCTATGGGGGCACCCCAGATCCCTATCTACTGCGATGGAAGTCTATTTCCGGACTCGTGGAGACTTTCGGGTAGTGCATGAGCCCTTTGCTGATAGCTACTGGAAAGGAAGGGACTCGAACGAGGTACTGCAGAAACTCAAGTTAAGTGTCGCCACAAGTGATGCCCCAGTTTTTATTAAAGACATTGCTCATCACTTACCAAAATCAATTCGAGAAGATAAAGACTTTATTTGCTCCTTCACCCATGTGATTCTTGTGCGCGCTCCACTGGCAGCATTTCATTCACATATAAGAGTTAACCCTCAGGTGAAACCACATGAGTTTGGATATCAGGCTTTGTTTGAGACCCTTAGGCAGATACAAAGATTGACCGGGAAAACTCCCTATATTCTGATTGCGGATGACCTTACATCTAACCCCTCTGAAACAATTGAATTGCTTTGTAAATCGCTAGACTTAGAGCATTTAGCTGAAGCATTAAGCTGGGAGGCAAAAGAAGAGAAAGATTGGAGAGCGGCACAGAAATGGCAAGCCAGGGCCGCCTCGAGCAAAGGGTTCGAGAAAACTTCGGATTGTTCCCTTCCGCCCCTACCTTTGGATTACAAAGAGATATTTGAATTACATCGACGCTATTATTTAGAGATTCTCGCTCAGTTATAAGTCGCTGAGAAATTCACATAGAAAGCAGCTGGTGCAAGGGTTGTAGGGCTGCCTGAATTTTACGAGTATTGTTAGGTCCCATTCGTAACAATTGCTTTCCAACCATAGTTAAAGCTTCCAACTCTTGATCTTCAAACTCGTAGCTAAGCAGAGGACGAACCAGTCGAATCTCACCCTCAACCACCGGAGCGTCCTGAACCACGCCCAGTGCTCGAGCGAAAACTGATCGAAAACTACCGGGCTCATTGCCAAGTTTGATATAGGCCTGATCCAGCAAAGGTTCGTAGTATCGGTAGAAGGCTAATAACAACTCCTGATCCAAATTGGCCATAAAATCGGCATAAAGGTTATATCTCGCATAGCTGGAGGTATCGAGCAAATAAACTTCATCTTCAGCTGTATCGATCACTGAAAGAGACCCGTTAGGAGCAACGAGGGGGCTGTGCTGATAAATCAGTTCTCCACGCGAAGCGTTATCAACCTGAACCACAATTTTTTGCAGAATTTGGTCGCCATTTAACCAGGTGACCGGCAAGGCTCCTGCAAGCAATCGTAGGTGCGCCTTAAAGGGATCGTCGCTTTCACTCAGGGCGGGAAGCTCACCCTGAAGCTGATAGTTTCTCGCCAATTCCTCTGAAGGTGCTGGCAATGGCGCTAATTCTATTGGTGCTTGAGTCTGCTGACTCGGTGTGCCGACACTAGGACTCGCCACCTGAACAGAGGGCTCATCTGGAGTGCGACTAGAGAGCCAAGCGTAGGCAACGACTAGTGCTAGAACAACCGTGATGGTAAGTACAAGGGTATTCGAAAGCCCATTTTGTTTGAATTTGCTCTGCATCATTTACTAGTCCCTCTTCAAGGGTTTGCGCTCAATTAGTATTGCTTGGACAGCAATTATCACGAGTTTACTGCCAAGGATTTTCCCGGTATCGCTTGCAGTAGCCTTTGCGTATAACTTTGCTGCGGAAAATTCATGACTTGATTGGTGGTGCCCGACTCCACTAGTTCCCCCTGGTGCATGACAAGTATTCGATCAGCGAGATAGCGTACGACACCCAAGTCATGAGAGATAAATAACATAGTCAGATCAAATTCTGAAACCAATTCCAGCAGCAAATCCAATATTTGAGACTGGATAGTCACATCCAGAGCTGAAACAGGCTCATCGGCGACAATAAATTCGGGTTTAGTGGCAATAGCGCGACCGATAGCAATGCGTTGCCGTTGTCCGCCCGAAAATTCGTGGGGATATCTCAGGATGGACTCGCGAGCTAGGCCGACGGAATCCATTAATTTAAATATCTCCTGGTCCAGGTTTTTCCGATCGACAATGGAATGGAGTAAGAGAGGCTCGGCCAGTGTGTCATACACCGTCATGCGAGGGTTTAGGGATGCATATGGATCCTGAAAAATCATCTGCATGCGTCGACGCATATCTTTTAGGGCCTTTCCTTCTAGCTGGGTCATCTCAGTGTCATCGAATTTAACAGAGCCAGCATGAGGCCTCAGCAGTCTTAATATAGAGCGACCCAGAGTAGATTTTCCGGAACCCGATTCTCCAACTAGGCCAAGTATCTCGTTTCTTTGGATCGCGAAAGAAACATCATTAACGGCTTTAACAATTTCGCCATTACCGGAAAATTGAGTGGTAAGCCCCTCCACCTGAACCAGCTCTGCCTTACTGTTGTCGACCTCTGCTTTTTGGCTGGTGGGAACCGCCTCGAGTAGTTTTTTGGTGTAGGGGTGCTGTGCGTTCTGAAAAATATCGTCACGACTGCCCTTCTCGACAAACTTGCCTTGTTGCATAACCACAATCTCATCGGCGATGTCAGCAACCACGCTCAAGTCATGGCTAATAAAGACCACACCGATGTCACGTTTCTCTTGAAGGTCTTTCAGGAGTTTTAAAATCTGCGCTTGCACCGTGACATCAAGCGCCGTGGTGGGCTCGTCGGCAATTATGATCTGAGGTTCAGTGATCAGAGCCATAGCGATAACAACGCGCTGCCTCATGCCTCCGGAGAACTCAAATGGCCAGGAATGCATACGCTTAGCGGCATCCTGAATACCAACTTCTTCCAGAACCTCTGTCGCCCTTTCCCAAGCTTCCTGCTTGCTCATGCCAAAATGAAGCTGCAGGGGTTCAATTAACTGAGTCCCTACTTTTAGAAAGGGATTTAGCGACGTCATGGGGTCTTGGAAAATAATTGAGATCCCCTTGCCTCTTATTTTTCGCAATTCGTTCTCGCTGAGCTGCAGAAGATCCTGACCTTCGAACTGAGCGCTACCGGATTCGATCTTTCCCGGTGGTTTTGGGATCAGTCCAAGCAAGCTGTAGCAAGCGACAGATTTGCCCGATCCGGATTCACCAATAATGGCAGTTGTTTTTCCGGCTTCCACAGAAAAGCTCACACCATCTACCGCTCTAACCACTCCATTGCGAGTATGAAAATGGACTGAGAGATCATTTACCTCGAGTAATTTGCTCATATCTCTCTAGTCCCTGGAAGCCTTGGGATCAAGCGCGTCTCGTAAACCGTCGCCGAGAAAATTGAGCGCAAAAAGAGTGAGTGCGAGCGCCACACCGGGGAATATAAGCAACCAGGGATACTCTTCCATACTCTCCACACCGTAGGAAATAAGTAGTCCCCAGGACGAACTGGGAGGTTGTATTCCCAGCCCCAGAAAGCTCAAAAAAGCTTCTAACAACATCACATTGGGAATGGTCAGGGTGGTATAAACAATCACTGGCCCCAGTGCGTTGGGAATTAGATGTTTCCAGATGATGGCAAAGGGAGATTGTCCAATAGAGACAGCGGCCTCTACAAACTCTTGCTGTTTCAGGTTCTGAACTTGACCCCGCACGATGCGCGCCATGGTTAACCATTCAACGGCCCCAATGGCCATAAACAGCAAGACTAGGTTGCGACCGAATACCACCATAAGTAGGACGATAAAAATCATAAAGGGTAAGGCGTACATAATGTCGACCAGGCGCATCATGATGCTATCCACCTTACCTCCAGCGTAACCAGCGATAGCTCCGTAGGTAACTCCGATTATGAGGGCCACAAAGGTAGCAATAAAACCAACAAAGAGAGAGACACGCCCGCCGTAAAGAATTCGAGTGAGCATATCGCGACCAAAGATATCTGTGCCCAACCAGTGCGCTGCGCTGGGTGCGCTGGCGCCTAATCTCAGGTCTTGCTCTTCGTATCCGTATGGCACGATCCAAGGTGTTATCAGGCAAAGCAGAACCATCACCACCAAAAACACTAAACCGCACATCGCCAGCTTATTCTTGCGCAAGCGGACGGATGCATCTTCCCAAAGAGATACTCCCTTGGGCATCTCCATTATGTGTCCTGCTTCAGTAGCCGCCACTCTCAACTCGCCTTTTTGAATTGGTAGCGCAGTCTTGGATTTAGCCAGGCGGCGCTCACATCAGAGAGCAAGTTAAAGAATACGATCAAGGCAGCAAGAAAAGTCGTGGTACCCAAGATCATTGTGTAGTCACGGTTAAAAGCCGCCTGAATATAAAAGCGCCCAAGACCTGGGATTTGAAACACGGTCTCTACTACAAAGGAACCACTCAATAACCCTGCAAAAGCAGGCCCTAAAAAGGTGATAACTGGTAGTAATCCACCTCGTAAAGCATGCTTGGCTATGACAACGCGTTCCGGCAGCCCCTTGGCCCTTGCCGTGCGCAAGTAGTCAGCTGAAAGCACCTCTAACATGCCAGAGCGGCTTAATCGGGCGATATAGCCAGCATACATCGCACCGAGTGTGATACTGGGTAGGACCTTGTCTCCGGGAGAGTTTCCCCAGCCCGAAATCGGCAACCAATCCAGCCAAATCCCAAATATCAAAACCAAGAGTGGTCCTAATAAGAAGGAAGGCATACAAATCCCAATCATCGACAGACTCATGGGCACATAGTCTTGCAAACTATTGGGTTTCAGCGCGGCAAAGACTCCAGCTAGTCCACCGATTAGAACAGCGACAAGCATGGCGTAGAGCCCCAATTCAGCAGTTATAGGGAGACCACTAAATATCAGTTCGTTTACAGATCGACCTGGAAAGTTAAATGATGGGCCCAAATCACCCTGAACCAAATCTCCAAGATAAGACAAATATTGCTGAATCATTGGCTGATCCAACCGGTACTGTGCTTCTAGTGCAGCTTGAACCTGAGGGTGGACAGCTTTTTCGGTGGAAAAAGGTCCACCTGGTGCCGCTCGAACGAGAAAAAAGGTAATGGTGATAACGGCCAGAATGACAGGTATAGCCTGCAATAATCGCCATGTCAGAAATCGCCACATCGGAATCGACTACTAAGTTCTTATTCTGATTCTGATTCTAGGGAAACGTATTTGTAGTTGAAATAGTCCATGAGATTTGCCGGCATCCCTTGAATGCTTGGCACCCTCAAATGCTTACTCTTGTAGGTGTATATTGGAATTATCGGCATTTGCTCAAGTAGAATTCTTTCGGCTTCCTCAAATAGGGCGTACCGCTCTTCCCTACTTGTCGAGGCTGGTGCGTCCTGAAAAATAATTTGATCGTAGCGAGCATCTGAGAAGCCCGTTTTATTGTTGCCGCCGTCGGTGATAAACATATCCAGGAATGTATTGGGATCAACATAGTCTCCAATCCAGCCACGTCGAGACACGTCGTAAGCCATGTTCTCCTGCGTGGAGAGATAGACCTTCCACTCTTGGTTTACCAGACCTACGGCTACACCGAGGTGCTGCGCCCACATCTGTTGAATAGCAACCGCTATCTTGCGGTGGGATTCTTGTGTGTTATAGAGAATGTCGAATGATGGGAAACCCTCGCCGTTGGGGAAACCTGCTTCGGCCAAAAGCGCTCGTGCGCCTTCTGGATCGAAGTCAAAAGTTTTCGGTGGGTTATACCCAAGAGTTCCCGGAGGTACTACGCCATATGCGGGGTCCACTATCCCCTCTAAAACGGTTTCCACCAAAAGCTCGCGGTCTAGGCTCATGGCCAAAGCTTTACGAACTCTCGCATCGTCGAAAGGAGCTTTGGTCGTATTGATCATGTAGTAATAAGTTCCGATATATGGGGCTATCTCAATCGATTCGGGACTCTCAGCTAAATAAACGGGTACCTTGTCCAAGGGAATATCGCCTGTGCGATGCAGTTGGCCATCTCGGAACATGCGCTCTTCTGTTGTCAGGTTTTCTGTTGGATAAAAGACGATGGCATTCAGTGAAACATTGGCAGAATCCCAATAGGACTCACGTTTCTCAACGCGAATATGTGAATTCAAATCCCATTCCGTTAATTCGAAAGCGCCATTGGTAACGATGTTCCCCAGGCGAGCCCATTGTGAGAATCGATCCGTAGGCGAGCCAAACGCTTCGATAGTTCCTCTATGCACTGGAAAGGTTGAGTAGTGGTCGAAGAGCTGGAGTATGTATGGAGTGGGCTCATTCAAGCTAACTTCGAGAGTGTGTTCATCGAGAACTCTCACTCCTACCTCAGAGAAATCCTCGATCAATCCTTCAGCGAAGGCTTGAGCGTTAACAACAGGAAAGAGCATGTAGTTGTATAGGTTTCCGAGCGCGGGCGTCAGTGCTCGCTCCCAGGACCAACGAAAATCTTCGGCGGTAATCGGATCGCCGTTTGACCAGCTCGCATTTTCCTGAAGATGGAAGGTATAGACTCGGCCATCTTCACTGATATCCCAGCTTGCGGCTAATCCTGGCTCCACTTCCAAAGTGTAGGGGTTTTTAAGCACTAAACCTTCGAACAGGGCCTGGATGACGTGATGTTCAGGTACACCCGTCACAATATGTGGGTCTAACCCCTGGGGTTCAGCACCGTTGCCAAAATGCAGAACACCTTCCCTATTCCCTTGTTCTACCCTGGTTTCGTCCGGTCCGCTGCTGCAGCTCGCAATCAACAGCACAGATAGAGAGATTAGAAAACTTCGTAAAGTCAGCCGGGTATGTTTCATTGGAGAATTCGCCAGAAAATAGAGATGTGTCGGAAATTGAACAAGTTTGAGTAATGCTCGGTTTGACTTGTGTCTGATAGACGCAAGATAGCATGAGCGCACTAAAGTCGGAATAGTTTCAACCCGCACAGGCGACTCCCGTTCCTCTTAAATTGCAGTATCCACCCGGGTTTTTGTGTAAATACTGCTGGTGGTATTCCTCAGCAAAGTAGAAGTTCGTATCTAATTTGATTTCGGTGGTGATTTTCCCCATTCCCGAGCGGTTCAGCTCAAGCTGATAACTGTCACCAGACTGTCTAGCTATTTCGAGCTGTTCAGAAGTATCTAAGTAAAGAGCACTGCGGTACTGAGTACCTCGGTCATTCCCCTGTCGCATACCTTGGCTGGGATCATGATTCTCCCAAAACACTTTAAGAATATCTCTTATCCCTATGTTTTCTTTAGTATATAAAATTTGTACTACCTCGGTGTGAGCGGTATAACCACTGCACACTTCATCATAGGTGGGATTTTCTGTGGTTCCGCCCGCATAACCTGCAGCAGTGACCCAGACACCCTCTAACTGCCAGAAGAGGCGTTCTACTCCCCAAAAACAGCCCATACCGACACGTAATGACTCTAATTTCTCTGGGTATGGCGGAACAATGGAACGCCCATTCACGGCGTGTACACCAGAGATAGGCAAAATTTCCTGACGCCCTGGCAGGCATGATTCCGGAGAGACGACTTCTGAAGGCTTATGAGAGAACATATTTTCGAGAAGATCCTTAAATGTTTGATGTTCTTTTGACCCGAAAAACTATAATGGTTTCCTGAACCGACAAACATTACTAGAAAGCCATCAAATTGGAATACATCAATTGGAATACATCAGTTGGAAAGAACGGAGCGACGGCCTTTATAGCCGTATTTCGAAGCTGACTTAATGCGAATTTATCTGATAGCTGGGCTTATTCTTATTTGGATCCTCTGGTGGCATGTAAAACGGGCACCTGACGAAGTAACCAGACGGAAGCTGATTCAAAAATACATTCTGTATGGCTTGATTGGCGTTATCTTCATCCTGGCCGTTACTGGGCGTATACACTGGCTAGGAGCGGCTTTTGCTGCCCTGATTCCGATACTCAAGATGCTGTTTACCGCTCTACTAAGGTTCTTCCCTGCTCTCGCAGCAATATATGCTCGCAAACAAGCTCAGGGCGATACGCAGGCGAACCCTTCTCTGAATTCTACTCAGATGGACGCTCGGGAAGCACGCGAGATATTGGGCGTGCTTGAAGACGCGACAATTGAAGATATTCAAACTGCCTACAAAAAACAGATGCAAAAGGTTCACCCAGATCGCGGCGGCAGTGAATATTTTGCGACCAAACTCAATGAGGCCAGAGATTTGCTACTAAAAGATTTAGATAATTAAAGTGAGCTTGCAGTTCTCGAATCTCTAGGTGAGGATGCGCTTCGCTAGAGACAAACAAGGTCCCGGTAGCTCAGCTGGATAGAGCAAGCGCCTCCTAAGCGCTAGGTCGGAGGTTCGAATCCTCTTCGGGACGCCATATAAGAATAAGGAGAGCAGCTATGCTTTTTCGAAAGTCGATTTTTTTAGTGCCTTTACTCGCCATCTCGAATCTTAGTTTTTCGGCCGAGCATGTCATCCTCATTTCCGTGGATGGACTGCGTCCTGACATTATCAACCAGTTAGGAAAGTCAGAACTTCCAGCCTTTTACCGCTTTCGTGAGAACGGAGTCTGGACCGACAATGCTCGTTCCGATTTTGACTACACCCGTACTCTGCCAAACCATTCCTCCATCATGACTGGTCGTCCTGTCATGGGTTCTGCGGGGCATGGTCAAACCTCAAACGATATGCCACCTGCAGGCATGACACTACATAACAACACTGGAGAAGAAGGCTATATCAGCAGCATCTTTGATGTTGTTCACGACCGCGGCTTATCAACCAGCCTGTATGTCAGCAAGGACAAATTTGTTCTTTTTGATCGGAGCTACGACAGCGAATACGGAGCGAAAGACAATATTGGCGAGGACCAGGGCACTGACAAAATTGATCGCTACAGCTATCTGGATACAGACCGCCAAGCCGGAGCTCTCATCTCTCAGTTTGTTGCGGATATGCAGCGCAACCCTTCTCATCTGACCTTTATCCATATCGTCGACACCGATTCGGCGGGACATGGAGACAACTGGACCACGCCAGCTTATCTAGAGGCAGTGAAGCGCGTTGATTCTTATTTGCAGCAGGTATTCGAGCTGATTGATAGCTCACAGGCCCTGAAAGGCAATACCGCCATTATTCTCACAGCAGACCATGGTGGAATTGGTAGAGCACATGGAGACGCTGCAGAGCCTCTAAACCACACCATTCCTTTTTATGCCTGGGGTTCCGGAGTGACTAAAGGAGCAGAGCTTTACCAGCTTAATTTGGATAGCCGCCACAACCCCGGTGATGGATATCCAAATTATCAAGAAGCGATGCAGCCCATTAGAAATGGTGACGCCGCAAATCTGGCAATGAGCCTAATGGAGCTTCCAGCAGTTCCCGGCTCTGTTATTAATGCCAGTCAGGACCTTAAAACTAGGGAGTAGTCAGTGACCCGTCGGAATAGACTACCTTTCCGCCTACAATAGTTAGCGAGGAAGTCATCTGCCGCAGCTGTTCATCTGGAACAGCTGTTTCGTCAAAGACATCCGCACTCAGCACCACGACGTCCGCATACCGACCAATATCAATTCCACCTAGTTTTCCTTCTTCCTTGGTAAACCAACCCTGATCAGCCGACGAGTAAAGCTTGATGGCATCGTAGCGACTAACTGTCTGATCTAAATTTACTTCTTCTCCGGCGGAGTTTTTGCCAGTAACCATGTAGTAAATAATCGACCAGGGATTAAAGGGAGAAATTCGGGCGCCGTCGGAACCTGCCGCTTTTGCGACCACATCACTTTCAACAATAGTACGCCAAGGCGGCCCGCCATTGCCTCGCTGCGAGTAGGGTTGTCCATGGGCTCCGATACCTAGGCCAAGGTCGATAACCCGATCTATAAGCTCTGGCGTGGCCCCACTCATATGCCCTGCAGTCCAGCGCAATTCAGAAAGATCATATGTGGGATCAATAGACTCCCAAACATCCAGATGCGCATCAATTTCGGCGGGAGAATGAAGATGCTGATGGTAGGTCCATCCGCGCTCAGCCATCCGCCACTGGGCATCAACTGCGGCATTGCCCAATGGCTGGGAATTAAACAGACTGCGACCAACAGACCACTCCCCTACCCCCACAACTTTGAGCATATCTGAGCCGAAGTTATGAAAAGTATTGTCTAGGCGCCCTTGCAGCTGACCTAATTCAGCGTCCTCATCCAAAGCCGGCAAATAAAGGCGAGTTCTTAGATTTAACTCGTTATTTCGATCCAGGCTGACAATGGGCTCATAGCCTACTGTCTGATCAAGAAACCCGACTCCAGGCACGGTACCCGACATATCCATTGCTGCTGTGAGTCCAATCTTGTTGGCCCAGGCAATCAAATCCTCAAGCTGCCGCTTTCTATGCTCGTCGTTTAACTCAGCAGCCAGCATCTCATAGGCAAGCGCAGTATCTTCACGTGCCGCAACTGAACCATCGTTTCCAATCTTGACGCCCAAGCTGCGCAATAAATCACGACCAGCACTATTAACCTGCCCTGGACCAAAGCCATGCTCGGAGAGATAAACCGGGTTGTTAGGTGCGACAGAGTCGAGCTCAGTTATGGTGGGAAAACGGCCTTCTGCCCACTGCCATTGTCGAAAGCCTCCGATGGCGGTGATTAAATCACCGTCCGTAACGGATTGCGTTTTTTCGGCAATCACAGCTAACACGTCCGCGACAGAAAAAGTCGACTCAATTTCACGTGTATCATGCCCCGGGCGGTTTTGAATTCGGACAAAATGCACATGGTTGTCGATCAGTCCAGGAATAACGGTCCTCCCCTGAAGGTCGATAACCTCGGTACAGTCTTGCTCTGAATAGTCATCATCATTCAAAGCAACGAACACACCTTCCCTGATAAATACCGAACTGACGCGGCTATCCGCATCGTCCATGGTATAGATGTTTCCGTTTATCAAAGCCAAGTTGGGCTGATCAGTGCAGTACTCTGCCAAAGCAGCTGTAAAAGGAAGAGCCAGAAAAGGAACTGCCAGAACGGTTTGTCGAAAACGCATAACTACCCCCGAATTGAAGTCCTACAGCCTACCAACTCTTTAAATATCTGGGTACGTCAGATTACTTAACGCCGGCTAAAGCGAAGCTAACCGAATTAGTCTAATCTGCTTCCGCAAGGGACTCGACGACTTCCTGATCGAGGCGATCAAATATTCCAGAGGAGCGTTCAAGAAATTCTTCAACGCTAATATCAGCCGCAACCAGTCTTTCAGGTGGTTGAGTCAGGTTGACCATAGGTGGAAGTGAGTGATCTGGCTCGTTTCTGCCACCCACGGGAAAAACGAACATAACTAGAACAATCATGCCGGTGATGCCGGCAGATATCGCGGCTCTGCGAAGTGGTTTGAGACGGGTACTCATATCAAGGCCGATAAACATCCAGCCCAATAGAGCCACAGCAAACAATACCGAATAGCCATACCTTGCCAAAGCCAGCGACAGGAGATTAAAGCTCATCCAATCAATCAGAAGGTCAGCTATAAGAATGAAGGAGCAGATAACGCTGGAGAGCGTTAGATGGCCCCAAAAGGCCATTTCGTGCCTCAGGAGACGCGCAATAACTCCCCAGATAGCCGCCCAAAATATTAGCCCAAGACCAAAAAACATGGCGCGACCGACACGACCGTCACTCTCTACGCCAATATCCGGGGAAAATTGGCCGCTTAGCAAGGCCACAAGCATTGCTAATATCAGCGCACCAATGGCGATTACTGGTTGCTGCATGCGTTCAATTACAGGTTCAAACTGTGGCGTTGGCTCTGCTGCCGGCACGGGCTCGTTGCCCTGATGTATCACAATATTGCTGTGACCTATGCGCACTGGCTGACCAAAGGGCACTTCAACATCTTGAGGCATGGGTTTGCGCCCAATACGTGTGCCATTTTCAGTTTGTAGATCGCGAACTCGAATAAAGCCCGACTCGTCGGTATAGATTTCCAGGTGTTCTGCATCGACCAGAGGATCGCGAACAATGACTTCATTGTTCCAACCGCGACCTATGCGGAATTTAGATTTTGAGCTCCGAACAACGAAGGATCGATGATGCCCTTGTTCAAATACCTCTACCGCTAGTTCCACCGAGCGACTCCCATAAATTTTTCAGTGAAGTCCAGTGCGATATCTTTGGTGACCGCGGAAAGAGTGAAATGACTTACCAAAGCCCGAGTATCTTCTCCCTGAAAAAGGTAATAGAGCACATCGTAAAGACCCGGGAATTCTTTGTAGGCCCTGAAGCAAAGTCCGGCCTGCCTAAACCCGGAAGCTTGGTCCTCCTGCTGATCGATATCCACGTAGTTTTGCTGGCACTCAAAATTAGTAACATAGCGCTCTGGAGCTTGGTTATCGGGTAAAAATGATTGCTCTCCCACAGCGTCGTGAAATTGCTTGGAGGTCAGTGTTTCCGTCTGGTAGTAGTAAAAAGAGTAATGAAGTTGGTTGGTATTGAAGCGGCCTTGCAGATAGGTGTGATTGCCGTTATTGCAAAACAACTCCAGAATTCGAATATCATCCGAGTTGGGTCTGTTTTGATTATCACTACCCCAGCAGCTTAAGTCTGAAGCCAGCTCACCGACCACATGGGCATGCTCTCCCAGAGGCTGATCTGGCCAAGCAGCACCTAATAGTCCTTCGTAGTAACCAAGCTGAAAATTCTTAATTTGCTGACCTGCATGGGCCATGTATTCTTCTGTGGAGCTCGGACGATTCTCGTCAGCCAAGAGAGCCATGATTTTATCTGCTGGCACAAGAAAGCTCAGCTGGCTCCCCGCTGTTGCCACGTTAACACCAACAATATTGCCTCCGGCATCAACCGCTGGGCCTCCACTCATTCCCGAATTTAGCGAGCCGGAGAAAAGAATTTTCTGAATATGGCTGTTTTCAGCAATGCCGTTGTATGCACCATCAACAACCAACATACCGTAATCATGCGGATTCCCCATGGCAAAAATTCGATCACCCTTACGATAAAGGGCCTGGCTTATCTCAAAATAATCGCTACCAAGCCCGTCGGCTCTCAACAGGGCTAGATCATTGATCACGTCGAAATCTACCAGTTCCAACTCTCCACTGCGTCCTTCTGAATCCACATATTGGAGCCAGCGTTGCTCAGGCTCAAAAACATAGCCCGATACAACATGATAGTTGGTAACAATTAGGCCTTCCGGGCTAACCTGAAAACCAGATCCCAGTGCACTTTTATTTCCTGTCTCGTTCTCGTTAACAACGATCTGATAGATACTCTCCCTGAAGATATCCAGCATGGCGCTTTCTGGTTGCGCGTTAAGGCTTGAACAGAGCAACAATAACGGCAACGCCATATTTAACTTATACAATGCTCTGATCATATTTTGGGTTCGCGATTTAAGAAGGAAAGTGGAAGCTTTAGAAGTTCTGATAACTGATTTATTGTCGCGCATATTTTAGAGGAAGAGTGTGGCCGAAATTATATTATTTAACAAACCGTATGGGGTGCTGTGCCAGTTTACGGATCCTAATGGCCGCCCTACTCTCGCAGATTTTATTGAAGCTCCGGGCTATTACGCAGCAGGACGTCTTGATACAGACTCAGAAGGCCTTCTATTACTAACCAATGACGGGAAAATACAGCATCGCGTGAGTTCACCAAAGAACAAGATGCCGAAAACCTATTTGGTGCAGGTTGAGGGAGTTCCAGCACCGCGCGAACTAGATAGATTGGCACAAGGAATAGAGCTTAAGGATGGACTAACTCGGCCCTGCGACTGCGAGCTGGCAAAAGAGCCCGATTGGCTATGGCCTCGAACTCCTCCGATTCGGGAGAGAAAGAATATTCCAACATCCTGGCTCGAGCTGGTTCTGCAGGAGGGGAAAAACCGTCAAGTGCGCCGCATGACCGCTGCAATCGGCTTCCCTACTTTGCGCTTGATTCGAACTCGGATTGGTAACTGCTCATTGTCTGGGTTAGCCCCGGGTGATCAGAGAAGAGAAAAACTTAGTTAGCCCGCTCAACTCTCTGCGACTCAACTTTTTTAAGCCCTCGACGCATTAAGCGGAATTTCAACCAATAAGGTAGCCTGCTAAACCAGCGCAAGGCGTAGGCAAACCGGCGGGGAAAAAGGATTTCGAAGCCAGCACTCATGAGGCCTCGAGCGATACGCTCTGCGGCAACTTCCGGCTCAACGATAAAGGGCATCTTAAATTTGTTTTTGTCAGTTAAAGGCGTGCGAACAAATCCAGGATTTATAAGCTTAATATCCACTCCGCTCCCTTCGGCTTCTGCGCGGAGAGATTCCGTTAAGCTTATCAGGGCTGCCTTGGTGGATGCATAGGGCTGTGACTGGGGCAATCCAGAGAACCCTGAAATGCTGGCGCAGAAAGATAACTGACCGGAGCCCTGCTCTAGCATGGCGGGGTAAACTTGCTGAACCAAGCTGTAAGCGCTGACTAAATTCACCTCAACAAGACTTCGCACGTGTTGCATGTCAATCTGATCTAAGGACATCGGACCATAAAGTGCCGGCAGAAATACAACCCGATCAATACGTCCAAACTCTGCCAGCAATTGATCTTTTGCCCTGCTTAACGCTTCGCCGTCAGCCACATCAAATGGCAGAACCTTCTCTGCGCCAATCTCATCTGCCAGCTTTTGCAAGGTTTCAGCAGTTCTAGCAGACAGAGCCAAAATGGCTCCATCAGCCTTTAGGCGGTGTGCCAGCGCGGCACCGATGCCAGTGCTGGCACCAATTAGCCAAACGACTTGGTTTTTATATGTTTTAAGATTCAATTTTCTTCATGAAAACAGTGAGGGAGCCCACCGGTAGTCCAAACTTTGTCATCTTGGTTTTGTTTATCACGACACCATCGTTAAAAAGCCATAGCCTGTCGTCTAGTTTCAAACTGATACTTCCCTCCTTGTAGGGAACTTCAAGCTGATAACTCATATGCATCATATTTCCGCTCATGCGGCCAAAATTGAAAGATTCAACATCAGAAGCCGCCCCCACAAAATTTGATTCATCTGCTCTGGTTAAGGTCCAGCGACGTTCTTGGGTCACACCATCGTAGTAACGAAAGGATTCTTCCAAAGTGCCAGTGTCTCCCTGCCAGCTCCCCTTCATATCGATATCAAAGCGGCGCACCACTTTGCCTCGCCAATCCTGCACGAATCCCCAACCTTCAATATCTCCGTCGAAATATTCGCGAACATCCATTAAGGGCTGTTGCTCCGAATACATTTGTATGTCGTTTGATGCACAACTAGTAGTCATAACTGCGATCCATATAAAGAACACCTTGTATATCGTTTGTTTCATTTGCTTTATTTCCTCGAAAAGTCAGCAGGACAAAGAGCGCGATAAGCTTTAGTACTAGGGGGGCCAACCCGTAGCAGTAAAGCAACATGAGCTTCGCGGATTCGTCGTTTTGAGCGGCAGGAGTAAATTGATTTATCTCCAGAATCCAAAATAGAAGACCAGCGCTAAGAGCCAAGGCTAACTTGGACAGGAAGGCCAGTAAGGAATAGGCAATTCCTGCCTGGGCCAAGGCGTTTGATCTGTGAAGGTATTGCGCCAAAATAGTCGGAGGAATAACTAACTCCGCCCCAAAAGCCATTCCCGAGAAAAAACAGACCAATGCAAAACCAAGGAAATCCCCCGCCGAGAGCAATAGCACACCGCTAAAGGTAATTATCGCGAGAAGCATTGAAGCAGCCCAAGCAAAGGTACTCCCAAATCGCCCTGCAATCAGCTTCCACAGTGGCATAAATGCGATACCGCTAAAGAAGTAGAGTATTAGGAATACGCCTGTCCAAGCTTCTAAGTCGAGGTAATCCCGAACAAAAAAAACAATAAGTACAGCGGGACAAGCTGAGGCGAGTGTCGATAGCCCATAGGTCGCGAAAAATGCCCGCGCCGGCCAAATAACAGTTTTTGCCGAGCGGGTATCACCCTCAGTTGTACTGGATAAATCAGTGGGTGTTTGGTTTCTGTGACTTAACCAACTAAATAGACATCGATGACTCAGGATAAGCAAAGCAACCAAAGCTATCGTGATAAAGGTAAATGCCTGCCCCTTGGAAAAATAATTCAAAAGAATGGCCGGAGTAACCGCTGCGAATATCAATCCCATCAGGCCAAAACCTTCTCGAACACTATTGATTCCCACCAAGTCCAATTGATTTGATGACCAGCTAGCGCCCAGCGCATTCAGCTGAATAACAAGCAAGCTGTAGCCGCAGGTAGCAAACAGAATCGCCATAGCGAACCAAAGCATTCCAGCACCCTCTACAGGATTAAATAGCGCTACAAAGCCAAATAAATATGCTGCAAAGGCGATATTCAAAATCGTCGTCCTGCGGTTTGGCCAATGATCAGTAAGCCAGCCCCAAAGCGGGTCTGAAGCAGCATCAACCAACCTCAACACTAGGAGCAAAGCGCCCAAGCTTGCCAAGGAAAGCCCCACTTCTGTGGCATAGAAATCTGGTGCATACAGATAGAGAGGAATGCCTCCAAAAGCTAGAGGCAGAGCCAAGATTCCATATTTCAGAAGAGAGGAGGTGTTAGTCGGAGTCGACACTCTCGGATCCAATAAGTTCGCGGCGGAGCTTCGGTTCGCTACTATCCTCACCTAACCAAATGTTGAAAAAGTAGAGGCCGAACTCTGGATCCTTTATTTCGCCTATATATTCGCCGTCACAGTAAAACGCCGTTTCTTTCTCATCTGTATAGATACCTGTTAGTACCGTACCCTTGCTGACGTCTGGAAAGATGTTTATAAGCTGACTGTGCCATTCTGCAAGCCGCATTTCATCATCGAAATTCTGCTCACGTATAAGCGCGATTGACTTGTCAGCAATTAAATCGGCAGTAAATCCCTTGTTGTATGCGATCTCCAAAGCATAGGGAGGAGAACCCATAAAAGGTCTTTCCTCAGCGTATAGCGTCAGATCATAGATATCCCAAAAAACTACTTCATGGGTTGCACTACCAATCAGTCTAGCCTCGTCCATGTACATACCGACGGGGTCTTGAGGAGCCGCGAAGCTAATCTCTTCTATTTGAGGCTGAGCAACACAAAAGCCACCAATAAGGCTAAAAAGCAAAGCTGTGTTTATTGTCTTAAGCATGAGTTAATTGGACCTGCATAACACCAGTGTTGCCCGACTTAAATCCTGCAATGCAGGCAGCCAGATAAAATCTCCATAGGCGGATAAAGGATTCGTCGTAATTCTGAGCCCTGACCTGATCAATATTGTCTTCAAAATTCTGCAACCAGGTTTCGACTGTTTTTGCATAGTCCTGCCCAAAATCAAATTGATCGGTCAATCTCAATCCTGCTCGTTCAGCCTCTTCCGAAAAGCGTTGCGGAGAGGGAAGCATTCCACCTGGAAATATGTACGTACGAAACATATCACCACGTGATCTGTATTTTTCAAAGGACTCATTCTTAATGGTAATACTTTGAATTGCTGCCTTTCCGCCTTCTGCCAACAAGGATTTAAGCTTGGCGAAATAGAGGGGCCAATACTTCTCTCCCACCGCCTCAAACATCTCAATGGACACAATATTTTTGTACTTCCCTTCTTGATGACGGTAATCCTGCAATACCACTTGATCCCTGCTATCTAGACGACTATCCGCAAAGGCTTTTTGCTCTTCGGAAAGGGTAATCCCTCGATAATCAAAGTCTCCCCGTTCAAGAGCCCGCTCAGCAAAGCCAGCCCAGCCACAGCCGATTTCGAGAAGAGATCCCTGATCGCACTGGAGTAGATCTAACATACGGTCATATTTGTTCATCTGCGCTTGCTCAAGGGAGATGTCCGCATCACCCCGATAGAGAGCTGAGGAATAACTCATGCTGGGGTCTAACCAAAGTTGGTAAAAATCATTACCCAAATCGTAATGAGCCTGAATATTTTTACGGCTGCCACGAACAGAATTGGCCCGCATCGCATAGAGAGCTCGGGAGGCTGCTCTTGTTAGAAATCCACCCCGAATGAGACTAATTAGGCTTTCGGCATTTTGCATGCCAGTGACCAGTACATTTGTCAGATCCGGAGTGCTCCATAGCCCCTGTCGATAACTTTCTACTAAGCCGAGCTCGCCCTTCTGTAGTGCTGATCTAAATACACTCCAGTCTTCTATAGACAGCTCGGCCACTGAGCCATTTTGACCGCTTCCCAACTCCCTAACCTTTCCATCGGGGCAGGAAATCCGAAATCGCCCCTCAGGCGCTCTGTCGAGGATCCTAAAAAATTGATCTGCGGCCATCCGAGAAATCATCTGATTCTAAACCTCTGTTTTTGCGAAGCGCTCAGTTGCGCTGACATTGGGTACCACGGCTTCTGGTTTGGAAATCCAGGGCATACCTTTGAATTTGAGTTTGATTGCCTGCCAATAGATTTGAAGCATCGAGACAGCCGAAATCAAAGGCGCGTGCATAAGCGCACTAATGCGTGTTGCTCGAGAATCTACCAGCATTGGCCCGGCCAAACGGGTGGTAAGTAATAAACTCCCCTCTTCTGAGTGGTAGTTAATCGAGATGGACAAGGATGTTGGATCGACATCAAAGCGAAATCGGTATCCTCCAGCCATGCTGAAAAAAGGTGAAACGTGGAATACCTTGTTCGCCTTTAGCTGATCATTCTTATCGATCTTTTCTCCTGAAGCTTTTCCGCAAAGGTAGATATGGGTCTCACCAAAGGTGTTGTTTACCTCAGTAACCACCGCCATAAGTTGCTCATTGGAGTCGTAGCACAACCAAAAACTTACCGGATTGAACACATAGCCCAGAAACCGGGGCATCGCCACTAAAACAATTTCCCCATCCGGCACTGACTCGCCAAGCTTGGTAAATTGATCGGCTACCCAGTGGCGGTTTGAATTCTCACCACGAGCGCCATAGTCACACTCATAAAGGCTAACTAAAGCGGGACGATTGAGCCCAAAAAATAGGCCTTTATCGAATTCCTCGAGTTGACTCAGCGGAGCAACGAAATAGGTCACAGGGTAATTGAAACTGTTTAGCACCGGTCTATGCCTGCTGTGCCAAACCTTTCCTTTTAAAAAGAAGAGCGATTCAGTTAGGCGCATTCCTGAGAACTCCAAGGCAATTCGCAGCCTAAAGCCTGCGCAACTCTCAATGCACTGGCGGCACCATCTTCGTGAAAACCATAACTCTGCCAGGCTCCGGCAAACCAAATTCTGTTTTTTCCTTGTATGTTTTTAACCATGACTTGTGCATCAATGGCGGCCTGGTCAAATATCGGATGCTCTGTGTGCCAGACGTCATAGACCAGATCGGGGCTGGGTCGTTTTTCCGGGTTGAGACTTACAATAAGGGGTTGGCTGGATTGAATAGATTGAAGCCTGTTCATCCAGTAACTCAAGCAAACCCTTGGTTCGCCGTAAGATTCTGATTCGGAAATGTAATTCCAGCTTTGCCAGCAGTTCCTATTTTTTGGCATCAAGCGGCTGTCGCTGTGAAGAATCACTTCATTTGATTGGTAGCCTATTTGAGACAACACCTGCTGCTCTGTTTCCGTGACGGAATCACCCAGTAACTTCAGCGCTTGGTCCGAATGACAAGCCAGCACTACTTGATCAAAACTTTCTTGCTCACCATTTTCATAACGAAGGTCTACACCAGCGTCGCTGCGTTCAATGCGATCAATATCAACGCCGGTTCTATATTCTCCTCGATAGTCCGCTAGCACCTTATCTATATAAACCTGACTCCCCCCATCCACAGTGAACCACTGCTTCCTGTGCTCAGGGTCGAGCAGACCGTGGTTATCAAAAAAACGAATTAAATGCCTCGCTGGGAAAGACATAATCTCACTGGGTGCGCTGCTCCATATGGAGGCAGCCATTGGCAGAATAAACCTTTTGATAAAGGAAGCGGCGTAGTTGTTTTGCTGCAAAAACTCTCCGAGCGACTCTTTACCCTCGGTGGATAGAAGCTCCAATGCTTGCCGATTAAAGCGCTTTATATCGGAGAGCATCCGCCAGTGAGACTGGGAAAACAGTTGCTTCTTTTGCGCAAAAAGAGCCTTAAGAGGCACAGTGCCGTATTCGACGCGACCACTATCTAGGCTAACCCCGAATGACATATCGCTCGACTTCTTGGGCACATGGAGATGCTCAAAAAGGCCCCACAAAACTGGGTATGTTTCTCGATTAAATACGATAAACCCAGTATCTACGGGAATATCTCTGCCCTTGTCAGAAACCCTAAGTGTGCGAGTGTGACCACCCAATCGATCGCTCTTCTCCAGCAAAACAACCTCATGTTGCTGCTGCAGAAGATATGCAGATAGAAGACCGCTGATTCCCGATCCGATGACGGCAATACGCAAAATATAGGTACCTATAGAATTTTTTCAGCAAGCATAGTGGCACACTTCTTACGCTCCTATGGCGGGCTTCTTAACAAAGGTTAACGCTAGAGAGGAAGGCTGACTTTTACCCTCAAACCGGGGTTATTGTCAGAAAGCTCTATTTGACCCGCATGCAGTTCAATGATCGCCGCAACTAGGCTTAAACCAAGCCCGTTCCCGGCGGAGTTTCTGCTCTTCTCAGCTCGATAAAAGCGATCAAATATCTTATTTTTATCTTCATCGGATACACCCTCGCCCTGATCAGAAACAGATATCAGAACACGCCCCGATGCCTTGGAGAGCCGAATCTTGACGTTCGAATTCGCTGGCGAGAATTTGATAGCGTTGTCTACTAAATTTGCAATTGCCTGAAACAGTAGATCGCGATCACAGTTCAAATTGACCTCTTCAATTTCGGTTTTCAATTCAACTTGTTTTTCTTCCGCTAAAGGTTCGTAGAACTCAAAAATATCTTCAACAATTTCAGAAACCGAGGCAGTTCCAAATTCACTATGGCGTTTACCACTTTCTATGTTGGAAATTCTTAGAAGGGCCCGAAATGTATCCAGTATGTGGTCGGCTTCGCCTATCAAAGCCTGAGTAGACTCCTGCATCTGGGGATCCTTCCCAGCAAGATTTTCTAGCTCTTCCAGGTGATTTCTAAGCCGGCTTAGCGGAGTGCGCAGATCATGAGCGATGTTGTCAGAAACACGCCTCACTCCGTCCAACAGCTCTTCTATACGATCCAGCATGTGATTCAGGATCTCGGCCAAATTACTTAGGTCGTCCCAGTTGGTGTTTACATCGATACGTCGCGACAAATCGCCGGTCGCGATAATTTCGCGAGATGTGCCTGCAATTCGATTCGTCAGCGCAACAACGTAGTTGCTAATGAAGAAACTGGTGGCAATAACCGCGGTCATTAATGCCATGGTGACCATACCCAAAGTCCGCATCAATTGACGTGTTGTCAGTGCATCTTCGATATCTTGAGCCACCAGCAGCCGGGACCCGTCCCTAAAGGTGTGAATCTTCGCTGCCACCATTCGAGTACCTTCGAAATCAGCGTCAGTCAGAAAGGATTCAGGCTCAAGGTCAAAACGAATGATGCCTTCTCTGAGAGTAGTGATCTGATTGCTTGGCGGTTTAATATCCTGATAGACCACATTGTTGTCACTATCGTAGTAAACATACCAAGTGTTCTGATGGTTCTGCGCCATATTCTCTAATACTTCGAGCGGCGCGACCAAATCAAAGGCGAGCATGTTCCAGTCTTGAAAGGCCTCGATATTTGAATCAATGCCCAGTTCCACCTCACGAATAAGGCTGCTCTCGTTAAACTGGTTTAAGAAATAGGCTAAGAATGAAACAGATATACCAAGCAGCACTGTAAAAAACAGTGCCATCTTGAAGCTAGAGCTGCTGGTATAGGAGCGGTATACGCTAGGAGTTTGGGACCTAAGCAACCTCGACGATGTATCCTGCGCCGCGGACTGTGTGGATGAGAGGTGTGTCGAATTCTTTGTCAATTTTTGATCGCAGTCGGCTGATGTGAACATCGATCACGTTTGTCTGCGGATCGAAGTGATAATTCCATACATTCTCTAACAACATCGTTCGGGTAACCACCTGCCCTTGATGTCGAACCAAATATTCAAGCAGCTTGAACTCCCGCGATTGTAAATCGATTTTTTGTCCTCCGCGGCTTACTTTCCGTGAAAGAAGGTCCATTTCCAAGTCGGCCAAGGTTAGCTTGGTCATTGGCTGTTCAGCCTCTGCCTCATAGCGCCGCTTAAGCGCTTCCAGCCGAGCGAGTAATTCAGAAAAAGCGAAGGGTTTTACCAGATAGTCGTCACCACCAGCTTTTAAGCCAATGACTCTGTCATCAACTTCACCTAAGGCACTCAGAATAAGAACGGGAACTTTATCCTGCGCTCCTCTAAGTGTCTTAACTATAGTTAAACCGTCAAGCTTTGGTAGCATCCTGTCGATAATTAGGACATCAAAAGATTCCGTGGTCGCCAAAAAAAGCCCGTCTTTTCCATCATAGGCTGTTTCTACATTGTGCCCCTGCTCTGTCAGGCCCTTGGCTACATAATCCGAAAGTTCCTTATCGTCTTCAATTAATAATATGCGCATACTCTTGCTTGTTATTTAAGTTAATAATTAATGTCCCTTATCTCGCTGTAACTCGCAAGTTACGCTCAGTTCATTCTACCCTTGGCACTTTGTACCCATGAATCGACTAATTTTATTTTCCGCAGACTTAGAGGAAAAAAATCTGGCAGTTCTTCATGACCGCCGAGCACAGCATATTCGATCAGTGCTGGGTTCGAAAATTGGAGACAGTCTCAAATTTGGTGTCGCCAATGGTGAAAGCGGCACAGCTCAGGTGCTCAGCGATAACGGAACTCATATTTATCTCCAACTGGAATACTCCCAAGCTCCTCCTATTTCATTTTTACCTTGCAGCCTGGTGCTAGCTTTACCTCGACCTAAAGTTGCTCGAAGGCTCATACAAGCGATATGCACACTGGGCGTATCTGAACTGCATTTAATCAATGCCTACCGAGTCGATAAGAGCTATTGGAAGAGTCACTACCTAGAAGAAGATCAACTGCGAGAACAATTGCTTCTAGGAATGGAACAATCTGGATCAACCTTGATGCCAGAGGTACATCAGCATTCTCTTTTTCGACCCTTTGCTGAAGACGTCTTCCCTAAATTAATCGGAGGAAAAACTGCGCTAATTGCTCATCCGTACAGCGAGACAAAATGCCCGGTCGCTCTCAATTGCCCTTCTGTTTTAGTGGTGGGTCCAGAAGGGGGCTTCACTCAATTTGAAGTTGACCTGCTAAGCGCACAGGGCGCGCTTCCTGTGTCTATTGGGAATCGTATTCTCAGGGTAGAAACAGCAGTGACTGCACTGCTGGGTCGACTTTACGAACTGAGTTAGCAGTGTTTCAGATCTGCTGTGAGTCCGAACTGTCCTGCGCCCTACTTACGTTGATCACTCTGGTACCTGCAAGCATGTCGTGTAAACAGCGGCGGTCAGACCTAAAGATCATCAGGATATCGACAATACTTATAAGCGCCAAACCCGGTATCGCCCCGACTAGCTGAAAGGGCACGTACCTCAAACCAATTATTTTGGCGAACGCAGGAACTTTATCGTTTCGGTCAACGATGGCGATTTTCATCATCTTCTTTCCTAGGGTCTGACCGAAATACCAAAGGTGATAGCCATTAACCAGTAGGTAGATAAAGATGCCCACTGCGGTAAAGCTAAGCACCTGATCAACTGGAATTACGCCTGACTCTAACCAGAGCTCAACGTCGAGATCAGCGCCAAAATTGAATATAAACATAAGTGGGGTGCTGACGAACATAAGAATAATGCCGTCGAGGATCTGCGCAAATAAACGCGACAGCCGCGTCGCATCCGGGTATCGCTCCGAATGTTCTGTCGTGGTTTCTGAAGCTGCCTCAGTAGCCATCTCTTGTTCTAAATTTTCTTCGCTCAATCTAATACTCTCCAAATTTGGCTAACTCTGCCTAAGTACTGCCCACGAAATAAACAGATTTAGACGGGCAGATCAGCCCTCCTCTTCCTTGTTCGAGTTCATTGTCTTAGACATAACTTCTTGAGTCATTCGACTAAACTCTTCCATTCCCTGCATTCCAACGGGGAAAAATCGTTTAAACAGATAGTCTGGCTGACTCATTTCATCCAACGACTCCAACATCTTTTCTTCCAAGCGTTTCATAACCGATTCCTGCATCGGTTGCATATCGGGAAGACCCAGCATTGTGCGCGCCTCTTCCGGCGTCAGATCAATATCTACAGTGACTTTCAAAGAAATTCTCCATTGGTATTTCAGTGCCAAGCATAGCTGAGATATACCGGTGGGGACAGAGTAGAGAAGTAGTGGATTGATTGGCTGGATGTGGGGAGGGATTGCTCGAATCAAGTTCTCGCTGGTCGACAAACTAGAGCGTCGTTTGTCTGGCAACGAACCCCGGGTTCGAACTCTTCCCAGCAGTCTGCAAAAACGGAAAAAGCCCTAAAGGGGGCTTATCCGTACTAGTGGCGGTGAGGGACGGATTACTTGGACTTCGCCCTCGCCCTTCGGGCTCCCCTGCTTCGCAGGGTCGTTGGTTGCGATCTATGATCGCTCGCATCGAACCCCAGGGTTCTCATCCAAACGCAGACTGCGTAAACGAAAAAACCCAGCTAAAGCCGGGTCTTTTTGTTTATGGCGGTGAGGGAGGGATTCGAACCCTCGGTAGGGATAAACCTACACACGCTTTCCAAGCGTGCTCTTTAAGCCTCTCAGACACCTCACCAAAACTGTTTGCCCAGTAAAGCTGGAAATAGGCTTAATTCGTCGAGCTCTGCTATATTGTCCCGCGAATATCTGGTTTCGAGCTTTAACCCTGTTAAAAGGCAGCATTTTTGAGGTGGCGAACTCTACACAAACCGCCTCATATTGACAATGAAATAGGTTCTGAATGAGCGACAAAAGTTCCAATTCTCAGACCAAATTGCCAATCCACTTTCAGTGGGGCAATCGGCTTCTACTTTGGATATTTTCCACTCTCTATCTTTTTGTCGCCGGTTTTCCGTCGAATCTCCAGCCAGAACTCATTGCGGGAGTCTCTGCCTACACATTCTTAATACTCGTTTTTAGTTATAGCGAATGGATTAATAGAGCCATATTGCTGCAACTTATATTGCTAATGGACGCTTTTTTACTGGGCTTTATTTCTACCTTCACAGGACTGGGAATAAGCACCATTGGCGTCACGGCAACCTTCTTGATTATCTGGTTGATCTGTCCTGGTATTTGCTCATTTTTCTACATGTTCGCGCTCTATTTGGGCGCTGCCATCCTCTCTTTTTACTATATACAGGTTATCGATTTTTCCGTTTGGGGGCTCGAACAACAGCTGGCAATAGCCATCGGTACAATTTTCGCAATCATCGGGCTGGCAAAAATGAGGCGGGAGCTGGGTGCCACTAGGAATCAACTGTCTCAACTACAGAAAAACCAGGCCGGCCTTAAATTACGCAACTACGAAATTGCGAAATATCTACCAGCCCCACTAAGAGAGCGCATATCCCGCACAAAACAGGTTAAGGCGAGTACAACTCGTAAAAAAATGACTATTTTCTTTTCAGACCTGGTGGGCTTTAGCCAGATGTCAGAAGAGATGGAGCCTAACGACCTGAATAGAATCCTTGATTCTTACCTTTCAGAAATGGCCGATATCGCGGATCAATATGGCGCAACCGTCGATAAGTTTATCGGTGACGGCATTATGATTTTCTTTGGCGACCCAAAAACCAAGGGAACCAAACAGGATGCTGAAACCTGTGTCGCCATGGCACTGGATATGCAACGACGCATGAACCTTTTGCAAATTAAGTGGCGCCAGGAAGGCATAGATAAAAATATGGAAGTCCGTATGGGAATCAATACAGGATTTTGCACCGTCGGCAACTTTGGCTCGAACGATCGTATGAACTACACAGCAGTGGGAACGGAAGTAAACCTAGCTAGTCGTTTAGAAACGGCATGCACACCCGGTGAAGTGCTCATTTCCAGCAGTACTTTTCTACTGGTCCAAGACAAATATGTTTGCAAAAGCCGTGGCGACGTCAAGGTCAAAGGCTTTGCCGAACCAGTACCAGTTTTTACCGCAGTTGGCAGTCGAGCAGATCTGGATGGTGCGAAGGACTACCTCAGCTACTCCTCTTCTGGATTTTCTATCAACATCGATACCGAAGCGATCCCAACTTACGACCGCAAGAAGGTTCTAGAAGCCCTGCAATCGGCAAACGAATTGATTCAGAAGAGTTTCAGAAAGAAGTAATGCAGTAAAAGCTACTGCCTTGCTAGATAGCCAGTCGGTTCAACAAAATCCCTGGTAGAACTTCTGAACGGACATATATCGATGCCGCCTCTTCGCAAAAATTTAGCACAGACTGCAACATCATCAATACCTGTTAAGGCATAGATATCTGAGAAAATCTGTTCTACACAATTTTCATGAAAGCCTTGATGCTCGGAGTAACTGCGCAGATAGCCTAGTAAGTTTGTTCTTACAAGCTGCGCTCCACGATACTGAATCAAAATAGTCGCCCAGTCTGGTTGAGAGGTCACGGGACAGAGACTTCTGAAGACATGGCTGAATAGCTTCTCTTCTGTATAACCGCCCTGCTCGGTCGCCAATTCGGCAGAATCTTCCAGCTCAAGGTCGTCCAGACAGTCTCCCTCAGGAATTACACGCTGCAGCGACTTTTCGGCTGTTTCCAGCCTAGTAAAAGTTACTCCAACCTTTCCAGAAACACATCGACTTAAATTGCCTCTTATCTCTTCTTCTACCTTACCCGCATCGGAAAATTGAGTGAAGTAGACGCTGTTGAGATAAAGCTTGAGTGATTTTGATTCGACAATATTGTCTGAGCGACAATCGACATCAATATTCAGAATGCCCGGGTGAAGTTTGTCTGCGACGTCACGCCAAACAAATTCATAGGCTGTCCAGCGATCCAGACCGCGCTGAAAGAGTTCCGGATTGATCTTTGATTTCTCCCGGGAGAGATTTCTTGGCACAGATGCCAGTATCTCGGGTGCATAGAATGAGGGACTCTTAACCTCTTTCCCAAGAGGGAGATCCAAATCAAAACCCATGGTTATCTCTATGCACGCAGGTTTTTGCCTGTTTTCAACAGATGTAATGCAACTACGATAAGCAGGAGTGTGAAGAGAAAAATTATCACTAGCGCTGCAGTCACATTGATATCAGAAATACCCAAAAAGCCGTACCTAAAGGCATTGACCATGTAGAGAATGGGGTTTGCCTGGCTGACGGTCTGCCAAAAATCCGACAATAGACTAATAGAATAAAAAACACCGCCTAGATAGGTCAGTGGCGTGAGTATAAAAGTCGGCACAATAGAAATATCATCAAAGGTCTTAGCGAACACGGCGTTTATCAGCCCCGCTACGGAAAATAGCGCAGAGGTTAATAGCACCGTTATCAAGACAATTAACGGGTGTTGTATTTGAAAGTCAGTGAAAAATACCGAGGTAATGGTGACGAACAAACCAACTAACAATCCTCGTGCCATCCCTCCCGATACAAATCCCGCCAAAATAATGTAGTTAGGCGTGGGCGATACCAATATTTCCTCGATATGCCGCTGGAATTTGTGCCCAAAGAAAGAAGAAACTACATTGGAATAGGAATTGGTAATCACTGCCATCATGATTAAACCGGGAGCAACAAAATCAGCGTAGTTAAAACCATCCATCTGACCGATGCGGCTGCCAATTAATGAACCGAAAATAACAAAATAAAGCACCATTGTGATAACAGGCGGTAGCAATGTTTGCGTCCATATGCGCAGAAACCTTCGGGTTTCCCTAATGGTCATGGTTTGCAGTGCAATTAACTGCTCAGCGGCCTTCATGCGCCCTGCTCCTGACTATCGCTCTGTTGTTTTTCCTTATTTGCGTCCAGCATAGAAACGAACATCTCCTCTAGACGATTGGATTTATTTCTCATGCTACGGACGTGCAGCCCTTCAGCGTCTAACTGTCTAAATAGGTCGTTTAAAGGAGTACCCTTTTCAACGACGACTTCGAGACTAGAGGTATCAACGAGTTTTGGCTGATAGCCTGGAAGATTGGGCTCCGAATCAAACTCCTCTTCAAAATCAATAATGAAAGTCTCTTTGTTCAGTTCTCGCAACAGGCTTTTTACCGATGAATTCCGAATTATGTTGCCCTGATCAATGATAGCGACATTTCGGCACAGAGATTCTGCTTCCTCGAGATAGTGTGTTGTCAGAATTATGGTTGTTCCGGCGGCGTTAATTTCCTTGAGAAATTCCCACATAGACCTGCGCAGCTCGATATCTACACCAGCTGTAGGCTCGTCAAGAATCAATAAGTTAGGCTCATGTACCAGCGCTCTGGCTATCATGAGTCGACGCTTCATGCCGCCAGAAAGTGTCCGGGAGGATTGGTCTCTCTTTTCCCACAAACCCAGTTTTTTTAGGTATTTCTCTGCTCGTTCTTTGGCGAGAGGGAGCGGCATACCGTAGTAACCGCCCTGAGTAACCACAATGTCGAACACCTTTTCCCAAGCGTTAAAATTGAATTCTTGGGGAACAATGCCAATGTGCTGTTTGGCTTTCGGAAAATTCTGATCAATATCGGTTCCAAAAACCTCTACTTGACCCGCGCTTTTCCTAACTAGAGAGCAGAGAATGCCAATAGTCGTGGATTTGCCTGCACCATTGGGGCCCAGCAAAGCGAAGAAATCACCCTGCTCCACTGTTAAATCGATGCCTTTGAGCGCCTCAAAACCGTTGTTATAGGTTTTGCTTAGATTAGAAATGCTTAGTGCTGCCGTCATAACGCTTGGTCAAATTTTCAGGCGGCAATTGTAACCAATAGCATCCCCCTGCGGGAAACTATGATCCTCTGGGCTGTTCCAGAGTCTGCTATGGCTAGAGAATAATCCTTAAGGCCAAGTAGGGAACTAGGTTAAAGACCATAATCAGTATCTTATATAGAGACAGGTACTGCAGATAGAGCATAGGGAGCTCAGATTGAGGCACGCTAAACATGCCGCTGTGAATCTTGGATATGGAATCCATGGCCACCTTAATCATCAATGTTGAAAAAGCCAGGAAGCCAATATTAATTAAAGTGCACCACCCCAGAAAACTAGTTAAAGCTTCAAGTGAATTCATGCTGATCTCCTCCAGAAGTAAGGGGCGGCAATTAAAGCCGCGGCGCTGAGACTAATCTGTAAAAACGGGTTCTAGTCCCAAGCTCCATAGCACCAGGCTGCCGCCCATGACACAAATAACTATCACTAGCGCGACACCAACCATCGCACTCGCATAGAGAAACCCTCGCTCAGGTGGAACATGCATCGCGATGGGTATTCCAAGGTAAAGCAAGTATACGGAGTAGCTGACAGCGGCGATTGCCACCAACAGGTCAATGGCAAAGTTGGGATAGAAACCCACCGCGCCAGCCAGCAAGATTGGTATAGAGGTGATCCCCACAAGCGCCATGCCCTTCGTCGGGGAAGACTGTGCACCGTAGGTTGTCGACATCCAGTGGACGAAGTATCCAATTAACCAAATAGCCAGAATTTGCGTGATGTAAAAGGCGATAGAAATCGCCAGCGCACTATCTTGAGTCAAGCGAATCGAATCACTATCCCCTATTGTCCAACCCACTTGGGTCGTTCCGTAGTACCAGGCATAAGCCGGTATCAACCCAAGAATCACTGGAACAAAAAGATAGAGCCGTAGCTGCTGATCTGAGAGCTCGGCAATACTTTGCCACGTTCTATTGGGAGAAAAGAATAGACCCGAAATTTTGGCGATCATTATAGGAGTTCCAGCGAAATCAGTTTGCGATCTCGCCAAAATAGGACAGTGGAATCAATACGTCCAGCGGGAAACAAAAGCTTATCGAGTAGAGTTGATACGTATCAAGTTTCTTGCGGTTCTAGGCAACCGCAGCAATCTGCCTCAGCTGCTCAAAATCCAAAATTTCAACTTCCTTATTATCTACCGAGATAATCTCAGCACTCTGCAATCGACTCAATATACGGCTCACTGTCTCGACCGTGAGGCCAAGATAATTGCTGATATCTCCTCGTGACATTGGCAGCCTGAATCGAACACCAGACTGATTGCGCGCAGAAAAACGCGTCGAAACACTCAAAAACAGGGCAGCCATACGCTCTTCAGCTGAATTTTTACTTAGCTGGGTAATAAGTTGTTGATCGGCGGCAATTTCAGAACTCATTAACTGGAAAAAGTGTTTCTGCAATGAGGGAAGAGTACTGCTCAACTCCTGCAAACGATCGAAGGGTATTTCGCAGACTGCACTAGTTTCCAGTGCGATTGCAGAATTAGTGTGGCGGTTATTGGATATTCCATCCATACCGAATATTTCACCGGGAAAATAAAAGCCAGTTACCTGTTCTTTACCGTCCTGAGTAGTTCTTACAGTCTTTATGCAGCCCACTCGAACCGCATAGACAGCTGAAAACTCCTGCTCTTGATGATAGACCGTGTGAGATTTTTGAACCGGCTTACCTCGGTTCACAATATCTTCCAGTCGAGCCACTTCCTCTTCTTGGAGAGCAATGGGCAGGCAGATACCGCTCAGCCGACAATCACCGCAGGAAGTCGAGGGCGAGTGACGGCATTGGGGGCCTTTGGTAACAGGGATCCTTTCACCGTAAGTACTGCTCATAAGTGCCCGCTCGTTGAGAGTTAAACTGAACTTCCCATTTTAGTAGGGAAAGCTGTGGGTTTACACCACTTTTGAGAAGCTTTGAGGCGCTTTGCTCTGAAGATACTGATCGAACAGCATGCAGATGTTACGTAACACAAATCTCCCAGCGTAACTCACCTCAAGCACAGAGTTGTTCCAGCGTACCAAGCCGTCTCGCTCAAGAGGTTTTAAGGATTCGAGTTGCTGTGAAAACATTCGGCGAAATGAGATGCCAAATTCAGTCTCGATTTCTTCCATATCCAGCCGTAGCTTGCAACAGATCGACTGGATGATTTTTTTACGGATTCGATCATCCTTAGAAAGACGTATCCCCTTGATAATAGGCAGCCCTGCATTACGGGACACATCAAGATATGAATTGAGATCCTTCTGATTCTGAGCATAACAATCACCCACTTCAGAAATAGCTGAGGCACCAATACCCACAAGGTCCTCGGCAAGAGTACGAGAATAGCCCTGAAAATTTCTCTGCAAATTCCCAGTTTCCGCTGCCCTACAGAGTTCATCATCATTGAGTGCAAAATGATCCAGACCAATATGTTGGTAACCATTCTCCGTCAGGGTTTTACCAATCAGTTCACAAATACTAAGTTTTTGCTCTACACCGGGAAGTGCTGTGCTAGCAATCGCTCGTTGCGCAGGGAAGCGGTCTGGCATATGAGCATAGTTATAACAGGCAATTCGATCTGGTTTTAATCTCACTACCTGATCCAGCGTCTTTTTCATGCGCTCCAGGTTTTGGTGAGGCAAGCCGTATATCAAATCAAAATTCACTGAGGAAAAATCAAAACGATTGATTTCTTGCATCAGCTCACGGATAAATTCGTAGGGCTGAACTCTATTGATCGCTCTTTGAACCTCAGGATCGAAGTCTTGAATCCCTAAGCTTATTCGGTTGAATCCCAAGCCACGGATCAGAGCGATACTCTGTTCTTCCACTGAACGTGGATCGATTTCGATTGAGAAATCTCTACTCTCACTGCCATCAAGCTCGAAATGAGTCGCCAGTTCATGCATCAACTCTGTCATCTGCGAGTTGTCCAGATAATTGGGCGTACCGCCCCCCCAATGAAGTTGCAGAACTCGCCTATGGGAGAATGAGTCACTGCGCCGAGCTATCTCCCGATAAAGCCCTTCCAAATACTCCTGAATCTTTTTTTTGCTCCGCGTTATGGTGCGGTTACAGCCACAGTAGAAGCACGCGCGCTGACAAAAAGGGATATGTACATAAACCGAGATTGGAGATATGCGATGGTTAAGCTTGGCACAAGCCTCGCTGTAATCTTCTTCCGTAAAGTCTTCACTAAACAAGTTTGCTGTCGGATAGGATGTGTATCTGGGTGCGGAAACCGCGTATTTTTCTAATATGCGCCTGTCCCAGTCAAATTTCTGATCCATGCTTACCACCCTAACTCGTACTTCTTGAAAGCAGCAAGGTTATCGGATTACCGAGCAATTCAAGTTGATACAAATCAACCTGAAATGACCTGTTTCAAGTGATGCCTAGTAAGCCCAATTAGTAGTTCATCTGGTGAGAACCTTCACCTTCCTCCATCATCTGCGAATACATATAAAGATGCTGAACTGGCACAACAAGGGTCCAAAAACCGTACAAAATAAGCAAAACACCTGAAACTTTGCGTAATAAGGGCGCTCTTAAAAGTTGTCCGCCAAAGTAACCTACACTCAGCAGTGCTGGTAGCGTGCCTAACCCCATAAAAACCATCAAAGTCGCTGAGGAAAAAGCAGTTCCGCTCGCAGAAGCCCAGATCAGACTGCTATAGATCAGCCCACAGGGCAGAAAACCCCAAAGCAGACCTAAAACTATGAACCTGCCGAGCCCTCCTCGTTTTTGTAACTGAGCGATTGCAGGTTGAATCTTGCGCCACAAAGGCATAGCCAATTTCTCCAGTCGTGACAATCCGTACCACCAACCAGAAATATAAAGCCCCATCGCGATTAGCATTAGTCCTGCCAAGCAGCGCACTGCGAACTGGAGGCTAGACATTTGCATGCTCATACCTGACACAAGGAAACCTGCCAGCCCTCCCAATATTGCGTAGCTAATCAATCTGCCAGAATTGAAGAGAAGCGCAGAGCTCAAACCTCTGCTCTGTGCGCCTGTGGCAAAGCTTGCTGCGATACCACCACACATTCCAAAGCAATGTGCCGATGAGCCCAAACCAATGAAAAAAGCGGCTAACAGATCTGTTGAGCTAATCACTTTGTTTCAGATGACCATCGGTGTTTTCAGAGCTTAGTCCTTTCTCGCCGGACTCCGAGTTCTGCTCAGCATCGAACAAGATGTCCTGCCCGTGACGTTCTAGATCTTCAAATTGGTCAGATTTCACCGCCCAGAGGAAGGCTGCGATCACAAAGAAACAGAGCAGCAAAGCCACAGGAATAAGAATCGCGAGACTATCCAAGTTCATTTCTCACTAGTTGCAATACCTCTCATCTTCGTACTTTCTTTAAACGAAGCGCATTCAACACTACCAGAACAGAACTAAGTGACATACCTATTGCAGCCAGCCAGGGTGCAACAAGGCCCATAGCAGCAGCCGGTATGGCACTAAAATTATAGACAATTGCCCAGCTGATGTTTTGACGCAGTACTCTGGACAAGCGGACACATTGATCCAGTAACTGACTAATCAGGCGCAAATCAGTTACAACCAGACCTATACTCGCCCTCGCCTGCACTAGATCTGTCGCCTGTGCTACTACTAGGGAAATATCAGCCCCTCCCATTGCCGGTACATCATTGATTCCATCACCTACAAAGATGACAGTACGCCCTTGCGCTTGAAGCTTCTGTATATAACTCAATTTATCCTCGGCAGAATATTTGTTGTGCCATTTTGATATCCCGAGCTGGGAAGCAACTCGTTGGCTCTGCGCTGAAGGGTCTCCACTAAGTAAGTGCAGCTCAAAACCTCGGGCGACAAGATCTGCGACAGCTTCATAAGCAGAACTGCGAATAGGATCTTCAAGATAAAAGATAGCCAGTAGCTCTTGCCCGATGGATAAATAAATCGGGACTTCATCTTCCTTGGTTTGTGCGTAACTGGCCTGTTCGACGCCAACAAAATCCGCATTTCCAATTTTCACGAGACAGTTCTGATCCCTTTCCAATATGGATCCCAGTACGCCCTCCCCCGGATGAACTTCGCCCTGCTCAACCTTTGTTTCCTGCATCGAATACTTACTGAATGCCTTAGCAAAAGGATGACTAGAATAGGATTCCAACGCCGCGGCTATTGCGCCACACTTTTCTTCAGAAAAGCGTCCAAACACTTCTACTCTTAGTATTTTTGCTCGACCCTCCGTAAGAGTTCCGGTCTTATCGAAAACAAGGTCTGTCGCCTGATTCAGTTGATCCAATACCTCTGAATGGCGAATGAGGATACCTACCTTGCGCAGGGCAAATATTGCGGCGGTAACACTTGTCGGCGTAGCTAAGGAAAGCGCACAGGGGCAACTGACTACTAATACCGAAAGAGTGATCCAAAAGGCTTTTGTCGGCTCTAAGTTCAACCAATAAATATAGGTTATAGAGGCGGCACCAAGCACAAAGGCGATAAACCAAACCGCCAGTCGATCCGCCAATTGTTCTGAAGCAGACCTTTTCTGCACTGCTTGTTCGTAGAGTCTGTCAACCGTCGCTAAACTTGAATCCTGGTTTAGTCTAATGACTTCACCGATAAATCGGCCTTCACCATTGAGACTACCCGCTACCAGTTCGTCTCCTTGACCTCTGGATACCGGTTTAAATTCACCCGATAAAATCGACTCATCCACCTCTCCCCTGCCCGATAGTACCCGCAGGTCTGCAGGAACTGCCTTACCCGGCTGAACCAACACTTGATCGCCCAGACATAGCTGAGAAGTGGAAACTTCATCAATCTGGTGACCGCTGCGATCAGATAGCAGGGTAGTATCAGGAATCAGCGACTGCACAGGTTCAGTATCGAGTTTTGATCGTGCCTGGCTCTCTAGAAAGCGCGACAGAAGTAGAAAGAAAGTAAACATGGTCACGGAATCAAAATAGACCTCTCCATGCCCATTCAGGGTTGACCAGAGACTCGCGCTATAAGCAGTTAATATGGCGATGGACACCGGCACATCCATTACCAAAGATCGGTGTTTTAGCGCAGACCAGGCCGCCTGAAAGAATGGCCTAGCCGAGTAAAAAACAACCAAGGTAGAAATTATCAGGGCGGCGTGGCGCATTAAGTCTCGCTCCATTTCACCTATTCCTTGCATCGCTCCGGCGTGCAATGCAATGGCGTACATTCCCACCTGCATCATGCCAATAGCGGCAACACCAAGTCGCATCAAAGACTTTTTTTGTTCCTGTTTAACGAGATTCGCTCTTTGAACGCCTCGATCCAAGGTTGCCTGATAACCTAAGGCGGAAATTGCCGCCATCACGTCGCTGGCCTTTGTAATCTGCTCATCGAACTCTATGGTTGCGCGCTGACTAACCTGGCTAATATCTACTTTTAATACCTCCAGCTGACTGAGCAAATATTTTTCAATCAACCAAACGCAAGCGGCACAGGTTAATCCAACAATGCTTATCGAGAGTATCGAAGTATCTCTTTGGCGAGAAAAGCTTTCATGCTGAAACTCTGGATGATCGAGATAGATAAAGGGATTTTGTTCAGACTGCCAGCCAACTTGATTTTGAGCTGTGTCCCTATGGGCGTAGAAGCTATCCAAACCGCATTCTGCAATTGTGCTGGCCACTGCTAGACATCCAGGGCAACAGAAATGTTCTGTTTTGCCCTCAATCTGCAAAAGGTAATTGCGTTTTTCCGGCACTGGCAAACTGCAGTGGTAGCAGCTTATTCCCACCGAAAGACTACTCGCCAAAGACTAGGGAGGATGAATTTCGGAAATCTTGTTCCGCCTGAATTCGCCAAGAAACCGCCGATCCTTGCCCCTGGGCTTCTTCCGCTGCGGAAAGCTCGACGTACCAACGTTGCAGTGGCGCCACCCCTGAAGTCCGATAAAAGTCACCGGCACCCGTTTTGGTTAAGTCGTAGATAGCGTCCAATTTCGCATCAAATGGATGTCGGAACACGGCCGAAATATGCTCAGCATTTGTTCCTTCGATATCCAGCACAATACCCTCGGCACTAAGCTCCAATACACCCCTTATGCCCAGCTCAATTGCACGCTGATCTCGTGCAAGGGATTCATTGATAGCAAGACCATCTTTGTAATAATCGTCCCTCACCACAGCGTCACCAGAATCTAATGCCAGTTTAATGGTAAAGAAACTGGCAATGACAACGCTTGCCGGCAATGCGATAAGGAACCAGGGCCAAAACTGGCGATACCAAGGTTCTATATTTTCAGTTAGGTTGCTAGATAAAGGGGGCATCGTTTAGCTCGTTAAAAGTCTAGTTGAACGGTCCAATGAATCGGCTCTCGCTTATGGCACTGATATTCTGTTGTTCAGTAGAAACCACCTCAAATTGAATTTCTTGTACTGCGATATCGATTTGATCTGCAGGAACCTGAATACGCACAGGATAGATCGCTGTGTCTCCCGACCCGACAGAAACCTGCTGCGGACCAAGCCAGATGTATTGTTCCAAGCCAACCAGACTCAATTCAAAGTCGGCGGGATGCTCAGCCATGTTCAACACCCGCAATTCGTAGACATTTTCAATGCTTCCATCTGCCGCTACATCGTAGAGGTCTGCCCTATCTCGAATTACATCCAATCTAAGCGGATCGCGGGTACCGATAGTAAATAAAAATAACCCTGTCATTATCAGGATAATAAAACTATAGCCAACTATCTTCGGCCTCAATATTCGGGTTTTACCTCCCGCAAGATTGGTCTTAGTGGTGTAGCGCACCAGACCCCGTGGATAGCCCATTTTGTCCATAACTGAATCGCAGGCGTCGATACATAAAGCGCAAGTGATGCATTGGTACTGAAGCCCTTCCCTGATATCGATACCAGTGGGGCAAACCTGAACACAGAGCTCACAGTCAATACAGTCTCCCTTACCCTGGGCTCGATAATCTTCTGTTTTCTTTCTAGAGCCTCGAGGTTCTCCCCTGGCTTCATCGTAGGAAACCACCATTGTGTCGCTATCAAACATGGCCGACTGAAAACGAGCATAGGGGCACATATACATACACACTTGTTCACGCAAGTAGCCGGCATTTAGATAGGTAGCCAAAGTAAAAAATAGAACCCATGCATATACCCAGAGCGCATCGCTAGCGGTAAAGAACTCCACCAGCATAGTCTTTGCTGGTGTGAAATAGGCGATAAAGGTAAAGCCCGTCAAAAAGGCAAAACCAAACCACATGGAATGCTTGAAAAATTTCTTTATGAATTTCCCCAGAGAGGATGGTTGCTTGTCCAGTTTGATTCTCTTATTGCGATCGCCTTCCGTTATCTGCTCGACCCACATATAAATTGCCGTCCAGACGGTTTGTGGACAGGTATAGCCACACCACACGCGGCCAGCAAAGTTTGTAATGGCAAAAAGACCGAAGGCAGCAATAATCATCAACCAAGCCAGCAAGGGGAAATCCTGAGGCCAAAAGGTAAACCAGAACACATAAAATTTGCGCGCGGGCATATCAAAGAGAAGAGCCTGTCGGCCGTCGATCTGCATCCAAGGTAAGAGGAAATACGCCAACAACAAGGGCCAGCCGGTGTAGAGCCGAATCCTTTGGAAAAACCCCTCAATACGGCGGGTATAGATTTTTTCGCGCTTTTGGTAGAGATCAACTTCCGCCAGCTCGGCCAAGCCGAGCTGATCAGATGCGATTAGATCATCAGAGGTCTCTGGGTAATCTGATATCCCAGCGGGTTTGCTCTGAGCGCTTAGTTCAGTTTCTGGAGAGTCCGTAGACATAGGCCGTCAATAAATGAATTTTATCTTCGCTAAGAAGCACATTATGAGCCGGCATTTGATTATTTCTACCGACGACAACCGCTTGGCGTATCCAGACCTCGTCTGGGCCATACAACCAAATATCGTCTGTTAAATTTGGGGCGCCAAAAAGAATATTGCCCTCTCCCGTAGCACCATGACAAACCATGCAATAGGTGGAGAAGACGCCTTCACCTAGATCGGCAAGTTGTTGGTCATGATTCTGGCCACTAATCTGCTGTAAATAGGCAATGGCACCATCCACTTGTTCGGTATTCAAAATACCGCCCCATGCAGTCATAACACCAGTTCTCCCCTGACTGATAGTGGTGCGAATCTGATGTGCATCTCCTCCCCATAACCAGTCGTCATCTGTCAAATTGGGAAAACCAAAAGCTCCTCCCGCATCTGACCCATGACACTGAGCACAATTATTACCAAAAATACGCTGCGCCATCTTCATGGCTTCCGGAATTCTATACAGCTGCTCAACTGGCGTAGCTGCGTATTGGGCGTAAAGAGGTGCGTATTGCTCCTCCGCCTTGGCGATTTGAGTTTCGTAGCTACCTACCGTGGTCCAATTCAAGATTCCTGGAAACTTACCTAGGCCGGGGAAAGCCACCAGATAACCTGCACCAAATATCATGGTGCCGAGAAATAGAATTAGCCACCACTGAGGCAGAGGATTGTCATACTCCTCAATACCATCATGAATGTGTCCCGTTGTTCCACCGGCATTAGTTGATTTGCGATTAGCCAGAAGAATCCAGAGATTCAGCAACAGCGTGACTACTGTCAAAATAATTATCCACGCGCTCCAAAAATTACTCATTACAAATCCTCGGTAGCTGTTGGGTTCTCAGCTTCATCAATAAAGGGCTGGTTTGCGGCTTCGTCAAAGTCCGATTTGCTTTTTATCAGGTACACCCAAACAAAAAGCCCCAGAAAAGCGATCATCACAAATAGGGTAGATATTCCTCTTAGCGTATTGATGTCCATTAGCGCCTCGTCTGAATTAGCAAGCCAAGTTGCTGCAAGTAGACAATGAGAGCGTCGCCTTCTTTGACGCCTGCGACTGCCTCCGCAGCACCTTCGATATCTTCTTCGGTGTAGGGCACTCCAACTCTGCGCAAAGCGATCATCTTCGCGGCGGTATCCTCACCATCCAGTTCCTTCTGAAACAGGAAAGGAAAAGCAGGCATATTTGACTCGGGCACCAACAGTCTCGGGTCAGTCAGATGCAGTCGATGCCAATCATCTGAATATCTGCCCCCTACTCTGGCAAGGTCAGGACCAGTGCGCTTAGAACCCCACAAAAAGGGATGGTTGTACACAAGCTCCCCCGCCACAGAATAATGTCCATATCGCTCGGTCTCAGAGCGCAGAGGCCGAATCATCTGAGAGTGGCAGTTGTTGCATCCCTCGCGGATATAAATATCTCTGCCTTCAAGCGCTACTGCAGGCAAAGGCTCCAATCCTTCAATCGGCTCTGTCACCTCTTCAGAGAAAAATAGAGGCACAAGCTCAACAAGGCTGCCAAAACTGATAGCTAAAATGATCAAAGGCACCATCAGCCAAATATTCTTTTCTACCTGTTCGTGATTCATAGCCCTGCTCCTTGCACAGCCAAAACCTCATTAGGCTGTGCTTGCTCCGGTACAGGCTTGCTTTGAACGGTGCGCCACACGTTGTAGGCCATAACCAGCATTCCAGAGAAGAAGATGAAACCACCAATAAACCTCACCAGATAACCTGGATAGCTGGCTTCTACGCTTTGTACAAAGGTATAAGTTAGTGTGCCGTCCGTGTTGTAGGCTCTCCACATTAGTCCTTGCATCAGCCCATTTACCCACATGGAAGCGATATACAGAACCGTGCCTACGGTTGAGAGCCAAAAGTGAAGCGTGATCAATCCGGTGCTATACATTCCATCTTTGTGGAATACCTTTGGAATTAGATGGTAGAGCATGCCGATGGAAATCATCGCTACCCAACCCAGCGCTCCTGAATGTACGTGACCTATGGTCCAGTCCGTGTAGTGGGACAGTGCATTCACCGTCTTAATCGACATCATCGGCCCCTCAAAGGTCGACATGCCATAAAAACTCAGCGAAACAATTAGGAACCTTAATATTGGATCGGTGCGTAATTTATCCCAGGCACCTGAGAGGGTCATCATGCCGTTGATCATGCCTCCCCAACTAGGCGCCAAAAGAATCAAAGACATAACCATTCCTAGGCTTTGAGCCCAGTCAGGCAGGGCTGTGTAATGCAGGTGGTGAGGTCCAGCCCAGATGTAGATCGCTACTAGTGACCAGAAATGCACGATAGACAGGCGATAGCTATAAACAGGCTGCCTCGCCTGTTTAGGGACAAAGTAATACATCATGCCGAGAAACCCGGCCGTCAAGAAAAATCCAACTGCGTTATGTCCATACCACCACTGCACCATGGCATCTGTCGCGCCGGCGTAGACTGAGTAAGATTTAAAGAAGCTGACAGGCATGGCGGCACTGTTAATGATGTGCAACACCGCTACGGCGAGAATAAAGGCGGCAAAAAACCAGTTAGCTACATAAATATGACTGGTTTTTCTCTTGGCGATGGTGCCCAAGAATACAATGGCATAGGAAACCCAAACCGCTGCAATAAGGATATCGATCGGCCATTCAAGTTCAGCGTATTCCTTGCTGGAAGTAATACCGAGCGGCAAAGTAATTGCAGCAGACAGAATAACCGCTTGCCATCCCCAAAAAGTAAACTTGACCAGAGCCGGCGCAAACAACCTCACCTGACAGGTTCGCTGCACCACATAGTAGGAGCTTGCAAACAAGGCACAGCCGCCAAAAGCAAAGATAACCGCATTGGTATGAAGTGGTCTCAATCTGCCAAAGTGCGTCCAGGGAAGTCCCAAATTGAGTTCTGGCCAAACTAACTGTGCGGCCAGTATCACGCCGACCAACATACCTACGATTCCCCAGACGACCGTCATAATGGAGAATTGGCGAACTACGTGATAATTATATTGGGGAGGAGAACTAGAAGTACTGCTGCTGGGGGTACTCATTCAATAGAAGCTCAGTTTTATTGATATTTAGGGCACGCCGTTTTTGATGCGGCGCTTCATGTGCGTATTTTTATGCAACTGGCATTGCCATTTCATGATTCAGATCAATTGCTATTGATTAACTCTGAAAATCCCTGCCGAGACTTCTTCAGGCACAAAAAAACGCCACTAATAAGTGGCGTTTTTTGATGAGCTCCTAGGAAGAACTAATTAGCCAAGATAGTCTCTATGCGATCCATCACGCTGTCCATTCTTCTTACAGCTGCACGGTAAGGTTCCGGGCTCGCCATATCTAACCCAGCGGTTTTGAGTAGTTCGTAGGGATAATCCGAGCCACCAGCCTGCAGAAGTTCGATAAAGGCTCTTTGAACCTCTTGATCACCTGCCAACAACCTCTCGGCGAACCAAGCAGCGCCAGCAATGGAGGTTGAATATTGGTAGACATAGAAGTCGTAATAGAAATGGGGGATGTAGGCCCACTCGGCGGTGTAAGTGTCATCAATAAGCAACACACCCTCATCATGACCATGGTAGGTCTTCAGTAAGTCGCCGTAGATCTCGTTCATACGCTCACCAGAAAGGGGTTCACCCGCTTCTACTGCCTTGTGAATAGCATGCTCAAATTCGGAGAACATCGTCTGACGATAAAAAGAACCGCGCATCGACTCTAGCGAATACCCAAGATAGAACAGTCTTTCTTCATCGGATTCTGCATTGGCGATCATGTATTCCTCGAGAAGTATCTCGTTTATCTGTGAGGCAATCTCGGCAATAAAAGTTGAGTAATCGGACTTTTCAAAAGGCTGAACGGCGGTTGTCAGCAAGGTGTGCACCGCATGTCCAAGCTCATGTGCATAGGTCGACATGGAATTAAAATCGTCGTTATGGTTCAACAGTACATAGGGGTGAACGTCATAACCAGAACCATTCATATAGGCGCCAGAGCGCTTTCCTGGCTGAGGGTATACATGCAACCAATCTGAATTAGCAACTGCCTCCATCGGGCCTGTGTATTCAGTGCCAAGGGGCTCCAATGCTTCGAGGGTGATATCTCTAGAGGTCTCGATATCGAATACCAGATCTAGTTCGATCAAAGGCGGATAGATATCGTAGTAATACATCTGATCTACACCCAACATCTGACCTCTCAGTTCAAAATATCGATGAAGCGTTGGCAGCGAAGCGTTCACTTCTTCGACCAAGGTGTCGTAGACCTGAGTAGGAATATTCTCTTCTGACAATTGCATCTGCAGCACGTTGTCATAATTGCGAACACGAGCTGTGGCAACATTTGCATTCACTTCCGTGGAAAGAATCAAACCAATACTGTCGAGATACTCTTGCCACATGCTCCAGAAAGTATCGAAAACCAATATACGATCTTCGCGATTCGCCGCTGCTCTATGTCGGGAGTATCCCGCTTGATTTAGAAAGACCTCTTCACCAGTAGACAGCTCAATGGTGGGCCAAGGCACGTCCGCATTGACCAGTAGCTCATAGATATTATTTGGGCTACCTAGGACGATTCCCACCGCGGCAAGCACGGCTTCCGCCTCATCTCCAAGTGTATGCTCCGCATTTGCAAGAAGGTCTTCAAGGTAGAAATCAAATGGGTCGAGCCTTGGGTCCTCGCTCATATAAGCGCGAATGGTTTCTTCTCCAATAGAGATAATCTCCGGCGCCACCCATGACACTGCCTGGGAATACTCGGAAAACATCGCCCTGCTCTGGCTTAGCCTTTCCTGGCTTTCCGACACCCTTTGATCTTCATCGCTTTTCAAAGAGGTGTAGATGTAAACCCGGATCGCTTCTTTTTGAACCTCAGAGATTCTCGTCAGCGCAAAGGCCAATGAGTTTGGGCTTCTCCCTAATGTTCCCTGATATCGAGGTAAGGCAGCAATTTGCTCTAACACATCCTCATATGCCTGCTCCCAGGCTTCCGGAGTAGCATAAAGATCAGTCAGATCCCAAGCGATCTGCTCTCTCTCTTCCGTCATGGATGTCTCGCCACCCTGACTGTTGACCGTTCCGCAACTACTAAGGAGAAAGGCAAAACCTAGAACAGAAACTCTGGCGACTAGTCTTTTGAAATCGTGCACTGACATGAGCTAATTGAACCCCTAAATTTGGAAGAAGCAAACAATAGTGAAGCAAGGCAACCAAAACAAGCAATGCTGTGCCAATATAACGGAGAATTTACTCTGCCCTCTTATCGCAAATAGCAAATTAGTAGCTGATCCATGCCTTTAGACAAACCAATCCAGATCGATCTACATATCTATCGATACCCGCTAATGACTGCTGAACAGAGAAGCAGATATCTTGGCTGCATGTCGGATCTAGAACTGGAACGCCTTGACTCAAAAAACACATCTCAAGCGGATAGCTATATCGCCGAGCGAGGTTTCACTCGAGAGGTCCTCTCTAGATATTTAGGGCAACCGCCCGCGTCAATTCAGCTGAGCTATGGCGACAAGGGTAAACCGCAAATCTCTGGGGCATCCGCATCTCTGTACTTTAGTCAGAGTCACTGTCGCGATCTTTTTGTCGTGGCGGTAAGCACAGAATCAGATCTCGGAGTTGACGTAGAACGCACAAGACGGTCGAACAATTTGGAGCGAATAGCTCTGCATTATTTTTCTCAACCTGAGATAGATTTTCTTACCTGCGCCTCTGGAGAATTAAATCAGCGCTTTGCGCTTTTATGGACATCGAAGGAATCGATCGGCAAATTACTAGGTACTGGAATAAGCAAAAACCTGTTAAAGAATGCAACCCTGCTCAGGCAGGGCAAAATATACCCCAATAATGATTGGCTAGATCAGCCACTTTCCTTGGCAAACTTCATAAATGACGATCACCTTATTTCACTGGCAGTTCAATCTGAATCTGCACCGGAAGTGACTATTGCCGAAGAAAGTTGGCAATTAGTTTGATGGCCGCCTATATGAAGTAAAAACCGGGCCCTGGATGCTTTCATATACGTAGCGGAAGATATCCAGTTCCCTTATTTGGTAGGAAAATTCAAAGCTTTGCCCTTGATCCTGCATTTGAGTGGTAACCCAGCTGCCATCGCACTCCCAAACTCCAGATTGAGCACCAATGGGATTCTGCGCTTCATCATAAAACTCGATGCTCAGTTGCCCCCCTACTGAGTAAACAGCCTGCCAACGATTGAATTGACCATCTTCATATCGATGCTCGCCTGCCCAAGTGCCAATCAAAAGCTCACAATCAAAAAGATTTTGCGCCCACAGGTCTGAAGAGCAAACTAAAAGGGTCAGCGAAACAATGGCATTTCTGAAACTAATCATATTTTGGTGTCAGTTAATTAAATGGGTCGAATGCAATCTAGCAACTTGAAATGGTAACTCTTAATTCCTCATCCGTTGCAACATATTGCAACGACTCCGAATTTCAATATAGTCAGTTCGTTCGAGAATCGAAAATCTCTGGGACCATAGTCCTGGCTCCGACCCTAGTGGCTCTAAAAATAGGGGCTCTCGGGTCAGGGTCAATTAACCGATAGGTCCAATTAGTCCGATCGATTTCTACGATTTCATAGTGGTATAGAACAGATCCACCCCATCGAGTTGCTAGGCCTGTGGTTAATACGCCGTTTTCACACAACCAGTACCCCTCATGCCGATCCGTCTCTTCAGAGTCAATGAAGGTAAAATCGATAATGGCCGAGCCATCTTCATCATAGGCACTGTCGAACTGATAGCTGCCTCTCAGCCAACCAGATCCATCATCGATATAAACACCACTCCAATCGCCCAGGATTAAATCGCAGCGATAATCCGCTTGCTCTTGCGCCATCGAAAATGAGACAGGCTGCATGACAAAAATTATTATCAGCAAATTCAAAAGATATGCAGTTCTGAGCTTTTCCATTTTAGTTATTAAATAACTCCGGAAGCATGGGTCGGGCGCCAACTCGTTTTGAACTAAATGTGTCAAAGGCTCCCCTTGGCGAAATCATTCGATAGTCCATTCGCTCTCGATCAATATGCAAAATCTCATAGTGGTAAAGGATCGAGCCTCCCCATCTAGTGATCATCCCGGTAGTAAGAATTCCATCGTCGCACAACCAATAGCCTTCGTGTCGATCCGTTTCACCGGTGTCGAAATACTTGAAATCAACCAGTATCGAACCATCTTCATCAAGAGCGGAATCAAATTGATATACCTGGTTCCCATCCTCCTCATAGATGCCGCTCCAATCTCCCAGGATAAGTTCGCAGCGGTAGTCGAGTGGCTCTTCTTGAGCCCAACTATTAACAGGTTCAAAGCTGCTGACAAGCACTAAGGAGCAAAGCATATAGAACCTTAAAAAAAGTCTCATAGAGTTATTCACGGCAATTAAGGGAAATCTTGACCAAGCTTTACATAGATCATGAAAGCCTTTGATATATTAGCCAGCAAGAATTGCATGGTCAAAAGAGTTCAATAACCTAACTGTTCGCTCTACACTAGGGCAACGATTGCACATGGAGTAGCGGCTCGATGTCAGTGGAGGAAGATATGGACGACAAAGATAGAGTCCCAGCGTCGGGGGCTAGCAAGGAACACGAGGGTCTTGCGCCCGAAGAAAGCATCGCCTTTTTAACTAAAGGCCTATACCGGGACTTCGCAAAAGCTCTGGAACGCAGGCTTTCGACACACAACATCAATATTGGCATGTGGTATCCACTGCGATTGCTCTGGATAGAAGACGGCCAATATCAGCACGAACTACAGAAAAAAGTGGGGATTGCCCAACCTACCCTCGTCACTGCGCTGGACCGTTTGGAAAATCGCGGCTTTATCCTGCGAAAAAGAAGCACTCTAGACAAGCGTCACGTCAATATATTCCTGACCGAGGCGGGTCGAGATCTTGAACATGAAATTTTGCACTACGCTAACGAAATACAAAATCTGGCCAGCGAAGGCATATCTTCGTCCGAGCTAGAGAGCTTTATGGCCGTCATCCATAAGTTGAAAAAATCCTTACAAAAAGACCTTCAGAATTCGAATTAAAGGCGCCTATTGGGCGTTAACAAAAGACACAATCTGCTGTGCAACGGCGGATTCAGCTTCAAGCTCAATATGATTCAAAAGGGATCTATGATCCTCTCCTATTCCTTGTATGACAGAAGGTAGCTTCTGATCTCTTTGGTATAGAGCATCGATCAAGGCGAAATTTTGAAGCTGAATCGACGCTGGATCTCCTTCCGCATAGCCGATTAAAAGCGGCAGAGTTCTACCTTCCAGAGCTCTAAGCGCTGACTTCGAGTCATAGCTTGAAACATCACTACTGAAATATTGCTCATCTCCTTCAGAGGCCAATCCAGTACCTTCATTATTGATACTCAAACTTAGCTCGTAGCTTCCACCGGAAAAGAGTATCGCTCCAACCACACCGTCATCATAAAGCTGGTGTTCCTCGTAAAACACATAGCTAGCTACATGGTCTGCGCCGGCGGAGTGCCCCATCAAAATAATTCGACCTGCATCGAGAGAATATTTTTGGCTATTTCTATGCGCCCATTGAATGAGGCTGGCAATATCTTCTGCTCCACTAGGCCAGCTCGCTTCCGGAGCTAATCTATAATTAGCACTAACCACTGCAACACCCTTATCGCTCAGATAGCTCGCCAATCCTTCGCCTTCGGATTTATCTCCTCGGGTAAAACCACCGCCGTGGATAAAGATCAACGTAGGAGAACCTTCTCCAACGACTTCCCTCTCATCGGGAAGATATATATCGAGCTTCTGGTGCTCATGATTTCCATAGGGTTGATCAAAGTCTGCAGACACTGAGAGATCAATGACTTGCACTTCTTCCGAAGGCACTTCCGCAGTATCCAACTCGAATACCCGGTCTCGTGTTCGCTCACGTGCCGAATCAATGCCAAATTGAGCGTAGCTAAGAGTGGAGCTTAGGCAAAAAATTGCGAAAACAGCGACTGTACAGAGTTTCTTCATTAATCTAACCAGTAGTGATCCGTAAAATTTGCTCGGAAGCTTACCTAGAGAATCGGATTTTCAAAAGTGAATTAGCTGACAATAAAAAAGCGCCGCTAGTGCTGACCAGTGGCGCTTTGATATTGGAGCGGGAAACCGGGTTCGAACCGGCGACCTCAACCTTGGCAAGGTTGCGCTCTACCAGCTGAGCTATTCCCGCGTCTTCTGGACGATGGCTAACCTGAAAGTCAGCCATCTGGTAAATGGCGTCCCCAGGGGGATTCGAACCCCCGTTACCGCCGTGAAAGGGCGGTGTCCTAGGCCTCTAGACGATGGGGACGTCGCTGTCTGTGGCCTAGTAAATGAGGCGCGAATTCTATGGACGCCTCCAACATGTGTCAAGGCAGATTCGCCCCTATTCTGAGTCTTTTTTTAGGGCGCCCTGATAACTGATAGAAGCGGAGTTGATACAGTAACGCTGACCTGTCGGTGCAGGACCATCGGGGAATACATGCCCGAGGTGCCCACCGCAGTTTGAACACACCACTTCGGTACGAATCATGCCGTGACTGGTATCTCTATTTTCGCCAATATTTCCTTCTTGCGCAGGTGCATAAAAGCTAGGCCACCCGCAGCCTGCATCAAACTTAGTTTCAGATTCAAACAAAGTTTCACCACAACCCTTGCAAAGATATTGACCTGCATCCCAGTGATCCCAGTACTCGCCAGTAAAAGCCCTCTCAGTCCCTTTTTCTCGCAGAATGCGGTATTCATTTTCGCTCAGCTTCTGGCGCCATTCATCTTCGTTTTTCATCTTTCCCACCTCTATTCAATTCGGTTTGCAGGGATTACTGATTTTCGATCAGCCGCTTCACCAGTGGCAAGCTGACCAATTTTTTTTCTTCCAGTGAAAGACGTTCTAATTTATTCAGATATCCCATTAAGGTCGACATATCTCTTTGCCTGTGTCCGAGCAGATAGTTCGCCACTCTGTCGGAGAGGTTAAAGCCCCTTAGCGCCGCCCTACTTTTAAGCGCGCTCAGTTTTTCTTCATCACTCAACTCTTGAACTGCCCAAGTTTGTCCGGCGAGCACTCTAGACTTAAGATCGGCAAGATCGATCTTTAAGTCGGTTGGTGTTGAATGCCCTCCAAAAACGATTCGGGTACCCTCTTGTCTAGCACGGTTAAAGAGGTGGAAGACTTCTTGCTGCCACGACACATCTCCAATCACGAGTTCAATATCGTCAATACAGAGCAGGTCTAAGTGCTCCAGCTGTTGCAGCATTTCTGCAGGAGCTCCTGCGAGGTCTTTCAAGGGAACGTATTGGACCTTATCTCCGAGGGCTTCCGCACGTTTTGTTAGGGCGATTAGAAGATGCGACACTCCGGATGCCGGTTTTCCAAAGAGGTAAAGCAAATCTGGATTTGCCTCCTGCAAATAGTGCAAGAGCTTTAGGTTGTCTCCCTCTCCGGAATAAAAATTATCAAACTGGGCTTCATCTTCGAGACCAATCCGCAGTGGAATCTGTTGCTTTACTGGTGACACGCTATCTTGAATTTGGAGCGGATCGATATCGATAGCGAATTTGTTCGACTTCTGACAAGCCGGATATTTCGCCGCTATTCATAGCTGTCAACATACCGCTATTAATCAAACTTGAGTGCAACAATTCCAAACCCGATTGAAACTCGAGCTGCACCACGACTCGTTCCATGCTGAGTCGCAAAATTTTGAAACTCTCGATTTGTTCCAGCTCCTGAATATAGCTTCGTACCCTTCGAAAAGATTCGAAGTCGGGGATATCCTGAATTTCCAGCATGACTCTCGTATCGGCAACGGCGCTGGCGACGAAGGCTGTCTTTAAGCTCAATTCATCCAGATAGCTATTCAAGCCCTGCCCTAGCGCCTGAATAAGATTTTCGCCCGCTATATCTGCTCGAAAACTCACCTCCTGAGCCACAACACTGAGATCACCAAAATATCTTTCTGCTCTTTGACCAAATATCGACACCAATGGCCCCTCGTCATCTCGTTCGCCAAGGGTTGGCCTGAGACGTAAAACGGCGATTTGATCTGCAGAGTAGGTTGCGAGTGAAGCTCTTAAAGCCACCTCGTCGAGACTCCATGCACTCTCTGCGCTAATCAAAGATGTATCGAGTTGATTCTGATTGAAAAACTGAACTGTAAATCCTCGATCAAATGCTGCTCGCGTCAAATAGGCAAATATAGCTGGCTGATTTTCTTGCGTTAGAAAATACGGAGCACCACCTAACTCAGCCAAAACGAGCACAAGAATTTCAGCACGACTCGCAGGCCAAACCGGAATCTCAAATTGTCGAATTATCTGGTCAACCTGACTACTAACAAATCTCATATAGAGGGCGTCAGAAGTGCGTGTTGTTAGCTGATCTTCTGAGGGCAGCTCAATGCTCTGCAATCCAAACTCGGAAACAAGGTTTGGCGCATTTGTAAGAGAATCTGAGAGTTCTTGAAATTCTGCCGTGGCAGAATAACCAGAGAGTTTGTTGAGGACACTGGCTAGCCCTAACTGCATAGCTTGTTGCTGAGTATCAGCATCCCTTGATGTGATTGGAATCCGTGCCTCATACAGATGTTCTATACGTTGTTCTGCTGCAGCACTAAAAGAAATCGCCAGCAAGCCAAGCAAAACAGAGGTTTTACTGGCAATTTTAGCGAGGCTCGAAATAGAGGTCACAGCAAGAAAAGACCGGATTGAAAGAGGCGAAAATATTACACCATTGTTTAGCCCGATACTCGACGGATTTAATCTCAGTATCGGCATCGATTCACACAACAAGGGATAGACTTTTATCAGCCCCTGGAAGGGCTTTTTTTATAGAGAGAGTTAAACCTCTGAGTTAGAATGCGCTTCCTTCACATAAAGGCAGACCATGAGTTCCGATAAATCATCTCTCACCTATCGAGATGCTGGTGTCGATATCGACGCCGGTGATGCACTGGTACAACGAATTAAGAGTGTGGCGAAACGTACACGAAGACCAGAAGTTCTGGGTGGTCTTGGAGGCTTTGGCGCACTCTGTGAGATACCAGAAAAATACCAACAGCCGGTATTGGTCTCGGGCACAGACGGCGTGGGCACCAAGCTCAAACTGGCCGTTGAATACGGCATCCACGACAGCATAGGTATTGACCTGGTCGCCATGTGCGTAAATGATCTTATCGTCACCGGCGCAGAGCCCCTATTCTTTCTCGACTATTACGCAACAGGAAAATTGGACGTCGCAGCCGCCGCTGAAGTAGTGACGGGAATAGGACTTGGCTGTGAAATGGCTGGATGCGCACTTATCGGTGGCGAAACCGCCGAGATGCCTGGAATGTATGAAGGTAGCGATTACGATTTAGCAGGTTTCTGTGTCGGCGTAGTCGAAAAATCAAAAATTATTGATGGTTCAAAGGTTTCCCCGGGAAACAAGTTAGTAGCCCTGCCCTCCAGCGGCATCCATTCAAACGGCTACTCCCTAGTTAGAAAGATTATCGAGGAACGATCGGTAGAGGTAGGCGCAACTACCATTGAAGGCAAACCTCTGCCTGAGATGCTTCTGGAACCTACGCGCATCTATGTAAAAACCCTGCTCAAACTGATAGAAGCACTGCCAGTTCATGCTATTGCCCATATTACCGGCGGCGGACTTACGGAAAACCTGCCCCGAGTCTATCCAGACAATATGCAGGCCAATATCCATCTAGACAGTTGGACTATGCCTCCCATTTTTCAGTGGATTCAAGAGCAGGCCAATATCGATGCCGGAGAAATGCTCAAAACCTTTAATTGCGGGGTTGGCATCATTTTGGTTCTTCCTGAAGATCAGGCTGATAACGCGGTGGACCTGCTTAGCTCTCTCGGCGAGGATGCTTGGATCATCGGTGAAATTAGCGAAGCTCAAGGTGAAACCAGCGTCACCTATCTGGACTGATATTGGCTAACCGCCCACAAATTGCCGTCCTTATATCTGGTAGCGGGTCAAACCTGCAGGCAATAATAGATGGTTGTCAGTCGGGCCAGATAGAAGCCGAAATCTGTGTGGTAGTCAGCAACAATGAAGAGGCCTTTGGCCTGCAGAGAGCAGAAAAAGCAGGTATCCCCACCCAGATCTTAGATCACAGAAATTACGAAAACCGCGAGGCCTACGACTCAGAACTCGTGCACTGTCTGAATCAATACCAGCCCGACCTGTTGGTACTCGCTGGTTTTATGCGCATTCTGACACCCCTATTTACCGAGGCTTTTGTCGGCAAACTCATAAATATTCACCCTTCTCTATTACCCAAATATCCCGGCCTGCATACCCACCGCAGAGCCCTAGATGCTGGAGACAGCCATCATGGCGCCACTGTGCACTTTGTTACGGCTGAGTTAGACGGCGGACCACCCATTCTTCAGGCCAGCATCCAAATACTTGATGGAGATACTGAAAAATCTATCGCAAGCCGCGTATTATCTGAGGTTGAGCACAAAATTTATCCACTCGCAGTCAAGTGGTTTGTAGAAAAACGCGTGCAGATGATCGATGGTAAAGCCTGGCTCGACGGGGAACTTGTGGGGTCAAGCGGTTTCCAATACGGGAAGGAAGAAAAAACCTGATGAAAATTGTTATCTCCTTAATATTGCTAACCCTCGGCCTGCATATCCAAGCCGATGAAACCCTGTTCTCTCAGGAATACAAAACGCGTATTGAGGGCATTCCAATTACCACCACAAGATCTTTGGTGTTGAGAGATGATGGCACCTACAGATTCCGCATTCGCTCATCCAACTTCTTGGCTCGATTCCAGGAAAGCAGCTACTACGAACTATTGGAAGACGGCAGCTTGCGGCCATTCCTCAATCAGTCTGAGAGACGTATCTTTGGTGTTGCTAGTAAATCGGAAACTCGTTTCGACTGGGAGAGCATGATCGCCATTTTTGAGCGCGACGATGATGATTTGAGAGAAACGCCCCTCGAACCCGGCATGGTTGATCGCACTCTCTATCAGTACTTAATGGAACTCGATATGCGTGCGGGGCGCCCTGTACTGAGTTATGACGTTGTCGACAAAGGCCGTATTCGCAACTTCACTTTCGAAAACCTCGGTGTCGAGGACATAGAAATTGATAATGAACTCATGTCAGCTTATAAATTTAGGCGTGAAACTGAGACAGATGAGCGAGAGACTTTAGTCTGGATGGCTGCGAATATGGACTATGAGATCGTCAAAATCTACCATAGGGAAAGAGACGATACCGAATACACCATGAAAAGAAAACTATAATAATATCTAAGGCTTACAAGATATATCTAAAGCAGAATACAAAGTTATTTCCTGCGCCAGCTATGGTACTTTTCAACCCAAGCTAGAACCTTCTCCGGCGCATTTGCCCGCTTCCACTCCCCAGCAACATATTTATTCGCTTCCGCCATAGTCGGATAACTATGGATTGTGCCGAGTATTTTGTTCAGGCCAAGCTTGTACTTCATGGCGAGTACGAACTCAGCGAGCAAATCTCCGGCGTGCTCACCCACTATTACCGCACCCAGAATTCGATCTTTACCGGGGACCGTTAGTACCTTTACGAACCCGTATGCACTGCTATCGGCGATAGCTCGGTCGAGGTCATCTATGTCAAAGCGGCTAACCTCGTGCGCAATACCCTGCTCATTAGCCTCGGACTCACTCAATCCGACCCGAGCAACTTCAGGATCCGTAAAGGTTGTCCATGGGATCACCGAGTAATCGACACGGAAACGTTTAAATCGCCCAAACAGAGCGTTTACCGCCGCATACCAAGCTTGGTGCGCGGCCGTATGGGTAAATTGATATGAACCAGCGACATCTCCGGCCACATAGATATTGGGAAATTCCGTTTGCAAATAATCGTTTACTTCAAGTGGTCGATCTGTGGCGATACCTATGTTTTCCAATCCAAATCCACTTAGTCGAGCCCGTCGCCCTACAGCGCAGATAAGCTCGTCATAATCCAAAGCAATTTCTTGCCCTTCATGTTCCACAATAATTTTTTTAACGCCATCACTAGCCTCACAGCGCAATGCCTTATGCCCCGTAAGCACTGTAACTCCATCCGCCTCTAATTTTTCTCTCACTAAGGAAGAAACTTCAGCATCTTCACGGATCATGATTTGCGGTAGCATTTCTACCTGTGTCACCTGAGAACCTAGACGACTAAGGCTTTGTGCTAATTCACATCCAATCGGACCACCACCTAAGATAACTAATTTCTCGGGAGGAGCATCCAATTCAGCAAGACGTTCCCACAGGCTGTCGCTGGTGAGATAACCACTCTGTTCAATTCCTTCTAGAGGAGGAACAAAGGGCTGAGCCCCGGAAGCAATCACAATCTCTGGGGCGGTTAATAGCTGTGATTCCCCATCGTTTCGGGCAATTTCAACCGTCCAGGGGTCTTTTATGGTGGCGTACCCTTGAACAACGTCTACGCCTAGCCCCGTATAACGCTCAACGCTGTCGTGAGGCTCAATATCAGCGATAACCTTGTTTACCCGCTCCATTACCTGACGAAAGCTCACAGCGACTTCCTGCCGAGGCAATCCATAGTTTTCTGCGTTCATCATCTGATTGCGAAGCTTGGCGCTACGAATTAAGGCTTTACTAGGCACGCAGCCAGTGTTCAGACAATCCCCACCCATTTTGTTAGCTTCGATGAGGGTTACCTTTGCTTTAACGGCCGCTGCAATATATGCACTCACTAGACCGCCGGCACCGGCGCCGATAACAATGAGATTTTGGTCAAATTTCTTTGGTCTTTTCCAATTTGAATAGCGCTTTTTATTGGAAATAGTGGTGACGACCTTTTTAAGGATTAGAGGGAACAAGGCTAGCAAAACAAAGGCCGAAATTAGCCCTGGAGAAAGAATACCGGATGGGCTTTGCAAAGTGGCAAGCTGGCTTCCAGCATTCACATAAATCAGGGTTCCCGGAAACATAAATATCTGACTAACTAAATAGAAGCTCACCAGCCGTATCGGTGTTAACCCCATTAGCAAATTCACCAGAAAGAAGGGAACTACAGGCATTAGCCTAAGTGTAGCCAAGTACCAGGTGCCGCTCTTTTCGAAGCCCTGGTTAATTGCAGCCAGCTTGTCACCAAACTTTTGCTGAACGGAGTCGCGGAACAAATATCTTGAGGCAATGAATGCGCAACTAGCGCCCATTGTAGAAGCGAAGGATACGAGCAATACGCCTAGCCACAAACCGAATATTGCGCCTCCCGCCAATGTCATTATGGCGGCTCCGGGCAAAGACAAAGCCGTCACGAGAACGTAGGCCAAGAAAAACAGGGCCGCCGCCAGAACGGGATGATCACCACGCCAGTCCTGTAAGCCACCTTGAGCCGATTTTAAATATTCGAAACTAAGATATTGTTGAAGATCGAGCACAAAGAAAGCTGCAATCAGCAACGCTATTGCGATTAGAAGGATTTTCTTTTGCATGGCTCTCGTCTCGTAGTTGGCGATTTTGGGCTTTGCTCTAAGACGCTAGCCGTCACTGGAAGTTACAAAGTCCATCTTGTCTATGTTTCAGATGAACTAGGTTTTAGGGAGAGTAACGCCGGTTTGCCCCTGATATTTGCCGCCGCGATCCTTGTAACTCGTCTCGCAAATCTCGTCTGACTCAAAGAAGAGCATTTGAGCCACACCCTCGTTTGCGTAAATTTTAGCTGGCAAGCTGGTGGTGTTTGAGAATTCTAGCGTCACATGCCCTTCCCACTCCGGTTCCAGTGGCGTCACGTTGACGATAATTCCGCAGCGGGCATAGGTAGACTTACCCAGGCAGACGGTAAGCACTGAACGAGGTATTCGAAAGTATTCAACAGTTCGCGCTAAGGCAAAAGAGTTTGGCGGGATTACACAGTAATCGCTCTTAATGTCCACAAAGCTATTCATATCAAATCGCTTAGGATCGACAGTGGCTGAATGGACGTTGGTAAAAATTTTAAACTCGTCGGCACAACGCACGTCATAGCCATAACTGGAAGTACCGTATGACACAATTTTCTCGCCGTTATTTTCGCGCACCTGTCCCGATTCGAAAGGCTCAATCATGGCCTCATTCTCAGACATTCGACGAATCCACTTATCCGATTTAATACTCACTTTTCTCTATTTCCTTCTGTAATTTTTGTTGGACTTATTCGATTGTTATTTCTGGAATTTTGGAACCGCTCTTTTCTGAGGACAGCTCTGCCAAAACATTCCTCGCCATCTCGCGATAGGCCAAGGCAATATCACCTTCGGGTGATTTCACAAGGGTAGGCATTCCATCATCAAGATCTTTGCGGATGCTTATATCAATTGGCAGAGAACCAAGCACCTTAACCCCGTATTTGTCGGCCATTAGCTGACCTCCACCCGTTCCAAAGATATTCTCTTCGTGACCACAGTTGGAACAAAGATGGGTAGCCATATTCTCTACGATACCCAAAACAGGCACGCTGACTTTGTTAAACATCTCCACACCCTTAACCGCATCCATCAGAGCGATATCCTGAGGTGTTGTCACAATAACCGCTCCGTCTAAAGGCACTTTTTGCGAAAGGGTTAATTGGATATCTCCGGTTCCAGGTGGCATATCGACAATCAGCAAATCAAGCTCATGCCATAGGGTTTGACCAATAATCTGCTGAAGAGCGCTGGAGGCCATCGGGCCGCGCCAAACCATGGGAGTGTCTTCGGTTGTGAGATAGCCCATGGATAGAGTCTGCAGTCCGTGGGCAACAATTGGTGCAAAGCGCTTACCGTCGATAACTTCTGGCCGCTGATCTGCTGGAACACCTAGCATGGTAGGCAAACTCGGGCCATAGATATCGGCGTCTAGCAACCCCACCTTTTGACCTTCAGCAGAAAGCGCTAAAGCAAGATTTACGGCAGTTGTGGACTTACCAACACCACCCTTACCTGAGGCAACAGCAATAATTTTTTTAACGCCGGGAATAGCGAGTTGATTTTCACTCATTGAAGACTACACAAAAGAAATTTTATAGCAGGCGATTATCCGTGAATTAGGGATCGGCTGCATTAGTCAGACCAGACTTTTCACAAATATCTATGCGCAAAAAGCACGAGCTACTCTTCGGGCCAGCTACCATCAACTTCTTGCACCAACCATTGCTGAGAATACCAATAATAAATTCCATTCTCCGATAGGGAAGGTGCGGTACAGTTAATTTTATTTCTGCCTGCAACAAAGTCAGGTAGATCGATCCTTAAGTGCCAGCCTTCTCTCTCAATATCAAGAGGCTCTCCTCTAGAACTGTAGCAGGCAAAATTATTGAGCTGGTAAGCGCCCTGCTCTAGCATTAAATCAAGGGTTCCTGAAACTTCACCCGCAACGCGCACCAAGGCTCCTGCCCGAGATTCTGTCACTGGAAGAGCTTTACTTCGGGCCACTAAGGCAAAACGTTCCATTCCGGAAAACCCCTGAGCCAATGGGTATCGAGGCACTTGATAGAGATCAGTTAAATAGCCAACTGCTCCGGATTGTTGAGCCAGACCATAAATACTTCGTTCTTCAAGTAACTCCCGAATCTCGATATTGGACTCCCCGTAAGGGTAAGCAAACAAGCGCACTGATTGGTCGAGTTCCTCCTCGATGCGCCTGTTGCCCTCATCTATCTCCTCAGCAACGCGCTGCAGCCACTGGCCATCAGCCTCACTTTCCCTGCGACGGACCAGATGTGTGTGGGATACCGAATGACCTCCAATCTCTGCACCATATTGTTGGACCTCTCTCAACTGGTCCCAGGACATAAAACCACCATAACCTTGGTCTATGGCTTCAGAAGCAACAAAAACGCTGAAGGGCCAGCCGCGCTGTTTTAACTGCGGATAAGCCACCTCGTATACCGATTCATAGGCATCATCGAAACTAATAGCGATCGATCGCTCGGGTAGCGATTGTTTCTCTGACACCGCGTCCAGAATCTCCCCTAGACTCATAACTGAAAATTGATTCTCTTCGAGGTATTCAAGATGTTCTATGAACTGGTTAGGGGACACGCTGGTAATGGCAGGAGTTGAATCGCTAACGTGGTGATAGAGCAATATCACGCCACTTTCAGCGGCCTGAAGTGTAGGAGAAGCAATCCCCAGCAACAGCAGCGCAAATCGAGAAACTCTAATGGACATGGCAGAAATAGGCATGGCAGAACCCAGAACTATGATCCCGCCTCCTCTTCTTTAAAATCATGGTACTGACGAATCATAGTCTTGATCTCGTCGATGTAGGCATCTCTTCTCTGTGAGTAATAAAGTAAACCATCGGCCAGCGCAGCTCCGCTAAGGGGTTCTCCCGAAGATCTAAGGCCTGCGCGAATCAATCTCAGGGTTTCGTATGTGTAGTAAGAATTGAGATTCTTCATATAGGCACCGATAGCATCAGCCACAGACGCAAATTTGCGTACCTCATGGGCAGCACCTTCAGTCCTCTGTTCTGGAACCAGACCGCAACCCGTGGAATAACACCAGTGACCAAAAAGATTATTGGCTTCAACCGCAAATCTCGACCTACCCCAACCAGACTCCTTAGCTGCCTGAACCACTGTCAGATCCATAGGGACTTCATCAACTCTCAGCAGTAGTTGGCGAATCGCCCGATCTATCGGATGGCTCGCCAAGTTTTCTTCGATTTCAAGTTCCCAACCCGAATCGAGGCCATAGTCATATTCCGCAGATAAGCGCAGTAAAAACTCTCTATCTGCTCCTTCAAGTCGCTCACCCGCTGCCAACCGCATATGTAGCTGCTGAAGTTGTTCTCTCTGCCGTAAAATTTGGCCATTGTGAAAAAGCACTATGGGTTCAAGGTATGCAAAAAAGTCTGCCTTCATCTGGCTCACATCAGAATAGTCGGCAAAGTTGGGCAAAGTACCGAACTCAACTAGCTGCTCTTCTGGAGTCAAGTCTATCTCTGATGACTCTGGCCAAAAGACAGCGGATATCAGTAGCAGAACAACCAACCCACCGCCGAGGAAGAGAAACCTCTGGTCAAGCCGCCGACTAATTTGCAAATACTGGTATCTTAGAGCGCGTGAAAACTGCATCAGAGATTAAGTCCTTGCAGAGACTCTTGATTCGGAAAACCATCAGCGATTAGACCTTCATCGCGCTGAAATTCACTTAGAGCAGCTCTTGTAGCCGGACCCATAATGCCATCCGCTGTTCCCAGCTCATACCCGCGCTCTAGCAGGCTTTCCTGTAGTTCGATTAACTGAACTCGTGTTAAGGCCAGCTGATCTTCCGGTGGCGGGCTGACAAGCCCACCTGCGCCTGATATTCGATCCGCAAGATGTCCGACAGAGATTGCATAAGATTCGGAACGATTCCACTTCATAATCACTGAAAAATTGTCGTAGACCAGAAAAGCTGGGCCGACATGGCCAGCTGGAACCAAAATGGCCCCTTCCATATCGGCGATGGGCAAGTCAGCTCCGTTTGCACGTTTGACTCCCATGTCTGCCCAGTCAGAAAGCGCAGCGGGCTTTCTCAATCCAGTATCCAAATAAGGAAAGTCATCAGGCAAAGAAACTTCCCGGCCCCACCTTTCCTCGGACTTCCAGCCCAGAGAGTTTAAAAAATTCGCGCCGGAGGCGAGAGCATCTTTCTCGCTCGCCCAAAGATTAATCTGACCATCACCATCTCCGTCGACCGCGTACTGCCAATAGCTTGAGGGCATAAACTGCGTATGGCCCATGGCGCCAGCCCAGGAACCTCTCATTTCCTCTGGGGTCAGCGACTCTCGCTCAAGAAGTTTGAGTGCGATCATTAGTTCGGATGTAAAAAATTCGCTGCGTCGTTGGTCGCATGCAAGAGTAGCCAAAGAATCGAGCGTGGACATGGTTCCCAGGTAACTTCCGAAGTTAGTTTCCAAGCCCCAAAATGCCACTAAGTATTGCCCGGGAATGCCGTAGGTTCTGGTTAATTCGTTTAGAAAATCCCGATGCTCACGATAAAGGTCACGACCTCTCGAAATACGTGATTCAGATACCCGAAGATTCAGATAATGGGCAAAGGTCTGCACAAATTCCGGCTGCGACCGATCCAGCTCAACCACACGAACAATGGGTTCCAGATTGCCTACCACATCTTCAATTACCCATTCAGAAATAGATTCCTGTCGCGCTTGATCCTGAAACTCTGTCAAACAGACCCCAAAATCTTTTTCTTGTGAAAAAGCCACTAGCGGAGATAAAAGAAGAACAGAAAAGATCAGAATTATTTTCATGACGGGCAGATTCAATTTACGTTACCCAGATGGTTACATCGGCACCAGACTTAGGCAAGCAGAATGCCGTTACAGTGTCGCAAAGTTAGGTAAAAATCGTTATATTGCGCGGCCACAAAAGCCCAGTAAATCAGCAAACTTCTAACAGAGCATTAGCATGAGCCAACGCCGCATTTTGGTTACCAGCGCACTACCCTACGCAAACGCCCCGTTGCATCTAGGTTACATGCTCGAAGCTGTGCAAACAGACATATGGTGTCGCTTTCAACGACACAGAGGTCATGAGTGCTACTACGTCTGTGCCGACGACGCTCACGGCACCGCGATTATGCTCAAAGCCGAAGAATCCGGCATATCTCCCGAGGCCCATATAGAGGCCATTCAGAAAGAGCATGAGCAGGATCTTAGAGACTTCCATATCGCCCTGGATAATTATCACTCCACTCACTCAAAGGAAAATCAGGGCTTTTCGGAATCTATTTATCAGGCTCTGCTCGAGAATGGGCACATCTCGCGAAAAACCATTACTCAAGCCTACGATGAAGAAAAAGGCCTCTTCCTAGCAGATCGTTTTATTAAGGGGACTTGCCCGCGCTGTAAATCGCCTGATCAGTATGGTGATAACTGTGAGGTTTGCGGGGCGACCTATGCGCCAAATGATCTGATCGATCCGGTCTCCGCCCTATCCGGCTCCAAGCCCGTTGAGAAAGAATCAGAACATTTCTTTTTTGACCTCCCACAGTTCGATGAATTTTTGCGCGAATGGCTAGCTTCTGGCAGCCTGCAACCAGAAATTGCCAACAAGCTGAATGAGTGGGTCGAAGAAGGACTTCAGGCTTGGGACATCAGTAGAGACGCACCCTACTTTGGTTTTGAGATACCAGATCAACCGGGCAAGTATTTTTACGTCTGGTTAGATGCGCCGATCGGCTACATGGCGAGCTTCAAAAACTATATTGACGAGCACAACTCCAATCTCAATTTCGATGATTTTTGGAAAAACGATGAGGACACGGAGCTTTACCACTTTATTGGCAAAGACATCGTCAACTTCCACGGTTTGTTCTGGCCTGCCATGCTTAAATCTGCGGGCTACAGATTACCAAACGGCGTCTTTGCCCATGGATTTATCACGGTTAATGGCACCAAGATGTCAAAGTCTCGGGGTACCTTTATCCAAGCCAGAACCTGGCTAGATCATTTACCGCCTGAGCCCCTTCGCTACTACTACGCGGCTAAATTAGGAGCGGGTGTCGAGGATATCGACCTCAATCTCGAAGACTTTGTTGCTCGTGTAAATTCTGACCTGGTGGGCAAGCTGGTCAATATCGCCAGCCGGTGTTCTGGATTTATTCACCGCCTCAACAATGGTGAGCTCGGCCCAACAATCTGGAATCAAGAACTCTGGGAGAAGTGTCGCGTGGTCGGCGACCGTATCGCTGATCATTATGAAAAACGGGAATACAGCCGAGCGATGCGCGAGATTATGGCCGTTGCGGATATGGCCAATGAATATATTGCCGACAAAGAACCCTGGAAGCTGGCCAAAAACGACGAAACACGAACGGAAGCAATAGCTGTCTGCAGTGATGGAATTAACCTCTTCCGTTTGCTGATGATCTATCTGCGACCGGTCTTGCCTGAAATGGCGGAAAAATGTACCGAGTTTTTGCAAGATGATCTGGATTGGCGCTCGGAGCCTCGCCCACTTTGTAGTCACGCTATTTCAAAATTCGAACCATTGATGAGTCGCATCGATATAAAACAGGTTGAACAAATGCAGGAAGAGAACAAGACTGAAACGGCAGCAGTTGCAGAGCCTTCAGCGGATAAGAAGCCTTCAGCGAATAAGAAGCCAGAACAAGCAAGCTCAGACATCATTGAGTTCGCCGACTTTGCCAAAGTAGATCTGCGTGTAGCGGAGATTGTCGAAGCCAACCACGTCGAGGGAGCCGACAAACTGCTTCAGCTCAGCCTCAATCTTGGCAATAAAACCGTTAATGTCTTTTCCGGTATTAAAGCTCACTATCAACCTGAGGAGTTAGTGGGTCGTAAAACCGTCGTCGTCGCCAACCTGGCTCCGCGAAAAATGAAATTTGGTGTATCTGAGGGTATGGTTTTGTGTGCTGGAGAGGATGACAAAATCTGGCTGCTTGAAGCTCACTCTGACGCGGAACCCGGAAGCCCAGTAACCTAGGTCCAAGATACTGAAAACTTGGGTTTTTTATTCCTTTTGGTTATTTGATATTAATTTTATATACCTTGATCGCAAAGTAGGCAGCTCGGATAATACCGCCTTGCTAAACCCAGCCCTATTTGAGTCAAACGCCTGAGATGACAGAACTTTTTACTATTTTGATCGCCACTGTTCTGGTGAACAATTTTGTTCTGGTGCAGTTCTTGGGCCTCTGCCCATTTATGGGTGTTTCCACCAAGCTCGAAAGCGCCGTAGGCATGTCGGCTGCAACTACCTTTGTGCTAACTCTGGCCTCTGTATGCAGCTACCTGATTAACAATTTTGTTCTCGAACCTTTCAATCTGGAATTTCTCAGGACGATATCCTTCATTCTCGTAATCGCTACGGTGGTTTCCTTTTCGAAGATGTACATCGAGAAAACTAGTCCAGTGCTCTACCGAGTCCTGGGAATCTACATCCCGCTGATTACGACCAATTGCGCGGTTTTAGGGGTTGCACTACTCAACGTCACTAACTCGCACAATTTTTTTCAATCTGGGCTCTACGGCTTCGGTGCCGGAATTGGTTTTTCTCTCGTCTTGATTTTATTTGCAGCCATGCGAGAACGTATTGCTGTAGCCGATGCACCAACCGCATTCCGTGGCGCTGCTATTGGAATGATCACAGCGGGCCTGATGTCTCTTGCCTTTATGGGCTTTAGCGGCCTTGTGACGCTCTGATGGAATTCTTTATCGAGCATATCGTTATTATTGCTGTGCTAACGCTCTCGGGTTTGGCTATCCTATTTGGCGCCATTCTTGGCGCAGCTTCGGTTAAGTTTAAGGTCGAGGGTGACCCACTTGTAGAACAGATAGACGCTCTGCTACCCCAAACCCAGTGTGGTCAGTGTGGCTACCCCGGATGCAAACCCTACGCAACTGCAATTGCCGATGGAAAAGCTGACATCAATCGTTGCCCCCCTGGTGGACACACAACCATTCAAGCGCTTTCAGACCTTCTGGGTGTGGAAGCGAAGCCTCTGGATGCTGAACACGGTGTTGAAGCGGAGGTCAAAACTGTCGCCTATATTCGCGAGGATGAATGTATCGGCTGCACCAAGTGCATACAGGCCTGCCCCGTCGACGCTATCCTCGGTGCTGCAAAGCTTATGCACACCATCGTCGAATCTGAATGTACAGGCTGTGACCTCTGTGTAGAGCCCTGCCCGGTGGATTGCATTGATATGCTGCCAGTTGATCAACCACTTTCGGAGTGGCACTGGAATTTACCTCCCGCAACCCGTGAGGTACTGGGCAGCATGAAGGCAGGCGACCTAATTGGTTCGGATCGCGCTAACCCAGATCCTAATTCCTCAGCAGAGACGACAAAAAGCAATGGGGATCGTGCCGCGTGAGAAAAATTTGGGATTTCCACGGCGGTATTCACCCAGCTGAAAACAAATCGCAGTCGCTGCAATACCCCCTGCGAGATGCGCCTCTGCCTTCAGTGATTGTTCTTCCGCTGAGCATGCATGTTGGCGCACCCGCTATTCCCTCTGTCCAAGTTGGAGATAAGGTTAAGACCGGTCAGGTCGTCGCCGAAGCCAGTGGTGCATTTAGTGCCAATATTCACGCCAGCATTTCCGGCGAGGTAACTGCCATTGAAGACCGTCATATTTCCCATCCCTCTGGTCTGCCTGGCCCCGCAATTGTTATCAAGGGAGACGGCCAAGATGAATGGGTCGATATGCAACCTATTCCAGATTTTATGCAAGCCGAACCCGCTGCACTTGTTGAGCGCGTTCAGGAAGCTGGCATTGCAGGTTTAGGTGGTGCCGGATTCCCGACTCATATAAAGCTCAAGCCCCTGGCGAAGGTCAACACCCTTATTATCAATGGTGCTGAATGCGAACCCTACATCACGGCGGATCACTGCCTATTCAGGACCTACCCGAAGAAAGTTATTCAGGGCATCCAGCTTCTAGCCCATATTCTCGGAAACCCCGAACGAATAATGATTGGTATCGAAGACAACAAAGCAGACGCCATCGAGGCTCTGAAGGGAGCCGCTAGCGGGACTGATGTCGAAGTGGTAGTCATACCAACCAAATATCCTTCTGGAGGCGAAAAGCAGCTGATTCAGATACTCACCGGCGAGGAAGTGCCCTCTGGAAAATTGCCGGCGAATCTCGGCATTATGGTTCAGAACCCAGGCACTGCAGTGGCGGTACTAGATGCTGTTGCTGAGGGTAAGCCACTGGTTTCGCGTATCACTACTTTCGTTGGTGAAAATCTGAAGGAATCTCTAAACCTACAGGTTCGAATCGGCGCAATGGTTTCTGAGATTGTTAAAAATCTAGGACTAAGTTCAAATAAAGCTCGATTGGTCTTGGGCGGCCCTATGATGGGTTTCGCCATGCCCGATTTCGAAACACCCATTCTTAAAATCAGCAATTGTGTATTGGTGCCCAGCAAAAAAGAGCTGCCTGACCCAGAACCAGCGCAGGCTTGCATCCGCTGTGGAACCTGCGCCGAGGTCTGTCCTGCCCAGTTGTTGCCGCAGCAGCTTTTCTGGTTTGCACAGGCTGAAGATCACAACAATCTGCAGAACCATAACCTCTTCGACTGCATTGAATGCGGTGCTTGCTCCTATGTCTGCCCCAGCAATATTCCTCTAGTTCAATATTACCGGGCCTCCAAGGGAGCTATTCGAGAAGCGGATCGCGAACGTATCGCCTCAGATCGGGCCCGCCGACGTTTTGAGGTTCGCAACCTACGTGTCGAACGAGAAGCTCAAGAACGTGAAGAAAAACGTGCTGCGCGGATGAAAGCGGCGAAGGAAAAACAGAAGCAAAACGAACAACAATCCGGGGATGTAGATTTGGTTGCGGCCGCGATGGCCCGAGTGAAAGCCGAAGCTCCGGCTTCAGATCAATCTGTTCAAGCCAAGTTGCAGGCACTGGAAGAGCGAGTGGCCAGTCTGCGCGCCAAGGTTGAGGCGGCTGAAGCGGAGACGGAGAAAAACCGTCTCGCCTCTGAACTGGCGAATGCAGAAGCCCAACTTGATCGCTTTAATAAGCAATCGTCTAAAACAGAGTCTCTTGAGGAACCGAAAGATTCTGCCGCAGCCGCCATAGAGCGTGCCAAAGCTAAAGCCCGTGCCCAGGCCGATTTGCCCGAGCAGGATAAGATTAGGCAAAGCCTGGAATCTCTGCAAAAACGCATAGAAAAAGCCAGTGAGCGCGTTGCACAGGCTAGAACCGAAAGCTCTGACACCCTAGAAGCTCTGGAAAATGGCCTGAGCAAACTAATGGAAAAGAAAGCTGAAGCTGAAGCACAGTTGGCTGACTTGGATTCGGCAGAACAAAATAAGGCGGAAGAGAACTTATGATTATCGCAACTTCTTCTTCGCCTCACACGCACAAAGGTTCAGCGCGAAACGCTAACGTTCTGATGCTCGAAGTCCTTCTAGCAACCCTTCCCGGATTAATTGCCCTCACCTGGTTTTTCGGCTGGGGCAATTTCGTCAACCTAATTTGGTGCTGCCTGCTCGCTGTAGGTATGGAAGCGGCGGTTATCAAACTGCGTGGTCGACCGGTAACTTTTTACCTAAAGGACATGAGTGCTATTGTTACCGCAGTCCTGCTAGCACTTGCGATACCGCCCTATACACCTTTTTGGGTCTCGGCCATCGGAATATTTTTTGCCATCGTTGTCGCCAAGCACCTCTACGGCGGTCTTGGCTATAACCCCTTTAATCCGGCAATGGTTGGCTATGTCGTACTGCTGTTGTCTTTTCCTGTGCAAATGACTCAGTGGGCAGCGCCTGCCACCCTCCTGCCGGAAGGTCAGCACCTTCCTGGTCTAGTAGAAGCCATCTCATTAATATTTGGATCTTCCAATGGATTGGATGCCATTACAGCGGCAACGCCCCTCGATCTGCTCAAACAGAATAGCTCTCTTCTTTTAGATCAGTTCCACGCCGCCAACCCGGTTTTTTCTGAAGCAAATTTCAATACTCTGGGTTTCGAATGGGTCAGTTTGGGCTTTCTTGCTGGCGGCATATATCTCCTCTTTCGTAAAGTATTCACTTGGCATGCTCCTGTGGGAATGCTGGCGGCTTTAGCCATCCTCCCCCTATTCTTTTACGATGGTGGCAGTTCTGCCAGCAAAGGCTCATCCTGGTTTCACCTAATGAGCGGAGCAACCATGCTGGGCGCGTTCTTTATTATTACTGACCCTGTTTCAGGAGCCACCAGCAATCTGGGCAGGCTCTGCTTTGGTGTTGGTGTGGGCATTTTGGTGTTTATTATTCGCAGCTGGGGTAGCTATCCAGAAGCGGTTGCCTTTGCCGTAATGTTGATGAACTTTGCCGCGCCTACAATTGACTACTACACCCAACCGCGCACCTACGGTCACACTGAACGCAAAAAGGTAGAGATCGGTGAGGATGAGAAGTGACGGATAGCAATACAAATGACAGCCTAAGCGCCGAGGAGAAACATCCAGCGATGTTTAACGCGGGCAAGCTGGGGCTATTTGCCGTAGTTGCCGCTTTTATTCTGGGTGGAACCTACTCCTCAACAGCTGACCGAATAGCCGCTTCCGAACTTGAGGTAGAGCAGCGAGCTCTCCTGGAAGTAGTGGAGCTGCTGGAAGACAAAGACATTAATCTAGAAGATCGAATTGCCATCGAGGAAAGTGATGCAGCTCTTCTGAATCTGGAATCGGGCGAGAGTATCCAGGTAGTGCGTAATTCTCAAAACAATGCAGTTGCATTTATTCTTCCTTCCATCGCTCCAGACGGTTATTCAGGGGAAATTAAGCTCCTTCTCGGGATTGATCGAGGCGGCGAGATAACGGGGGTTCGTGTTATTGAGCACAGAGAAACTCCCGGCTTAGGCGACAAAGTGGATATAAAGAAGAGCGACTGGATATTGGCTTTCAACAATAAGTCTCTGTCCAATCCAGAGGATGGCTGGGCCGTGACTAAAGACGGCGGTGATTTTGACGCTTTTACTGGAGCTACTATTACCCCGCGTGCAGTCGTGAATCAAATCTATTCCACCCTTCTCTACTACCAAGAGCGCCGCGAAGATCTTGTCGAGAAAGCCAATATAGCTCTCGAGGCAGCAATGGAAGAAGTACTGGAGGAAGAAATCGAGGAGACGCAACCATGACCGACTTTTCGACAATTTCCCGCGAGGGTCTTTGGACCAAAAATGCGGCGCTGGTTCAACTCTTAGGCCTATGCCCACTCTTGGCTGTGACAGGGAGCGTCGTAAACGCACTTGGATTGGGCCTGGCAACTATGCTTGTGCTCACTGGCTCCAATATCGTCGTTTCACTCGTACGCAATCGCGTAACTGACGTAATTCGCCTGCCTGCCTTTGTCATGATTATTGCCGCTTTCACGACCTGTACTGAACTGATTATGAAAGCTTTTACCTTTGAGTTATATCAGATATTGGGGATCTTTATCCCGCTCATCGTAACCAACTGCACTATCCTAGGCCGCGCTGAGGCCTTTGCCAGCAAAAACTCGGTTCTGCCCTCGGCGCTGGACGGTTTTATGATGGCACTAGGTTTTGGGCTTGTATTGGTGGTACTTGGCGCCATTCGTGAGATTTTGGGATACGGCACTCTATTCGCAGATATGGATTTGCTCTTTGGGCCTGTGGCAGCCAATTGGGAAATTGATTTGCTCGGTGTTGAGAGTGGTTTACTTATTGCCGTGCTTCCACCCGGGGCTTTTTTGGTTGCAGGCTTCCTTATCGCTTTGAAAAACCTTATCGACCAAGGCGTTGAAAAACGACGTCTTGCAAAAACGGGCCCTGTAGTAGCTGGTAGTAAAAGAGTTAGAACTACTGGCGATATCAGCTAAACAGCGTTGAGCTAAAACGCGTTAAGGCAGCTATGAGTAAAAAAGAAAAGATGACATTAGAGGAAGTTCGACGCCATTTTGGTCTCGGTGAACTTCTTGAATCTGACCTCGCCCCAGACCCCTTTAGTCAGTTCCGCAAGTGGTATGCAGAAGCGGAGGAAGCCTGTCGCTATTATCCCAATCATATGACGCTATCCACCGTGGATGCAGACGGCGCGCCTCAAAGTAGAATTGTTTTATTAAAAGCGGCGGATTCCGAAGGTTTTGTCTTCTACACCAATTATCTAAGTCGTAAGGGTCAACAATTGGCCACCAATCCAATAGCCTCTCTCACTTTCTTCTGGGAAGAATTAGAACGTCAGGTAAATATTCTGGGCAAAGTAGTTAAGGTCTCCTCAGAAGAATCTGATGAATACTTTGCCAGTCGCGCTCGAGGCAGCCAGATCGGTGCCTGGGTATCTCAACAGAGCGCGCAGATCGATAATCGCGAAGTGCTTCAGCAGGCGAAAGAGCGTTTAGCTGAAACATATCAAGACAAAGAGGTGCCTCGACCCGAACATTGGGGTGGGTATCGTTTGATCCCCGAGAAAGTAGAATTTTGGCAGGGACAACCAGATCGGTTGCATGATCGGCTGGAGTATCGGCTAGATGACAATGATTGGCAGCTTCGCCGATTGTCGCCTTAGTCGACGCATTTCAGTTTTCTAGCTTGATGACATCGTAGGCCGGTTCTTCATAGGGATGAGTATCTTTGAGAGCTTCTAGCACCTTATTAAGATGCTTTTCTTCCACCACTGTCTCTAGTCTCCACTCATTGACCTCTTCGATCTCATCTCGACTCCCGAGATAGGGTGAACTTCCCTCCAAGGGCCGAAACTGACCTAAACCCCGCGTTTGCCAACTGCAGCTGTCGTAATTACCTAATCTTCCGGCTCCGGCTTTAAACAACGCTGATTTCAGGAGTTCGATTGCTTGCTCTGGAACAAAAATTACCAGCTTGTATTTGCGACTCATATCACAACCTGACCATCTCGAACGTAGACAGATCACATTCTAGCAATTTCACTGTCACAGACTCCTCTGCTCTAAGGTATATATGGGCCTATGCAAGCCCCCTCTTACGGAAATGAAGTGACGAATACAGTAAACGCTGGCAGATTCTGCTGCCTTGGTTTAATCGCAGCTATTACGCTCTTTTTTTGCCCTAGCTTACAGGCTGAGCCAAGCCTGAACAGTTACGCAATATACGAAGAGTTTGGAACCCCTCATTACGCCGTAAAAATAGAGTCGCAAGAGCCTCTAGAATTCGCTGAAGATCTATTCGCAGACGACAACCCTAAAAATCTATCTCTCAAAATTTTAGCCGACACAGTTGTGCAGCGTCAGTGGTGCCGTTTTTGGACACAGAACATCTCCATCAACATCTCCAGCGACCAATTAGAGAACCTTGCAGATACCATCCTGCGAGTTTGTGATCAGCTTGAAGGGGATTTGGTTAAAGGAGATCAGATAGATTTTTTCCGCCTCTCATCGGCACACACTGAGTTCAGCATGAATGGCGTAGAACTAGGCATTCTTCAGGGCGAAGGCGTGTTTGAAGCATTCTTGACGCCCTTTTTCGGTGATTCTCCGGTCAATACCGAGGTAAAAGCAAGCTTGCTGAGCCAGGAAGGTGACAATACTGACGCCGAGACGACCTATCGAGAAACAAACTATTCAGAGGCACGTGTAGCCACCATAGAAAGTTGGATTGCACCACCAGAACCTGAGCCTTCGCTAGAAATTGATCTAGCAGAAGAGGAAATCCAGCTCGCAGAGGTAAATGGAAAGCGCCCAAAATCCGATGAAAGGATTTCAGAGCTGGAGCTATATCCTCTTGAAACGCTCGAGTTGGAAGGCAAAAAACGAGAGGCCCAACAGAACTGGTCTCCCGTCTGGGACGAAGACCAACTCAGTGTGTACGAAACTGCCGGACTGCTTCAGGAGCCGGTTATGGCTTCAGCAGCCTATAGGCCTACAGAGATGATGTTTGCCTCAACCTCAGAATTTAATTTGGAGCAAATGAGACCCAAGGATGAGCAGCCTAGAATTTCACTCCTCGATATACAGGACTATCAGCAACAGGCTCTCCGCCAGGTATATGCGTTAGTTGAATATCCATTCATTGCGCGACGACGAGGACGAGAAGGCTCTCTAAGATTGCAGATTGATATTGATACTCTAGGAAATATCCAAGAGATTCGAACTCTGGAATCAAGCAGATACGACGAGCTGAACCAGGCGGCGATGGCAGCGATCGAACAAGCAGCACCCTTTGACAGCCCTCCCCTGGAGCAGGGTGAGGAAACCTTCGAGCTCTTGCTACCCATTCGATTTACGCTCGAGTAACAGCCACCACTTAGGCTAGGTATCCAGCCTTAATTCTCTTAGCATCCGCTCGACTTCCCGGGTCGCCTTTTCCGATAATAAAACCCCCTTGGAGCTCGAGAGAACTTCCCCTTCTGCGAGATTAATACATTGGGCACGAATATCTTCTAGGAAGGGGTCGTGGCGAATCGGGATTTCCAGGAAGACGTGCCAGTCATCTTCGCTCGCCTGACCAGATAGCAACAGTTCAAACAAGGAGATGAGATTCTCCTTACTTAGCTGATAAATCGGTTTTTTGAGACGATAAAAGAGAACAAAGAGTCCGACAAAGATAAGAAAACTGAGCAACACTGTGATCAGCAGCTCCACAGTGAATTAACTCTGATTTTTGCCAGAAAACTGAGAATAGTATCTCTGGACCGACTCGAGATCCCGATCAATGTCACCACTTAGTTCAGCACAATCACCTATCAGAATGCGTTTCTTGCGATAGTCAAAGCTAACCATTAGCACCGGCACCTTCGCTTTGTAGGCGACCCTTAGAAAGCCAGTTTTCCATCGCTCAACCTGCTTACGAGTGCCCTCTGGGGCGATAGCGTAATAGAGCCGTTCACTTTGATTGAACTGTCGAACAATTTCGTCGACGGTGCGTTCGGCAGATTCCCTATCTACTGGAACCCCACCTGTCTTTTTCATAACCCAGCCAAGCGGACCTTTAAACAGAGTATGTTTAGCGATGTAAGTGAGCCGGATACCTAAGGCGAGTAAACCAGCCACTCCTATTACCCAGTCCCAGTTTGATGTATGGGGAGCTGCAATCAATAGAATCTTTTTATCCGACGGTACGCGTCCTTCTAGGGTCCAGCCCCAAAACCTCAACATACTCCTGCCTAGCCCTTGCAGAACTGGCCCACACATCATCGGCGAGTCTTCAGGAAGTTCTACGCTGACTGGATTGATCACGAAATTTAGTGCTCTCTGGTTGCCAAAAATTGAATTTCGGGAAAACGTTCTTCCGCAAGTGACAAATTGACTCGACTCGAAGCTAAATAGGTCAGATGCCCTGCGCCATCTTCCGCTAGAGAATCTTCCGACCGTCTCTTAAATGTGTCGAGTTCACCGCTATTGTCCGACTCAATCCATCGCGCCGTATAGATATTTACAGGTTCGTAAACTGCCTGAACCTGATATTCATCCCTTAGGCGAAACGCAACCACTTCAAACTGGAGTACGCCGACGGCACCTACGATAATTTCATTGTTGCGTTTTGGGAAAAAAACCTGAACAGAGCCCTCTTCGGAAAGTTGCTGCAAACCTTTATGCAACTGCTTCATCCGCAGCGGATCTTTCAAGATAATCCGGCGAAACATCTCAGGAGCGAAATTGGGAATTCCGGTAAATCGAAAATTTTCCCCCTCGGTAAAGGCATCACCAATTTGGATAGTGCCGTGATTGTGTAAACCTATGATATCGCCGGCCACAGCCTCGCTAACCTGCTCCCGTTCCCCTGCCATAAAGGTCACTGCATCAGCTATTTTGACCGACTTGCCTGTCCTGGGTTGGTGCATTTTCATACCCTTGGAATAGGTTCCAGAACAAATGCGCATAAAGGCCACGCGATCCCGATGTTTTGGGTCCATATTGGCCTGTATCTTAAAAACAAATCCGGAGAATTTCTCCTCTGAGGCTGAAACACTGCGCTGATCCGTATCTCGATCTTGAGGCGGTGGTGACCATTCAACAAAGTCATCAAGCATCTCGCGAACGCCGAAATTTCCTAAGGCTGTTCCAAAAAACACTGGTGTCAGTTCACCTTTCAAATAGGCTTCAAGGTCAAACTGATGCGTCGCTCCGCGAACCAGATCAATTTCATCCCGAATATCCTCGACATATTCTCCCAGCAACTCTGTCGCTTCATCAGATTCAATACCTTGAATACGAATATCATCGGGAATTCGACTACCCTGCCCTTGACTATAAACATGGATCTCATCCTTATAGAGGTTGTAGACACCCTTAAAGGCTTTGCCCATTCCAATCGGCCAATTGATAGGCGCAGCCTGAATATTCAGAACGGATTCGATCTCATCCAGCACATCAATCTGATCACGAACTTCCCGATCCATTTTGTTAATAAAGCTAACAATAGGCGTATCGCGCAGACGGCATACATCCATCAGTTTAATGGTTCGATCTTCTACGCCTTTGGCTCCGTCTATCACCATTAAGACTGAGTCAACTGCAGTAAGTGTTCGATAGGTATCCTCGGAGAAATCCTCGTGCCCCGGCGTGTCCAGCAAGTTCACCACTTTGTTTTTGAAGGGGAACTGCATTACTGCCGTGGTTACCGAGATCCCTCGCTCTTGCTCTAGAGACATCCAATCCGAAGTAGCTTTACGACCATCGCGCTTGGCTTTCACTGCACCGGCAACCTGAATCGCATTACCGAACAGGAGCAGTTTTTCGGTAATGGTAGTTTTACCGGCGTCAGGGTGCGAAATTATCGCGAAGGTTCGACGCTTTTGATAAGCGTCCTGATAGCTGGGCATAAAATCTCGTTGTAGATTTAGAGCAAAAAATAAGGCGCGGATTATACGTAAGCAAGGACGGCGAAGCGACGTTAGGGCTTAGATAGGGATTTTGCTGGCGGTTAAGTCCGTTTTAGCGGAGCTGTGCCATCACCGATAGTCTTTGATGCGGCTTGCCGCCTCTTACCGATCTGTTTTTGATCTCGCTTACGTGACTTTAATTTAGGTTTCGATTCGGGAGAAGGAGAAGAAGCAGACTTATAAACTGAGTTTTGTTTTTTTGTCTTCGCTTTTGCCTTTTCTTTTACCTTGGCCTTCGATTTTGCTTTGGATTTTTTTTTCGAAGTTTTAGGCCCCTTAAATTTGGCCTTCAATCCCTTCACACTCAGGGTTTCAAATTCTGTCTTTAAGTAACGCTGAATAGACTGGCTAAGATTCCATTCATAGCTCGCAATCAAAGAAATCGCCCTACCCTCAGCACCCGCACGACCCGTTCGACCCACCCGATGGATGTAATCATTCCCAGAGTGAGCCATATCAAAATTGATCACTAGGTTCACATCTTCGACATCCAGGCCTCGGGCTGCCAAATCCGTTGCCACCAATACCTCAACTGCACCAGTGCGATAGAGGTTCATGATTCGGTTACGCTCATCCTGAGCCATCTCACCGTGGAGTTTGTTGACCCTATAATCCGCATCGAGGAGATGCATTATCTTATCTACGCGCAATCTCTTGTTGGCAAAAATTAGAACCTTTCCGGCAGTCTGTGCTTGCTCCGCCAAAATCGCGTTTACTAGCTTTAGCTTGTGCTCTTGATCATCAGCCAACAAAATTTGATGCTGAATGTTTTGCTGGGCACTTCGCTCTGAAGAGAGTTCAACTTTTTGTGGTTCTTCGAGAATCAGTTTGGATATGTGCTTAATTCCTCCGTGATTTAGCGTTGCCGAGAGCAGAATAGTCTGGCGTTGTTCCGGGCAGCTATCTACCAAACTCAGCACGTCATCACGAAAGCCCATATCCAACATTCGATCAGCTTCGTCCAAAACCAGATACTGAACGTCACTTAGATCCGCTTGCTCCTGCTCCACAAGCTCCTTCAATCGGCCAGGAGTAGCAATAAGTATTTCCGGAATCTTGCGTAATAACGCGGCCTGAAATTTAAATTCCTGACCACCTGTCAGAGTGACAGACTTGGCGTGAATAGCGCCCGCGTATTGAACACATATCTTATGAACCTGCTGAGCTAGCTCACGGGTAGGAACCAGAATCAGTGCGAACGACTGGGGAGCACCTTGATGCTCCATCAATCTTTGAAACAGGGGAAGTAAATAGGAAAATGTTTTACCACTTCCAGTTTGTGCGTCCACCAGAACATCCCTACCTGATTGAACCAGGGGAATAACCTTTTCTTGAATTGCCGTGGCTTTCTCAATACGGCGCGACTCTAGTGATGCTACCAGCCGCGGATGAAGATCAAATTCCGAGAATAAAATAAGTTAAATGCCCATTACTATTAAGTTCGTCAGTATAAAGAAAAAGGGCTGAACCACTAACAGCAATTCAGCCCTTTCCTTACTCAATGCCTAACTACTCGGCCTAACTACTCGGGCCGCTGATTATTTTCTCCGCCTAATTCAGTGCAGTTATATCGCTCGTAGCCTCGTGCCGACATCACTGAATAATCTACGCCTTGGCGAGTCCCCACAAAATAGGCGGGATCTGTTAGCTCGTAGTTTCGAACCAGTTCATCTGTCTGTGGGTCGCGATAAATGCGTTCGACCACATGTAAGTCAGCGGTATGGCTCACACCGCCTTGATGCAATAGGACTCCCGACTCAAAACCAATAGTATCGACGACCAAAACGTTATCAACCCAACGGCCGATTGAGTGTCCACCAGCACTGGGTTCGATAATGTCAGGATGCTCATCGGTTAAATAGATAGTGCGAAGAAAGTCCACGTATCCGTATTGAATAGTGACTCGATCATCGTACTGCTCAATCTGATTGACATGCTGATCGTGGTTCCAGCCTTCAATGATATTAATTGGATGACAACCAAGGGCTGGATCATCAAATCGCACATCATAGGCCTCAGCTGCTGCCAACCCTGCCGCAGTCAATTCGTAGCCACCCCAAGTCGGTGCACCCTGTTGAGGAGGTGCTGGTTCACCGCCCTTAGAGCCCGGGCCGAAGGAGAGTGTTAACCAGGCGCCGCTAATATTTGGCTGCCCCGTTTGCTGGTGGATTGCAGGTCGATCAGATTCTAGTGTTTCTGCAACTCCCACCTGGTTTTCTCGTAAGCCTCTGGTCTGCCCTATTTCGGTTCCATCGGAAAAACTGATAGACGTCATGGCACACAAATTGGCTTCTCTCTTCCCTGGAGCTCCGGCGATATCGATTTTATCGCCGGGTAACATGCTTTCCTGACTCCATCCGCCACGCCCCAAGAGAGTCGCCGCAGACATTTCGCAACGCCAAAGCCCATCTTCACTTTCGTCTACCTTGAAGTAAATATAGGAATGTGGATTTACAAATTTCCACTCCACCACTTCGACATCCTGAAAGGAAACCTCCTGACTCATATCAAAATGGGGTACCGCCGAATGATGGGCTACTGCTGGTAACGAACTAAAGACTGCGACAACCAAAGCCAGTAAAACCGCCAAAAAGGAATGTATTTTCATCTGATTCTATCTTCCCCAAACTGTATCGAATTTATACGCTCGATTATAAAAGGGCTTCAAGGAATCCCTAGCTCTAATCAGCGGCGACTTGATCTAAAACAGGTCAAGACACCTTGCGACCATGACTATTGGTTTGAACAGCCCGCGAGCTCTCGGAGGCTGCGCCGCTAGAACGCAACGAGATTATCAACTCATCCCGAAAATGAATTAAAGACTCGGAGATAGCATCTTTGGCTCTGATAAACCTAATGGTTGGCACCGGCACAGAAACTGCAAAAATTCTGCCCAGTGGATCAAAAAATGCGGCGCCTATCGCGCTAATACCTTCGGTGTGTTCCTCATCATCTATGGCAAGCCCGGTTTCCCGAATTTCCCCTAGCTGACTAAGTAAAGTCGGCAGCTCGGTAATGGTGTTGGCTGTTTCCCGATAGAGGCCCTGCTCAAACAGGCTCGTGATTTCATCGTTGTTCAAAAGTGATAAAGCGGCTTTACCATTCGCTGTGCTAAATGCCGGAAACCCCTGCCCAACAGCAGATACTGCCTTTAATCGGTGGTTGGCATCAATTTGATCAACAAAGATCATTTCGGCTCCAGAAAGAATAGAAAGGTCTACCGTTTCTCCGGTGTTTTGGGCCAATACCTCCAGATGGGGGCGCACGAACTTAGCAAAATCAAAATTAGTATTGGCAGCTAAACGCAAGATCGCCGGCCCCAAGGTAACAGTGGTACCGGCACTGATAACCAGATGCTCTTCAGCCAGAGCAGCCACAATACGCTGCACGGTTGAACGAGCTAGGGAGGTTTTCTGAGCGATCTGACCGATATTCAATCCTGCCTTCTCACCCTCCAAGAGTCTCAATATGGTCGCGGCGCGAGCAATAACCTGAATACTCGATCGATCTCTGTTATCTTTTTGTTGGCTGGACATATTTGTATATTTGATTGGTTTTCGATTGTTGCCAATATCGGTATCTAACCGTATAGTGGTCAACTTAACCGCAATCCGGTTAAAAGTAAAATTTGATGTGACAGATTCCAGAGTTTTTGTCTCTGTCGTTAAAGTGAATATGGGTCCTGGGGAGAGACATCATATTAAGCAAGCCACCTCCGACTACTGATAACCACGCGCTGTGCGGTTTGAGCGATGGAAGTGTGTTCTTTCTTGCTGTCTTGAAATTCTAGTAAATAAAAGAGAATGATATGAATACTGGATTACTTATCGCTGTACTCGTTTACGAGGTAGCACTCATCTTAGGGGTAGGCATTTGGTTAGCTCGTCGCGAATCCAAGCATGCCAAACACGAGGGAGATTTTGCTCTCGCTGGTCGTAACTTACCGGTTCCCGTCGTAGCTATTACCCTTGCGCTCACCGTTCTTGGAACCGCCCATATTCTGGGTGTATTTGAAATGGTTTGGGGCGTTGGCGCGGCAGCTGTCTGGTTCAGTATTGCGCACGTAATCCTGCTGGTTATTGTCTGTCTTTCCACCGGCTTGTGGGTCCGTCGTCTTGGATTAACCACCGTACCAGAGATTCTGGACATGCTTTATGGACGGGCAACACGACTTTTCGTCTCATGCACCATGGCCGGCATTATCTTCGGCATCCTGACCATCGAAACCCAGGGTATCGGTATTCTTATTGCCACCATGACGGGCTGGGAAATTAAAGACGGAGCCATTGTCGGCGCCATTATCGGGATTTTCTACGTGATTCTGGCTGGCATGAAGGAAGTTGGCTGGCTAAATCTGATCAACGCAACCGTTATGTATGTTGGCCTTATTCTCGCAACCATATTCCTGGCATTCGCCCTACCCGGCGGTGACTACAGTAGCGTCTATAACCACTACGCCAGCAATCCAGAAACCGAACATATGTTGAGCATCTGGGGCAATTCGCAGATATTCCTCACATTTTCTCTAGGCATGGTCATTGCGGTTGTCTTTAGCCAAAGCATCAACCAAATGTTGATGCAGCCTTGTATGTCAGCTGCAAGTGAAAAAACCATTCGTAAAGCACTTTGGTGGGCTGCTCCCATCAACGGTATGTTCGGCGTATTTGCCGTAGTGATTGGCCTCACAGCCGCATCACTACCCGAGTTTGCAGCACTTGGGCCAAAACAAGCCGCTACCACCATGTTGGTTGAGATGCTTCCTCCTTGGCTTTCTGCCATTTTGCTCGCATCCTTTTTGGCAGCCATTCTTTCAACTTTTGCGATGACTAGCCTGGCTCCCGCCACCATTGTCACAGTAGATATCTATAAGAATCTCTATCGTCCCAATGCAACTGAGAAAGAGCTCACACTGGTGATGCGTATTCTTATTATTGTGATGGCGTGCATCGCCATGGCCGTCGCTGCCGCTCTGCCACCTATTCTCGCCGCAATGAACTGGCTGTTCTCATGGCTGGTGCCTGTTTTCTGGATAGTTCTATTTGGGCTGTTTTGGAAGCGAAGTTCTGCAGTAGCGCTGTCCACACTGGCAGCAGCCTGGATTGCTAACTCGGCCTGGTCTTTCACTAGCCTCCATCAGGTACTTCCTTTTGGGCCAGCAGATAATGCTTACATCACTCTAATCGTCACGCTCGTGTTCAGCGTAGGTGGCAATTTAATTGCCAAAGGCAAGCCCGGTTTCTTTAAGTCAGAGGAATACCGGTCTCGCGTAGCAACTCAAGCTGCTTCTGAAGCAGCGGCCCAATAGGAGGATTAGGACAATGTTTTGGAGCATATTTTTTAGTTCGCTGGTTTTAATCCTCGCCATTATGGTGGTGGGTCAACTAATCGCCTCCTTTGTTGAAAAGAAAAGCGAAGGCAAGGCAGAGCACAACTCAGAAGGTGAGGAGTAAATAATGGAAGGATTAGATACCACACTCGTATGGATGTTGGGCGTCGTTTCCGCCATGGTTGTTTTTGGCATTGCCGCCGTAATCGGCTATTACAAAAACCCTCCACAGGACGAAAGTGACAACCAGGATTAAAAACCTGATTAACGTTCAATCTAAGGGGGCTTATGCCTCCTTTTTTGGTAGAAGCATTCGCTATATAGGTAAGAGGTTCATCGATGATATTTGAAACCATGCTCGCAGGCGTACCCTGGGCACTTCGCGCGACAGCCATGATCTATCCAGAGTTTAAAGCTCAAATGAAGGAAAAAGATCTTGTCGCTCAAATGAAAATCCAGGACAACTCCAAAGGACGCTGGTTTGAGTTAAAAAATGGCAAAGTGACATCCAAATCGGGTATCCACCCAAACCCGGATGTCACCATCTGGTTCAAAAATGAGCGAGTCGCATTTAAAGCCCTTAAACCACCTAAAGATTACGGCGCGCTGGTACATGCCGGCAAGAATTTCCAAATGGGCGTTGAAGGTGACGATCCTCTGGTTTGCTGGTGGATGGAGCTTCTTGGCTCAATGCTTACGGTGGGCTACAAATTTGGCGAAAAGCGTCAGGATGGCACGCACCGCTACGTCAACAATACTAATGGCGGCCCTGTTTACGTAGATGTAAAAGATGGCAAGATCGTCCGCATAACTCCCATCGACTACTCCGCTGACGATGCTGCTTCATGGTCAATCGACGCGCGGGATAAAAAATTCACGCCACCACGCAAAGCCACGGTAACTTCCTACTCTCTGGCGTGGAAATCGATGATCTATTCAGAGGATAGAAACCTCTATCCGATGAAACGGGTCGACTTTGATCCTCATGGCGAACGCAATACGCAAAATCGTGGCATCTCCGGTTACGAGCGCATTAGCTGGGATGAAGCACTCACCATTGTTACCGACGAGTTCAAACGCGTAAAAACTGAATGCGGCCCCGGCGCCATTGCCGTAAGCCACGGCTCCCACCACAACTGGGGTAATGTCGGTTATTACCTCTCGGCCTTGATCCGCTTTTTTAATGGTGTTGGCTGGACCCGAGTAATTCACAATCCGGATAGCTGGGAAGGCTGGTATTGGGGCAGTGTGCACCACTACGGTCACTCTATGCGCCTGGGTAACCCGGAGTTTTTTGGTCAGGTTGAAGACTGCCTAAAAAATGCCGAAATGATTGTTTTCTGGTCCAGTGACCCAGAAGCGACAAATGGTCTTTATGCGGGGTACGAAGGCACTATAAGACGCCTCTGGGCCAAAGAGCTGGGCATTAAATTTGTCCATATCGATCCTCACTGGAACCATTCGGCGGCCTTTTATGGCGGCAAATGGATAGCACCTAAGGTAGGTACCGATCCCGCCCTGGCGCAGGCGCTTTGCCATGTCTGGATTGAAGAGGATCTCTACGACAAAGACTTTGTTGAAAACCGCACCACCGGCTTTGAAGAATGGAAAGCCCATATCATGGGCGAAGACGACGGCGTAGCAAAAACTCCCGAGTGGGCCGAACAAGCCACAGGTGTACCTGCAAGGGAAATTCGAGCACTGGCCCGCGAATGGGGCAACAAAAAGGTTTATCTCGGCGCTGGCGGACTGGGCGGTGGTTTTGGCGGTGCTTGCCGCTCCGCAACTGGCTCCCAATGGGCGCGCATGATGGTTATCTTGATGGCTATGCAAGGCCTCGGAAAACCCGGCGTGAACTTCGGCAACCTGCAGCAGGGCGCGCCGCTGGACTACACCTTCTGGTTCCCCGGCTACGCTGAAGGTGGTATTTCAGGCGATCTGGCCTTTACCGGTTCTGCACTGAATACCTATTCACGTATGCCTCACGTGTTAAGTATGAATACCAGCAAACAGGCGATCCCGCGTATTCATCTACCAGAAGCAATTCTCAATGGTGAGACCGAAGGCTACTTCACCGATCCTACATCTATCCAAGGTCAGTTCCTGAACTTTAAGTACCCTGCTCCTGGTCACTCGAAAATTCAGATTCTCTACAAATACGGTGGCGCCTCTCTGGGCACAATGAATAATACAAACCGTTGGGTGAAGATGTATCAATCGGAAAACCTTCCCTTTGTTGTCAGCCAGTCAATCTGGAACGAAGGTGAAACCAAGTTCGCTGATATTATTCTGCCCGCCTGCACCAACTTTGAACGCGAAGACATTGGTGAGTGGACCGCGGCTGGAGGCTACGGCCACCAGTTTTATAATCAGGTAAATCACCGCACTGTGACCATGCAGCACAAATGCATCGAGCCACTGGGTGAATCGAAATCCGACTATCAAATCTTCTATGAGCTAGCAAAGCGCATGGGGCTGGGTCTCTACTTCACCGAGGGCTGTTCGGAGATCGACTGGGTTAAACGCATGTTTGACGCCTCTGATGTGTCGGAGAAAATTTCCTGGAACAAATTTTGTAAAAAAGGCTATTACGTCATACCACCAGACACTCCGGAAGGACGGGCCCCAACCGCATTTAAGTGGTTCTATGAGGGACGCAAGAAAGATGTGCCAGAGCCCCACCCTCTTCCCGCAGATTACGGAGAGGAATTCCAGAGAGGACTACAAACTCAGTCGGGCAAGATTGAATTTGTACCGGAATCACTCAAACAATTCGAAGATCCGGATCGCCCGCCGGTCAATAAATATATGCCAAGCTGGGAAGGTCTTGAGACCAAAGAACTGGTGGAGAAATACCCCATTCAGCTACTTTCCTCTCATTCCCGCTATAGCTTCCATACTCTCGGCGACGGAAAGGACAGTGTGATCAATGATATTCACGAACATCGGACCTGCATTGACGGTTATTACTACTGGAATGCCAAAATCAATCCCGCCGACGCAGAACCGCGCGGCATTCAAACCGGCGATTTAATGCGCATGTACAACGATCGAGGTTCGGTTGTTGTGGCGGCGCGGGTTACCGAGCGAGTTCGCCCTGGAATTATCCAGTCGTCGGAATCTTCTGCGGTTTACGATCCTGTCGGCAAACCAGGCAAATCTGCTGACCGTGGTGGCTGCATCAACCAGCTTACCAACCACAGGTCGCAGTCGCGTAAATCTTCATCCATGGCGCCAAACGCCTGTTTGCTGCAAGCGGAAAAATGGGACGGAACGCGACCTGAAGAGCAATATGACATTGATGTTAATACCGAGGGGGATAACACACGTCCCAGCGCTCTTGCAGAGGCACCCGGAAGTATCGATCAGGAGGTGGAAGCATGAGTAATCCCTCACAAAATAAGAAGTGGAACATGATCGTTGACGTAGCTAAGTGCAACAACTGCTACAACTGCTTCGTCGGCACCAAGGACGAGTATGTCGGTAACGAGCACAAAGGTTATACCGCGCCACAGCCTCTGCACGGACACCAATGGGTAGATATCAACCGCGCAGAGGGCGGCCAATGGCCTATGGTAGAAACCCAATTCCGTCCGGAGATGTGTAATCACTGTGATGACGCTCCCTGCCTGAAAGTTGCCAAAAACGGTGCTATCAAAAAGCGCGCTGATGGCATTGTCATCATCGATCCAGAAAAATCCAAAGGCCAAAGAGAAATTGTCGACGCCTGTCCCTATGGCGCTGTTTTCTGGAACGAGGAGTTGGAAATTCCCCAGGCTTGGCCATTCGACGCTCACCTGCTGGATCACGGCTGGAAAAAAACCAAGATCGAACAGTGCTGTCCAACGGATGTATTTAAATCGGTCAAGGTAACTGACGAGCAGATGCTACGTATTGTCGACGAAGAGGAACTTTCTACACTTGGAACAAAGGATGGTGCCAAGCCTCGCGTCTACTACAAAAACGCTCAAGTCTTTAACAACGTCTTTATCGGTGGCACCGTAATTACCGAGAAAAACGGCGTTGAAGACTGTCTTCCCGGTGCAGTTGTTCTAGCCAAGCACAACGGAGAGGAAATTGGCCGGGCAGAAAGCGACGCCTTTGGTGATTTTAAAATCGAAAAACTTACCAAGGGCTTGGGCAATGTCACTCTGGACATCCAATACAATGGCGATACTCAAAGTCACGAAGTGCAACTGGACGATAGTATCTACATTGGTACGCTGTCCTTCTAACTAGATTCAATAGAATAAGAGAGAACAAAAAGAATGATTACAGCGGGTTCCTTTGATATCACTGATCCAGCCGTCCTGTTAAGGCTGATCTGCGCCCTCTTCTTTATCCCCCATATGTACTTCAAGGCCTTTGGTAATCCGCCACCTGCTATCAAAACTTTTATTGATGCCGGCTACCCCAAACCTTTGCTTTTTGTGAGATTTGCGCTGGCAACAGAGCTGGTGACCTTCACGTTGCTATTTTTAAATATCTACACTCAATACGCGGCCTTGCTCGCAGCTGCCATGCTGACCGTTGCAGCAATCAGTGTGTTTTTTGCGAACGGTAAAAAATGGATTTGGATTTGGCCTAAGGGAGGCAAAGAATACTGTGTATTTTGGGCGCTCTGCTGCGTCGTTGTATCTATGATGTATTGGGGATAAAGCTGATCACAACATTCAGCCAAACTTGTTTGAGCTATCTCTGAATTTTTATATCTCTTTGTAGGTCACAATCTTAGAACAAAAAAAGGGGCCGAAGCCCCTAATCTATTATTTCAATCGCTAACCCATGGGAACCCTATAGGAACCAACCGAGGTCAATAAGCCACAGCTTTTTACTCTGAGTACGCTTCTTCGTATGCTTCATTGTAAGCGTTGATATTTTCTCTGGTATCAAAATAGCTCGGGCCTTGATTGTCGATATCTTCCATTCTGTCTAAACGAGCCTGACGCTCAATAATTTCCGAACGGGTTTGCTGGGCTAAATCCGGCATTTGAGGGCAAGCATCTATAGCGCGCTCTGCGGCAGGATCAATTTCATGGTGAAGGAGGTTACGGTATTCACTGTAGCTCGGCAGGTTCTGGTGATCATATCTGCCCAGCAAGCTCTGATAGTCTATTAAGGCTCTATCGCAGGCAACAAGCTGCCCACGTCGCGGGTCTAAAAGGCTTGCGTTTACGCGCTCTACGATGTTTTTGTAAGCCGTAACCGTCTCAGCTGAGCAGGATTGATATATTTGATTAGCGCTAGGGAAAACTTCGTCTTCCATAACAGATTCTGCACTACCTACTGCGTCTCTTCGCTGAAAATAAGCAGAACGAAATACCTGCATGGCACTATCAAAATTGGCTTGCGCATCCGAACAGGCGCCATCTGATGGCGCGGTTTGAGCATGGCCAAATGATGCTGCACCTGCGGCGAATAGCCCTCCAATAACAACAACTATAATTTTTTTCATGGGCTGTACCCCCAGCATGTGAAGTGCCCGACGAAGGAGCACAGATTCTTAGTCCTATTTACGACCTCCCAAAATAGCAACATTTTGGCCGCAATTTCGAAAGGGCAAGATATCAAAAAGCCATCATCCAAAAAAGCCGTACCAGCCAAATTTAGACAAACACCATGCTTTCTCCACAAAGTTGGTACGATAGAGTGAGAACAAAAAATTTGACGTTCTCCTCAAAAAAATCCATTTCAATCGAAAAAAATTCCTAAAATTAGAGGCTGTAATCCTCCCAGCCGGCACCAAGAATACCGATTAGCTCAAAACTACTGCCTAGGGGTCGGAATATCGCCGCTGCGCCCTCGGGAAAGTTGGGACGGCCGACTTGAGAAGATGTTGCCATGGAGATAGGTATTACATGACCCACAAACCAAGTATTCCCCTCCTCGGGAGCGGTTGCCAGATATTGGCGTAATTTGGATATATGTTCTCCATAACCACCAAGGGTGTAATCGTCAGCAATCAACCACTGGTCAATTTCTACTTGATCCACTCCAAAGGCTAGCTCAGCAGTATCTCTGGCTCGAAAAACGGGACTGGCGGCAATATGGCCTACCTGCAAATCAAGGCGTTTAATTGCCTCGCCGATTGCGCTGGCCTGAGCTCTGCCGTCCTCAGATAAATTCCTCTGAAGTGCTCTATTAGTCAGGTCTCTAGTTCTATCCAGGGGTTCGCCAGTTGTATCACCGTGACGCATATAAACGACATAACCTCCCTGTTGCAATGCGGTGATCAAGGTATCTTGATCGCCCATCTGCGCCCAGGCACCTGCGCTATACAGCCCTGAAAAGCCCAATACCAGAGATGCAATTAGTGAGAGCCTGCTCGCTAGATTTTTAAATTGCATTTTTATCAACTAACCTCAAAAGTTATTCCTAGTCAGTCGGGAAAAGCGCACCCAACATTCCAATTTTAAACCGAGATATTCAGCTAAGTGATTTATCTTATCCAATTTTTAGAACCCTACAGGGGCTAATTTGCAAGAACGAGTGGGCCCCTAACTGCATCATCGATGCAAGGCCGGAAAAGACAATTTTTTGGATCAGGCCAGAAGCGTAAAGATGTGTCAGAAATCTAGAGAAAACAGCATCATTCGAGTATAAATATAGGTTCGCTGCATGAAAATTCAGCGCACGGACTTAAATATACATATTGGGGACTATACAAATCATGAAGCCGGTAAACCGACGACAATTTTTACAACAAGGCACCGCATTGGGAGCGGCCGCCACTCTGCCATTGAGCGTGCAAGCGCAACAAACAATGCCAACGGGAGATATCGTTAAGCGTTATATCCCCGGAACACACGAAGCACTGCCCGTTGTCAGTTTGGGCGCTGCTCCAATTTTCATCAACTACCCAGACGAGGGCAAAAGCCTGTCTCACGAGGTCTTAGGGAACTTTATTCAGTCCGGTGGTCGCGTCTGTGACACGCCCACATTTTTCCGACCGAATGACCCTGTGTTTGGTGAGATCATGACTGAGATGGGTGGGCTTCAGGATGATCTATTCTTAATCACTAAAATTGCGACTTCAGGTAAAGAGGGTGGCATCGCTCACCTTGAACGCAGCCTCAACTATATTGGAAAAGATCCCATAGATGCGGCTCTCGTGCACAATATGAATGATATGCCGAACAACTGGCCTACCTTAAAGCAGTACAAGGAAGAAGGACGTGCCCGTTACATCGGGGTTAGCCTCACGCGCCAAACTGATTACACGGCTCTAAAGGATTTTATGACCGCTGAAAGGCCCGATATCGTCATGACTGGATACTCTATTACTCAGCAAGGACCCGAGGAACAAGGAGTTTTGGCCCTTGCCCAAGATCTTGGAATCGCTGTTCTGGGAGTCGAGCCCTTTAAGGCAATTGATGATGGTGCCTTCTTTAGTATGGTTTCTGGCGTTGAGATTCCGGATTTTGCAAGAGAATATGGCATCGAAAGCTGGGCACAGTACTCGCTTAAATGGATTCTCAGTCATCCTGCATTGACTAGCGTTGTAATGGAAACTAGTACACCTCGTTATGTTTTCGACAACATGCATGCTGCTTATGGTGAATACCCTGATCAAGAGACCCGTCAGCGAATGTCAGATTTCTTATTAGATCTAGCCTAAACAAGTAATCAGACCTAAAAAGGCCGGCATACGCGGGCCTTTTTTGTGTCCAACGCTAAGCCAGAGAATACTCAAACTTTTCATACTGCTCGCCCAGTGCTAGCCTTCCCAAGATTCAATGACATTTCTTATGAAAGGAAGGGGGAATAATGCCATTTTCTAAATCGATTAACCGTCGCCAGTTTCTCGGCCAGACCGCAGCAGCCGCTGCTGCAAGCTCCATACCTTTAAGCGCGTTGGCACAACACATGCCAACAGGCGATATCGTCAAACGCTATATCCCTGGCACACATGAAGCCATTCCGGTAGTTGGTATAGGTGCGCCAGATGTCTTTTTCAAATACAGAGAAGAAGGCGGGAAAGAACTTTCGCAGCAGGTTCTGCAGGCTATGATCGATATGGGCGGACGCCTTTGCGACACACCTGCCTACTTTCAACCCAATGAACCTGATCCCGTCTTTGGTGAAGTTATGGATGATATGGGCGGCATACAGAACGATCTGTTTTTGACCACCAAAATATCTCTTCCCAATTCCCCACTGGGCCGAGAAGCCGGAATCATTGATGCTGAGCGGGCCTTCAATTATCTGGGCAAAGACCCAATCGACATGATGCTTGTACACAACATGTACGATATGGAGAACAAGTACCCCATTGTTCAGGAATACAAGGCAGAGGGACGAGCTCGATACATAGGCGTGAGCCGGACCCGGACAACGGACTTCACTGAGCTCAAAAGTTTTATGATTAGAGAAGAGCCCGATGTGGTTATTTTGGGATATTCACCCTTTCAACAGCAACCTGCTGAGCAGGACGTGATGACAATTGCTCAGGACTTGGGTATCGCTATGATCGCCGTTGAAGCCTTTAAGGCCGGTGAAGATGGCGCGATGTTCAGCAAGGTCGCTGGTGTCGAGGTACCAGACTTTGCCAAAGAGATTGGTATCGAAACCTGGGCCCAATACGCGCTTAAGTGGATACTGGGTGATCCCGCCATGACAGCAGTAGTTACAGAAACCGTGCGGCCTCACCATGTAATCGACAATATGACAGCGGCTTACGGTGAATATCCAGATCAGGCTTTACGTAAAAGGATGTCAGATTTTCTCTTGGCTTTAGCCTAAACCCCATACGCAAAAAGGCCCGCTCATGCGGGCCTTTTTTGTTTATTCCTATTCGGCTTTTTATTCAGCATTCCTACTCGGGAAGGGGAATAAACTCCGTCTCTCCGGGCACTTTGTCGAAACGCCCTTCTTTCCAATCCTGTTTGGCCTGCTCCACCCGCTCGCGCGATGTAGAAACCAGATTCCAGAACAAATGCCGCTCACCTAGCGGCTCTCCACCAATCATGGCAATTCGAGCATCAGATGAGGCTTCTATTCTCATTTCACAGCTTGTATCCAGAATAGCCATATGGTGCTGCTTAATTTCAACGCCATTAATCTCCACTGAACCTTCAACTGGGTATAGAGCCAGCTCTGTTGAGTTTTGGGGGACGGCCAAACTAGTTCCTGCTGATAGCGCTGCTTCCACATACTGAGTGGGCGAATACTGCTTAACCGGGGATTTTTGACCGTAGGCCTCTCCGATCATTACCCTGACTGCTACTCCATCAACATCAAGAGCCGGAATGTCGTTCGCGGGGTAGTGAAGAAACTCCGGATCCATCTCCTGCAATTCTTCAGGCAGTGCGAGCCAAAGCTGTAGTCCACAAACACTCTGACCACTGGCACGTTTTTCATCGCTAGTGCGCTCTGAATGAACAATGCCTTTACCGGCGCCCATCAAATTGATAGCACCAGGAGTGATAGTCTCCACTGCTCCCAAACTATCTCTGTGAACAATTTCACCCTCAAACATATAAGTTACAGTCGCCAATCCAATATGAGGGTGTGGGCGCACATCCATGCCCTGCCCCGGCGCAAATTCAGCCGGTCCCATATGATCAAAAAATATCCAAGGGCCAACGGCACGTTGTTTGGCAAAGGGTATTAGTCTTCGCACCCAAAACCCGCCGAGGTCTTTCTCCACGGGATCAATAATGAGCTTTACACCCTCACATGGGTTTTCGGTGCAGCCTTCGGTTAATGGGTCTTGTTCACTCATATTTCTGCTTCATCCTCTCTATCAAAATGATTACCGCAGCTTTTACAAAATTTTGCGGCTCGATCATGTTCGCCGTCACCACATTGATCACACAAATACATCATGCGGTCAGCGCGAATCTGGTCGATTAATTGGCTGGTGATAATACCCGTAGGTACAGCGATTATTGAGTAGCCTGTCAAAATGACAATGGTTGCGACCACTTGCCCAAAGGCGGTCTGCGGAACGATGTCACCAAAGCCCACGGTGGAAATAGTGACAATGGTCCAATAGATGGAAGTTGGAATACTGGAAAATTCTTGATTGTATGGGCCTTCGACTAAGAACATTAGGGCACCGAATATCGTCGAGAGCACAAAAACAAAGCAGAAGAAAACCAGAATTTTGCGTCGGCTGGCAACTAATGAACGCCAAAGGGTGTTCGCCTCATATACGTATTCAATCAGCTTCAATACCCGAAAAATACGCATAACTCTAAGCAAACGAAGAATTATCAGTGACTCAGCACCAGTGAAAATCAGAGCCAAATAGGTGGGCAATATGGCTACTAAATCGATAAAACCAAAAAAGGAAAAAATATACTTTCTGGGAGCTGGATGAGTATAGATGCGGATGGCGTATTCGACGGTAAAGAGAATGGTGAAAAACCATTCGGCGGAGTCAAAGACCAGTTGATGTTTAAAGCGGAAAGGTTCCACCGATTCTAGGATCACCACTGCAACACTTATCACAATGGCGTAAATCAATACCAGGTCAAAGGTTTTACCCGCCGGCGTATCAGTTCCAAAAATTATATGGTGCAGTTTCTGTCTGCTAGTGAGGTTCTGCATGGATCGATCACTTATTGGTTTATAAGAAATTCTCA
>Ga0209557_1000022_pt1 | contig 119319 bp, 106 predicted proteins | sample SaaInlV_120m_DNA_4_FD_184672 | JGI IMG/M metagenome (GOLD analysis project Ga0209557, IMG submission 184672) | Marine microbial communities from expanding oxygen minimum zones in the Saanich Inlet - Saanich Inlet SI074_LV_10m_DNA (SPAdes) (version 2) | ecosystem: Environmental > Aquatic >... | reverse complement strand
AGTCGAAGCCCAACATGGGCCACTATGAAGGGCGTTGTCCTTTGGGCGAACCCCGACAGGCATCCCCTTGCGGGGGCCACCAACACCAATGCAGGGCGAGTGCCAGTCATGCTTGGGGATGTCAAGGCCAAAGAGGAACGCCTTGCGACGTTCCTCTGTCATCCATAGCTCGGATGAGCTTTGGGAAGGTGCAGGGCACTGCGTCCACGTCTCTGTGAGATCCGAAAATCCCATTGGTGGCGTCTGTCCCGGCCAGATCACTGCTCAGTCTTGCGCTGCTTACCTACAGTCGTAGCAGAGGTGATTCGCCTTGTGAATCCCTCTTGTGATTTTTTTATCCACAGCCCGCATCCACCCGAAAATCAGAGAATTTAGGACGGCTTGCGCTTAGGCTTGCCCGGATCAAACGAGCGCTTGTCCACCCGCCCGCTCGGCTTGGCGCCTTTTGCCTTGCCCGCGCTTTTCTTGGATGAGGATTTCCCTCCGGGTTTGCCGCTCGCTTTGCCCGCCGAGGGTTTTGCGCTGCTGGATTTTTTCTTGAAACTCTCGACAACCCCGTCGGGGCGGTTTTGCGCGGCCGTTTTTGACTTAAATTTTGGTTTGCCTTCACTCGGTTTGGGCTTGCGCGTTTTGGGCGCTGGCGCATCGTTCCAATCTATCGGCCCGCCGGGCTTTTCGGCACGCGGCTTTTTATCTGAGCGCGACTTTGGCGCAGTTGAACGCTCATAGGGCACATCGACCGGCGGCGCTTTAAGCTCGGTCACAACCGCATTATCCTCAACAGTCATATTCGGACCCAAGGCTTTCTTGAAACCCTCAACACTGGAGAGCTTCACTTCAAAAAATGAGGCATCGGGATGAATTTTGATTGCGCCAATGTCATGTTTGGTCAGCCCCCCGGCGTTACAAATCATCGGCAGGAGGCGACCGGGCAATGTGCCCGTCGCCCGGCCACCTGGGATGGAGAACCACACGGTCGGGCCAAAATCTTCGACTCTGCGCGGCTTGGCCTCTTTAGCCTCGCGCGCATCCACCGCCAAGAGCTCTTCCGGAGCCGATTGCTTGGCTGTATAGACCCGCAAGAAAGCCGCAGCCACCTGACTGGGGGAGAAATGGGACAAGAGCTCATCAATCGCGGCCTGATCGGTCGGCGAAATTTCCTCATGCCAAGCCGGATCTTCCAAGAGCCGGGCCCGATCCTTGGCTGTCACCTCTTCGGCGGAGGGTGGTACAGTCCATTCCGCCTTCACTTTCGCCGCTTGCAAAATGCGCTCTGCCTTGCGGCGCACAGAAGGGGGCACGATCAGCGCAGAAATCCCTTTGCGCCCGGCCCGGCCCGTGCGGCCCGAACGATGCATCAAAGTTTCAAAATTGCTTGGCAATTCCGCATGCACCACCAAATCTAAATTTGGAAGATCAATCCCCCGCGCCGCCACATCAGTGGCCACACAGATCCGAGCCCGGCCATCACGCATGGCCTGTAGGGCATGAGAGCGCTCGGCCTGGCTCAATTCCCCCGAAAGGCTGACCACAGAAAAACCACGGTTCGACAGGCGTGTGGTCAGGCGATTGACCATAACCCGGGTATTGGCAAAGACCAGAGCGTTCGGGGCTTCATAAAAGCGCAAGACGTTGATGATTGCATTTTCTATATCCCGCGCCGACACATTTAAGGCGCGGTACTCAATATCGGTGTGCTGGGATTTCTCCGCAACGGTCGACACGCGCTGTGCATCTCTTTGGTAGGATTTTGCCAATGTGGCGATGGATTTTGGCACAGTGGCAGAAAACATCAAAGTGCGGCGCGTTTCAGGCGCATGACCAAGGATAAACTCCAGGTCCTCTTTGAAGCCCAGATCAAGCATTTCATCGGCCTCATCAAGCACCACCGCGCGCAGCTCCGACAAATCAATTGAACCGCGCATAATGTGATCGCGCAAACGACCCGGCGTGGCCACAACAATATGCGCCCCGCGCGCCAAAGCCCGACGCTCGTCGCGCATATCCATGCCGCCCACACAAGAGGCCATCGTCACCTGCGCTTCGCCATACAGCCATTGCAGCTCGCGCTTGACCTGCAAGGCCAGCTCACGCGTGGGGGCGATAATCAAAGCCAACGGGTGAGTGGCGCGGTCAAAAACCTCATTGGATCCCAAAAGGCTGTCACCAATCGCCAGACCAAAGCCGACCGTTTTACCGGAGCCCGTTTGTGCCGAAACCAGTAAGTCCGCCTGTGCCAATTCTGGAGCGGTGACGGCCAATTGAACGGGAGTCAAAGTGTCGTAGCCGCGCTTTTGCAGCGCGTCAGCTAGAGCTTGTTTCACGAGAGTCTCTTTCTATGTCATGCGGGCGCTGCAGCCCCCCATGGACCGACCAACCCCAATTCGGTGCCTCAGGGACACCTCAACAGAGCGCCGATAGGCGTTTTTGCAGCAGAAGTATAGGGCGGGCGTGAATTTAAGAGCCGCTGCTCCCTCGCCGCCGCATCCGGCGTTTATGGGCCGCAAACAATAAGGGTGCGAGACATCGACGATAAACCACAGAGGCTATGACCTTAATGGGCTTGAAGTTAACTATTGGCGCCAATACCCAAAAATATGGCAATTGCCGCCAAATCGCCACAAAGGCCTCAACCCCGACCGAGACCTGCGCGCCGCGCCGCACATGCAGCTGTTTGGCGGCTTGATCTTCACTAAGCCCCCAATCGGCCGCAGATTTTGCGGTAATTTCTACATAGGCTAGGTCATCGCCAGAAATGCGTTTGTAATGCTCAATTTCCCGGCGGCAAATCGGGCAGTCAGCATTATAAAGAACTTCTAATTGGGCCATAGGATCGCTGCTCACTGTTTGGTCTCTGAGCGTTAGAGATAGGGCACCGCGCGCCCAGGTCCAGCTGCGCAGGCTGGACCCGCCTCACGGCACAATCAGCTGGCCGGGCCGATGTCATACCTGTTTAATTCAGCCACATTTGGAATAGCCGCAACTGCCGCAGGTCATGCAGCCTTCAACCATCCGCAGATCAAACTGCCCGCAGCTTGAACAAGCACTGCCGCGCGCATTTTGAAGCGCGACCACTTCGGCTTGCGGGTCAGATTTGAGCCCCATGCCTTCGCCCGACAAAAAGCCCGTGGCCACCATATGATGCTCAATCACCCCGCCGATAGCGGCCAGAATCGAGGGGATGTATTTCCCATCCACCCAAGCGCCGCCGCGGGGGTCGAAAACCGCTTTAAGCTCTTCGACCACAAAGCTCACATCACCGCCACGCCGGAACACGGCCGAGATCATCCGCGTGAGCGCCACAGTCCAGGCGAAATGCTCCATATTTTTGGAATTGATGAAGACTTCAAACGGCCGGCGGTTCCCGTTGAGCAGCAGGTCATTCACCGTGATGTAAAGTGCATGCTCGCTGTCGGGCCATTTCACCTTATAGGTTTGCCCCTCCAGCGCCTCGGGGCGGCTCAAAGGCTCGCTGATATAGACCACATCTGCGCCCGTATCGGCCTCGGGCGTTTTCTCGCCCTCCTCTGACACAGATAAAACAGATCCGGTCACCGCATTGGGCCGATAGGTGGTGCAGCCTTTGCACCCTTGATCCCAAGCGGCCATATAAACGTCTTTGAAAGCCTCAAAACTGATATCTTCGGGGCAGTTGATGGTTTTAGAGATAGAGCTGTCAATCCACTTCTGCGCCGCCGCCTGCATCCGGACATGCTCAAGCGGCGCCAGGGTTTGCGCATTGACGAAGTAATCGGGAAGCTCTGCATCGCCCATCTTTTCGCGCCACATTTGCACGGCATAGTCGATCACCTCTTCTTCGGATCGCGTGCCATCTTTTTGCAGAACTTTACGCGTGTAGGCATAGGCAAAAACCGGCTCAATCCCCGAAGACACATTGCCCGCATACAGGCTGATCGTGCCAGTCGGCGCAATGCTGGTCAAAAGCGCGTTGCGAATGCCGTTTTCGGCAATGGCATCACGCACATCAGCGTCCATCTGCTCCATCGCGCCACTGGCCAAATAGCCCTCAGCATCGAACAGAGGAAACGCCCCTTTTTCTTTTGCCAATTCCACCGAGGCCAAATAGGCCGCACGGGCTATTTGATGCATCCAAGCTTCTGTCTGAGCGGCCGCTTCAACCGATCCATACCGCAGCCCAACCATGAGCAAAGCATCGGCCAGCCCCGTCACCCCGAGTCCAATCCGGCGCTTGGCCTCTGCCTCGCGCTGTTGCGCCTCCAGTGGGAAACGACTGGCGTCGACGACATTATCCATCATCCGAACCGCCGTTGCGACCAAATCAGCCAAGACCGCATCATCCAGCTGGGCCTGATCGCCAAAAGGATCAGAGACCAAACGCGCCATATTGATCGACCCCAGCAAACAGGCGCCATAGGGCGGCAAAGGTTGCTCACCACAAGGATTGGTCGCCGCAATGGTTTCGCAATAGTTGAGATTATTGGCCTGATTGATCCGGTCGATAAAGATCACACCCGGTTCGGCGAATTCAAAGGTGGAATTCATGATTTGATCCCAAAGCTCGACCGCGCGCAGGGTGTGATAGACCTGCCCCTCAAAGACCAAATCCCAAGGTTCATCCGCTTTGACTGCTGCCATAAAAGCATCCGTGACCAAAACTGAGACGTTGAACATCCGCAGGCGTGCCGGATCGCGTTTTGCCGTAATGAAATCCAAAATATCCGGATGATCGCAGCGCATGGTCGCCATCATCGCGCCGCGACGGCTGCCGGCCGACATAATCGTGCGGCACATGGCATCCCAAACATCCATAAAGGACAAGGGGCCAGAGGCATCGGCTGCCACACCCTTCACCTTTGCCCCTTTGGGCCGAATGGTAGAGAAATCATATCCTATGCCGCCACCTTGCTGCATAGTGAGCGCGGCTTCTTTCAACATGTCAAAAATCCCGCCCATACTGTCGGGAATTGTGCCCATGACAAAACAATTGAACAGGGTCACGCTGCGCTCTGTGCCTGCCCCGGCGGTGATGCGACCTGCCGGCAGAAACTTAAAATCAGATAGAGCCTCATAGAATTTCGGCTCCCAATCGGCAGATGCACTTTCTACGGCGGCCAAAGAGCGCGCGATGCGGCGCCAGCTGTCCTCAACGGTCTCATCAATCGGCGTTCCATCCGCCTGCTTGAAGCGGTATTTCATGTCCCAGATTTGTTCGGCGATTGGAGCTGCAAAGCGTGTCATGAACCGTTCCATTTATAAGCGCGTGGTGAGGCATTGAAACTAGCCCCCAGCTTTTCAAAGGTCAACTTGTATCCCGAGCTCGAATCTGATCTTTTGCGACGCATACACAATATCTAGGGTGACGAGTTGTCAAAATACATAAACTTAGTGAAGCTCAGCGTGGGCACGGAGTCGATTGAGGGTCTGCGCGCGTGGCAGTCCAGCCCCATGGCCCAGACCCGCGATGGCCTGCCGCGCCATGTCACCCGCATGTGGCCCAAACGCGGTGAAGAGCTGCTCACAGGCGGTTCAATCTATTGGATAATCAAGGGGGCAATTCTGTGTCGCCAAAAGTTGATCCGTCTCGATGAGGTCATCGGTTCAGACGGCATTCGCCGCTGTGCGATCGTCACAGAGCCAGAGCTGGTCGCTGTGGCCGCGACGCCCAAACGGGCCTTTCAAGGCTGGCGCTATCTGCAACCAAATGACGCGCCCCCTGATTTGGCACAGGCCCGCCCCAGCGATGACGCGCTGCCGGCTGAAATGCAGGCAGTTTTGGCCTCTATCGGGGTATTATAGCGGCTATTTCGCCCGAATTTTCTGTATCAAAGGCCCGCAATCCCCACCGGCGATGCGCGATTTCCAGAGGGTTGCTTGAGATTTCAGGACCAAACCATCGACCAAAATCCGCAGGTGATTGGCCGCGATCGTCGCGCCAGTGCTGGTAATATCTGCAATGGCTTCGGCTGTCTCATTCTTCACCGCACCTTCAGTCGCGCCCTGGCTGTCCACCAATTGATAATCCGCCACGCCCTGCGCGGTCAGAAATTGGCGCACCAAACGGTGATATTTCGTGGCGATCCTTAGGCGGAAGCCATGGTCGGCACGAAACCGAGCCGCAACCGCATCGAGATCATGTAGCGAGGTCACATCGCGCCAGCAGGCCGGCACGGCGACAATCAGATCTGCAAAGCCAAAGCCCATCTCAGCGACAGGCTCCACCCAATCTGCCCAATTGGCCAGTTTTTCATGCACCAAATCCGTGCCTGTCACCCCAAGGTGAATGCGGCCGGCGGCCAATTCGCGCGGGATCTCACCGGCAGAAAGCAATACAAGCTCAACCCCATCGACCCCGTCCACCCGGCCGACGTATTCGCGATCCGAGCCAGATTTAGAAAGCTGAACACCGCGCTTTGCAAACCAATCGAAGGTCTCGCTCATCAACCGCCCCTTTGAGGGTACACCAAGCTTTATCATGATGCGCTCCCGGTTGCGGCCCGCAGGCTGTATTCGGGCCGAATAATGCCGCCCACCGCCGGCACCGCCCGACCCTGGCCCAAGACGCGGGTCAAAGCATCATAGCGCCCACCTGAGGCGATCGCGGGCCAGCCGGGCTCTGCGGCATAAAACCCAAACACGAACCCATCGTAATATTCCATAGCTGTTAACCCATAGGCCGCCTCAAACCCGATCTGCGCCACATCGACCCCCGCCGCATCAAGTGCTGTGATCCGGGCGGCCATATGTGCAACCGCAGGACCAATCGAGGGCAAGCGGTCGGTGAGCGCCAGCAAGAGCTCCAAAGCCTCCGGCAATTTGCCTCTTATGGCCAATAGATCTGTCAAAGCAGCAATCTCTGCGGCAGGAATGGGCGGTGCTGCGGCCTCATCTTGCAGTTGGGCCAAACGTTCCTGCACATCCTGTGCGCGGCGCAGACCGATCTGCTGTCCGCCTGCCCCTAAAGTTTTTTGCACCACAGGCTGCGAAAACCTGTCCAGCAAGGATTGAAACCGCGCGGGGCGCCAAATGTGGCGCCGCAAAGCCGCCTTTCGCGCCTCCGAAGTGGTCAGCCCATCGATTGCCGCCCGCAAAAGTCCGACATCACCCGTTGAGGCGGTCAGACCGAGCGGAGCGAGAATTCGATGAAACAGTCCGAAGACTTCCGCTTCAATGGCTTCAGGCGCGCTACGGTCAAACACTTCATACCCCACCTGCTCGCTTTGTGCCGCACGGCCCGTCGCGCTGTCTTGATAGCGAAACACCGGTCCGGCGTAGGTATAACGGGCCGGCTCCGCGCTGACGGCCATGTGCTGCTGCACCACCGGAACGGTGAAATCTGGCCGCAGCATTTGTTCGCCGCGCAAAGGATCTGAGGTCACATAGGCGCGCGCGCGGATATCTTCACCATAAAGGTCGAGCAAAACATCAGCCTGTTGCAGAATATCTGCCTCGACCCGCACCGCACCTGTGGCCTCAAAGACCGCCAAGAGGCGTGCACTCTCTGCCCGAAGCTGGCTCATTGCGCGGTGCCCTGTGCCGCCAGCATCTCCCGCACCTTTTCGACAAGCTGCGCCCTGGGCGCTTCAATTTGACTTGGCCGGGCTTTCCATTCTTCCAAGCTGGCCTCCTTGGCCAGTTGCGCGCCCAAGATCAAATCCTTAATCTGGACAATTCCGGCGGCTTGCTCATCACCGCCTTCAATGATTGCGATGGGACTGTTGCGGTTATCGGCATATTTCAACTGATTGCCAAAATTCTTAGGATTGCCCAAATAAACCTCGGCACGAATTCCCGCAGCGCGCAGTTCTGTTACCATCGCCTGATAATCGCCCATACGCGCCCTATCCATCACGGTGATGACCACAGGACCGGACTGTGTGCGGTGCATTTGCCCCTTCATGCGCAGCGCCGCCAATAGGCGGTCAACGCCAATTGAAACACCTGTTGCCGGTACTTCTTGCCCGGTGAAGCGCTTGACCAAATCGTCATAACGCCCGCCACCTGCCACCGATCCAAATTGTCGAGGGCGGCCTTTTTCATCTTTTATTTCAAAAGTTAGCTCCGCCTCATAAACCGGGCCGGTGTAATAGCCCAGACCCCGGACAACCGAGGGGTCTAGCACGATACGATCCGCGCCATAGCCCTGAGCTGTGACAAGGTCAGAAATCTGTTGCAGCTCATCAACGCCGGCTTCACCGATGGCCGAGCCCGCAACCAAATGATGTAAATTGCTCAAAGTTTGCGCGCTGGTCGTGCCCAGCGCCTGCATGAAACCTAAGACCACCTCAGCTTGCTGAGCGGCCAGACCCGCACCCTCGGTGAAATCGCCACTGTCATCTTCGCGGCCCGCACCAAGCAACGCCCGCACGCCTTCGAGCCCCAAACGATCCAGCTTGTCGATCGCTCGCAGGACGATGCCGCGCTCTTGGGCAAATTTTTCCGGATCCAAAGGATCCAAAATTCCAGCCACTTCCATCACACCATTGAGCACTTTGCGATTGTTCACCCGGATAATGTAATCGCCGCGGGCAATGCCCACTTTTTCCAAAGTGTCCGACAGCATTGTGCAAATTTCCGCATCTGCAGCCATGCTGGCAGATCCAACAGTATCCGCATCACATTGATAAAATTGGCGAAACCGACCAGGCCCGGGTTTTTCATTGCGCCAAACCGGTCCCATGGCAAAGCGGCGATAGGGGCTGGGAAGCTCATTGCGATATTGGGCATAGACGCGCGCAAGAGGCGCTGTCAAATCATAGCGCAGCGCCAGCCAGTCGTCATCCTCTTGCCAGGCAAAGACGCCTTCATTTGGGCGGTCCACATCGGGCAGAAATTTGCCCAAAGCCTCAACGGTTTCAACAGCGCTGCTTTCCAGCTGCTCAAATCCGTAGAGGTGATACACATCCGCAATGCGCCGCAGCATCTCGGCCCGCTCTGACACATCCGCACCAAAGTAATCGCGAAAACCCTTTGGCGGCAGCGCCTTTGGCTTGGGTGCTTTTTTCTGTTTGGCCATAATCAACCCCTATGTCTCGGCCTGCATTTAACCGCCCCAGCGCCGGGGGGCAACATGCGAGTTGACTGCACAGCGGCAGCGCCGGCAAAAAGACCCTTGATCCTGGCGGTGAGATCGCGCAGATGGCATGTATGACGCAAGCACTTGAAGAACAAATCGCCCATCTCACGCGCACTGTCGAAGAGCTTTCAGACGTGGTCGCCAAACAGGATGCCGAGATGCGCCGCCTAACCGGGATTGTCGATCTATTGGCCCAGCGCGCGCGCGATCGGGAGGCCGATGGCGGCGGCGGTGTTATTCTCGGTGATGAGCGACCGCCGCATTATTAAGGCCCAAGATTAAGGCCCAAGCCGAGGGTGGCTGTCTAGATCTCTTCCACCATCAACACGCCTTCTAGGCTCTTCAATGCGCCTTTAATTTGCGGTGTGACCGGAAAATCTTGGCCCAGCTCCATATCGACCTCGCCGGGCAGGCTGGCATCAAGCAGGCAAAAAGAGATCGGACCCTTCGCGCCCCGCTGAGTGGCGCGCGCCGCCTCCCGCAACACCGTCGCGACAGGCTCAATCGCATGGGGCGTGTCAAGATAGATCCGCAGGCCCGCGCCCCCCGCCTGAGCCACCGCCCCATCCATCGGTTGTACCGAGCGGCAAAGCAATTTGAGCTGCTCGGCCTCCATCGTCGCCTCAACGCTCAAAACAATCTTCGAGCCCGCCTCAAGATGTTCGCGGGACGCCTCCAGCGTATCGCTGAACATAGTGGCCTCAAAAGCGCCAGTTGTATCGCTGAGCTGCACAAAGGCAAATCGATTGCCCCGCGCAGATTTTCGCTCCTGCCGCCCGGCCACAATCCCGGCCAGTTTCGCAACCAGCGGACCCTCTTTCGCTTTTTCACTCAACTGGTCCAGCGTAATGACCCCAGAGCGTTTGAGCGCGGACATATAGTCATCCAGCGGATGACCGGACAGGTAAAAGCCAATCGCCTTAAACTCTTCTGCCAATTGCTCCGCAGGCAACCATTTGGGCAGGGGAGACAGGCGTGGCTCTGGCAAATCATCACCCGCCTCACCAAATAGGCTGACTTGGCTCGAAGTGCGCTGCGCATGGACCGCTGCGGAATACGCAACAAGATCATCCAAACTGTCGAACACCCGGCGGCGGTTGCGATCCAATTGATCAAAAGCCCCCGCACGCGCCAACATCTCAAGGGGTCTTTTGCCCACGCGTTTGAGATCCACCCGCCGGGCAAAATCAAACACGGTGCTAAACGGCCGATCGCCGCGCCCGTCAATAATCAGCCCCATGGCCTCAACGCCGACGTTTTTTAACGCACCAAGCCCGTAGACCAAAGCGCCCTCAGCCACGTCAAACCGCGCTTGCGAGCGATTCACACAGGGCGGGATATAGGCAAGATTGAGCCCTTTACGCACTTCATCAAAATAAATCGCAAGCTTATCTGTAAGATGCAGATCACAATTCATCACCCCCGCCATGAACTCAACCGGATGATTGGCCTTGAGCCAAGCGGTCTGATAGCTCACCACCGCATAGGCGGCCGCATGGGACTTGTTAAAGCCATAGTTGGCAAATTTATCGAGCAAATCCCAGGTGGCTGTGGCGGTTTTTTCGTCCACCCCATTCTGAGTCGCGCCGGCCAAAAATTTTGGCCGTTCCGCGTCCATCGCCTCTTGAATTTTCTTTCCCATCGCGCGGCGCAATAGATCCGCGCCACCCAATGAATAGCCGGCCATTTGACGGGCAATTTCCATCACCTGCTCTTGGTAAACAATGATCCCCTGCGTCTCATCCAAGATATGATCGACCGAAGGGTGCAGCCGCTCACGCTCACTTAATCCGTTTTTCACCTCGCAGTATTTCGGGATGTTTTCCATCGGCCCCGGCCGATAGAGCGCCACCAAGGCCACGATGTCTTCAATGCAATTGGGCTTCATGCGTTTGAGCGCATCCATCATGCCGCTCGATTCCACCTGAAACACTGCAACCGTTTTCGCGGCAGAATAGAGCTCATAAGAGGCCGCATCATCCAAAGGAATGGCGTTGATGTCGCCCGCCATCCCGGGCGGCGGCGTGAACAGACTGCGCCCATCGGCCGATTGATGCAGCAGGCGCGAGCGATTGATGAGATCCACCGCATTTTGAATCACGGTCAGCGTCTTGAGGCCCAAGAAATCGAATTTGACCAGGCCAGCCTGCTCCACCCATTTCATATTAAATTGCGTCGCGGGCATGTCAGAGCGCGGATCTTGATAGAGCGGCACCAATTGATCCAATGGCCGGTCGCCAATCACCACGCCCGCCGCATGGGTTGAGGCGTTTCGCAGCAACCCTTCGACTTGCTGCCCATAGCTCAACAGTCGATCCACGACCTCTTCCGTCCGGGCTTCCTCGCGCAGACGCGGCTCATCCGCGAGCGCCTTTTCGATCGTCACCGGCTTAACCCCTTCCACAGGGATCATTTTAGACAGGCGGTCGACCTGCCCATAGGGCATTTGCAGCACCCGTCCGATGTCGCGGACCGCCGCTTTCGACAACAAGGCTCCAAAGGTGATAATTTGCCCCACCCGGTCGCGGCCATATTTTTGTTGCACATAGCGGATCACCTCTTCGCGGCGGTCCATGCAAAAATCAATGTCGAAATCCGGCATTGAGACCCGTTCTGGGTTCAAAAATCGTTCGAACAACAAACCATAGCGCAACGGATCCAAATCCGTAATCGTCAATGCATAGGCCACGAGCGAGCCGGCGCCTGAACCGCGCCCGGGCCCCACTGGGATGTTTTGCGCCTTGGTCCAAGCGATAAAATCCGCCACGATCAGGAAATATCCCGGAAACCCCATGCCTTCGATGATGTCCAGCTCAAAGTCGAGCCGCTTTTGATAGGCCTCAGGCGACACCGCATGCGGGATCACAGCCAAGCGGCGCGCCAGCCCCTCGTTGGATTGTCGCCGCAGCTCTTCCACTTCATCATCGGCAAATTTTGGCAAAATCGGATCGCGCGTGTAGGCTTTGAACGCGCAGCGGCGGGCGATTTCTACGGTGTTCTCCAGAGCCTCAGGCAAATCAGCAAAGAGCACAGCCATTTCCGCTGGTGATTTGAGGTAATGCTGTGGGCTCAGACGACGCCTTGGACCTTGTTGATCGACATAAGCCCCTTCAGCAATACAGATCAACGCATCATGGGCCTCATAAATTTCCGGCTTGGGGAAATAGACATCATTGGTGGCCACCAAGGGCAAATCCATCGCATAGGCCATTTCAACCAAACCACGTTCGCTGAGCCTTTCGGCCTCGGGCATGCGCCCATCCTCGCTTGGATGCCGTTGCAGCTCCACATACAAGCGATCACCAAAGGCGCGGACCAAATCTTCAAGTAAGGCCTGTGCCTTAACGGCCTGGCCGTTTTGGAGCAATTTACCCAAAGGCCCATCGGGCCCGCCAGTCAGGCAGATCACACCCTCCGCATGGGCGGCCAGCTGCGCCATTTGCACCTGTGGCAGCGTTCCATCACTGTTTAGATAAAGGCAGGAATTGAGCGCCATCAGGTTTTCGTAACCGCGCTCATTTTGCGCCAATAGCACCAACGCCGCCGGTGCCCGTGGCTTTTCTGTGGCAGGTGCGGGGTCATAGGCCATATCCACCTGGCAGCCGATGATCGGCTGAACACCCGCCTTGGACGCCCCTTCCGAAAATTCCAAAGCGCAAAACATATTGTTGGTATCTGTCACCGCAATGGCCGGCATACCCATAGAAACCACCAAATCTGGTAATTTCTTCAGCCGCAAGGCCCCCTCGAGCAGTGAATACTCGCTGTGAACTCGAAGATGGATGAATTTTGGATTCTCACGCATATCTCATGGATAAACTGCCGATGCCCCAGCATCCAGCGCAAAACGTCCCCCACACCGAAACATGCGCTCTGCAAGAAACCATTTTTTCCTTGCCCGACTCACAAAAATCAGAGTTACTCGAGCCGCGCCCACCTTGGTTTTACGCCGCATCGGACCATCGCGCCAAAGATGAACAGACAGTGGCACGACTCTTTCAAATGAACATGTCGTTTCTCCTCAACGGGACGTTGGTGTCTGTCGCACCCAAAACAGGCAGTGAAACTCTTTTGGATTATTTACGCCTTGAGGCAAATCTCTGCGGCACCAAAGAGGGCTGTAACGAAGGCGATTGCGGTGCCTGCACCGTTATCGTGACGCAGCAAGATGGCGTGCCCCGCCCTATGAATGCCTGCATCTTGTTTTTGCCCCAGCTGCAAGGCTGCTCCGTGCGCACGGTCGAGGGGCTGGCCGGGCCAGACGGCGCGCTGCACCCGGTGCAAGAGGCCATGATCACCCACCACGGCGCGCAATGTGGATTTTGCACACCCGGTTTTGTGACCACCATGGCCGCGACACATGCCACAGGCGAGACCGATTTCGATGCGGCTCTGGCAGGCAACCTGTGCCGGTGTACGGGCTATGCGCCCATCATACGCGCCGCTCAAGCCGCAGCACAGGTTCCGGCGCCCGCATGGATGCGTGAACGGCCAGAGCCCCAAGCCCTTCAGAGCAGTGATGATATTTTTTGCCCGCAATCTTCCGATGAATTGGCTCAGTGGTATGCCCGCAATCCCGACGCCACCCTCATCGCCGGCGGGACCGATGTGGGGCTATGGGTCACCAAGAATATGCAAGACCTCGGGTCTGTCGCCTTTGTGAGCCACGCTAAGGATCTGCGCCAAATCCACGATGAAGATGACAATCTGCGCATTGGCGCGGCGGTCACGATCACAAATTTGATGCAGGCCATAAGGCCGCTATCGGCCTCGGCGCACCAGCTCTTCAGTCGCTACGGTAGCCCGCAGGTGCGCAATGCGGCGACAATCGGTGGCAATATAGCCAATGGTTCGCCCATAGGAGATGGCTCGCCGGCCCTCATTGCCATGGGCGCGCGTTTGGTGCTGCGCCACGCAGATGCGCGCCGTTCGCTTGATTTGGAGGATTTCTTTCTCGCCTATCAACAGCAAGATCGGCGACCGGGAGAATTTGTCGAGAGCATCGAACTGCCCAAGGCGCAAGACAGTCTGCGCTGCTATAAACTGTCCAAAAGGTTCGATCAGGATATTTCCGCCCTCTGTGGCTGCTTTAAACTGGAGCAAGAGGCCGGTGTCATCACACAGGCCCGCATCGCCTTTGGCGGCATGGCCGCCACCCCCGCCAGGGCAATCAAAACCGAGGCGGCTTTATGCGGCCAGCCCTGGAGCTTAGAGACCTTAGAGCAAGCAAAGGCCGCTTTGGCCGAAGATTTCACCCCCTTGAGCGACATGCGCGCCACTGCGGAATATCGCAGGCAAGCGGCAAGCAATATGCTGATCCGTTATTTTCATGATCTCCAAGAGAGTACGGTGAACATTCGTGAGGTGCACCCATGAGCGCGGCCGCCAGCCTACCGCATGACGCGGCGCGCCAGCATGTCAGCGGCAGCGCGCGCTATGTCGATGATATCCCGACGCCACAGGGCACCTTGCATCTGGCCTTTGGGCTGTCATCCTGCGCGGCGGGGCAGATCAAGTCAGTGGATCTCGATGCTGTGCGCGCCTGCCCCGGGGTGCATTTGGTGCTCGAGGCCAAGGATCTTCCCCATGCCAATGATGTCTCCCCCTCCGCCCATGACGAGCCACTCCTCGCCGATGGCCGGGTTCATTATGCCGGGCAACCGATCTTTTTGGTGGTGGCCGACAGCCACCATCTGGCCCGCCGCGCCGCGCGTTTGGCCAAGATTGAGATCACAGCTGAACCAGCCATATTGACGATAGATCAGGCTCTGGCCGCCGAAAGCCGCTTTGAAGATGGCCCGCGGATCTATACAAAAGGCAATGCCGCACATGCGATGGATGATGCGGCCCATCGGTTGCAGGGCCAAATCAACCTCGGCGGGCAGGAACATTTTTATCTCGAAGGGCAAGCCGCCCTCGCTCTGGCAGGGGATCACGGGGATATGGTGATCCATTCCTCAACCCAACATCCAACTGAAATTCAACATAAGGTCGCAGAGGCGCTGAATATTGCCCAGCATGCGGTGCGCGTGGAAGTGCGGCGTATGGGGGGCGGTTTTGGTGGCAAAGAAAGCCAAGGCAATGCGCTGGCTGTCGCCTGCGCGCTGGCCGCTTCCTTCACTGGGCGGCCGTGCAAGATGCGTTATGACCGCGACGATGATTTCATCATCACAGGCAAACGCCATGACTGCCGAATTGAGTATCACGTCGGTTTTGATGACAGCGGCCGGGTGCAAGCGCTGGAGTTTACCCATTATTTCCGCTGCGGCTGGGCGCTGGATCTCTCATTGCCAGTGGCAGATAGGGCGATGTTACACGCAGATAACGCCTATGACCTGCCGCATGTGACAATCACCTCGCACCGGCTCAAAACCAATACGCAAAGCGCCACGGCCTTTCGCGGCTTTGGCGGCCCGCAGGGGATGGTGGGCATCGAAAGGGTGATGGATCATATTGCCCATAGCCTCGCTTGCGATCCTGCGGAGGTGCGGCGGCGCAACTATTACCCGGAAATGACCTGCGAGCCGGCCGCGCGCCCGTCGATCACACCCTATCAGATGGAGGTGACCGATTTCATCTTAGGTGACATGACCGACAGCCTGTTGCAGCGGTGTGACTATCACGCGCGCAAAGCTGAGGTTGCGCGGTGGAATGGCCAAAATACGCTGTTGAAACGCGGCATTGCCTTTAGCCCTGTGAAATTTGGAATATCCTTTACGCTGACCCATCTCAACCAAGCGGGCGCCTTGGTGCAAATCTACACAGATGGATCTGTTTTGATCAATCATGGCGGCACAGAGATGGGCCAAGGCCTGTTTCAGAAACTGACACAGGTGGCTGCACGCAGTTTGGGAGCGCAGCAGGCGGTCATTCGCGCCTCAGCGACGGACACCAGCAAAGTGCCCAATACCTCTGCTACCGCTGCCAGCTCTGGTGCGGATCTCAACGGCATGGCGGTGCAAGCGGCCTGTGAAACACTTATGGGCAGGCTCAAGGATCATCTGGCCGAGCACTATGGGGTAAACGCCACAGAGATCAGCGTCGCAGAGGGACAAGTCACCGCCCCTGGCCTCTCGCTCACCTGGCAAGAGATGATCGCCTCAGCCTATCAGGCGCGTGTTTCGCTCTCCGCCACGGGATTTTACAAAACCCCGGACATTGCTTGGGATCGCATCAAAGGCGTGGGCCGGCCGTTTTTGTATTTCGCCTATGGCGCGGCGGTAACAGAGGTTGTGATTGACACGCTCACCGGCGAAAACCGTATCCTGCGCTGCGATATTCTTCACGATTGTGGGGCCTCTTTGAACCCAGCCCTGGACATAGGGCAGATTGAAGGCGGCTTTGTGCAGGGCGCGGGTTGGTTGACCATGGAGGAGTTGGTTTGGGACGCTGCGGGGCATCTCAAAACCCATGCGCCCTCAACCTATAAGATTCCGGCCTGTTCCGACCGGCCAGAGGTGTTCAATGTGGATCTGTGGCCCGGTCAAAACAGTCAAAAGACGGTTTACCGCTCAAAAGCCGTGGGTGAGCCGCCCTTTATGCACGGTATTTCAGCCTTTCTGGCACTCTCGAACGCGGTCTCTGCCTGCGGGCCGCGGTATCCCGATTTGCAAGCGCCGGCCACTTCGGAGGAAGTATTCAATGCCATCGCTCGGGCGCGCGGATCTGCGCCATGAGTTTTGATCTCATAAGAATCAATCAAGCCATTGCCGCCCATGGCGCAGTGACCCGTGTTGTGATTGCCGATATCAAAGGCTCTTCACCGCGTGAAATAGGCGCATCAATGTTGCTTTGGCCCGGCGGACAAAGCGGCAGTATTGGCGGCGGTGCTTTGGAGTACCAGGCCTCGCAAGCGCCACGCCCAGGCCTGCGGCGCTATCCACTTGGACCAGAGCTGGGGCAATGTTGTGGCGGGCATGTGACGCTGGTGACCGAACATTTCTCGCAGCCCATTGACGCAACAGATGTCTACATCCGCCGTATCGAAGGGGACATGGCCATGCCGCTGCCCATGGTCCAGTTACAAAAAGCCCGACGGAACGGATCGGCAGACCCTGCGGCTGTGATCTATACCGCAGGCTGGCTGGCAGAGACGCTTACCCCAGCTGCACAACCGTTATGGATCTGGGGGGCGGGGCATGTGGGCCGGGCGGTCGTGCATATCGCCTCCCAGATGCCAGACCTTGAGGTGACTTGGATTGATACCAGCCCAGACCGCTTTCCCGATGCCGCTCCCGAGGTCGTGACGCTGGTCCCGGCCGAAAACCCGGCGCCGCTGATGGCCCATGCGCCGCGTGATGCGCAGCATTTGATATTCACCTACGCCCATAGTCTGGATCTCGCGCTGTGCCACGCCGCTTTGCTGCGCGGATTCGATTTTTGTGGTTTAATTGGATCGGCCAGTAAATGGGCGCGGTTTCAACGACGATTAATGGCTTTGGGACATGCGCCACAGGCGATTTCACAAATAACTTGCCCAATTGGCGATCCAAACCTTGGAAAACAGCCAATTTCGATTGCGATTGGGGTCACCCAAGCTCTATTGTCACATAACATGAACGCCAATCGGCGACACAGGAGTGCTCTTTCATGAGTGAGACACTTTTACAGCTTCAAGGGCTGACAAAAGCCTACCCCGGCGTCATTGCCAATCAGGATGTGGCGTTTGACATCGGCAAGAGCGAAATTCACGCGCTCCTGGGCGAGAATGGCGCTGGAAAATCTACTTTGGTGAAGATGATCTACGGGTTGGTGCGGCCCGATTCCGGGAAAATGCGGCTTTTTGAGTCGCCCTATGCCCCTGACGAGCCCCGTGCGGCGCGCGCGGCAGGCGTGGCGATGGTGTTTCAGCATTTCAGCCTCTTTGAAGCCTTAAATGTGGCGGAAAATATTGCCCTCGGCATGGAAAACCCACCCAAATCCAACGCGCTCTCAGCCCGGATCAAAGAAGTCTCTGAAGCCTATGGGCTGCCGCTGGATCCGGAGCGACTGGTGGGAGATCTCTCAGCGGGGGAGCGTCAAAGAGTCGAGATCATTCGCTGCCTCTTGCAAGACCCTAAGCTGCTGATCATGGATGAGCCCACCAGCGTTTTGACCCCGCAGGAGGTCCAAACCCTCTTCGCCACGCTGCGCAAGCTCAAGGAAGAGGGCACCTCTATTCTCTATATCTCCCATAAACTCGAAGAAATTCGCGATCTATGTGAGACCGCAACCATTTTGCGCGCAGGGCGCAAAATCGCCACCTGCGACCCGCGGGAAAAATCCGCGCGCGAATTGGCAGAGATGATGGTTGGCGGCACGCTAAACTCAGCCAAGCCGCAACAGGGCAAGCTTGGCGATGTCGTGCTCGAAGTGGCAGATCTTTCACTGGAACCGCAAACAAACTTTGGCATAAGCCTCAAAAATATATCCTTTTCGCTGCGCAAAGGCGAGATCTTGGGCATTGGCGGCGTTGCCGGCAACGGCCAAGACGAGCTGCTTGCCTGCCTGTCAGGTGAGGTGCTTGGTGCTCCGGAGCAGATCAGGCTCAACAGGCTGGGCATCGGGCATCTTGCCCCCAATGCGCGGCGCAGTTTGGGAGTTTTGGCCGCCCCCGAGGAGCGTTTGGGCCATGCGGCCGCACCCGACATGAGCCTGACCGAAAATGCCATGCTCACCGGGATGGTGCGCAAGGACCTAAGCCGCTCAGGATTTCTCGACTGGCCAGGCGCGCGCGCCTTTGCGGAAGAGGTGATCGAAACCTTCGATGTGCGCACACCCAATGCCCAATCTGCTGCGCGGTCTTTGTCGGGTGGTAACTTGCAAAAATTCGTTATCGGCCGCGAGGTTTTGCAAGACCCATCGGTCTTGATCGTCAACCAACCCACTTGGGGGGTCGATGCCGCCGCTGCGGCCGCCATTCACCAAGCCTTGCTGGATCTGGCAACCCAAGGCGCCGGGGTCATCGTCATCAGCCAAGATTTGGATGAGCTCATGGAAATTTCAACAAATTTCGCCGCCCTGAATGCCGGACGGCTGTCAGAGGCGCGACCGATGTCAGGCCTCAGCTTGGACGAAATTGGCCTATTGCTAGGAGGTGCCGATGCTGCGGCTTGAGAAGCGCCCAAATCCCTCAAAAATTTGGGCCTATTTGGCTCCAGTTCTGGCCGTTTTTGCCACGATGATTGGCGGCGGACTTATGTTTGCAGCTTTGGGCAAGGATCCCTTCGAGGCAATCCGCACAATTTTCTATGATCCGCTTTTCTCTGAATTTGCTTGGTATTATCGCCCACAGCTTTTGGTCAAAGGTGCACCTTTGATCATGATCGCCATCGGTTTATCCATGGGGTTCCGCGCTGGAATTTGGAACATTGGTGCCGAGGGGCAATATATCATTGGTGCGATTTGTGGCGCCGGCGCGGCGCTGGCGGTCTACCCGGCGCAAAGCGCGTTCCTTTTTCCAGCCATGATCTGTTTGGGTGCATTGGGCGGCTTTGCCTGGGCCATGATTCCGGCGATTTTAAAAACCAAATTTGGCACCAATGAAATCTTGGTGAGCCTGATGCTTGTCTATGTCGCAGAACAGCTTTTGTCCTCTATGTCCTTAGGTTTGTTGAAAAATCCAGAAGGCTTCGGCTTTCCAGGATCGCGCAATCTACAGCAATACCCCAGCGCGCATAATGCCGAGCTTTGGGCAGGAACCGGCATTCACATGGGGATTATGTTCACCTTCATTGCCGTGATTTTCGCCTATGTGGTTTTGGCGCGGCATCAAATGGGCTTTCACATCCGCCTGACCGGTGAAAGCCCCAAGGCGGCCAAATTTGCCGGGGTCAATCCGAAGAGGCTTGTGGTCTATTGCCTCGGCTTCAGTGGCGCCTTGGCTGGATTGGCTGGCATGTTTGAAGTCTCTGGGCCCAGCGGACAGATCAGCATTGATTTCAATGTCGGCTATGGGTTCACAGCCATTATTGTCGCATTTTTGGGCCGGCTCAATCCGATCGGCATCCTATTGGCCGGATTGTTGATGGCTCTAACCTATATCGGCGGAGAGATTGCTCAATCCAGCCTCGGCCTGCCCTCTGCGGCAATCCAGGCTTTTCAGGGCATGTTGCTGTTTTTCCTCCTGGCCCTCGACGTGCTGACCAATTTCAAACTTAAATTTGCAAGTGCGGGGAGCCGGCCATGATCTCGAGCGGACGCCACCCAGACTTGACTTCAAACAGGACATATCTGTCATGGATTTAAGCTCAATTAGCCCCACTCTTTTGGTTGCCTCGCTCATGGTGGCTGCAACACCGATTTTATTGGCTGCAATTGGGGAATTGGTGGTCGAGAAGTCTGGAGTTTTGAACCTTGGGGTCGAAGGCATGATGATCATAGGTGCCATTGCCGGATTTGCCGCAGCCGTGGGCACAGGTTCGCCAATCATCGGCTTTCTATGCGCCGCGCTTGGCGGTGCGGCCCTCTCCTTAGTCTTTGCAGTTTTGACCCAATTTTTCCTGTCAAACCAGGTCGCGACGGGGCTGGCGCTGACACTCTTTGGCCTTGGTCTTTCGGCGCTGATGGGTCAAAGCTATATTGGGATTAAGCCACCGGCGAATGTGACATTGGATCTGCCTGTCATCAGCGATCTCCCCATCCTTGGCCCGATATTATTCTCGCATGACATCACAGTCTATGCCGCTCTGGCCTTGGTGGCTGGGGTTTGGTGGTTTTTGAAATATACGCGCGGCGGATTGATCCTGCGGGCCGTGGGCGAAAGCCATGATGCGGCCCATGCTCTGGGCTATAAGGTCGTCAAAGTGCGCATTTTGGCCATCATGTTTGGCGGGGCCTGCGCAGGATTGGGCGGGGCGGCTCTGTCGCTGGTACGCGTGCCACAATGGACCGAAGGCATGACCGCCGGGGCCGGCTGGATCGCCTTGGCGATTGTTGTTTTCGCGAGCTGGAAACCGGCACGCGTGCTTCTGGGTGCCTATATTTTTGGCGGCGTTGCCGTTTTACAGCTAAATCTGCAAGCCGCGGGCGTCTCAATTCCAGTTGAGTATTTGTCGATGTCACCCTATTTGATAACCATCATTGTATTGGTTGTTATGTCTGCGCATCGCAACAAAGCTGCACTCAATGCACCAGCGGCCCTTGGCCGTGCGTTCCATGCCTCACGCTGAGGTCATTTATAAACAGGGGGAATCCTAATGAAGATTAAAACAATCCTAGCCAGCGCTGCCTTGGCGATGACAGCGACCACAGGTGCGCTGGCCGAAAAAACCAAGGTTGGCTTTGTCTATGTCGGGCCGGTCGGTGACGGCGGTTGGACCTATGAGCACGAGCAAGGCCGCAAAGCCGTTGTGGAGGCTTTTGGTGATAAAGTCGAAACAATGTATGTGGAAAGTGTTCCAGAGGGGCCAGATTCCGAGCGTGTTATGACCGATATGGCGCTAAAAGGCGCAGATCTGATCTTCACCACCTCCTTTGGCTATATGAACCCAACCATCAATGTTGCGGCCAAATTCCCGAATGTGAAATTTGAACATGCCACAGGCTATAAGCAAGCCGACAATGTCTCTGTATATTCCGCGCGCTTTTATGAAGGCCGTGCAGTTCAGGGCCATATCGCGGGCCATATGACCAAATCCAATATCATTGGCTACATCGGCTCTTTCCCGATTCCCGAAGTGATCCGCGGCATCAACTCTGCCTATATCCACGCCAAAGCAGTGAACCCAGACGTGCAATTTAAAATTGTTTGGGCCTACACTTGGTTTGACCCCACCAAAGAGGCAGATGCGGCAAAAGTTCTGATCGAGCAAGGCGCAGATGTGGTCTTGCAACACACAGACTCCACCGCGCCGCAGGCCGCGGCTCAAGCTGCTGGCGGTGTGATCACCTTCGGTCAGGCCTCTGATATGGCGGCCTATGGGCCAATGCCGCGCGTGTCTTCCATCATCGACAACTGGGCCCCTTATTACATCGCCCGCACGCAAGCGGTCATGGATGGCACTTGGACCTCCACAAGCACTTGGGATGGTATCGGTGCCGGTATGGTTGGCATTGGCGAAATTTCAAGCGCCGTTCCGGCCGATGTAAAAGCCTCTGCCGAAGCTCTGCGTGACAGCCTGTCTGATGGCTCCTACCATGCCTTCACGGGCCCGCTGAACAAGCAAGATGGATCCGTTTGGCTGGCAGCAGGTGAAACCGCTTCTGATTACGGTGATGACGGTTTGGCCGGCATGAATTTCTATCTCGAAGGCATTGAAGGCGATGTGCCTAACTAAACAAAATCCGATACGGGTTTGAAAAGGGGGCCGCTGGCCCCCTTTTTGCTTTTGCATGCCGCGCAACTGTGCATGAATGCCCTATGGACGATTTTATCATCATAGGCGGCGGCATTGCCGGCATTTCAGCAGCAGCCCGCTTGTCGGACCACGGCAGCTGCCGGGTCCTGGAACGCGAGGCGCACTTGGCCTATCACAGCTCCGGTCGCTCCGCAGCGCTCTATGAAGAAAATTACGGCAGCCCTTCCACCATCGCACTTGCCAAAGCCGGTCGCAGCGATTGGGACAGTTTGCTGGAAGGCGTGCTCAGCCCGCGCGGCTTTATGCTTTTGTGCCTGAGCGGTGAAGAAACCCAATTTGAGGCCGATCGGCAGCATATGGGATTGAGCGAAATCTCTATGGCAGAGGCCCAGGCACGCGTGCCGATCCTCAACACCCAGCAGGTTCTGCGCGCCGCCTGTAGCACCACCGCACAAGATATTGACACGGATATGATGCTCCAGCGCTTCGCCAAACTCTTGCGCGCGCGCGGCGGGGTAATCGAAACCCAGCAATGCGTTCAGACCATTGAAAAAATTCCTGGCGGATGGCGGGTAACCTGCCCAGAGCGCAGTTTCACAGCGCGGCGGTTGATCAATGCTGCGGGAGCTTGGGGCGATGAAATTGCCGCCCTAGCAGGTATCGCGCCCATTGGTCTGACACCGATGCGCCGCAGCGTCGCGCGATTGGCCGCGCCAGGCGGTCATGATCCTTCGACCTGGCCGATGCTGTTTGGTCCTGGTGAAAGATGGTATGCTAAGGCCGATGCGGGCGCATTGATTGTATCGCTCGCAGAAGAGACCCCCAGCGCGCCCATGGATGCTTGGCCGCATGATCTGGATCTGGCCGAAGCTTTGGCGCGCTATCAGGACTATGTGACCGAAGAGGTGACGCGGCCTCTGTCCTCTTGGGCTGGCCTGCGCACATTTGCGCCGGATCGTAATCTGGTCCTTGGCGCCGCGCCGCAAGAGGAGAGTTTCATCTGGGCCGTCGGGCAAGGCGGATATGGCTTCTTTACGGCCCCCGCCGCATCGCAACTGGTGGCCGATACTGCGCTCGGCCGCAGATCGCAGCTCGACGCTGAAACTGTGGCGCAGCTGAGCCCGGCGCGTTTCGTGACCTGATTTTGCCAAAAAGCAAAGAGGTGGAGCATGCTGCCCCACCCTTTCGCATTTTACCCATCCATCCGAATGGTGGCATTGCTGGGATCATAAGGGCTGTCGGGCACCACTTCGCAATCCCACAGGCGGTCTTGCATTTTCACCTGAAGTTTCGTGCCCGGCACGGCAAGTTCTGGCGGCAGGTAGCCCATGCCAATGGATTTCTCGAAATGCACCGAATAGCCACCGGAAGTGAGACGTCCAACGCGCGTTTCGCCCTGATACAACGCCTCGCGGCCCCAGGGATCGGCATCCTCAGGTCCGTCAATCAACAGCGTGCAACATTTAACCCGCACCCCAAGCGCCTCCATAGCCGCTTTGCCATGAAACTCCTTTGACAGATCCACAAAGCGGGGCAGATCCGCCTCAAGCGGTGTGGCATCGCGGCCCAGCTCTGTGCCGAATGCGCGATAGGACTTTTCCTGCCGCAGCCAGTTTTGCGCCCGCGCGCCCACCAATTTCATACCATGTTTTTCGCCGGCTTTTTCTAAAAGATCAAAGAGATAGTTCTGCATCTCCATCGGGTGATGCAGCTCCCAACCCAGCTCACCCGTATAGGCCACCCGGATCGCATTCACCGGGCACATGCCCAGCTCAATTTGCCGTGCCGACAGCCAGGAGAAACGCTTGTTAGAAAGCGCCGTGGCCGGGTCTGGATCATTAATGATGTCTCGCAATACATCCCGCGCCTTTGGACCTGCGAGGGCGAAAACGCCCCATTGGGTGGTGACGTCTTGCAGTTCAATACGGCCAAATTCAGCCTCTTTGTCCTCAATCGCCTTTTTCAGATAATCTTGGTCATAGGCGCTCCATGCCCCCGCTGAAACCAGGTAATACTCCTGCTCCGATAGGCGCACGATGGTGTATTCAGTGCGCGTGGTGCCATGGCCGGTGAGAGCATAGGTCAGGTTGATGCGGCCCACACGCGGCAATTTATTACAGGTGAACCAATCGAGAAACGCCGTGGCCCCCGGACCTTTGACGATATGTTTTGTAAAGGCTGTCGCATCCACAAGCCCCACCCCTTCGCGGATGGCGCGGGCCTCTTCGACGGCATATTGCCACCAGGCTCCACGGCGGAAGCTGCGGGATTTTTCGTCAAAATCTTCCGGCGCATCCAATGGACCAAAATAATTGGGCCGCTCCCACCCGTTGACCCAGCCAAACTGTGCGCCGCGTGCCTTTTGCCGATCATAGGCCGGCGCGGTGCGCAGCGGCCTTGCGGCGGGGCGTTCCTCATCGGGATGGTGCAGAACATAAACATGGTCATAGCATTCTTCATTTTTGCTCATGGCAAATTCTGTGGTCATCCAATTGCCGTAGCGTTTTGGATCTAGGCTGGCCATATCAATCTCAGCCTCCCCATCCACCATCATCTGCGCCATATAATAGCCAGTGCCACCAGCCGCTGTGATGCCAAAGCTAAAGCCTTCGGCCAGCCACATATTGCGCAGGCCGGGTGCTGGGCCCACCAAAGGATTGCCGTCGGGCGTATAGCAAATTGGCCCATTGAAATCATCTTTCAGCCCACTTTCCTCGCAGGAGGGCATGCGATGAATCATCGCCATATATTGCTCTTCAATCCGCTCCAGGGCGAGCGGGAAAAGATCGGCCCGGAAGCTCTCAGGCACCCCATGTTCAAACCGAGCTGGCGCCTCTTTTTCATAAACCCCAAGGATCCACCCACCGCGCTCCTCGCGCACATAGCTTTGCGCATCGGCGTCGCGGATCACCGGGTGCTCAGGGTTGCCCTCAGCGCGGTAGGCCACCAGCGCCGGATCTTGCTCCAAGACGACAAATTGATGCTCAACCGGAATGGCTGGAATTTTGATGCCCAGCATTTTTGCTGTGCGCTGCGCATGATTGCCAGAGGCGGTGACCACATGCTCAGCTGTGATCACAATTTGCTCCTCCGAGGGCACAAGGTTTCCGCCCTTTTCGATCATTTTCGTGCAGGTCACCTCCCAATGGCTGCCGGTCCAATGAAAACCATCCGCCTGCCACCGACGCTCAATGCTGACCCCCAATTGCCGCGCGCCCTTGGCCATGGCCATGGTGACATCCGCCGGGTTAATATAGCCATCCGTCTGATGGTAAAGCGCGCCTTTAAGATCGTCGGTACGGATGAGCGGCCATTTGGCTTTAATTTCATCCGGTGACATGAAAACATAGGGAACGCCGCAGGTTTCCGCCGTCGACGCATAGAGGCGATATTCATCCATCCGGTCTTCTGTTTGCGCCATCCGGAGATTGCCCACCACAGCAAAACCCGCATTCAAGCCAGTTTCCTCTTCAAGGGATTTATAAAAATCAACCGAGTATTTGTGGATATGCGTCGTGGCATAAGACATATTGAACAGAGGCAAAAGCCCGGCCGCATGCCAAGTCGAGCCAGAGGTCAGCTCATCGCGCTCGATTAGCATCGTGTCCCAACCGCGTTTTCCCAGATGGTAGGCAATGGATGTCCCAACCGCACCGCCACCAACAACCAATGCTTTTACTTGCGTCTTCATCGCGCACGACTCCTTTTCACGTTGCGCATAGATTGCCTGAAGATGGCGCAAAAAGGGAAGTCGCGCCGACCTCCCAGTTGCGAAAACCGACCTCACGATATTTTTCGCAGCAAAATACATCCCCCATCCGCCATTTTGCCGCTGCGAAGCGCTCTTGCGGCGCTGCATCTGCCGGGGTAAATGATATCGCAGAGCAGCGGGGTACAATATGCAGATTTGCCCATCAAAAATTCGCATAGGCCAAGAAATAGCCCGGCTGCGCGCGGCGGGTAAAACCATCGGCTTGGTTCCTACAATGGGGTTTTTGCACGCGGGGCATTTGCAGCTTATGCGCCGGGCTGCGCAGAACGCCGATGCGGTTGTGGCGACAATTTTTGTAAACCCGACCCAATTTGGCGCAAATGAAGATCTCAGCCGCTATCCCCGTGATTTGGACCGCGATTTGGCCCTGTTGACGGATGAGGGTGTGGCGGCCGTCTTTACCCCCAGCCCAGAGGAAATGTACCTACCCGGCGCAGATACCATTGTGGATGTGCCCAGTCTTTCAGGCATATTACAGGGCGCTTTGCGGCCTGGCCATTTCCAAGGCGTCGCGACAGTGGTGAGCAAATTGTTTAACATTACCCAACCCGATGTCGCGGTATTTGGCGAAAAAGATTATCAACAGCTGGCTCTTATTCGAAAAATGGTTCGTGATTTGGACGTGCCCGTGCGCATCATTGGCCATCCAACAGCGCGGGAGGACGATGGGCTAGCCATGTCATCTCGCAATGTCCGCTTGAGCCCTGCCCAGCGCGCTGCAGCAAAAATTCTCAATGCCGCATTGACCCAGGCCGAGCACCATCCCCAGCCCAGTGCCGAAGCCTATGTGGCGCAGATTACCCAACATCTCGCGGGCGAGGCGCTATGTGATATCAAATCAGTAGAGATCCGAGACAGCGAAGATCTCACTGCGCTCTCAGGCCCATTGCATCGCCCTGCCGTGATCTTGCTGGCAGTGGCCTTTGGCGATGTGCTATTGATTGATCAGCGGGTGATCGACCCCAGAAAGGACAGCTCATGAGCATGCAAGCCCCCATCAAACGCATCACTTGCCCGCAGATCAGCGGCCGCAAAGGTGGCGCGCCCATTGTCAGCCTCACGAGCTATCACGCTCATACTGCCGCGATTGTAGATCGTTACGCAGATTTTATCTTGGTCGGTGACAGTTTGGGCATGGTCATGCATGGAATGGACAGCACCCTTGGAGTGCCGCTGGATTTGATGATCATGCACGGCAAGGCCGTTGTCACCGGTACAAAACGCGCGTTGATCGTGGTGGATATGCCCTTTGGCACCTATGAGGAGAGCCCGGAGGTGGCCTTTCGCAATGCCGCCCGGATCATGAAGGAAACTGGCTGCGGCGCTGTGAAGCTCGAAGGCGGCCAACGTATGGCTCAGACCATCAAGTTTCTGGTTGAGCGTGGGATTCCCGTCATGGCGCATATCGGCCTCACGCCACAGTCAAGCCACACAATGGGCGGCTTCAAGACCCAAGGCCGGATCGAAGACAGCTGGAGCGGTCACGAGCAGGATGCGCAAGCGGTCAGCGATGCGGGGGCTTTTGCCATTGTATTGGAGGGTATGGTTGAGCCATTGGCGGCGAAAATCACCCAACAAATCCCCATTCCCACCATCGGCATTGGCGCCTCGGTCCACTGTGACGGGCAAATTTTGGTCTTGGAAGACATGCTCGGCTTAAACCCGGGCAAGGCGCCGAAATTCGTTAAACTCTACGGCGACCTCGGCGCAGAAATCGAAAAATCAGTTTCAAATTATGCCGAGGAGGTGCGAAACCGTAGCTTCCCTGGCGAAGATCACGTTTATCGCTAGACTATGAAACCCGGCATTTTGACAGTAGCACCGATGATCATGACAAATGGATGGCAAAAACTTGTCAGCGTGTTTTTCTGCATCGTGGTCTGCGCCGGGGCAGGCCTTGCCAATCCGCCAGAAAAAGGCGCTGTCACAAAATTGCCGATACCGCGTTACGTTTCTTTAAAGGCCAGTGAAGGCAATGTGCGGCGCGGACCGTCACTCACCCACCGCATTGACTGGATCTTGAAGCTGCGCAACATGCCATTGCAGGTGGTGGCCGAACATGGCCATTGGCGCAAAGTGCTTGATTTTGAGGGCGCGGGCGGCTGGATCCATTATTCACTGCTGTCGGGCAGCCGCACGGTCATGGTCGTTCAGGATCATCTGGATCTGCGCAATCAACCGACAGCCCAGTCTCTGGTCACCGCAAGGCTTGAGCGCAACGTGCTGGCGCGGCTTTTGTCCTGTAATCCCACTTGGTGCCGGCTGTCATCCGCAGGCTACAAAGGCTGGGCGCCAAAAACCGCGCTTTGGGGTGTCACCGAAGCGGAGATCTTCGACTAAGCTACAATCCGCGATTGCGCAGCAAGGCGGTCGCATCCGGCAATTTTCCGCGAAATGCCACATATAGCTCCTCGGCATCGGCACTGCCACCTTTCGACAAGATATTGTCCTGCAAAGCCCGCGCCCGTTCCATATCAAACGCTCCACCCACTTCCTCAAAGGAAGCAAATGCATCCGCATCCATCACCTCTGACCACATATAGCTATAATATCCGCTCGAATAGCCATCCCCCGCGAATACATGGGCAAATTGCGGCGTCGCATGGCGCATCCCGATGGCCTCCGGCATGCCAATATCTGCCAGAACCTCTGCCTGGCGCGCCATGGGGTCTCGGGGGGCGTCGGCTTCATGAAAACTTAAATCCACCAGCGCAGAAGCAATATATTCAACAGTCTGAAATCCCATATCAAATGTCGCAGCCCCGAGCATACGCTTGAGCAAGTCATCGGGCATCACCGCGCCACTTTGCGCATGAATGGCAAATTTTTGCAGAACTTCAGGCACTTCAAGCCAATGCTCATACAGCTGACTTGGCAGCTCGACAAAGTCGCGCGCCACCGAAGTGCCAGACACGGAAGAATAGCTGACATCACTCAACATCTGATGCAGCGCATGGCCAAATTCATGAAACAAGGTGCGCGCATCGTCGAATGACAAAAGCGCAGGCGCATCACCGGAAGGCTTGGCGAAATTGCACACATTGATAACAATGGGAGCCCGCGCGCTTGGCCTCTTACGCTGGCTTTGCAAAGCGCTGCACCAGGCGCCGGATCTTTTGCCGCTACGGGCGAAGTAATCACCAATAAACAACGCGATATGCGCTCCGTCTCGGCGCACCTCCCAGACCCTCGCATCCTTGTGATGCAAGGGCAAAGACAGCTCGTGAAAGGTCAGGCCGAACAGCCGGCGCGCGCAGTCGAAAGCCGCCTCGATCATCTGATCCAATTGCAAATAAGGCTTCAATTCCGCCTCATCAAGATCGTGTTCAGCCCTTCGGCGCTTTTGTGCATAGTACCGCCAGTCCCAAGCCATGAGCGGTCCACTCAGCCCGTCTTGCGCCATCATTTGGGTCAAGATTGCCGCATCTGCCTGCGCCCGCTTCTTCGCTGGAGCCCAAACCTGCATCAACAAATCACGCACACGGGCGGGTGTCTTGGCCATCTGGGTTTCCAGCTTGAAATCAGAAAAACTCTCATACCCAAGCAAGCCCGCCTGCTCTTGCCGCAGGCGCAAGGTTTCAGCGACGATGTCCCGGTTGTCTGTCTCGCCACCATTCGCGCCCCGCGCCGCCCAGGCTTTATAGGCCACCTCGCGCAGGTCCCGGCGGCTTGAAAATTCTAAAAATGGCACGATGAGTGACCGCGATAGGGTCACCACAGGACCATCGAACCCCTTTTCCTGCCCCGCAGCTTGCGCGGCCTGCACCACAAAATCAGGCAAGCCCGCGAGATCATCTGCCTGCAATGGCAGGGCCCAGTCCCGTTCATCAGCCAGCAGATTTTGCATGAATTTCGTACCCAAACTGGCAAGACGCGATTTGAGTGTCGCCATGCGCGCGGCCTCTGCCCCGGTCAGCTGAGCGCCGGCGCGAATGAAGTCGCGACGGGTGAGCATCAAGACCCGCTCTTGCTCGGGCGACAATCCCAAAGCGGCACGGCGCGACCAAAGATCTTCGATCCGCGCAAATAGCGCGGCATTCGACGTCACAGCAGAGGCATAGGCCGACAGCTTTGGCGCAAACTCCCGTTGCAGCTCTTCGCGCAAGGGCGTGCTATCGGTGCTGGCGAGGGTGTAAAACGCCGCTGCCAGCTGATTGAGCGGCTCTTCAGCCAATTCCTGCGCCTCGATCGTATTTTCAAAGGTGGGCGCGTCCGAAGATTTTCCAATCGCCTGCATTCCCAAACGCGCATGATCCAATGCCGCATCCATCGCTGGAGCAAAATCACTGTCTGATAAGCGATCAAAAGGCGCGAGGCCAAAGGCTGTCGTCCAGGGGTCAAGCAGGTTCATATCAAGACTTTCCATCCGAAGGCTGTATGCGGCAAATCGGGCAATCCGCCCGCGGTTTGGTTTTAATCACACGGTTTTGCGCATCGAGCACATTATAAATCGCCATCTGGCCCCGCAAAGGTGAGCCCGCGCTCAAAATATATTTCAACGCCTCCGCCGCCATGAGGCTGCCAATAATTCCGGGCAGGGCTGCAAAGACCCCGGCCTGCGCACAGCTGGGGGCCAACTCTGGTTTGGGCGCGCTGGGAAACACACATTGATAGCACGGACCGGAAACCGCGGGATCAAACAGCGCGAGCTGCCCTTCCCATTGGCTCAAGGCACCGCTGACCAAGGGAGTTGCGCGCGCCACGCAGGCCGCGTTCACCAGATAGCGCGTCTCGAAATTATCCGTACCATCCAGCACAATGTCATATTGGCCGATCAGCTCTTCCACCCCCTCGCCAGTGAGGCGATGATTGTAACTGTTCACAGCAACATAGGGGTTTAATTCGCCAAGGGCCTGGGCCGCTGAGGTGACTTTGGCGCGGCCAATATCGGCGTCGCGGTGAATAACCTGCCGTTGCAAATTGCTGGCCGCTACCGTGTCATCATCAACAATGCCGATGGTTCCAACCCCGGCAGCCGCCAAATATTGCAGCGCCGGCGCGCCCAGCCCGCCAGCACCAATCACCAAAACTTTTGCGCCGCGCAGCCGCATCTGCCCTGCCCCGCCAATCTCGGGCATAACGATATGGCGCGCATAACGGTCCAGTTCGGCGTCCGACATCCCTCCCTCTGGGGCGTGCATCGGCGCTACGGCACGAGACCGTAATTTGCGCAGGCCCTGCCGATAGATCCAAATAATCGCCGCAAAAGCCGCAATGATGGCCCAGAGCTCCCATGACCCCCCGGTGTTTTGCCGCAACGGATGACCATCGGGCAAAATCACATGGGCGAAAATCACCGCCGCAAACACCACCGCAATCATGACCCAGCGTTGACGATTAGGCGCGCCCATGGCCCAGCCAATGCCCCAAAGAACCGCGCAGATTGTTCCAACAAGCATCATGAGCCGCGCCCTGTAGACCCAAATCCGCCGGTGCCGCGCAGCGTCGTGTCGAGCTGTGACACCTGCGAAAATTCAGCCTGAACCACCGGAGCCACGATCATTTGCGCAATTCGGTCCCCGTGGCGCACCGCAAAGGCCTCAGTGCCAGTATTGAGCAAAATCACCCCAAGCGGACCTCGATAGTCACTATCAATCGTGCCGGGTGCATTGGCCAATGTGATCCCATGTTTCAAAGCAAGCCCAGAGCGCGGGCGAATTTGCACCTCATAGCCCGCAGGTATGGCCAGACGCAGCCCGGTGCCAATCAATACCCGCGCGCCCGGCGGCACAATAACATCTGCACGATCCGGAAAATTGGCCCGCAGATCTGCACCAGCGGCGCCGGGAGTGGCATAGGCCGGCAGGCCGAAGCTTGTATCAGCCCCCTCATCCCAGGTCATCTCAATGACAGGGTTCACGTCAAAGCATCCGCAATACGCAGCGCCAGCCGCCGCGCGACATCGCTCTTGGGCATCTCATCCCAAGTCTCGATGCCATCCGCGTCGATGAGCGTAACCTTGTTATGCGCACCGCCCATAATGCCAGTCTGAGGGGCCACATCATTGGCAACAATCCAATCGCAGCCCTTGCGCAGTCGCTTTTGGGCCGCATTGTCAATCACATTCTCTGTCTCTGCCGCAAACCCCACAACGAGTTGCGGCCTTAGGTCATGGGCCGAAACCCGCGCTAGAATATCGGGGTTTTCGGCAAATTCTAAGATCGGCAGATCGCCAGAGGAGGTCTTTTTGATCTTTTGCCCATGGGCACTTGCAAGGCGCCAATCGGCGACAGCCGCCGCAAAAATCGCGGCATCCACAGGCAAAAGCCCGTCCACCACCGCCAACATCTCCTGCGCTGTGTGTACCGGATGCACCTCAACGCCCGAGGGCGGCGGCACGCGCGCCGGTCCGGTGACAAAGCTGACCCGCGCGCCAAGGTCGCGTAGGGCCATGGCCAAAGCCGCGCCCTGCGCGCCGGAGGAGCGATTGGCGATGTAGCGCACGGGATCAATTGGTTCATGGGTGGGGCCGGAGGTCACCAGTACATGACGGCCTGCAAGCGGTCCGCTGCGAAAAAAGCCCGCAACCTGCGCCAAAATTTCATCCGCCTCTGCCATGCGACCCGGGCCATATTCACCGCAGGCCATCTCTCCGTCGTTGGGGCCAATCACCTGAACCCCATCCTCTTGCAGCTGCTTCAAATTGCGCTGCGTCGCGGGATGCTGCCACATACGGACATTCATGGAGGGGGCAATCATAACAGGGGTATCAGTGGCCAGCAGCAGGGTTGAGGCCAGATCATCGGCCATTCCCTGCGCCATTTTGGCCATGATTTGAGCCGTGGCCGGGGCTACAAGAATAAGATCCGCCGCGCGCGACAGCTCGATATGGCCCATCTGCGCTTCTTCTGTCAGATCAAACAACTCGGTATAGACCTTGGACCGCGCAAGGGCCGCAATTGACAGAGGCGTGACGAATTGCGCGCCAGACTGCGTCAAAACAGGCGTGACGCGCGCGCCCTGCGCAGTCAATTTTCGAATCAAATCCGGCAGTTTCACCGCGGCGATGCCACCAGATATGATTAAGAGAATGTGTTTTTCGTTCATAGCGTACAGTTACGCAGCCAGACCTCGGTCTGCAAGGTCTGGCTTCGGCAAAAAGCTTATTGGAAAAATGCGCTTGCCTCGGGGGCCTGATTTTCCAGCGCCAGGCGCATTTTCTTGAATGCGGCCGCTTCCACCTGCCGGATCCGCTCTTTCGAAAGGCCCAATTCTTCGCCCAGGCTTTCCAAAGTGCGCGGCGCCTCGATCAATTTACGCTCCCGCACGATGTATCTTTCGCGATCATTGAGCACACTCATCGCCTGCACCAGCCAATTGCGCAGCGCCTCCTGATCATGATCAATCTCGACGATTTCGGCCGCCTGCGCGCTGTCATCTTCCAGCGCATCAATCCATTCGCGCCCCTCATCTTCGGTCGATTGCGTCGCGTTGAGCGAGAAATCAGAGCCAGACAAACGCCCATCCATCATCTCCACATCATGCAACGGTACGCCCAAATCCTGCGCGATCAATTGCTGCAACTGATGCCGATCCAAGGTTTGGCCGGCGTTATTGGCGTCGCGCTCAATCCGCGCCTGGATCCGGCGCATGTTAAAGAACAGTGATTTTTGTGGGCTGGTCGATCCTGTGCGCACCATTGACCAATTGCGCATCACATATTCTTGGACAGAGGCTTTAATCCACCACACCGCATAGGTTGAGAACCGCACGCCGCGATCGGGGTCAAATTTCTCGGCCGCTTTCATTAGGCCAAGCCCGGCCTCTTGAATCAAATCTCCCATCGGCGCGCCGTAGCGTTTAAACTTAGCGGCTTGGGAAATGGCCAATCGCATATAGGCATTGATCAATCTATGGAGGCTTTGCTCGCAGCGGTCATCACGCCAAGCATAAGCCAATTTCAGTTCCGTTTCAGCATCAAGCATCTCCGCTTTCATTGCAGTGCGCGGAAGAAAATTCTCTGTGCGGCCGTCTAAAGGCATGTGTTCGCCTCCCAATCAGGAAAAGATGAAAAACTTGTTACTCTCTTCTTACGCAGGTACATGCAGGTTGGATCATTCTTGGGGACACAATGGCTGCAAAAAACACAATTCCGGCTCTGCGCCTGGTGCTCGGCGGCGCAAATTCTGGCAAATCTCGTCATGCCGAACAGTTGATCGCAGCGGCCGACCGGCCCCGGCGCTATATCGCAACAGCCCAGGCCTGGGATGATGAAATGCGTGCCAAAATTGCCCAGCACCGCCAGCAACGCGGGCCGGATTGGACCACCGTGGAGGCACCGCTCGATCTCACCGAGGCTTTGGCGGCAGCACAATCAGAGGAAATCATCTTGCTTGATTGCGTCACGCTCTGGTTGAGCAATCTCATGATGGCTGAGCGCGATATTCAAAGCGCTTGTGCTGCGCTTTGCACCGGTCTCGCCCATGCCCCCTGCCCGGTGATTGTGGTCAGCAATGAAGTCGGTCAAGGCATTACGCCAGACAATGCGATGGCGCGGGCCTTTGTCAAACACCAAGGCCACCTCAATCAAGATCTCGCACGCCTGGCCCAAGAAGTGATTTTCGTCACCGCCGGCATCGCTCAAACGCTCAAGAGTGTGCCATGAGCGATTGGTTTTGGATCAGGCACGGCCCGACGCATGAGAAAAACTTTACCGGCTGGCGCGACGTGCCGGCGGATCTATCTGACCGCGCATTAATCGACCGCCTAAGCTCCTATTTGCCAAGCGAAGCTGTCGTGGTCTCCTCAGATCTCACCCGCTCTGTCACCACCGCCGACGCGCTTGCGGGCGCGCGGCCCCGCCTGCCCCATGAACCCGATCTCAGGGAATTTCATTTTGGCGATTGGGATGGGCGGCATTGGTCAGATGTTGCGCAGACCGATCCAGAATTGAGCCGCGATTTTTGGGAAAAACCCGGTGATATTATGGCCCCAAATGGCGAAAGCTGGAACATGGCCGCCGCCCGCGCCCGCCCGGTGGTCGACCGATTGAATGCAGCTCACAACAGCATCATCGCCGTGGCGCATTTCGGTATCATCCTCACCCAGGTGCAACGCGCCCTCAACAGCAGCGCCTACGCCTGCTTGGCCCATAAAATCGACAATTTCAGCGTCACCCATCTGCGCGAAGACCAGGGCAAATGGCAGGTACTCTGTATCAACCACTTGCCATAGGCTTCAGGGCCTCGCTTGGGCCGATTTACCTTTCGTAAACCATGATGACCTATGCTCGGTTGACCCGTAACCACACAGGGCCAAGCCGATGGTGGCCGTTACCTATACAGTTGCATTTCATGGGGTGGAGGCCCGGCCGGTTGAGGTGCAATGCGCCGTGGCGCCTGGCCTGCCCAGTTTCCAAATCGTCGGGCTGGCCAATAAAGCTGTCAGTGAGGCACGCGAGAAGGTCAGGGCCGCGCTGGACGCCCTTTCGATTGCCCTGCCCTCCAAGCGGATCACTGTGAACCTGTCACCGGCGGATATGCCCAAGGAAGGTTCACATTTCGATCTGCCCATTGCCGTGGCCCTTCTCTCGGCCCTGGGCATGATCCCGCAGGAAGAGATTGGCGCTTGCCTTCTCATGGGTGAGTTGGCTTTGGGGGGCGATTTGGTGCAGGTTGCCGGTTGCCTGCCCGCAGCGCTCACCGCCGCCAGTGACGGGCGCAGCTTGATTTGCCCCAAAGCCTCGGGCGCCGAAGCGGCCTGGGTTGAGGCCACCGCGGTCATTGCCGCACCTAGCCTTGCTGCTGTCTTGCATCATCTCACTGGGCAAAACCTTCTTGAGCCGGCCCAACCCGGCGAAGTGACAATCCGTCAATCAGCCAAGGATCTGTCCGACGTCAAAGGCCAAGAGCGGGCCAAACGCGCGTTGGAAATTGCCGCAGCCGGGCGGCATCACATGCTCATGGTAGGACCGCCGGGATCTGGAAAATCTATGCTGGCTGCGCGCCTGCCCGGTCTGCTGCCACCGCTCAGCCCGGCCGAAGCGCTCGAAACATCCATGATACACTCGCTGGCGGGACTACTTGATGAGGGCGGGATCTCTCGCGAGCGCCCGTTTCGCGAACCTCATAGCACCGCCTCCATGGCCGCGATCATTGGCGGGGGGCGCAGCGCAAAACCCGGGGAGATCTCCTTGGCGCATAATGGCGTCCTGTTTATGGATGAGTTTCCCGAGTTTCCGCGCCAGGTTCTAGAAACCCTGCGCCAACCGATTGAAACCGGTGAAGTGATGGTTGCGCGGGCCAATGCCCATGTGAAATATCCAAGCTGCTTCATGTTGATCGCCGCAGCCAACCCCTGCCGCTGCGGCTATCTATCAGACCCCGCAAGAGCCTGCGCCCGCGCCCCGGAATGTGGCGCAGACTATCTGGGCCGCATATCTGGCCCGCTGCTGGATCGGTTTGACCTTCGGGTTGACGTGCCGCCGGTTGCATACAGCGACCTTGAGCTGCCTTGCGACAGCGAGCCAAGTGCCGATGTGGCGCAACGCATCGCTGCGGCCCGCAGACGGCAAGCGGAGCGTTATGCCGAGAGTCCACAATGCGTGGTGAATGCAGATGCGGAAGGGAGCCTATTGCAAAAACACGCCACGCCTGATGCGGAAGGTCAGGCGCTCTTGCTTGAAATTGCGGAACGGTTTGGCCTCACAGCGCGGGGCTATCATCGCGTCATGCGGGTGGCGCGCACTATTGCAGATTTGGCGGACAGTCAGGGGGTTGAACGGGCCCATATTGCCGAAGCTGCCAGCTTTCGCCTGCCACCAGCAGGGCCAAGCCGATCTCAGCCGCGCAATAGCCGAAAAGCTGCCGCCGCCGCCCAGCCAGAGAAAATGGCAATGGCCAGTGACAGCAGCCCATAAACAACGGGGCGCTCATGGGCTAAATTATACAGCCAACGCTCTATACCAACCTTATGCACATCAATTGCCGTCTGATACTGAGACACAACCTCACCATCGCGCAGCACAAAAATGCGCGCCGAATAGGCGCCTTCCACCAAATTTGCTGGCAGGGAGACAGAGGTTGAAAACAAGGTTTGCTCTTGCAGCTGCACCGAGCCGGGCAACAGTTGATAGAGCCCTTGCTCTTCGCGCACGCGCACCAAAGCTTCGGTAAATTGATCTTTATTGAGCGTCGTGGGCGGCACTGCCACGGCACGGATCAATTGACGTACCGAAATTTGATGCCACAGATCCGATGCCTCGCTGACCACGCGGTCAAAAGGTCCAGTGGTGGCCACCGCATAGAAACTGGGCGCCAGATCAACATCAAAGGCCTCAACATTGACCCAGATCCCCAAACGTTTGTCCTTACGGCGCACAGTGACCGGCGTGCGGGGGCTGGCGATGGTGACCACAACATCGAGATCACCAGCCGAGCTGGTTGCGGTTTCATGTTTCAAGGCACCAAAGATCAGGATTTCCGACCCATTAAAAAACGCCGTGATACCAATCTCGTTTTTTGACATGCCCAAGACAATATCCTGCGCCGAAACTGGCGCTGTGAAAGCCAGTAGGGCAATCAGGACTCTTGCGAAAAGACCTTGCATCAATGGCCTCCCGCAACACCGAGGCTGAACAGCTCTGCCGGTTCAACGATCAGGTCCATAGCCAGCTTCGCACAGACCAAAAGCACCATCAGCGCAAGAAGGATCCGCAGTTGCTCCGCTTTGAGCTTGGCGCCGATCATCGTGCCGAATTGCGCGCCGATCACCCCGCCGATCAAAAGCAGGACCGCCAGCACCATATCGACCGTATAGTTGGTGGTGGCATGCAGCATGGTGGTAAATGCGGTGACGAAAATGATCTGAAACAGCGATGTGCCCACCACAACTTTCGTCGGCATTCCGAGCAGGTAAATCATCGCCGGCACCATGACGAAACCGCCGCCGACGCCCATGATCGCGGCCAATACGCCAACTGCAACGCCGACAACGATGGGCGGGATGATGGAGATATAAAGACCAGACACACGAAACCGCATTTTAAACGGTAAAACATGCACCAAACCACGTTTTTTGCGCGGTTTAGCCACGGCGACCTGTTTCGATTTGCGCAGCGCCCGCAGGCTTTCAGCAAACATTAAGCTGCCGACGACACCCAAAAACAGAACGTAACATAATTTAACCAAAAGATCGACTTGGCCCAAACTTTTGAGATAATTGAACACAACCACCCCGAGCGCCGCGCCGATCAGCCCGCCAATGAGCAGCACCCCACCCATTTTGAAATCCACCGTCTTGCGCTTCACATGCGCCAAAACGCCGGAAAAGGAGGAGGCAACAATTTGATTGGCTTCGGTCGCGACAGCCACCGCAGGGGGAATTCCGATAAAAAATAGTAGCGGTGTCATCAAGAAGCCACCGCCAACGCCGAACATGCCAGATAGAATCCCCACCAGCCCGCCGAGACCCAGCAGGACAAAGGCGTTCACCGAGACTTCAGCGATGGGCAGATAGATATACATGGCGCCGCATAGCCCTAACACTGGTCTCGGGCAAGGGGGGGGAAGGGCTCGGCGCGAAATCTACAGTCAAAACGCCCGTTTGGCCTTATCATCACCTGTGATTTGGCCTTATTTCTCTTTAACGTACGCCACCCCACCAGACCGGGGCGGAATCGCTTTGCCAACGAAGCCTGCAAGGACCACGACGGTGAGTACATAGGGCAGAGATTGGATGAAGACCACGGGGATTTTGATCATACTGCCCAGCCCTGCGCTCAGGCTGCTCAAGGCGATCAACCCCGCCACAATCGCCAGCCCCAAGCCCAAACCCCCCAACACGATGCGATCTAGCAACGTCTTTTGTCTGACATAGGCAAAGAGTCCGAGGCCAAGTGCCAAGAGCACCCCGCTCATCACCCAAGCCGGCAAAAGAATGTTTTGGAAACGATTGTCTACGGCAAAGAAAAATCCAAACAACAGACAGGCGCCAAGCGCATACCAAGGCCGCCATTTGGCGAAGATCAAAGCTGCCAGCGCGATGAACCCGCGGCCGGCAGACATATCTTTGACAAAACCGGCTTGCAGAGCAGTCGCCATATAGGCTCCGGCTATGCCGCAGAGGACCCCACAAATACCGACAGCGGCGTAACGCAGACCCACGACAGAGATCCCCGCCGTATCCACCGCGGCCGGGTTTTCCCCCACAGCGCGCAACCGCAAGCCAAACCGAGTTTTATACAAAACAAACCACGTCAACGGCACCATCACGAGTGCCACATAGACCAGCAATGAATGCCCCGAGAGAAGCTCCGAATAAAGCTGCATGATTGGCCCCGCCTGCGAAATTTCTTTCGCCGGCACAGCGCCCGGCAGGGTGAGAGGTTCAAAACGTCCACCTGAGAGGAGCGGCGGCGTCCGCCCGCCTTGGCCAAACCAATCTTGCGAAATCACCACGGTTAAACCAGCGGCCAAAAAGTTAATCGCGACACCCGAAATAATTTGATCGCCGCGCAGGGTAATAGAGGCCAAACCATGAATGGCTGAGAGCAAGAGCGAGGCCCCAACCCCGGCCAAGAGCCCCAACCAGACAGATCCAGTCGTCGCCGCAATTGCCGCTGAGAGAAAGGCCGCCGCCAGCATTTTGCCTTCAAGACCGATGTCGAAAATACCAGCCCGCTCCGAAAACAATCCAGCCAGACAGGCTAAAAGCAACGGCGTGGCCAGACGCAAAGAGCTGTCTAAAACTTGCAAGAGCGTGAGAAAATCCATTGTCTCTATCCCCCTCGCCGCAGGCTTAAAAATAAGCGTTCAAGCGGACGTCGAACCATTAAGGTCAGAGCCCCGGTGAACAAGATCACCAAGGCCTGGATGACCACAATCAACTCCCGCGGAATTTTTGTCCACAACGCCAATTCCGCACCGCCTTGATACAAGAACCCAAATAACAATGCGGCAAGAAACACCCCAAGCGGGTGGCTGCGCCCCATCAAAGCCACAGCGATGCCGATAAAACCGGCCCCTTCGGTGAAGTTCAAAATCAACCGCTCGCTTTCCCCCTGCGTGGTGTTGATGGCCATCATCCCTGACAAAGCCCCAGAGATCATCATGGCCACCATGATGATTTTCACCGATCCAATGCCCGCATAGCGGGCCGCCGGTTCTGATTTGCCCATCGCGCGAATTTCATACCCCAAAGGGGTGCGCCAAATCAAAAACCAAACCAAAACACAGGCAACCAGCGCAAGGAAAAAACTCACATTCGCGGGGGCTGCTCGAAACATTTTCTCAAATCCCAAGAGCCCCGCCATATCCTCAAAGGTTGGCAAATGGGTGGCGGCGGGAAAGTTTGCTGTGGCCGGGTCCATGCTGCCCTTAGGCTTCAGCGCGCCGACCAAGAAAAAGTTCAAAACCCCGGCGGCAATAAAATTGAACATGATGGTTGTGATGACGATATGACTGCCGCGTTTGGCCTGCAAATAGGCCGGAAGCCCAGCCCAGATCATACCAAAGAAGGCCGCACCCAGCGAGGCGCCGATAATTGCAAAGGTCCAATGAGGCCAAGGAATGAACAGGCAGACCAGTGCCACACCAAGCCCGCCCATCATCGCCTGCCCCTCGCCGCCGATATTGAACAAGGCGGCATGAAACGCCACTGAGACCGCAAGCCCGGTGAAGATAAAATTGGTGGTATAATAGAGCATATAGCCCCAGCCCGAAGATCGCAGCAACGTGCCCTCGATCATGAGCTTGAGCGCCGCAACCGGGCTTTCGCCAATCGCCAAGATCAATAGAGCCGACAAAAGCGCGGCAATGATCAGCGAAATCAGAGGGACGAGAACCACATCAGCCCATTTTGGCATTACACCCATAATTGCGCTCCATAGTTTTGCAGGGCGGTCCGGTTTACACTCACGCCGAGGCCTCCCCGGTCACACCCGCCATTAAAAGACCCAGCTCTTTTTCATCGGTCTTCGCCGGATCACGTTCCCCCATGATCTGGCCATCAAACATCACCGCCACGCGGTCACTGAGCGATAGAATTTCATCTAGTTCCACCGATACCAGCAATATCGCTTTGCCCTGATCGCGCAGCGCAACAATTTGTTGATGGATAAACTCAATGGCACCGATATCGACGCCGCGCGTCGGCTGCCCAATCAACAGCAAATCAGGATTGCGCTCGATCTCACGCGCAAGAACAATTTTTTGTTGATTGCCGCCGGAAAAATTCTGTGCCGTCAAATTAGGATTGGGCGGACGCACATCAAACCGCTGCATCTTTGCGGCGGTTTCCACCTTGATCGCCGCATTGTCCATAAAAAACTTATTGGCCTGATGCGCCGGATCGCGGTGGTAGCCAAAAACAGAGTTTTCCCAGGCCATAAAGTCCATGATCAGACCTTCGCGCTGGCGATCTTCAGGCACATGGGCGATGCCCTTGGCCCGCCGAGATTGCCCATCACTGTCCGCACCGGTCAAATCCAACGGGGCACCGTTAACCCGCACCGATCCCGTGGCGCTTTGGTAGCCACCTAACACTTCTAGCAATTCAGACTGCCCATTGCCGGCCACCCCGGCAATACCCAAAATTTCACCGGCACGCAGCGAGAGGCTCACATCCTTCAGCCGGGCGACCCCGGCATCATCCACCACATTGAGTCCAGTGATTTCAAGCACTTGATGCTTCGGTTGCGCAGGCGCTTTATCCACCCGCAACAGCACTTTCCGCCCGACCATCAATTCCGCCAGATTTTCCGGGCTGGTTTGCGCCGTCTTAACCGTCGCCGTCATCGCTCCGCGCCGCATCACACTCACCGTGTCGGTGATATCCATAATCTCCCGCAGCTTATGGGTGATGAGAATGATGGTTTTGCCTTCTTCGCGCAGCCGCCCTAAAATACGAAACAGCTGATCGGCCTCGGTTGGTGTCAAAACGCCGGTCGGTTCATCTAAGATCAATATATTGGCCCGGCGATACAGTGCTTTGAGAATTTCGACCCGCTGCTGCATGCCGACGCCAATCTCCTCGATCACCGCATCAGGATCCACATTCAGCTCATATTCCGCCGCCAATTCTGCCAATTCCGCCCGCGCCTTGCGAAGCGAAGGGGCCAAGAAGGCCCCGCTTTCCGCGCCCAAAACGATATTCTCAAGAACTGTAAAATTCTCAACCAGTTTAAAATGTTGAAACACCATGCCGATGCCAGCAGAAATTGCAGCTTGGCTGTCCGGGATCGCCGTTTTCTGACCCGAGATGAAAATCTCCCCCGCGTCCGCTTTGTAAAACCCGTAGAGGATCGACATAAGTGTCGATTTTCCGGCACCATTCTCCCCAATAATGCCATGAATGGTCCCAGGCATAACTCGGATTGAGATGTCTTTATTGGCCTGCACGGGCCCAAAGGCCTTGGAAATACCCTTTAATTCAATCGCTGGCTGGCTCATCAAAATCCCTTTGTCAACAAAGGCCGCGCCAAATCAATGGCGCGGCCCCGCAATCTTGGCCTGTTCGCAGGTCCTTTAGAAGGACAAGGCCGGGCAGGTTTCGTCAGACGTATAGTCATGCACGGACAATGTGCCCGCGGTCATGGCCGCTGCTGCTGCATCGACTGCGCTTTGCATGTCAGCAGATACCAAAGACGCGTTGAATTCATCCAAGGCATAGCCGACGCCGCCATTGGCCACGCCCATTTGGAAATTGCCTGTTTCGAGCGCATCGCCTTGGCTGAAGGCTTCGTAAACCGCATTATCCACGCGCTTCATCATGGAGGTCAAAACCTTGCCGGGATGCATGTAGTTTTGGTTGCTGTCGACACCGATAGACAAAATGCCCTCATCAGCCGCTGTTTGCAAAACGCCAACGCCCGTACCGCCAGCCGCGGCAAAAACCACATCTGCGCCTTGGCTGATCTGCGCTTTGGTCAGCTCAGAGCCTTTAACTGGATCATTCCATGCAGCAGGGGTTGTACCGGTCATATTGGCAATGATTGTTGCATCACCATTAACCGCCTTGACGCCCTGGGCAAAGCCACAGCCAAACCGACGGATCAGGGGAATATCCATACCCCCAACGAAGCCAACAGTGCCGGTTTCAGACGCCTGTGCAGCCAACATGCCGACAAGGTAAGAGCCTTCATGCTCGTTAAAACCGATGCCGCGCACGTTGGGCATGCTTAGCCAGTTCACATCAATCACCGCAAACTTAGTGTCGGGATAATCTGGCGCCACTTTACCAAGCGCATCAGCAAAGGCAAAACCGGCCATAACGATCGGATTGGAACCAGCTTCCGCAAAGCGCCGCAAAGCTTGCTCGCGTTGCGCCTCATTTTGCAATTCAATCTCGCGGAAAGATCCGCCAGTTTCCTCCGCCCAGCGCTGCGCACCCTGGAAGGCAGCCTCGTTGAAGGATTTGTCAAACTTCCCACCAAGATCAAAAATGATAGCAGGGTCAGCCACAGCAGCCGTGGCGCTCAAAGCAACAGCGGCAGCGCTGCCAAGAATATTTTTCATAAAGCTCATAAGAGTCTCCCATAAATAGCAAAACCCAGCCGACAGAATCCTCCGGGTCAAAAGCAAGCAGATCATTCGATCATGACCAAATAAGCCCGTTCTGCCAAGGGACCGTCAATATAAATTTATGCTTTTATTAAGAATCAATAAGAAAATCACAGCCAAAAATATGGCCCCTCCGGAAAAGACAAAAGATAAGCGCATTAAGTCAATAATTTACGAAAAATTAACGCGTCGCAGGTCGTGCCGTCGCGCCGCTTATAATAGCGTGTTCGGCGGGCAACCTGCTCAAATTCTAAGCTTTCATAGAGACCAAGGGCCGGCGCATTGTCTGAGGCGACCTCCAAAAAAACCGCGCGCGCGCCCAAAACCGCTGAGGCCTCGATCAGCGCCACCATCACTTGCCGCGCCAAGCCTTGCCGTTGCGCCGCAGCAGCGCAGGCAACGGTGAGAATTTCAACCTCATCCAGCACCAAACGCCCCATCGCAAAACACTCGCGCGTCGCGCTCAGGTGAACGCCAGGCTGGGCCATAAGTTGCTGAAACTCAGAAGCGGACCAAGGGCGCGCATCGACAAAGGCAGAGCGATGGATCCGCGCGAGATCCTCGGGCGAAACAGGGGTGTTAAGCGGCAACAGGGCGTACTTCGACCACTTCTGGGATGTAATGGCGCAGCAAATTCTCGATACCCATTTTCAGCGTCAAAGTCGACGAGGGGCAGCCAGCGCAAGCCCCCTTCATATGCAGATAAACGATGCCCCGATCAAAGCCATGAAAGGTGATATCGCCGCCATCTTGCGCCACCGCCGGGCGCACGCGTGTGTCCAAAAGCTCTTTGATCTGAACCACAATGGACTCGTCGGCAGCATCATAGTCGCCCTGAGCGACCGCGCCAGATTGACCGTCAGACAGCACCGGCGCACCAGATTGAAAATGCTCCATAATCGCGCCCAACAGGGCCGGCTTGATGTGATCCCAATCGGTATCATCCGCTTTGGTCACCGTGACAAAATCAGAGCCCAAAAACACCCCCGTTGTGCCCGAAACTGCGAATAATCGCTGCGCCAGCGGGCTGGCAGAGGCGCTCTCAGCCGATGGGAAATCCGCCGTGCCCATATCCATGACAGTTTGCCCAGGCAAAAACTTCAAGGTTGCAGGGTTTGGAGTACTCTCAGTTTGTATGAACATTAAGCTGCCTTCCGATTATCGTGCCGCAAATATGTGCTGCGGCCCGTGCAATGTCAAGTTTTTAGAATAGTTCTAATTCTGGATTGCACTAGCTCAAAGCTTCCAATTGCTCTTTGCTCAATGACCCCGGCACAATTACGATCGGCACGTCCAAACTGCCTGATGATTTGGACAATTGTGTCACCAAAGGCCCTGGTCCTTTGCGATCGGTTGCCGCACCCAAAACCAAGATATCCACCTCGTCATCATCGCGAATTTGCGACAAAATTTCCGGTACGACGTCCCCTTCACGAATCACCAACTCAGGATCCACCCCATGTTTCTCGCGCATCCACTTGGCGAAAACCTCGTAATGCGCCTCAATCCGCTCCCGAGCCTCCTCGCGCATGATTTCTCCAACACCGATCCAATGATTGAATTCCTCAGGTGGAATCACCGCGAGAACCTCGACCCGCGCGCCGGTGTTTTGCGCCCGCATGGCTGCAAAGCGCATCGCGTTCAAACATTCCGTAGAATTGTCTAGCACAACCATAAATTTACGCATCAAAGGCCTCCATTCGATCCGCATCATGCCCGGAGCCGTGCCGGCCCGCAACGCCAAATTGCGGCACCGATCAAATAATATGGCCTATGCGCCCTTAGCAGGTTTGCCGCCTGAAGCCCTTGACCCTAGGGCCAGCAACAGGGCGCAAAATCGGAGCGCTTAGCGCAACATACCGACGATATCGTAGGTTTGTTGCAAGATCGGAGCGGCCAAAGCCCGGCCACGTTCAGCGCCACGGGCCAAAATACGGTCAATTTCATCGGGCTCTTGCATAAGGCGCGACATTTCACTGGAAATCGGTGACAGCTTTGAAACGGCCAAATCTGCAAGCCTTGGCTTGAACGCGCCGAATTGTTGCCCGGCAAATTCATCAATCACCGCCTGCGGCGTCATTTCATTCAGCGCGGCATAGATATTGACCAAATTGCGAGCTTCGGGCCGACCGTCCAGCCCCTCAAGCGTTTCGGGCAAAGGCTCAGCATCCGTTTTCGCCTTTTTAATTTTCTTGGCCAAAGCATCCGCATCATCGGTCATATTCAAGCGGCTCATATCACTGGGGTCTGACTTGGACATTTTCTTTGTCCCATCACGCAGGCTCATAACCCGCGTCGCCGCCCCCTCAATCACCGGTTCCGGGATGGGAAAGAAGTCGACGCCAAAATCATTATTAAACTTGGTCGCAATATCGCGCGTCAGTTCGAGATGCTGCTTTTGATCTTCGCCAACCGGCACAGCAGTGGCGTGATAAATCAATATATCCGCCGCCATCAAAGCCGGATAGCCAAAAAGACCAAGCGAGGCATTCTCACTGTTCTTGCCCGCTTTGTCTTTCCACTGTGTCATGCGCTTCATCCAGCCCATGCGTGCCACACAGTTGAAAATCCAACCCAGTTGCGCATGTTCGGGAACTTGGCTTTGATTGAACAGGATTGATTTTTCCGGATCAATTCCTGCGGCAATAAAACCAGCGCAGAGCTCGCGGGTGTTGCGGCGCAGGTCCGCCGGATCCTGCCAAACCGTGATCGCGTGCAAATCAACCATGCAATAGACGGTTTCAAAGCCACCATCCTCCTGCATATCCACAAAACGTTTCATCGCGCCCAGATAATTGCCCAAGGTCAGCCCACCAGAGGGTTGGATTCCTGAAAATACGCGTGGAACAAACTTTTCGGTCATTACGGCCTCGGCTCTAGAATTCAGTCTGCACATCGCATAATGAGCAAGGTCGAAGCCGTCAAGGAAGCACACCATGTCCGACACCCCTCCCCCCGCCGTTAATCCGCTGCCGCCGGCGGTTATTGTGCTCTTTTTGGCGGTGGTTATCGGTGAGGCCTATATCGCGGGGGCCGAGGCGCAACTTTGGGGCCAATTTGACGCGCGCGTCGGCCTCATTCGGCAATTTGCCTTCTTCCCAGAGGGTTTTGAACGAGCCCTGGCGGCCGGTATCTGGCAACCAGAATTATTTTGGCGCATGCTCACCTACCCCTTTGTTCATGCCGCGATTATGCAGTCCATTTTGGCCTCAGTGTTGATCTTGGCTTTGGGGAAATTCGTGGGCGAAATCTTAGGCAATACGGCCGTATTCACCATTTTCGGCATCTCTTCGGTATGTGCCGCCCTTGGCTACGCACAATTCACCTCAAGCACATATCCGCTCTTTGGTGGTTACCCGCCTGCCTATGGGTTAATCGGCGGGTTCAGTTTCGTGCTATTTAGCCGTGCGGAAGGCCTGTTGAGCCACCAATTGCGCGCGTTTCGCATGCTCGGACTGTTAATGGCCATCAATATCAGCTTCTCTTTGTTCAGCAGCGGACCCCCTCTGTGGGTCGCAGAGCTTTGCGCTGCTGTGGCCGGGTTTATCTCAGCCGCTTTGATCCAGCCGGGCGGGCTAGCCAATCTTGCCGCGAAGTTTCGGCGTCATTGATCAATCGCTCCGGCGTATCATCTGGCGCAATTCGGCAAAGTTAAAGGCGCCAAGAAAACGACCGGCCAAAGCGTAGCTGCCCACCGCCACCAATAAAATCACAACCAAACCGAGCAAGCGCAAACCGTCCATCTGCAAGACCGGTTCCAGCGCACGGGCGGTGATCCAGACGACCACCCCCATCCCCAAGCTGGCCAGAAGAATACGGAACGATCTTTTGCGCAGCTGCGCATCCCAGCTTGCCGCCGGGCCAAACCGCCGCGCGCCCCACCACAGGCAGGCCAGCATGGCCCAACCGGCGCAGGTTGCCCCATAGGCGGCCGCCGTAAACCCGATATATCGGCTCAAACCAATCGCCACCGCGGCATTAACCGCCAATGCAACAAGGGCATAGTTAAACGGAGACCGCGTGTCTTCGCGAGCGAAAAACACGGGCTGATAGAGCTTTTGCAACACAAAGGCCGGCAAACCCAGGCCGTAAATCGCTGTCGCTAAGGCTGTGGCCTGCGTATCACTGGCCACAAATGCGCCGCGTTCAAACAAGACCGTGACCAATGCCGAAGGGATGACAACCAAGGCCACCGTGCAAGGAATAGTCAAAAGCAAAGACAGCTCTGCTGCGCGGTTAAAGGCTCTCTCGCCACCGGCGTCATCCCCGCTGCGCAGCCGCCGCGACAGATCTGGTAGGAGCACAATGCCAATGGCGACCCCCACCACGCCGAGCGGCAATTGATACAGCCGATCCGCATAGTAAAGCCAGGCATTGGCCCCTTCAAAATAACTGGCAATCTGCCGGCCCACCAATAAATTGACCTGCACAACGCCGCCAGCCATCGCGGCAGGGGCCGCAATGATCGCCAAGCGCTTGAGCTCGGGTGTCATGACCGGCCAGCGTGGCAGCAGCCGAAACCCGGCTCGAAGCGCCGCGACCCATAGCACACCCAATTGCGCGATCCCTGCCAATGGCACGCTCCAAGCCAGTGTCAAACCTATGTCCCAGCCCAACCATTGCGCCGCAAACAGCGCCAGAATAAAGCAAATATTCAGCAAAACAGGCGCCGCCGCCGCCGCCACGAACCGCTCGGCTGAATTGAGCACACCCGAAATCAAGGCCGCAAGCGAGATGAAAAGAATGTAGGGAAAGGCAATCCGTCCAAACAGCACCGTGAGATCAAAGCGCGCGTCGCCCGCAAAGCCGCTTGCCATGGCCCAAACCAAATAGGGCATGGCGAACATGGCCAACGCATTCAGCACGATCAGCACCAGTGCCAACATCGACAGCGCATCTCGCGCGAAGGCAAGCGGTGCGTCACCCGTGGCCAGTTTTTTGGAAAACATTGGCACGAAGGCGATATTAAACGCCCCTTCTGCGAAAAATCTCCGGAACAGATTGGGCAAAGAAAAGGCAAGAAAAAATGCCTCTGCCACCGGAGAGGCCCCCAAGGCACCCGCGATCAACACATCGCGCAAAAATCCCATGACGCGCGACACCAAGGTCCAAAATCCGACCGTGAAGACCCCCCGCATCATCGTCATGATAGCGCCCTCGTCGCACCTTGCTTCAAAGCCTCCCGCAGTTTTTGCTCCAAACTGTCCCTCTTGGCCTTGGAATGCAGCTTCAGCCCGAACATGTCTTTGACGTAGAATGTATCGACCACCTGTTCGCCATAGGTGGCAATCACCGCGCTGGAAATATTGACATTGGCCGCAGCCAGCGTGCGGGCCAGATCATAAAGCAGCCCGAGACGGTCGCGCGTATCAACCTCAATAATTGTATATATTTCAGAACCTTCATTGTCGAAACTGATCGAGGTGGGCACCTGAAACGCCCGCTCACGTTTTTTGATTTTATCGCGCGATTGGATGGCCTCACGGGCCACGAGCGTGCCTTGCAACGTCTCATTGATCATCTTTTCCAAACGCCCAAGCCGCAGGTCACGGTAGGGGTGGCCTTCCGCATCCTGCACCCAAAAGACCGCCGTGACGTAGCCGTCTTTACTGGTAAAGGTGCGCGCATCGACCACATTCGCCCCGCTCAAGGCCAAAGCGCCACAAATCCGGCTGAACACCCCCGGATGATCCGCCATCGCAAAGCAAATCCGCGTTGCGTCGCGATCTTCATCAGGCTGCAAATCCATGCGGATCTCATCTTCTGGAATATCCAAAAGCAGCCGGGCGAAAATCTGATGAGCGGTGACATGCAGACCTTGCCAGTAAGGCGGGTAGTGTCGGTTGGTTTCATGGCGCAGCGCCGCTTTGGGCCAATCAGGCAGAGCCTTGCGCAGGTTTTTCTTGGCTTCCGTGCCGCGGTTCTCCCGATTGAGATCTTCCAGCCCGGTCTCCAGCGCCTTTTTGGTTTGCCGGTACAGCGCGCGGATCAACACGGCTTTCCAATTGTTCCATACCCCTGGGCCCACGCCTGAAATATCACAGACAGTTAACACCGTTAACAGATCCAGCCGTTTGACCGATTGCACGGCTTTGGCAAAATCACGCACGGTGCGCGGATCGGCAATATCGCGTTTTTGCGCCATATCCGACATCAAAAGATGGTGCCGGACGAGCCACTCAACCGTCTCTACCTCGCGGGGCTTGAGACCCAAACGCGGCGCAACTTCACGGGCAATTTTCGCACCGAGCACCGAATGGTCTTCCGGACGGCCTTTGCCAATATCATGCAACAGCAGCGCGATATACAGCACTTTTCGGTTCAGGCCCTCCGCCAATATTCCGCTGGCAACCGGAAGCTCTTCGATCAATTCACCGCGCTCAATCGCCGCCAGGTGGCTAATCGTTTGAATGGTGTGCTCATCAACCGTATAGGAGTGATACATATTGAACTGCATCATGGCGACAATCGGTTCAAATTCAGGAATAAATGCCGCCAAAACGCCCAGCTCATTCATCCGCCGCAATCCCCGCTCCGGATTGCCATGTTTCAACAAAATATCGGTAAAGATACGAATGGCCTCATCCGATTTGCGCATGGCCCCATCAATCAAATGCAGGTTTGCCGACAAAAGACGCATGGCATCGGGATGGATCAACAGACCGGTGCGCATGGCTTCCTCGAACACGCGCAGCAAATTCATTTTATCTTTCAAAAATGCCTCTGGATCGGCAATGGCCAACCGGTTTTGCAGCACACAAAAGCCAGGCTTCAGATTCGGCTTTCGGCGCAAAACCCGCAGCAAAACAGGCTCTTTCTTAACCTGCGCAGCCTCAAGAGCCGTTAGGAAAATGCGGGTCAATTCGCCAACTTTTGTCGCGTGACGGAAATAGGCCTGCATGAAATGCTCCACCGCCCGCCGTCCACCGCGGTCTCGATACCCCATGGCCAAGGCGACCTCGACCTGCAATTCAAAAGTCAACTGGTCCATCGCGCGATTGGCAATCAAATGGAGGTGACAGCGCACCGCCCAGAGAAAATTCTGAGCCGCCTCAAAAGTTGCGAATTCCTCGGCGCTAAACACACCTGCGTCAACCAATTGCTCGGCATGAAATACACCGTTGATATATTTTTCAATCCAATACAGGGATTGCAGATCGCGCAGCCCACCTTTGCCTTCTTTGACATTTGGCTCCACCATATAGCGCTGGCCGCCCTGCTTGAGGTGGCGCGCCTCACGTTCCGCAAGCTTGGCTTCGGTAAACTCGCCTGCGGTATCTTTAAAGAGCTTTTCACGCAGCTGGGTTTGAAGCTGCTGAAACACCTCTTGATCGCCAAGCAAAGAGCGCATCTCAACCAAAGATGTGCGAATGGTATAATCTTCGCGCGCAAGGCGCAGGCAATCACGGATCGAGCGGCTTGCATGGCCGACTTTGAGGCGGAGATCCCACAGCACATAAAGCAAGGTTTCGATCACGCTTTCGGCCCAAGCGGTCATTTTATAGGGAACAACAAAGAGCAAATCTACATCTGAGAACGGCGCCATGCCGCCCCGGCCATAGCCCCCCACAGCCACAATCGCCAATTGCTCCGAAGTGGTCGCAATTTGCCGCGGGTGAATATACCGCAGCGCAGCATCATAGGCTGCTGCCACGGCGCAATCGGTCAGATAGCAATAGCTGAGCGTCGCGGCCTGCGATGCGAAAGGAGCAGCTTTGAAGGCGGCTGAAATCCGCTCCAGCCCCACAGCGCGGCTCTGGCGCAGGATGCCCACGACAGCGCTGCGGATGGCCGACGCATCGCTTAGATCTGCCACCGCACGGTCAATCTGCGCCGCAACATCCTCACGATCAAAGATGTCGGTCGCCTCCAGAATGAGATCCGAGGGCGCACGAAGGTTGGACAGTTCCAAGCCTAAAATCCGATATTGGAAAAGCTGCGCGGAGCGGGCGACAGCACCACGACTTTATTGCCTTCAATGGTGGCCACCGCCAAACCGCGTTCAACAGTGCCATCATCGCGCAAGCGGAAAATACCAGCCGCGCCCTGAAACCCACTGCTCTGTGTCAAACCCCGGCGGTTCACCGCATCTCGGCTGCCCGTGGCCACTGAGGCACCGACCGCCGCCACGCCATCATAAGCAATGGCCGCCAATGGGTGCGGCGCGCGGCCGTAGACGGTCTGAAAGCGTGCGTTGAATTGTTCGCTGCGCAGCGGGCTTGGCATGGCGAACCACCCACCTTGAATCGCAGGCAAATGGAAGGCGGAGGGCAAAGCGTCCCACTGTGCCAAACCTGCGTATTGTACCAGCTGCGGATCCACCCCCGCCTCAGGCAGCAATTGCGCGATCAAGGGCAACCCGCCGTCGTAATCGGCGGTCAGAAACACGATATCAGCGTCAACGACCTCATTGCGCTCAGCGACACGGCTCATCGCCTCGACCAGGTCCTGCTGGGTAAATTCATACCCCTCCACGCCGGCCAAAAAACTGCCCTGCGCCTCCAAGGCCCGCTCGAGAGCGTCGCGTCCAGCCTGCCCGGGCACCGTGTTGGCATGCACCAATAGGGCGCGCGATTTGCCCTGCTCCCATGCATAGGCCGCCAAATGTTCGGCAGTGTTCTGAAACGTATGGCCTAAGACATAGACATTGCCCCCAGCAATCTCGACATTATTCGACAGCGACAAAACGCTCACACCGCTGCCGGCCACCGCCAGACCCGCCGCATTGGCCGCACCGGCAAAAAGCGGACCTACGATCACCTGTGCGCCCTCTTGGACAGCAAGCTGAGCCATTTCAGCCGCCTGGGTCTCAAGCCCGGCCGTGTCGTAAATTTGCATCTGCATCTCGACCCGGCCTTGTAGATCAGCCATCGCCATACGCGCCGCTTGCTCGGCGGAGAGCGCCAATTCCTGCACCCGTTCATCGACCGCTGTGAGCGGCAAGAGCACCGCCACCTGCACTGTTTTGCTGCCATCAAGCCGGAGGCCACCGCCTGCAATTGACCCGCCAGAAGGCGCAACACAAGCCGACAGAAAAACCATAGCACAAAGCGCCAATACAGGCGCGCCGCGCAGCTGCGACATTGATGAGATTAGAAAATTCATAGTCAAAGCGCCCTTCAGAGATTGATAGACCTGTGTTAAGTGCAGTTTATTGCAATCCGCAAAGGGGTCCAGAGGTGAATCATAATTTGATGAAGTTGGAGCCCGGCTTATACCTTGTGGCAACACCTTTAGGCTCTGCGCGCGATATTACCCTGCGCGCGCTTGATATTTTGGCCTCCGCGGATGTGTTGGCCGCCGAAGATACCCGCACCGCACGCAAATTGTTGGATATACATGGCGTGCCCTTGGCGGGGCGGCGAATCATTGCCTACCATGATCACAGCCATGCCAAGGACCGCCAAAAACTGCTCAATCATATCGCGGAGGGTCGATCCGTCGCCTATGTGTCAGAGGCAGGCACGCCATTGATCGCAGATCCCGGTTATCAGCTGGTGGCTGATGCCCGGCGCGACGGGTTATCGGTGTGGTCCGCGCCGGGACCTGCGGCCTGTGTCGCCGCTCTGACTGTGGCCGGCCTGCCGACAGATCAATTTCATTTCGCCGGCTTTTTGGCACCTCAGAAAGTGGCCCGCCAAAAACAGCTGGCAGAGCTTATGGCGCTGCGCGTAACAGTTATCCTATATGAATCCCCCAAACGGCTGACCGCGCTTTTGAGCGATATTGAAACGACGGGCGGTCCGGCACGTCCCGTGGCGGTCTGCCGCGAATTGACCAAGAAGTTTGAAGACGTTCAAAGCGGGCCAGTTGAGAGCCTCCGCGCATTTTACGCCGAAACGCCCGCCCGCGGCGAAATTGTGGTGCTGATTGGCGCCGGAGAAGAGGCCACAGTTGATAAAGATGATCTTGAGGCGGCACTTGTTCATGCAATGTTAAGTCTTCGCGTGAAAGATGCAGCGGACGCTGTCGCGGGCGCTTACGGTCTGCCGCGGCGCGATATTTATCAATTGGCCCTCAAATTACAGGCTGCGCAAACCAAAGAGTAATGTCATGTTTTACAAAGCTGAACGCGGGACAAGCAATCATCTGGCTGGACTGGCCGCTGAACATTCAGTGATCGCGGAATATGCAGGCCGCGCGCACCACATGCTGGCCCATAGGTGGCGCGGCACATCGGGCGAAATTGATCTCATTTTTGCCGATGGAGATGGGTTGATCTTCACGGAAGTGAAAAAGAGCCGCAGCCATGATGCGGCGCTGCGCAACCTAAGCCACAGGCAGCAAAACCGCATTTACCAGGCCGCCGCAGAATATCTCGCGGATTCCGGTCGCTCTTTGGCAACAGATATGCGCTTTGATCTGGCCTTGGTTGATGGGCAGGGCCAGATTCAGGTGATGGAAAATGCCATGATGCAATAGAGCGCTGCCGAAGGGCTGTAACAGAAACAAATTGCCAAAACACCGGCGGGCCCTTAATGAGCCCTAAACCGTTTGGGAAATTTGTCCGAGGGACGCGCATGTCAAAAAAAATTGCCTTTCAAATGGACCCGATGGAATCGGTCAATATTGACGCAGACAGCAGTTTTCATTTGGCGATGGAAGCCCAGGCGCGGGGCCATGAGATCTATTATCACACCCCCGGCAGGCTGGCCTTTGAAAATGGCAAAGTCACGGCCAAGGGACAAAAAATGCTGCTGCGGCGCGAGCGCGGCAATCATGTGGATCTTGGCCCGTTGGAGGATTTGGATCTGCACCAATTTGACGTGGTTTGGTTGCGCCAAGACCCGCCATTTGACATGGGTTACATCACAACCACCCATTTGCTGGACTTTTTGAAACCGGATACTCTGGTCGTCAATGATCCGTTTTGGGTGCGCAATTACCCTGAAAAGCTGTTGATGTTACAATTTCCGGACCTGATCCCTCCGACCACAATTGCGCGCGACTTGGACACGCTCAAAGCATTCCGCGCGCACCATGGGGATGTGATTGTCAAACCGCTCTATGGCAACGGCGGCGCGGGCGTGTTTCGTCTCACCCCAGAAGATCGCAACATCGCCTCATTGCATGAGCTTTTTACGGGAATAAACTCCGAACCGCTGATCATCCAAAAGTTTCTACCCGCCGTCAGCCAAGGCGACAAGAGAGTCATTTTAGTGGATGGTGAGGCGGTGGGTGCGATCAACCGCGTGCCTGCGGCGGGCGAGACGCGCTCCAACATGCATGTTGGCGGAAGGCCCGAAAAAATTGGTTTAACGGCGCGGGACAAAGAAATTTGTGCCGCTATCGGGCCCTTACTGCGCGAGAAGGGCCAGATTTTCGTCGGCATTGACGTGATTGGGGATTATCTCACCGAAATCAACGTCACATCCCCCACCGGCCTGCAAGAATTACAACGCTTCGATGGAACCAATGTGGCCGGGCTGATTTGGGACGCGATTGAAGCGCGTCTCTAATCTCCGCTCTGAAAAGGCTTAGGCCTTTGCCAAACCTCGGATCCAAGCTGCGATTTGCCCCATAACGGCCTCCGCAGACCGGTCTGTACCGCAGGCTTGCAAAAAGGCATGTGGTTGATCTTTGGCCAATAAATGCGTGATCGGATGATCGGTATGCGCGGCCAGCCAATCGTTGTCATCGGCAATCGGATCGCATTGTGCTTTCACCAAGAGCAAGGGGGCGCCGGCTTTTGATAGGCGAGCCCGAAAGTCTGACATATCTTCACAGCCCAAATGCCCATACATCACCCGGAGCGCGGTATCATTCAGGCCTTCAGAATTGTCGCCAAAGGCGTCATGGGACGGGCCTTCAAGCCCGCCAAATGCCCCGTAAAGGCTGACCAACCCTTGTATTTTTGCGCGCGACGCCATGCCACCCGCGGCCCAAAGCACCATAGCTCCGCCAGCGCTGTCACCGGCCAGAACGATCTGATCGCGCCCGGCCGCGAACTGCTCGGCGATCTCGGCGGCTTGATCTGCTTGCGCGGGAAACTTGTGTTCGGGGGCCAAGCCATAGGGGGCCGCGAAGACCCGCAGGCCGGTCATCTGTGCCATCCACGAACACAGGGTTTGATGCGTCCAAGGGCTGCCAACGATCCAGCCACCCCCGTGAAAATAGAGGATATCAGCCCCTTCACGCAGCTCTTGCGGTGTGAAACACAGCCCCGTGCCACTGGCAAATGAGGTTTCGGCAATGTCGACCGTCTGAGCAGAGAAATGCGAAATGCTGGCCCGCTGAGCGGCGTAACCCGCGCGCAGCTTTGGCACAGGATCACTCACCCAATCGAGGGTCGGCATTGCGCTCATGCAAAATCCTCCGGCCGTGCCTCGCGGGCCATATGGTCAAGAACCGCGTTGACAAAACCGCGTTCCTTGCCATCAGGGAAAAACGCCAAGGCCACCTCAACATATTCCACAATCGCCACTTTTGGCGGCGTGTCGCCTTCGACAAACTCCGCACCCGCCGCGCGAAATAAAGCCCGTAACGTGGGATCTATGCGGGCAATGGGCCATTTGGCGACCAAGGCCCGATCTGTCATTTGATCAATCCGCGCCTGATTGTTGACAGCTCCGGCAATCACCCGATTGAAATGCGCGATATCCCCATCAGCAAGCTGTACCCCGTCAAGCTCCACACCCATCCGGTGCTCTTCGAACTCTTGTGACACCACGTCAATCGACAATTGCGAGGCTTCCATCTGGAACAAGGCCTGCACGGCGTACAGGCGACTTGCCGATTTCATGCGGCGCTTTTGATTGCCTGATAAATTAGAACCGCTCATGCTTTTGCCGTCTCCTCAGTGGATAAAAATCCAATTTTACCTTGGGGTTGCCCCCATTTGCGTGTCAACGCGATCAAATGCAGGGCCGCGGCGGCAGCCCCGCCCCCTTTGTTTTGACCGGCGGTCTCGGCGCGCACTTCAGCTTGTTTGCGGTTTTCAACCGTTAAAATTCCATTGCCGATACAGGCGCCCTGTAGGCCCAAAAGCTGCAGCGCGCGGCTGCTGTCGTTGCAGACGGTCTCGTAGTGGGTTGTCTCGCCGCGGATGACGCAGCCCAGGGCGACATAGCCGTCAAACTCAGCCCGCCGATGCGCAATAGCAATAGCAGTAGGCACCTCCAGCGCGCCCGGCACTTCCACCAGCTCCCACTGGCCATTCGCAGCCTCAATCTCGGCCTGAGCACCGGCGACCAGTTGATCGGCGATGTCTTTGTAATAAGGTGCTACCACAATGAGAATTTTGACTGGCGCGTCAAAAGATGGGCGGACAAGCGTGTGATGTTGTTCTGCTGCGGCCATTAGTTTGATCCCGAAATTTTTTGTGTGCCAAGAATTTCCAACCCGTAAGCCTCAAGCCCAACAATCTTGGGCTCCGGTGAGTTGGTCAACAAGGTCAGCTGTGACAGGCCCAGTGACGACAGAATTTGTGCCCCGACCCCATATTGGCGCAGAGTTTGCGGGCTGCCATCATCCGATGCGCTAATTTTCATGTGCAGATCGCGCAATAAGACCAAGACCCCGCGCCCCTCCTCGGCGATGATTTTCATTGATTGTGAAAACTCAAAGGCGCGCCCCTCGGGGCCGGTTCCAATCATATCCAACATCGGATCCAAAGAGTGCATCCGCACCAAAACCGGGCTCTCTTCGCTGATATCCCCTTTAATCAATGCAATATGCTCAGCCCCTTGGGTTTCATCGTTGAAAATCCGCATCTGCCACTCACCGCCGAACTCAGATTGGATAAGCTCCTCGCCTTTCACCCGCACAAGGTTATCATGCCGGCGCCGGTAGGAAATCAAATCGGAGATGGTGCCGATTTTAAGACCGTGCAGCTGCGCAAAGCCAATGAGATCAGGCAAACGCGCCATGCTGCCGTCTTCATTCATGATCTCGCAAATCACCCCAGACGGGTTCAATCCAGCCAAACGTGAGATATCGACGGCAGCCTCCGTATGGCCAGCCCGAACCAATACGCCGCCATCGCGGGCCCGCAGGGGAAAGACGTGCCCCGGCGTTGCGATATCAGCAGCAGTTTTGCCAGCATCAATCGCAACTGCAACCGTATGGGCGCGATCATGGGCGGAAATACCAGTCGTCACACCTTCGCGCGCTTCGATTGAGATCGTAAAAGCAGTTTCATGGCGCGAGGAGTTATAACTCGACATTAATTGCAGACCCAAAGCATCCGTCCGTTCGCTGGTCATGGCCAAGCAAATCAAACCGCGCCCATAGCGGGCCATGAAGTTGATCGCCTCTGGCGTGGCCATCTGCGCAGGAATGACCAAATCACCTTCGTTTTCACGATCTTCATGATCCACGAGAACAAACATCCGCCCATTGCGCGCGTCATCAATAATCTGCTCAATGGGCGAGATCACCTCAGCCAAATCGCGCTCTACGGCGCCCGGCGTTTCGAATGGTAACAGATCGCTCATGCCCTAACTCCAATCTTGCAAGCGCGCAACATAGCGCGCCAAAGTATCAATTTCCAAGTTCACGCGGTCACCCACCGCCGCAGAACCCCAAGTGGTGACAGCCTTCGTGTGTGGAATAAAGTTGATCCCAAAGTCTGTGCCGTTCACCTCGTTCACAGTCAAAGAGGTGCCGTTCAATGCGACGGAGCCTTTGGGGGCAATAAATTTTGCCAAAGCCTCTGGCGCGCGCAGCGTCACCCGCGTGCTGTCGCCCTCATCGCACAGGGCGACAATCTCAGCCACGCCATCCACATGGCCTGAAACAATATGCCCGCCCAGCTCATCACCCACCTTCAAGGCCCGCTCCAAGTTGATCGGCCGGCCGGCTGTCCATCCGCCGATATTGGTCAATCCTGCGCTCTCTGCAGACACATCAACACAAAAGCTGTCAGAAGTTTTTTCCACCACCGTCAAGCACACGCCGTCACAGGCAATAGATGCCCCCATATCGACCGTGGTCACATCATAGGCTGTTGCGATCTCAATCCGCAAATCCCCCCGCTGTACAACAGATCGGATGGTGCCAACGTCAGTTATGATACCTGTAAACATGATGTTCCCCTTTGCGCTGTCCCTATCCTCAGACCCCGCTTGGGGCAAGGGTCACAGTTGGAATTGAAACTGCGACAATTCGCAATTAAGAACAACCCGCAGAAGTTTTTTCAAAAAAGCCGTCCCATTTCAAACGGCACGCAGCGGGGTATTTGAAAATGTCAGACGGATTCGGGCGCAATTTCCTGCTGTTACAGGGCCCGCATGGTCCATTTTTCAACCAGCTCGGGCAGCTATTGGACCAAACAGGCGCAAAAGCTTGGCGGGTGGGCTTTAATGGCGGTGACGCATTTTTTTGGAGCAATAAAGCGCGCTTCATCGCCCATACAGATAGCTTAGAGGCTTGGCCCGAGGCACTCGGCAAGATCATCGCAGAGAAATCCATCACCGATATTGTGTTATACGGTGACACACGTCCCCTACATGCCGAAGCCATAAAGCTGGCCAAGGGCTTGGGATTGCGGATTCATGTTTTTGAAGAAGGCTACTTACGCCCCTATTGGGTCAATTACGAGCGCGGTGGCTCCAATGGCAATTCCCGTCTGATGGGGATGACCGTAGAGCGAATGCAAAAAGTTCTTCGCAAAGCCAGAATCGACCTCACCGAAGCCCCAGCCCATTGGGGCGATATCCGACAACATGCATTCTACAGCTTTGTCTATCACTTGAATATATTACTGAACAATCGGGCCTTTCCTCGCTTTCAGAGCCACCGTACTGAGAGCGTGGCGCAGGAATTTCGCACCTATTTACGCCGGCTACTGTTGCACCCGATTGACATCGTGAAGCGTCAGATCACGACGCGCCGCATAAAAAATAGCGGTCAAGCCTATCACTTGGTCCTGATGCAGCTGGAGCATGAAAGCGCATTTCTGATGCATTCACCTTTCAAGTCGATGCCAGAATTTCTGCAATGCGTCATTGAGGGTTTCGCCGCCGGTGCGCCCCGTCATCACCGTTTGGTGTTCAAAGCGCATCCATTGGAGAGCGGTCGACGCGCACTGGCACGCGACATCGCAGCTTTGGCCGCGCGCTATAAAATTGAAGATCGGGTCCATTTCGTGCCAGGTGGAAAATTGGCGCAGCTGCTCGATCACGCGCGCAGCGCTGTAACCGTCAATTCGACAGCCGGCCAACAGGCACTATGGCGGGGCCTGCCTCTTAAAGCCTTTGGTCAGGCGGTTTACGACAAGCCACAATTCGTATCAGATCTGCCGCTGGAGGAGTTTTTTGCCGAGCCACCCTACCCCGACAATGCCGCCTACCTCGACTACAGGCGGTACTTGCTCGAGACCTCCCAGCTTCCTGGCGGGTTTTATTCCATCCGGGGGCGTCGCCAGCTGCTGCGGCAAGTGATCGAAATGCTCTTATCCGATCTCGATCCTTTCGAGTCCTTCGAATATGGCAATTCAGCATCATTTTCGGCCAGGAAAAATAAGAATAGTCATCATGCCGATTGACGCAAAATGACCTGATTGCTACATTTTTTGTCATTATCGCAGTGAGTGAAATTTATAAAAACAATATCGGCCGCGTGAGGTCATAGAAGTGAGAATTATTATGAAAAAAATCAATAAATTAATTTTGATTTCCGCCTGTTTTGGGGTGATATCATCTTGCACCATACTGCCCCGATCTGGCCCAAATAGACTTGAGGTGACCGCCAGCACACGCGGCGAAAACCCCACAGCTCATATCGTGTCGGTGACGCCAGAAGTGGTTTTTGAAACAAAAATGTCCACAGCTTTGGGCTTTACTAAGAGCTTTTTACAAACCAAGCCGCTGAACGCCGAATTAATCCGCCCAGGCGACACTTTGAACCTCACAGTTTGGGAAAATGTCACAGATGGTCTGTTATCCTCCGGAGTCGGAGGAGCGGCCACTTTGAGCGAGTTGCAAGTGGATGGCAGCGGTCATATTTTCGTACCCTACGCCGGGCGCATCAAAGTCGCAGGACATACGCCTGAGGCCATTCGCCAAATAGTCACGCAAGCATTGCAAGAACAAACACCTGATCCCCAAGTTGAGGTGCGCCGCTCCGCGGGAGCCGGTGCCACTGTATCCATCATTGGCTCCGTTGGCGGACAAGGCATCTACCCAATCCTGCATCAAACCCGCACCCTATCGACTATGCTCGCCAGCTCCGGGGGATTGGATGTCAAAGCAGAGCTTGTACGTGTGACAGTCATTCGCGGGAAACTGCGCAGCGAAGTGTGGCTCGATGAGCTCTATGACCGGCCCGAGATGGACATTGCCCTGCGCGATGGAGACCGGATTCTGATCGAAGCCGACCAACGCAGCTTCGTGATCATGGGCGCCACCGGGCGTCAATCCCAAGTTCCTTTCGATCAGCGGGAAATTTCAGCGCTGGAGGCGCTATCACGTGCCGGCGGCCTGAGCGCTAATCAAGCCGATCCAAAGGGCGTGTTTGTCTTGCGCAAAGAAGATCAGTCTATCGCCCGCCGCGTGGTGGGAGATGCCGAGATCAAAGGCGAGCAACATCTTATCTATGTGTTGAACCTGACCGAACCAGACGCGCTGTTCCTCGCGCGAGATTTTACGATCCGTGACGAGGACACCATCTATATTACAGAAGCGCCAATCTCGACTTGGAACAAAACACTTCGCGGTATCATGGGCGGGTTGGGGACAACCACGGGCTTTGCCAATACGATCAACAACCTGTAGTTTGATACCAGATCTTAATCCTGAGCCGAAGCCTGCCGCGCCGACCGCGCGGCGGGCTATTTCTTTTGCCTTGGGCGCCTTCACGCAACGGCGTATTAATCGCATACTCGACCTCGCAGGTCACGCGCCGCGCCTGGGCTGGCCGGGCCCCTCAGATCAAATTTTAGCCTGGGGCAATGGCGTTTCTGCCAAACGTGGCGCTTGGGTGGCAGCCACAACTGGCGCAAACCTATTGCATATCGAGGATGCATTTCTGCGCTCAGTCCTGCCCGGTCGCAGCAGACAAGCCCCTTTGGGCTTGCTCATTGATTCACAAGCCTGTCATTTTGACTCAAGCCGCGTCAGCGCTTTGGAAGATCTCCTCAAGACCCATCCGCTGAATTCCCCGGAGCTTCTCGCACGAAGTGCAGCGGCTTTGGCACGGATCGCCAAACATAAGCTTACAAAATACAGCGGTGTGCCACACAATGCACCCTGCCCAAACGCGGGCTTTGTCCTGGTGATTGACCAGACGCGGGGCGATGCATCCATTGAAAAAGGCGCTGCGGACGCACAGACCTTTCAACAGATGTTGGCGCATGCAAGAGCGGACCACCCCAAGGCACATATCATTATCAAAACCCATCCAGAAACGCGGATGGGATACCGTGCGGGTCATTTCAACGCAGCGGATTTGGATGACCGTATGCAGCTCGTGACCCATGCGATAGCCCCGCAAGATCTCTTTGCCGCCGCCCGGGCCGTCTACACCGTGAGCTCACAAATGGGATTTGAAGCCATTTGGGCCGGGCATCGGCCCGTGGTTTTTGGGCAACCATTTTACGCGGGATGGGGGCTCAGCCGCGACAAACAGCCAATAGATCGACGCGGCCGCGCGCTCACCGTCGAGCAGTTATTTGCCGGGGCTATGATCCTATACCCCAAATGGTATGACCCGTGCCGCGATACCCTGTGCAGTTTGGAGAAGGTTCTCGATCAGCTGGAAGCGGAAACCCGAGCTTGGCGCGAGGATCATGCCGGCTGGGAGGCGCAGGGTATCAGCCTATGGAAGCGCCGGCCATTGCAGCAGTTTTTTGGCCGCCACCGCCCGATGCGGTTCGCCCCAAAACGCGGCTCCAATCGCCCCGCAATGGTTTGGGGTGCCGGCACATATGCCGATGGGGTGCACCAGCTCGAAGATGGGTTTTTAAGATCCAAAGGGCTTGGAGCTCAATTGGTGCCGCCGCTGTCATTGGTGTTGGACCGCAAGGGCATTTACTTTGATCCCAACCGCCCAAGTGATCTGGAAGCCTTGATTGCCAATAGCCTGTATCTATCTGCGCAAGAGCGGCAGCGCGCAGCCGATCTGCAACACCGGCTGATCAAGGGCGGCATCTCAAAATATAATCTACGCAAATCCGCGGCGCTGGCATTGCCGCCGGGCCGCCGAATTTTGGTGCCAGGACAAGTAGAGGATGACGCGTCAATTCGTCTGGGAACGCGTGATATTTGTACGAATTTGGCTCTGCTGCGCAATGTCCGCAAACAAAACCCCGATGCCGTAGTGATCTATAAACCCCACCCGGATGTCGAGGTGGGTCTGCGGCCCGGCACCCTGGCAGAGGCGAGACGCTATTGTGATGTCATCGCGTCGGATCATGCACCGATCCCATTGATAAATCGAGTAGATGAAGTTTGGACGATGACATCGCTTTTAGGGTTTGAAGCCTTGATCCGCGGTAAGGCCGTAACCTGTCTGGGCCTGCCCTTTTATTCAGGCTGGGGATTAACCCATGACCGCCATGCGGTGCCACGGCGGCAAGCACGGCCTGATATACTGGGGCTGATCCATGCCTGCCTTATTGAATATCCGAGATATTTCGACCCGGTGAGCAGATTGCCCTGCCCGCCTGAGGTCGTTGTGGAACGGCTGGCGAAGGCCGCAGATCTCCCACAAGCTTGGTATTTGCGGCCATTGGCCAAAATTCAGGGGGTTTTTGCCAGCCAAGCCCATCTGTGGCGATAAATCATCTCGCGTCAAAACGGCCAGCGCTTTGGCGAGTAAGTTTTACGACAAGCGACGCCAATCTTGGCGGGTATCTTGACCAATTTTGCGGGCTGAGATGAGCTCAAAGCGCGGTGCCAGATGCAAATGCGACAAGGCCAGATCCCCCAAGCCAGCCAGCCCGTCCGCACCAAGCGCCACACCAGCCGTATAGAGGATCACATCGTCAACCAATCCGGCCCGCAGCAATGAGGCCGCCAATTGCCCGCCGCCCTCGCACAAGACCGATGTCAACCCTTTTGCCCCCAAGGCCTGCATGAGCTGAGCCAAATCGAGCTGCCCATCCGCCGCGAGAGGAACCTCTAGGAGCGCGTCGCACTGGCTTTGCCAAAGGCCGCTCATCCGAGCCTGCGGTCCATGGCACAGCCAAAGCGGCGCAATATCCCTGCTGGTCTGTAAGGCAGGGGCGTCAAAATCTAAATGACGTGAGGCCACAATGCGGACGGGCTGCCTGTCGAGGCTCAAACCGCGCTGGGTGAGGCTGGGGTTATCTGCCCGGGCCGTACCGCCGCCGACCAATACCGCGTCATGACAGGCGCGCAGACCATGCACATCGCGCCGCGCCTCGGCCGCTGTGATCCACTGGCTTTCACCGCTGGCCGTCGCAATGCGACCATCTAAAGATGTGGCCAATTTTAACGTCACCCGCGGGCGTCCATTTTGCAGGCGGCTAAAAAATCCGCGATGCGCCACCAAAGCCTCTTGGGATTGGCAGCCAAGACTGACCTCAATTCCTGCGGCTTGGAGCTTGGCAATTCCCCGACCGCTGACCCGCGGGTCTGGATCCGCAATCGCCACAACACAGCGCGCAATGCCCGCCGCAATTAACCCTTCAGCACAGGGCGGCGTTGCTCCGTGATGAGCACAGGGTTCTAGGGTGACAAAGGCTGTAGCCTGCTGCGCTCTGGCCCCAGCCTGTTGCAAAGCCATGGTTTCTGCATGCGGCCTGCCGCCGGGCTGCGTCCAGCCGCGACCAACAATACGCCCGCCTTGAACAATGACGCATCCCACCGCCGGATTGGGCCAAACAGATCCTTGACCGCGTTGACCCAGACTGAGGGCCAGCGCCATAAAGCGCGCGTCACTTAGAGCGCTCACTCCTCAGGCGGCAGGTTTGGCCGCAGCTCGGAGACGAATTTATCAAAATCGTCGGCAGCTTGGAAATTTTTGTAGACACTGGCAAAGCGCACAAAGGCGACCGTATCGATCCGCGCCAAAGCTTCCATGACGATCTCACCGATGGATGTAGAGGGGATATCTGTATCTCCCATGCTTTCCAACCGGCGCACGATGCCAGAAATCATTTGGTCCATCCGCTCAGGCTCAACTGGACGTTTTTGCAGGGCAATGCGAATGGAGCGCTCAAGTTTGCTCCGGTCAAAATCTTCTCTGCGGCCATTTGATTTAATGACCACCAAATCACGCAATTGCACGCGCTCATAGGTCGTAAACCGCCCACCACAGGCTGGGCAAAACCGCCGCCGCCGAATGGCGACATGATCCTCGGCTGGGCGCGAGTCTTTTACCTGAGTGTCAACATTTCCACAAAACGGGCAACGCATGTGCCATCCCCTCTTCGTATTCCAATAGCGCAGAGCGCTTAAACTTCCACTATCCTTATACCATTTCACCACGGTTTGGGTAGAGGAGATTTTGGCCCACTGCATTTTGGGGTGGCTGCCCGATGTTGCCGCTGCCGAAATGAGAAAGGCCCCGCAGAGCGAGGCCGTTCTCATCAAATCTTCACTGCTGTGCCGGACCTATTGGTCGAGAAAGCTCCGCAATTTACGGCTGCGGCTTGGATGCTTGAGCTTGCGCAGGGCTTTGGCTTCAATCTGGCGAATACGTTCGCGGGTCACGCTGAACTGTTGGCCCACCTCTTCCAAAGTATGGTCTGTATTCATGCCGATGCCGAAGCGCATCCGCAGCACCCGCTCTTCACGCGGGGTCAGACTGGCCAAGACCCGCGTTGTGGTTTCTTTCAGGTTCTCTTGTATCGCACTGTCGAGCGGCAAGACGGCATTCTTATCCTCGATGAAATCACCGAGCTGCGAGTCTTCCTCATCGCCAATTGGCGTCTCCAAAGAAATTGGCTCTTTGGCAATTTTCATGACCTTACGCACTTTTTCCAAAGGCATTTGCAGCTTGGCTGCCAATTCCTCAGGCGTGGGCTCGCGACCGATTTCATGCAGCATTTGGCGGCCCGTGCGCACGAGCTTGTTGATCGTTTCGATCATATGCACCGGAATACGGATGGTCCGCGCTTGGTCCGCAATAGAGCGGGTGATCGCTTGGCGAATCCACCATGTGGCGTAGGTTGAGAACTTATAGCCCCGGCGATATTCAAATTTATCGACCGCTTTCATGAGACCAATATTGCCCTCCTGGATCAGATCCAAGAATTGCAATCCGCGATTGGTGTATTTTTTGGCAATCGAAATTACCAAACGCAGGTTCGCCTCAACCATTTCTTTTTTGGCTTGGCGCGCCTCTTTCTCGCCTTTTTGTACCTGTTGCACAATGCGGCGGAATTCAGAGATATCCAGTCCAACATATTGGCCGACCTGCGCCATCTCTGCGCGGAGCTCTTCCACTTTATCGACGCTGCGCTCCATAAACATGGTCCAGCCGCGGCCCGTTTTCTCGCCCATATCGGTCAACCAGTTTGGATCCAGCTCGCGGCCGCGATAGGCATCAATGAACTCACGGCGGTTGATCCGCGCTTGGTCAGCAAGTTTCACCATGGCGCTGTCAATCGACATCACCCTGCGGTTAATGCCGTACAGCTGGTCAATCAACGCCTCAATCCGGTTGTTGTGCAGGTGCAATTCATTCACCAATTCAACAATTTCTGAGCGCAGCTTTTGATATTTCGCCTCGGCCCCGTCCGAGAAACTCTCATCCTCGTTCAAAGTCGCAGAGATGCGCACATCCTGCATCTCAGAGAGAAGGATATAATCAGAGGCAATCAGGTCCAGCGTCTCCAGCACCTTCGGCTTGAGCGCCGCCTCCATAGCGGCCAGTGACAGATTGGCCCCTTCATCATCGTCGTCATCATCGGCGATGATCGGGTTGCCATCCGCATCCAGCTCAGGGCTGGCGCTGGCAGGGCTTTCCGTGGCAACAGGTGCCGCCACAACCGGAGCCTCCTCCTCTTCACCCATGTGGTGACCAAACGTGGTTTCCAGATCAATCACATCGCGCAGCAAAATATCTTCGCTCAGCAATTCGTCACGCCAGATGGTAATCGCTTGGAATGTCAGCGGGCTTTCGCAAAGCCCCAAAATCATTGTATTGCGACCTGCTTCGATCCGCTTGGCGATGGCAATCTCACCCTCGCGGCTCAAGAGCTCCACAGAGCCCATTTCGCGCAGATACATACGCACCGGATCATCTGTCCGGTCGAGTTTTTCGTTATTTGCCCCCGCAAGCGCTACATCGCGGTTTTGATTGGTGGCCACCAAATCCGTTGGGCCTTTGTCTTCATCTTCTTCAGATTCATGCTCTTCGGTTACCTGAATGCCCATTTCAGAGAGCATCGACATGACGTCTTCGATCTGATCGGACGATACCTGATCGGGTGGCAAAACTGTGTTTAGTTGATCATAGGTGATATAACCGCGTTCCCGCGCATCACCGATCATCTTTTTGACAGCCGCTTGGCTCATATCGATCATCGGTTCATTGGCGTCGGCATCTTGCTTGCGGTCGTCGTTATCCTTGGCGGCCATGCGCTGTGGCTCCTTGTCCTTGGGACTCTCACTAAACGTAAAAACGAATCGGTTTTGAAACTGATTCGCATCGCTATTTAGCCTGATTCGTCCCCCAGTTCCCACCCCCACCGAGCTTAAGGTCGGTTCGGTTTCGAATAATTAATCTGCTGCAGCAGATCATCTAATGTATTTTGTTCTTCTAACTTAACTTTTAGACCGTTTTTCGCGGTCTTATATTCTGTATCATCTTCCTGGGCGCCCTGGGTTGTGGCCTGCAAATGCTTAGCAGATTCACTGATCCGCCAGGTCAGCCCCTCATCATCAACATCCGACACATCCAAAACCGCCTCTGCAACCTCCCGCCCATGTGCATCTATAGCAAAAATCTGAGCAAATTCTTGCTGCAGGCAGGCGATCACAAAAGATACATCCGAGCTGTTGCGTACAGAGGGCGCAATGCGCACATGGGGCAGGTGCATCAAGTTTTCAAGTTGCGGCGGCCCAAAAACATGTTCCGCCTCTGACCAAAGCTGCTCAGGCGATCCGGAAAATTGCAACAAAAACTGCTGGAGATCGCGGTGCAGTGGCTTTTCAAACTGCAAATCCTCCAACGCCGCTTCGAGCTTGGGCAGGGCTTGCGGGCAGTTGAGCAAACTGGCCAAAATAACCGAGTGACGCAGGATATGGCTCGGTTCAGAGCCATTGACCAGGGCCGAAACACGCGTGCTCGCTTGTGGTGTTACAGGCCGATCGCCTGTCTTGGCAGCAAAGCCGCGCGCCGATTTCGGCGCGGCCTTTGGTCGGAACAATTGCCAACGCTTGTCCTTTATCGCCTGGCCGTAATGACCGCGAATAGAGGGGTCTTGGATCAGCTTAAGCTTTTCGCGAAGGGCTTTATCCAATGCGGCTTTGCGTTCCGGGCTGTCAAAATTCTTGCCGTAGGTTTCACGCTCCCACAATAAATCCACCATCGGGCGCGCCGCATCTAAAAGCGCTTGCATGGCGCTCGGTCCACCGACGCGCAATAAATCATCGGGATCCTGACCGTCGGGCACCACCGCAAAGCGCAAAGACTTTCCCGCCTCCAACAAAGGAAGCGCCAAATCCATAACGCGCTGCGCGGCGCGTATGCCGGCGGTGTCGCCATCCAGAGCGATGATCGGCTCATCACAGATGCGCCACATCAGTTGTAGCTGGGTCTGTGTTATCGCTGTGCCCAATGGCGCGACAGAGGCGTTGAATCCCGCCTCCGCCAGGGCGATAACATCCATATATCCCTCTGCAACGATCAAGCTTTGCCCTTTGCCCGAGGCCTCCCGCGCTGGCGCGTGATTATAGAGCGACCGCCCCTTATCAAACAGCTCGGTCTCTGGTGAATTGAGGTATTTGGCCGACTCATTGGGATCCATCGCCCGACCACCAAAGCCAATGCAGCGCTTTTGCGGATCACGGATTGGAAACATAATGCGATTGCGAAATGTGTCATAGGGGCGTTTGCCCTTATTGGAGGGTTTGGCCAGCCCTGCCGCGAGGATCAGCTCTTCGCTCACACCCTGGCCGGTGAGATGATCCCAAAGCCCTTGCCAGCCGTCCGGCGCATAGCCAATCTCAAAACGCTCCAGTGCCCGCTGTGACAAAGCACGACCTTTTAAATAGGACCGCGCATCTGCCCCGGCTGAGGTGTTCAGCTGCAATCGAAAAAATTGCAGCGCCTGTTCCATGACCTCGGCCAATTGCGTCCTGCGATCGGCTTTTTGCCGCGCCTGCGGGTCGCGCTCGGGCATCGGCATGCCAACCTCACCGGCCAATATCTCCACAGCCTCCATAAAAGAGACATTCTCTGTCTCTTTTATAAAGCCCAAAGCATCGCCTTTGGCTTGGCAACCAAAACAATAATAATATCCCTTTTGATCATCCACATGAAAGCTTGCGGTTTTCTCTTGATGAAACGGACAGGGGGCCCACATATCGCCCTTGCCTTGATTGGATTTGCGCGTGTCCCACAAGACCTTGCGCCCAACGACCTGAGAGATCGAAGCTCGACTGCGCAACTCATCCAAAAATCCTGGTGGCAATGACATGGCGTTTTCTAAACCAAATGCGCGCGCGCGGCCACTGATTCCATCGCGCAGGTCAAATCATGCAACAGGGTTTGCGTCATGGAGCGAAACACCATCACCCGAAACCGCGACTTGCCAAGGCAAGAGATCACCGCCTGCATATGCATCAATGAGCTGCGCTGGCTCATGCCCGTTTTGAAATATTTGACCCGCAGATCCAAAGGCGTGAGATGGGCCAAAACAGCGCGCACATCCGCACCGTTTAGCTCCAAAACAGTCCAGCCATCACCAACATCAGTCACCGCCGCATGACGGGTCAAGCGGCCAGACGGCGTTGCGCCCGCCACAGCAATATGTGCGTGATCAAACCAGAGCGCATGGACCCCGCCTTTGCGTTTCAGCTCATTGGGACCGGGCCATTCCAGTCCCAGTTGCGTGTTGAACGCAGAGGCCGCTTGAGCCTCCTGCCCCTTATAGGGTGCCAGCAGATACAGCGGTGCTTGCACTTCACGAACCGAAACCGTGCCGATCTCCAAGGGCAGCCTCGCGCCCGCAGCCGATGTTTCATAAAGCTCAACCACGAAGCCGCCTCCCCTCTGGATCAAAAAATACAGGCGCACAGACCTCGCAAAGCGTAGTGACACCGCTCAAATGCTCCACCATCTTGATCTTCTGCCCATGACGATTGCGCCCATCGCGCAGAAATGCCTGGGCAATTACAGACCCTAAGGTGGGAGAATAACACATGGAGGTCACATAGCCCTCGTCATTCTCAGAAACAGCTTGCGCCTCTGGCGCAAAAAGATGCGCGCCGGGAATAATCTGCTTCACCTCACCGATGGGCCGCAACCCCACGAGCTGATCGCGCTCGGGGCCCACAAGACCTGGCCGTGCCGCCATGGTTTTGCCGATACAGTCTTTGCCTGCCGACACCATCCGCTCAAGACCAATATCAAACGCAGTGGTGCGCCCATGAATTTCCGCATGGGTGATAAAGCCCTTTTCAATACGCAAGACATTGAGCGCTTCGAGACCATAAGCCCCGCCACCCAGCGCCTCGGCCCGCTCGAGCAGCAGTTGAAAGAGGCTTTCACCGTAGCACGCGGGCACCGCCAATTCGTAAGCATGTTCCCCAGAGAAAGAGATCCGAAACAACCGCGCGGCAATGCCGCCCAATTGCACAGCTTTATATCCCATATACGGCAAGGTTTTATCGCTTATCTTGCGATCTAATATACCGTTAAGCAAAGCGCGGGCTTCTGGGCCCGCCACAGCAAATTGCGCCCAATGCTCTGTGACAGATGTAAAGCTCACATCGAAATCTGGTCGCAGCCCTTGATGAACGAAATCCAAATGCCGCATCACCTGCCCGGCCGCTGCGGTGGTCGTGGTCATCAGATAGTGCTGCGCGCCAATTCTGGCACAGGTGCCATCATCCATAACGTGACCGTCTTCACGCAACATCAACCCATAGCGCACCCGGTTTTGTTTCAGACTGGCAAAAGAGTTGGTGTAAAGCAGATCCAGAAAAGCAGCCGCATCCGGGCCTTGGATATCAATTTTTCCCAAGGTCGAGACATCGCAAATGCCAACTGCCCTGCGCACCATCTGCACCTCGCGATCACAGGATTGCCGCCAATGGGTCTCACCTTCGAGCGGGAAATAGCTCGGCCGATACCACAGCCCCGCCTCAACCATCGGCGCGCGGCGGTCTTTGCTGATCTGGTGAGAGGTCAAAAGCCGCTCTGGCGCAAAGCCTTTGCCATGTCCACCTGCGCCAAGGGCGGCCAGGGCGACGGGCACATAGGGCGGACGGAAGGTGGTCGTACCCGTTTCCGGTATGCCTCGACCGGTGGCATCGGCCAAAACCGCAAGCGCAGCAGTATTGGAGTTTTTGCCCTGATCAGTGGCCATGCCCTGGGTGGTGTAGCGTTTCATATGCTCGACCGAGCGAAAATTTTCCTGAACGGCCTGTTTGATATCTTTGACCGTCACATCATTTTGAAAATCAAGCCACGCCCGCCCGGTGCCGCCGACATCCCAAAACGGGGTGATCTCATAGGGGGTGTCCTCCGCAACAGGCAGCGCGCTTGGCTTGACCCGTTTCCCCAGCGCCTTGGCCAAAGTCAGGGCCTCTGCCTGCCCCTGCGCCAACGCGCCTTGCGTGCTCATCTCCCCTGCGGCAGCGCCCGCCGCAACCAAGCCAGGAACGGCGCCCGGCTGGGGGGTGAAACTTGCCAAAGCCGGATCCCAAATCGGGCGGCCATTCATGTGACAGGTTAAATGCACTGACGGATTCCATCCGCCCGAAACGCCCAGCGCATCGCAGTCAATCCTCTTCACCGATCCGTCGCTTTGCCGAATATCAATGCTTTTCAAACCCAATCGCCCGCGGCTGCCGGTGACCACTGCGCCTGTATAAAGCGGGTAATCGCCCAAGGGGCGCACCTCGGCGCGGCTGTCGATCATAGCCGCAACCTCAACGCCTGCCTCCATAAAGTCTCGCGCCGTGCGATGCGCATCGGCGTTATTGCCGAAGATCGCCACTCTTTGACCGGGGCTCACCCCAAACCGGTTGAGGTAGCTGCGCATGGCACCCGCGGTCATAATGCCGGGACGATCATTGTTTTCAAAGGCGATTTGCCGCTCCAGAGCACCCGCGCATAGGATCGCCCCCTTGGTATAAATGCGCCAAAAAGTTTCGCGCGGCAATCCGTCCGGGATCGCCTGCAACCCCGGCCCGACGCGCTCCAGGGCACCGAACACCCCTTGGTCATAAGCGCCGGTCACAGTGGTATTTGCCATGATCCGCACCGAGGCCAGCCCGGACAATTCCTCCAATGCCGCCTGGACCCAAGCCACAGCTGGCATCCCGTCAATATGCTCCATTTCCGACAAAAGGCGGCCACCCAGCTGGTCATGTTCATCGGCCAAAATGACGTCCAATCCAGCCCGTCCTGCCGTCAAGGCTGCCATAAGCCCCGATGGACCGGCACCGATGATCAATACATCGCAATGCGCATAGGCTTTTTCGTAAATCTCATCGTCATAACGGGTCGACAAAGCTCCCAGACCCGCCGCCCGGCGAATGGCAGGCTCATAGACCCATTCCCAAAATTTCCGTGGCCACATAAAGGTTTTGTAATAAAATCCGGCCGATAGAAAGGGTGCCAAAAGGTCATTTACCGCCAAAGCATCACATTTTAAGGATGGCCAAGCATTCTGCGGCATGGCCACCAGCCCATCGTAAAGCGGCAGCATCGTGGCGCGGCTGTTGGGCTCGCGCGCCAAACCGCGCGCCACAGTCACCAGCGCATTCGGCTCCTCCGATCCGCAAGTGACAATCCCTCTTGGGCGGTGGTACTTGAAGGATCGGCCAACAAGCCTTTGACCATTGGCCAAAAGGGCGCTGGCCAAAGTGTCGCCGGCGAAGCCCTCGAAGCTCTGGCCGCCAAAGGTGAACCCTAGGACGCGATTTCGGTCAACCAATCCTTTTCCGACCACTCTCACGGCTGATTTCCTTTGACCAAACGCGCAGAGATAACCGCATGCGAAACCGTATCACGGCGCACCGCAAGCCAGGCGCCGCAGCCAAATTCATGATGCCAAAGGTCTTCGGTTATCCCGGCCGGGTTCTCACGATTGTGCAGATAGTCATCCCAGGCCTGAGCCCCCGCATCGGGCGCGGGCCGCGCAAGAGCTGTGGCATGGCCGGAATAGTAAAACTCACGCCGATCTCGCGTGCCGCAAAGAGGACAGTCTATGCGCATGGGCGGCCTCCTGTGTCGCGGCGCATAGATCGTCCATAATCAAAAAAAATCATCCGACCGATCCTAATGCAAATTATGTTGGGCACCTGTGCCCTCTTCATCCATCAAACCGCGCCCACTGCGGAAACGATCGAGGCGGAAGCGCGCAGCGGCGGCATGCGGGCGATCTGTGGCCAAAAGATGTGCAAAACAATGGCCAGACGCCGGCACAGCCTTAAACCCACCATAACACCAGCCCGCGTTCAAATATAAACCCTCAATATGGGTTTTATCTATAATGGGTGAACCATCGGGGGTCATATCCATTATGCCACCCCAGCTGCGCAGCATCCGCGCCTTGCCGATCATCGGCATAAGCGTCATCCCAGCCTCTGCCACATGCTCGACCATAGGCAGATTGCCACGGGCGGCGTAGCTGGCATACATATCGAGATCGCCCCCAAAGACCACCCCCCCCTTGTCCGATTGGCTGATATAAAAATGCCCCATGCCAAAGCTTATGACGTGATCAATACAGGGCTTCAGCCCCTCGGTGACAAAGGCCTGTAGCACATGGCTTTCGATGGGAAGGCGCATGCCTGCCATGGCCGCCACTTGGCTGGAGCGGCCCGCGACAACCATCGCCACTTTCTTTGCGCGGATGGCACCGCGGCTGGTCTGTACGCCACGCACCACACCTTGCGTAATGTCAATGCCGGTCACCTCACAATTTTGAATCAAATCCACACCAAGCCGATCCGCCCCCCGCGCATAGCCCCAAGCAACAGCATCATGCCGCGCTGTCCCCGCCCGCCGCTGCAACAGGCCGCCATAAATCGGGAAACGCCCCTGATCATAGTCGAGGTAAGGCACCATCTTGCGCAATTGCGCGACGGACAATAGCTCAGCATCATCGCCTTGGTTTAAAATGGAATTGGCCCGACGAATGGCCGCATCTCTTTGTCCATCACTGTGAAACAGGCCAATTTGCCCGCGCTGGGAATGCATCACATTGTAGTTGAGATCCGCCTCCAGCCCTTCCCAGAGCTTCAAAGAATGCGAATAGAATTCCGAGTTCCCCGGCAAAAAGTAATTGGCCCGAACAATGGTCGTGTTGCGGCCTATATTGCCGCCACCAATGTAGCCTTTTTCCAGCACGGCAATGCGCTTGAGCCCATGTTCTTTTGCCAGGTAGTAAGCAGTCGACAGCCCATGTCCACCGCCACCAATGATCACAATGTCATAAGCCTCCGCTGGCTCTGGATCGCGCCAATGCGCCCGCCAACCCCGGTTACCGGTCAAGCCTTGAGTCAGGACTTTCAGAGCTGAAAACCGCATGTCTTAAACCTGCAAATTGAAACACGCGTCAGTGAATGAAAATATGCCGAGTTTGGCAAGAGGGAATACAAAATTCCATGGCTCTGATCGCCGCAACTTGCGCCTGAACATCAAACCGGTTGAATGGGCCAGTCTTCCGCAGGCGCGTCCAAGCGGGCCAAAATAGTTTCACCGGCCACCGCTGTTTGCCCCAAGCCGACAGCAGGTTCCACGCCTTCGGGCAGGAAAATGTCCAAACGGCTGCCGAAGCGGATCAAGCCAAACCGCTCGCCCACGCCCAATTGCGCGCCCACTTTTGTGAAACACACAATGCGGCGCGCCACGAGGCCAGCGATCTGTGTCACCCCGATTCTGGTTTTATCGGCAGATTCAATGGTGATCGAGTTCCGCTCATTGTGCTCGCTCGCCTTGTCTAAGGAGGCGTTGAGAAACTTGCCATGATGATAACTTATCGCCACCACCGTGCCGGCCATGGGAGCTCGGTTCACATGACAGTTGAAGACATTCATGAACACAGACACGCGCGTCAGAGGTTTATCGCCCAGTTGCATATCTGATGGCGGCACGGTCTTCGTGATCAAAGACACCACCCCATCGGCGGGAGAAAGGATAAGCCCCGGCCTTTGCGCCACAGAGCGCACCGGGTCACGAAAAAAGTAATAACACCAAATTGTGAGCCCTAGACCAAGCCAAAATAACGGCTCCCAAACCAGCCAAAGCGCGGCGGTTACAGCTGCAAATATCGCCACAAATTTGCGTCCTTCAGGGTGCATAGGAACGGCGATGACTTTCATCATATTCATCAGATTAGATCCAATTCAAAGTTGTTAAGATCACGAAAAGCGCAAAAATCCCATTCAGACAAAGCATAGAGAAAACCGCGAATGATCCGAGGTCTTTGGCATGTTTTGCCGCAAGTGACCACTCCGGTGATACAAGATCGACAATTTCCTCAATCGCGGTGTTGAGCGCTTCTGTAACAATCGTCAGCCCAAGCAATAGCATGGATATGCCGATATGAGTGGTTTCGGCCCCAATCCAGATCAAGATCGCAACAATAAAAAGACCCATCAAAAGCTGATGACGAAACGCTGTTTCCCGCCAGAGTCGCCGCGCTCCGGCGATAGAGTAGCGTGCGGCGGCGAACAGATGGGCGAGTCCTTGGATTTTGTCAGGTTTTCGTGGGTTATTGCTCATCCGTTGCTCCCAGAGCCGGCAAAGATTTCGCGCATATGTTTGCGCTCGGGCTTAGCCGCGATAGATACAATGGAGCCAACGGTCTGAACCATCCCACAACTTAAGACCTTTTGGCCGCTTTTTTTGCGCGTTTTGAGAGGTTGAAAATAGGGATCATCATCAAATAAATCACATTGGCAAACAACAGCGTATACCAAGGAAATACAAACAGGCTGATCACAAAGGCCACCGCCAGTAAAATCACCGGCAGTCGCATGGAGGCAGGGAAAGTTGTGCCCTTCAGCGACATGGTTGGAAATGTACCCACCGCAAGACCGGCACAGATCACAACGAATGCAATGGCCGCCTCAACATAATGACCGGCCACATCCACCCCGGCCATAACCAAAAAGAGCGGCGACAGTCCCAAACAGGCCAATGCGGGCGCTGGCACGCCGATAAAATCAACCGATTTCACCCCATCCGACTGGCTGACATTAAAGCGCGCCAAGCGGAGGGCGCAGCAGATCGAAAAGATCATGACAGCGATCCACCCAAATCTTGCAGCCTCCGACTCTGCGAAAATTGTGAAATAGATCACCAAAGGTGTCGCGATCCCGAAATTGAAAAAATCGGCCAGCGTGTCCAATTCGGCACCAATCTTACTTTCACTTTTCATAACCCGCGCCAGCCCACCATCGGCGGCATCCAAAATCATTGCCAAAACCAGCAGATATAGGGCCACGCCGACGTTGCCTTGCAGTGCCGAACGCACCGCGGTTAACCCGACGCAAATACCAAAAATCGTGACGATATTTGGCAGCATCATGGATAGTGGCTCTCGTGGAGAGGAAGATGAAGATTTCATGTGACCCCAAAGAATCGCGCTGTTCAAACGTGAAAGCCAGACAGATTTATCGAAAACATTGCTGCCACCAACACTCCGGTCTCAGCGCCGCTGTCCTAGCAGAAGTCATTTTCTTTTTCAACATGACGCGCGCAGGCACAGCCCAGCGCCCAAACCGGTGAGATACCGGGGCATTGGCGCCTGCACCGCGGCGGGGCAATCGGGGGGTGTTGCTCCATGAGCCTGGCTGGCACCGCGTGCCTAAAGCGCTACAACCCTTTGTTTTTGTAAGATGCCGCGACCTTGCGGATGCTGACCAGATAGGCCGCGGTGCGCAGATCTGGCACGTCGGCGCGGCGCCGCCACACCTCTGCCATATCGTTATATGCGCCGCGCATCGTGTCATCGAGGCCAGAGCGCACCAGCTCTAATTCACTGGCACCTTTGAGATATTTCTCTTTAAAATTTGGAGTCAGCTGCCAATTGACGTTGCTGGATTTGCTCAATCGCTCCAATTCATTGACAATGAGTTGGTTGCGCTGCTCCTCGCGTCGCCGCTCCATACGGCCAAAGCGAATATGGCTGAGATTTTTCACCCATTCGAAATAGGAGACCGTCACGCCGCCCGCGTTGGCATACATATCTGGGATAATCACCACGCCCCGCTCACGCAAAATAGCATCGGCCCCGGCCGTCACCGGCCCATTGGCCGCCTCGACGATCAAACGCGCCTGCACGCGATTGGCATTGTCACGGTTGATAACCCCTTCCAAGGCCGCTGGGATCAAGATATCACACTCTGCCTCCAAAACGCTGGCCCCGTCCGAGGTATAGCTGCCGCCCTCAAATCCCTTCACCCCGCCATGTACGGCGACCCAAGCCTTGAGCGCCTCAATGTCCAAACCATCGCGATTTTGCACAGCCCCGTCCCGCTCAATCACCCCCGTGATCCGCGCGCCATCCTCTTCAGTTAAGAATTTGGCGGCATGATAGCCCACATTGCCCAGCCCCTGCACAATGATAGCTTTAGACTCCAGATCTCCAGACAGCCCAGCCGCCGCCAGATCTTCGGAGTGCCTAAAAAATTCTTGCAAAGCATATTGCACGCCGCGGCCGGTTGCCTCCGTGCGCCCTTCAATTCCGCCGCCGCTCACCGGCTTGCCGGTCACGCAGGCACGGGCATTGATATCGGTTGTATGCATCCTTTGATATTGATCGGCAATCCAAGCCATTTCCCGCTCGCCCGTGCCCATATCCGGTGCTGGCACGTTTTGCGACGGGTGGATCAGGTCACGCTTTATCAACTCATAGGCAAAGCGCCGGGTGATTTGCTCTAATTCATGCTCATCATAGGCCAAAGGATCAATCCGCAAGCCCCCCTTTGAGCCGCCATAGGGCGCATCAACCAAAGCACATTTATAGGTCATCAAAGCGGCAAGCGCCTCTACCTCATCTTGGTTAACGCCGAGCGCATAGCGAATGCCCCCTTTGACAGGCTCCATATGTTCCGAATGCACTGCACGATAGCCTGTGAATGTCGTCATCTCACCACGCAGGCGCACACCAAAGCGCACCGTATAGGTGGCATTACAGACCCTAATCTTTTCTGCCAATCCTGGCGATAAATCCAAAAGCGCCACGGCGCGATTGAACATGATATCAACACTGTCGCGAAAACTTGGCTCAGATGCGTGAGAGACGTTCATGGAACCTATCCTAAATGGCAGTTAACTATTGCAACCCGAGCCTAGCGCAGATGATGTGAAATAAAATGCCTATTCTCTCACAATTTCGTGTTCATTTAGGAAGAATCTGCGCGCGCTTTGAGCAAAACCGCCAAACTATCCGACATAAATTTTGCCTCTGACGGCGCAGTGACCCCGCCAATGCCAACCCGCGTGCCGAATTTCCAATATAGGCCCGGTATCCAGGCCCGCTCCGTCTTATTTTGCAAGGTCACAACAAAGCCATTGGAGGGTTTGAATGCGAACACGCCGCGCTCTACGCGCAAAATATCGTCCATCGCAGCCAAAATTCGGCCATCCTCAAAATACAGCCCAGTCTCACGCAACTCAATATGGCCGCGCGTGCCCCTTTGCATGGTGCGGGCCATCCACAGAACAGCCGCCGCAACGCCAACCAAGAACAGCTTATGCACAAAGCCCGCCTCTATAGTAACCGTCAGATACAGGAGCAAAAATCCCAGTAGCATCATGACAAACAGGCCAAAACCACGGCGTACTGGCGAGGCTTTGAGACGCGCTATTACAGACTCTGACATTTCGGCCTTCCTCAAATTTCACTTGTTAGGCGGACGCCTCGCGATCTACCTGCCTTGAAACACGCCCAGATGGAAGGTTAAACTTTGCCTTAGCGGCGCACCACCACCTCATCGCCGCGCTCTTCGGGTTCATCATCCACCAGTTCCTGCGGAAAGCCCGGAGCTTGAATGCTCAATCCCGTAGCCTCCTCCAAACGCTCAATGATCCGATCCGATTGCGCACGGACGCCATAGCGTTTTTGCCCGTCAGTCATGATATCAATAATCATTGGTGAAATTTCCAATGCCACGCCATGATCATCCGCAATCTTTTGAAACAAGCCAATGTCCTTTTGCACCAAGTCCATCGTGAAATTCACATCTCGCGACCCCGAAAGAATCAACTGGCTTTCGGTTTCATGCACAAAGGAGGTGCCAGATGACATCGCAATGGCCTCATAGGTCATGCCAAGATCCATTCCGGCGGCTTTCATCACAGTCAGCGCTTCGCAAACAGTGATCAAATTGGCTGTGGCGAGGTAATTGGTCATCACCTTCAAAATACTGGAATTTCCAATCTCTCCCACATGCAAAATGCGCCGTCCCATATGGGTCAAGATTGGCAACGCTTTATCGAAGGTCTCACGGGTACAGCCGGCATAGATCGAAATATTGCCCGTATCAGCCCGGTGGCAACCGCCAGACACTGGGCAATCAACCGCTTCACCACCGGCAGCTAAAACCAAAGCCCCCAGCCGCTTCACCTCGCTGGCATCTGTTGTTGACATCTCCATCCAAATCTTACCCGGCACGACATGGGGCAACATCTCACTGACCACCGCATCACAGGCCGCAGGGCTCGGCAGACAGGTGATGACCGCATCGCAGTCTTGCATCAATTGCGCTGGGCTTGCCCCATCTTTTGCCCCACGCGCCACAAAATCTGCCACATAGGCAGCATTAAGATCATGAACGCTGAGATCCACGCCGTTGCGCAGCAAACTGCCCGCCAATTTGCCCCCAACGTTACCCAAGCCAATAAATCCAACTTTCATGCGTTCTCTCCCAAATGAACTTTGACCGCAGAAAAGCAGCCATTGCCGACATGTCGCCCTCATTTGCGACGCTTGTCATCTTACCTGTAATTTTGCGGAATGTTTTTATGGAAAACTCAAACGATCGTGCCGCCAGCATTGAAGCCACATCGCAATTGGAGGAATTTTGCACCGAACCTTTGTGATTTTCGCCTGTTTGGGCACGATACCCTCCCCCATGCGGCGACGGCGCCCGTTTTTGGCCGCTGTTGATTTCGCGGCATTGTGGATTAACTCCCAAACACGCGACAATATCGGCAATAAAGGAACAGCCCATGTCATTACGCCCGACCCTTGAAACACGGCAAGCCACCCCAACCCTAGAAGGGGCCGGTGTCAAATTGCACCGCGCTTTCGGATTTCAAGATCCCTCGGAAATGGATCCCTTTTTGTTGTTTGACGATTTTCGCAATGAATTGACGGAAGATTTTGAAAAGGGCTTCCCCTGGCATCCGCATCGCGGCATTGAAACCATCACCTATGTGCTGTCGGGCAGTGTTGAACATGGCGATAGCCTCGGAAACAAAGGTACGCTCGGTGCAGGGGACGTGCAATGGATGACCGCGGGCCGTGGAATCATGCATCAAGAAATGCCCCAGGGCAATCGCAGCGGACAGATGCATGGCTTCCAACTGTGGGGAAATTTACCCGGCAGTCTGAAAATGACAGACCCGCGATATCAAGATGTCGCCGGCAACGAAATTCCCGAGGTCATAGATGATGATGGCACGCGCGTGAAGGTCATTGTCGGCGAATACTGGGGTCGTAAGGGTCCGGTTGACGGCATAGCGGCCGATCCGCAATATCTCGACATATATGTCCCGCCAGGGGTACAAAAGACCTTCAAAATAGACACCTATCGTCGGGCCTTTGCATATGTCTTCGAAGGCGCCGCGGCATTTGTAGATGCGGCGAAACCAACCGGCGTTCTACTTGAAAAAGAAGTGGCCGGGCAAGAGGTGAACATCCGTGATCTGTCCGGCAATCGCACTTTGATCCGCTTTGGAAATGGCGATGAGGTCAGCCTACAGGCCGGCGCAGAGGGGGTGCGGTTTTTGTTGATTTCCGGTGCTCCGATTGATGAGCCGGTCGCCTGGCACGGTCCGATCGTCATGAACACCCGTGAAGAGCTGATGCAAGCCTTCAGCGAATTGCGCAACGGAACCTTTATCAAGCCGGCGCATTAACCCCAAAGGTTTGACGCGCCAAAGCGCAATAATGGCGCGTCAACTCTGTGCTGGACAAGCGACCATCCTCGCGGAACCAATCCACCACCCCGGTCAGCATCGCAATCAAAGCGAAACTGGTGATTTTGGCGTCAGGCACCTGAAAATCTCCTGAGAGCACGCCCTTTCGAATCATGTCATACACAATCTTCTCATAGCGTCTGCGCATTTCTTCAATCTCCTTAAAGTTCTCCTCGGTGAGATTGCGCAGCTCCATATAGGAGATGAAAACCAGGTCTGGACGCTGGATGTGAAAATCCAGATGGAAGGCTACAAAGTGATCCAATGCCGCTACCGGATCATGCGGCACTTGTTCTGCGGCCCAGCGGGCCAAAAGATCCGCCATATGCCCACGCAGAAGGTCAAATAATAGCGCTTGTTTGTCAGGTGTGTAATTATAGATTGCGCCCGCCTGCACCCCCACCCGCGCCGCAATTTGGCGCATGGTTACCGCCGCAAAGCCATGGCGCGCAAAAAGCTCAAGCGCGGCTTGCTTGATTTTTGGGCCGGTTATTTCTGAATGTGAGCCAGTTTTTCGCGCCATGCGTTGATATTAACTGAACCAGCGTTCAGATCAATGATCATTGCTTGCTGCCGATCACTTTGCGCGCTACGTCATTTTTATGACTGGAAATCTATCTCTTTACCATCTGTGCATTGCAGCGCTCCTGGCCGGTTGTGCCTCTATTCCGCAGCTTGATGCGGGCGAACCGGCCGCAGCACAGGCCGGTACCTATCCCGCCTTTCTCTCAGCCCGCGATCTGCGCGCCGCCGTCGGCACCGACCAGCCGTCGCAGCCCGCCGCAGAGCCATCCCGGCAGGCGCAATTGGATCAAAGGGCAAAGGCGCTGCGCAAGCGGGACCTGACCGGCGAATAGGCCCGAACCCGTCCAAAATATCCGTTAAATTGGACCGAGTTCCACAGCCGCCCCCGTTGCGGTTGCGCAGATTTGCGACTAGACACGGGCGATGAATTCGTGACCAGAAGGAAGTAACCCATGACCGCTGCCCCTCTTAGACTTGGCATTGCAGGGCTCGGCACTGTCGGCGTCGGTGTTGTGAAAATGATCCAGAAGAATGCGGCGTTACTCACGCAGCGCGCAGGTCGCGAGATCACAATTTCTGCGGTCTGCGCCCAATCACGCGGCAAAGACCGCGGCGTCGATCTGTCGGGCTATGGCTGGGAAGATGACCCAATTGTTTTGGCCAAAAGGGACGATGTGGATGTCTTTGTCGAATTGATCGGCGGCAGCACAGGCCCGGCAAAACAGGCAACACAGGCAGCCATTGCCGCCGGCAAAGATGTGGTCACCGCCAATAAAGCCATGCTGGCAGAACATGGGCATTCATTGGCCCTCTCGGCCGAAGCTGCCGGCCGTGTCATCCGCTATGAGGCCGCCGTTGCCGGGGGTATCCCCGTGGTGAAAGCACTGACCGAAGGCCTTGCGGGCAATGAAATTCAACGCGTGCTCGGGGTCATGAATGGCAGCTGCAATTATATCCTCACGCGTATGGAAGATGCCGGCCTGACCTATGAAGAGGTCTTTGCCGAGGCCGATGGTTTGGGATATCTCGAAGCCGATCCAAACCTTGATGTGGGTGGCATTGATGCGGCCCATAAATTGGCTCTGCTCGCCTCCATCGCCTTCGGCACAGAGGTTGATTTTGGATCTGTGGTGATCGAAGGCATTGGCGCCATCACCATCGAAGACATTCATGCCGCCGCCGATATGGGCTATCGCGTCAAACTATTGGGTGTTGCGCAACGCACCGGCCGCGGGCTTGAGCAGCGCATGACACCCTGTTTGGTTCCGGCCAATTCGCCCTTGGGCCAACTCCAAGGCGGGACCAATATGGTCATCTTGGAGGGCGGCGATGCGGGGCAGATCGTGCTGCGCGGTGCAGGTGCCGGCGAGGGGCCAACGGCCTCTGCGGTCATGTCAGATGTGTTGGATCTCGCGCGCGGCCTGCGGCTCAATACCTTTGGGCAGGCCGCGACAGGATTGGTAAAATCGCAACCGGCCACGACAGCAACAACGGCGCCATTTTATTTGCGCCTGCAATTGCTCGATAAGCCCGGCGCCCTGGCCAAAGTGGCCTCGGTTATGGGCGATGCGGGGGTCTCGATCGACCGAATGCGCCAATATGGCCATGATGCCGAGCAAGCCCCTGTGCTCATCGTCACCCATAAGACAACCCGTGCGGCAATTGATCAAATATTAGAAGACTTTGCCAAAACGCGCGTTGTCGAGGGCCAACCGGTTGCTCTTCGTATCGAAGCAGTTTGACCCGGCCAGGGCAGGCACGCGCGGTGGCTTTGCGGGGCTGTTGCACAGAACGACAACAGTGTTAGCGCACACAGTCTTGCCACGGCCCGCACCGCTGCGCTAGGCAGACGAAATCAATAAAGGAACCTCACATGTCTGACGCCACAGAATTTCACGATCGCGCTCTGTCTTTAGGATTGGCCCGGGTTGCCGAACAAGCCGCGCTGGCCTCTGCCAAACTGATTGGTCGCGGCGATGAAAAGGCCGCAGATCAGGCCGCTGTGAACGCGATGCGCGGGCAGTTGAACCTTTTGGATATTGCCGGTGTGGTTGTCATTGGCGAGGGCGAGCGTGATGAGGCGCCGATGCTCTATATCGGTGAGGAAGTCGGCTCGGGCAACGGCCCTGCTGTTGATATCGCCCTTGATCCTCTGGAAGGCACCACTTTAACGGCGAAAGACATGCCCAACGCTTTAACCGTTATCGCCATGGGGCCGCGCGGCTCCATGCTGCATGCACCCGATGTTTATATGGAAAAACTCGCGGTCGGCCCCGGGCTGCCTGAAGATGTTGTTTCCTTGACTATGAATCCGGCAAAGCGGGTTATGGCCTTGGCGGCCGCTAAAAACTGCGCGCCCGAAAATATCACTGTCTGTGTCCTTGAGCGTCCAAGGCACGAGGCTATGATTGCCGAGTTGCGCACCACGGGCTGCGCCATTCGCCTCATCACCGACGGCGATGTTGCCGGTGTTATTCACTGCGCGGAATCAGATACGACCGGCATTGATATGTATATGGGACTCGGCGGCGCTCCCGAAGGCGTCTTGGCTGCTGCCGCCTTGAAATGTATGGGCGGGCAAATGTGGGGACGTCTGACCTTCCGCAATGATGACGAGCGCGGCCGGGCCGCCAAGGCCGGGATCACGGATTTGGACCGGATTTACAGCCGCGATGAGATGGTGACGCAGGATGTTATTTTCGCCGCCACGGGTGTCACGGATGGCTCCATCCTTGCGGGCATCAAGCGCGAGCCGGGTTTTTTGACCACGGAAACCATTTTGATGCGGTCAAAAACCGGCTCAGTGCGGCGCATGACCTACCGCGCGCCCTCACACTAGAATGTATCTGGGCGTCAATCAGTCGATTTCCAACCGCCGGTGGCTTGGACCACCTCTCGCGATTGAACGTAATGCTTTGGCGCTCCACCAACACAGTGATTTGCCCTTGCCTCTGTGCTATGTGCTGGCCCGCTTGGGTGTAGCTCAAACGGAGGTTGCCGAGTTCCTCAATCCCACCCTCCGCGCCAGTATGAGTGATCCGCAATCGCTTAAAGACTGCGCCAAAGCGGCAGAGATCCTACTCACCGCCATTCAAAATCAACAAAAAATTGCAATTTTTGCCGATTATGATGTGGACGGCGGCAGTTCTGCGGCATTGTTGATTGATTTTCTGCAGCAGCTTTCCATTGAGCCCACCCTCTATGTGCCCGACCGAATCACAGAAGGCTACGGGCCAAACCCCAAAGCCATGGCAGCACTGGCTGCACGTCATGACCTGATCATCTGCGTTGACTGCGGCACCTTGGCCCATGAGGCACTTGAAGCGGCGCGGGCTGCGGATGTGATCGTTTTGGATCACCATTTGGGCGCAGAGACCCTGCCTGAAGCGCGGGCCGTGGTAAATCCTAACCGGCAGGATGAGACGGGCGATTTGGCCCATCTCTGCGCGGCGGCTGTTGTCTTTATGGTTCTGACCCAAGTGGCTCGGATGATGCGCGAAAATGGGCAAACCCCGCCCAATTTGATCAATACCCTCGATCTTGTAGCCCTGGCCACAGTGGCCGATGTCGCGCCCCTAGTCGGGGTGAATCGGGCCTTTGTGCGCCAGGGCCTCAAGGTCATGGGCCAGCGCAAACGCGTGGGTTTAAACGCCCTATCGGATGTCGCGGCCCTGAATGCTGCACCAAGCGCCTATCATCTGGGCTATGTCTTGGGACCACGAATCAATGCCGGTGGGCGAATTGGTAAAGCGGATCTGGGGGCTCGGCTTTTGGCCTGTCGCAACCCGCATGAAGCCGCTGTCATGGCGGAAAAATTGGAAGAGCTGAACAGCGAACGCCGCAGCGTTGAGGCCATGGTGAGACTGGCAGCGCTAGAGCAGGCAGAAGCACGCGGCTTGGAGTTGCCTCTGGCTTGGGCTGCAGAGGAGGGCTGGCATCCTGGCGTGGTCGGCATTGTTGCAGCCCGGCTCAAGGAAAAAACCAACCGCCCCGCAGTGGTCATTGGCTTTGATGGCGACAGTGGCAAAGGCAGCGGACGATCTGTCAGCGGGATTGATCTGGGCGCCGCCATCCATAAATTGGCGCGCGAAGGGTTGATCACCGCGGGGGGCGGTCACAAAATGGCGGCAGGCCTGTCGCTGACCCGCGCGCAGCTGGACCCTGCTATGGAGAGATTGGGGCAATTGCTCGAGGCTCAAGGCGCTGGAGCGCTGGGCCCGGCGGATCTGAAGATTGACGGCACGTTGATGCCAGGCGGCGCGACGGTTGAGTTGATTGAGCAGCTTGAGCAGGCCGGCCCCTTTGGTGCGGGCGTCTCTGCGCCGCGATTTGCTTTTCCCGATTGTACCATCGCCTTTGCAAAGCCGGTGGGAGAGTCACATCTGAAAATTACCCTGAGCGATGGATTCGGAACAAAATTAGATGCAATTTGCTTTGGCGCATTTGATGGGCCGCTTGGCCCCGCGCTCACCGTTGCCCAGGGCGGAAAAATGCATATCGCCGGCCGTTTGGAAATCAATACTTGGGGCGGACGTTCACGGCCGCAGCTGCGTATTGAAGACGCGAGCCCTGCCTAAAACCGTGCGGCCAGTGGGATGACAAAAACATCGATAAAAAGTAAAGAATCGACTTGCCACGCGCTGCGGCTTTCCATAAATAGCCCTTTATTAGCAGTGTCCCGTTCGTCTATCGGTTAGGACGTCAGGTTTTCAACCTGAAAAGAGGGGTTCGATTCCCCTACGGGATGCCATTGGCTTTCTGTACATTGCGGCCCAAAAGAAAAGCGCAGAGTTTCTTGGGCAATGTGACTCCCCCACCCCAAAAAAACCCCACCAAGCTTGAGACCCCACAGCTTCGCTGGGCCATAGGTGCATCTCAAAATTTTTGATTGGCCAAAATTTGATTGGCCAAAAAAAGACCCGCCAATGTCTTGGCGGGCCTCAAACCTGGTTGAACTGCCGCAGTTAAGCGTTGCGGCATGCAATCTCGGTCATGAAACGGTCTCGAATGACAACCGGGTCTTTTGTGATGACAGGCACTTTGATATTGCCGCTCTCACATTTGGACACGATCACAGTCATTTTCTGCGATTCAATCGCGGCTTTGAGCACCGCGCCAGTTTCTTCGGCTTGACATTCAATTACAGTCTCACAGCCACAGGCCTTCGCCACAGCCGCAAGAGAGGTTTTGCCGCCTGCGTAGGTGGGTTGATCTCCTGTCGAGCCATAGCTGCCATTGTCGATGATCAAGAGAATGAAATTGTCGGCCACGTTATTTGCAATCGTAGGCAATGTGCCGAAGTTGGTGAGAACAGAGCCATCGCCATCAATGGAGATCACGGTTTTGTCTTGCGCCAATGCAACACCAAGGCCGATGGAAGATGACAGACCCATGGTGCCAAGCATATAAAAGTTGCTGGCTTGGTCGTCGATCAAATGCAGCTCTTGGCTGGGAAGACCGATGTTACAAACAACCAATTGATCACGCAGGATCGGGGCGATGTCGCGGATGATTTCAGAACGGATCATATTAGTAACCTCCCCAGAAAGTCGCATCAGTCAAAATTGCCACCGGTTTGTTGCACATGAAGGTATATTTCAAAATCGCATCCAACTCTTCCTCATCACCGGACTTGTGGAAATGATATGTTGGGATGTTCAATTGGTTGAGCAGCGCTTTGGTATGCACAGCCATTTCCACCTGACAGGCCACAGGCTCTTGCAATTCACCCCGATAAGAGATCAGCATCGGCAAGGGCATGCGGTAAAACTGTGTCAGGGTGACCAATGTGTTCACCGTCACACCAATAGCCGTATTTTGCATGATTATGGCTGGACGTTTCCCCCCCATGAAAGCGCCTGCACAGAGGCCCATGCCCTCGTCCTCTTTATTCGAAGGAATGTGATAGATGCTGGGTTCTTTTTCAACCGCATCAATCACACCGCCAAGCTGCTTGCACGGTACGGTTGTGACAAATTCGATGCCATTGGCAACGAAATCAGCCACTATTTTTTCACTAACGGACATGATGCTCCTTTCAGGGGATTAGAATAATTTTTGGCGCAGCGGTACTGCCACTGCGGATATCGTCAAAGGCGCCTTGCCCCTCTGACAAATGTCGGGTTTCAACCCAATCCAAAGGTCCCATTTTACCAGCGAAAATTGCCTCGCCGGTCTCTTGGAAGTCCTTGGGGGTATAGGTATAGCAGCCAATCAGCGTAATCTCGTGCAAGGTCATACGGCGCACATCGACGCCACCTTCACCCGAGCCCAAGCCAATATGCGAGATCACCCCACCCGGCTTGGCCAATTCACAGGCCGCCGCCCGCGTGGCCGCATAGCCAACGCCGTCAATGACCAAATCGGCGCTGCCTTCTTTCGGTGCATCCGCATCCTTGCCATCACTGGCTTTAAACCCGTCCATGCCCTTGAGCGTGGCCAAGCGCAACGGGTTGACCTCAATCAAAGTGATGTCTTGAACGCCCATCGCCCTCAGGCACAGAGCGGCACCCAGACCGATCGCCCCACCACCAAGGACCACACAGCTTAGGTTTTCCACCGGATCATCTTGCACGCGCAGGCCAAGGCGCGCGGCATGCCAGCTACAGGCCAAAGGCTCTGTCAACGCCGCGGATTGCAAAAGCTCCGCTCGTGGCACCACCAATAGGTTTTCACTCGGAATAGCCACCATTTCAGCAAAGGCGCCCGGACGTGGCGGCATGGAAATGATTTGGCGCCCCAAACATATATTTGGCTTGCCCGATCGGCAGGCATGGCAGGTCCCGCAGCCATTCAGCGGGTTTATGGTGACCAATGTGCCATCGCGTGGCCCACCGACAATCGTGCCCGAGGCTTCATGGCCCAGGATAATGGGCGTCGGCCTGCGCGTATCATGGCCCAGAAAGGCATGCATATCTGATCCGCAAATGCCCGAATATTGGATGCGAACTAACTCTTCGCCAGCTTTGGCGATTGGGTCTGCCTGGTCCATATACGTCAGGGTTTCTACGTCCGTGTTTACCAAAGCCTTCATTTTGCCGTATATCCTCCATCTACAAATAGAACCTGCCCCGTCACATAATCGGATGCGCTGGAACAAAAAAACATCATAGGCCCATCCATGTCACGAACCTGACCATTGCGCCCGATACAGGTTTGTGCGGCATTGCGCGCCGCAAGTTCGGGATCTGCAAACACCGGTGCCGTGAGCTCCGTATGGAAAAAGCCCGGCGCAAGGGCATTGGCCGTGATCCCATGCGCGGACCAGGTCTCGGCCATCGCGCGGGTCATCTGTTCAACGGCCCCTTTGGACGCCCCGTAGCTGATGCCATTGGCAAAAGCCCGGCGCGATTGCAGGGAGGCAAAATTGATGATCCGGCCCCAGCCCTTCTTTTGCATTCCCGGCACCATAGATTTGGCCAAAAAGAATGGCGCGGCAACATTGAGGTTTTGGGTCAAATCCCAATCGGCATCCGTCATTTCATCGGCTGGGCGGCGGGTGTTGATACCCGCAGCATTGATCAAAATATCGGGCGCACCAAACGGCTTGGCCGCCTGTGCTGCCACATCGGCCAGACAAGAACGATCGGACAGATCAGCCGCCAAAATGGCGGTTTCGCCTGGCGCTTGCTCGGACCAATCGGCAAGAGCATCCGCACGGCGGGCAATCGCAACCACCCGGGCGCCCTGCGCGGCAAGCAAGCTGGCCGCCCCCTGCCCCAAACCGCTGGACGCTCCGGTGACAACCGCGATCTTACCCTCAACGCTGAACAATGACGCAGGCCTCATCGGTTAGCCCTGCGCTGACAGATCAAAGTTTTCACCCGGATAGTATTTCGCCAAACGAATATCTGCCGTGCGCGCATGGCCTTCCATGCCCTCAAGCCGGGAAATGCGTGCGGTGGCAATGGCCACATCTTTGGCGCCATCGCGGGTGGCACGCTGCCAAGTGACCAATTTCATGTATTTATGAACAGATAAACCGCCCGTGTATTTGGCCGAACGTGAGGTGGGCAAGCAATGGTTCGGACCCGAGGCCTTATCACCATAGGCAACCGTCGTTTCCTCACCCAGGAACAATGAGCCATAGCAGCTCAAGCGATCAAGCCACCAATCCAAATCATCGGCCTGCACAGTCAAATGCTCGGGCGCATATTCATCAGAGGTGGCGGCCATTTCTTCACGATCTTCGCACAAGATCACTTCCGCGTAATCTCGCCAGGCCGCTTCGGCATTGATCCGATTAAGCTCGGGCAAATCCGCGATCAGGCCGGGAACAATATCCAGAACTTTTTGCGCCAAAGGCTCATTATCCGTCACCAGCCAAACCGGTGAATTATACCCATGCTCCGCCTGTCCAACCAAATCGGCGGCAACAATCTCGGCATCCGCGCTGCCATCCGCAATCACCAAGCTGTCAGTTGGACCAGCAATCATGTCAATCCCAACGCGGCCAAACAAAATGCGTTTGGCCTCAGCCACAAACTGATTGCCCGGTCCCACAATTATATCTGCCTCAGGCAGGCAAAACAGTCCAAAGGTCATGGAAGCCACACCCTGGACTCCCCCCATGGCCAAAATCTTATCAGCGCCGCAGTGATGGGCCGCATAGATGATTGCCGGCGCGATACCTACGTCTTTGGCAGGAGGCGAACAGGCTGTGATATGACCGCACCCGGCGACCTTCGCCGTGGTCACTGTCATAATCGCACTGGCGATATGGCTGTAACGCCCGCCAGGGATGTAGCAGCCAGCCGCATTACAAGGGATGCTTTTTTGCCCAGCAATCAAACCCGGCACAACTTCTGTCTCAAAATCGGTGATCGTGCCGCGTTGCGCCTCAGCGAAGAGTTTGACATTGGCATGAGCAAATTGGATGTCTTGCTTCAGCTTTTCGGGCACCAGATCACAAGCTGCTTGGATTTCTGCCTCGGTTAAAATCAAATTTCCATCATAGCCGTCAAACTTCGCCGCATATTCAAGCGCAGCGGCGTCACCCCCCGTTTCGATATCATTTAGAATTCCCATGACCGTCGCGCGCACGTCATCGCTGCCAGTCGAAGCGGTTTTGGTAGATTTCTTGAGATAGACCCGAGCCATTGCAAACATCCTTGAAAGCTATTTGTGTTATCGACTCATTGTGTAAGCGCTTGCATTGGACTATGCAAGCGCTTACATTCATCCGAAGCAACGAATGGGAAATTAACATGCGTGACAGCAACCGCCCAAGCCTCGAAGATGTCGCCGCATTGGCCGGCGTGTCGACGGCATCCATCTCGCGTTGCATAAACTCGCCTCAAAAAGTAGCAGAGCCCACGCGGAAGCGGATTCAAAATGCCATCGAAACCCTCGGCTATGTGCCCCATTTCGGTGGTCGCGCTCTGGCGCGCAATCGCACCAACACCATTGGCGCGATCATTCCAACGATGGACAACGCAATGTTCGCCAGCGGCCTGCAGGCGTTTCAAGAGACACTGAGCGCCGCAAGGGTGACCCTGCTGGTCGGCAGTTCCAACTATGACCCAGACCAGGAATTTGACGCCATTCGCTCTTTGCTGTCACAGGGCGCTGATGGGTTATTGCTGATTGGGGCGGCACGGCCGCAAAAAACCCTGGCTTTCTTAACACAACACGCCGTACCGCATGTCTTGGCATGGTGTTGCCCAAAAACAGGCCACTCGCCAAGCGTCGGCTTTGACAATCAAAAATCAGGCCATGACATCACAGCGCATGTTTTGGCCCATGGGCATCGTAAACTGGCGGTTATTTGCGGCCTCCGAGAGGGCAACGACCGCGCCACCGCCCGCGTCCTAGGCATCAAACAAGCAATCGCGCGCCAATCGGGTGCGCAATTATTGGGGCTTGAAGAGTGTAAATATAGTTTTGAAGAGGCCGGCGCCGCTTTCGCGCAGCTACTGTCCAAGCCAGAAAAACCCTCAGCCGTGATTTGCGGCAGCGATGTTCTGGCGGTTGGTGCCATGCTGCAAGCGCACAAAATGGGGCTGCGCGTTCCAGAAGATATTTCCATCACCGGATTTGACGATATTTCCCTCGCGCGCGTCACCACGCCAAGCCTGACAACGGTGCGCGTGCCGCAGCACGCCATGGGCCGCAAAGCCGCAGAGGTCTTATTGGCCCTACTCAATCAAGAACCCGCGCAAACCCTACAGCACGAGTTGATGACAACCATCGTCGACCGAGGCACGCTTGCGCGGGTCTAGGCGGATCACTGTTGCCCGCTCAAGCGCCTGTGTTGGTCATTCAAACAAGACATCCCGCATCAGCCGTGCGCCATCAATGAGAACCTGTCGCTTTGACCAAGCGTCTTCATAGGTCAGCCTCTGAATAGGGCCGTGAAAGGCCAAAGAGGCGACATACCGACTGCGTTCGTCCAAAATCGGCACGGCCACCGCGACCATACCCGTGAAAAATTCCTCGCGATCCAAGGCATAGCCATTTTTCGCCACCTGTTTGAGTTCAGACAAAAGCGCGTCTTCCGTGCTCAGCGTATTGGGCGTTAAATTCTTGAGCTGCAAACTGCGCACCATTGCTTGGCGGGCCTTCGGGGTCAGGCTGGCCAGGAAGGTTTTACCACTGGCCGTGCAGTGAAACGGCACATGGGTTCCCACAGGCAATTGCACCCGAAAGGGCCAATCGGTTTCGACCCGGTCCACATAGATCATCCCGGCGCTATCGGGGACCACGAAATTGACCGTCTCACCAACTTCATCCGCCACCCGCTGCATCACCTGATGACGCGCGATGTGATTGCGGGAAGCATGCAAAAGCCCTGACGCCATGAGCCGCGAGCGCCGCGTGGGGCGCAGTTTCTTGCCATCTTCCTCACGGGCCAAAAACCCCTCATGCTCCAACTTGGCGCAAAGGCGGTGGATGGTTTGCTTGGGCAGGCCAATAGATTGGTTGATTTCTGTGGGCGATAGAGCACGATCTGAGCGCCCCAAAACTTCGAGGATCAGCAATGTGCGTAAATTCGTCGGAATGCGATCTTCCATTGTTCTCTCACTTCAATCTCTCGACCCAAATTTCGCGCCTCGGTCATGCAAAATTATATTGCCGAATCTCATCTTTCCTGCATACTAGCATAAATGTTGTAAAAACGAGAAAAAAAGTCTCATTTTTTAATCAGCGGAGCGAAATTGGAGTTTGACTTTGTAATAATTGGGGCGGGATCAGCCGGCTGTGCGCTGGCCAATCGGCTGTCGGCAGATGAAAAATACTCCGTGGCCGTGCTGGAAGCAGGTGGGCGTGACACCAACCCATGGATCCACATCCCGGTTGGATATTTCAAAACGATGGACAATCCCAAAACCGATTGGCGCTATCGGACAGAAAGTGATCCGGGCCTGAACGGCCGGGATATCCCCTGGCCGCGCGGCCGCGTTTTAGGGGGCTGTAGCTCGATCAACGGGCTGCTCTATGTGCGCGGGCAAGCGGAAGATTTCAACCATTGGCGACAACTGGGCAACACCGGCTGGGCTTGGGAAGATGTTCTGCCCTATTTCAAACGGGCCGAAACTTGGAAGGGCGGCGACGCAAGCAGTCCAGAGCGCGGCCAAAACGGTCCGCTGTCCGTATCCCCCACCCGTTTGAAGCGCGAAATCGTTGATAAATGGCTCGATGCGGCCGTTGCTGCCGGATATAAACGCAACCCCGACTACAATGGCTCCGATCAAGAAGGGGTAGGGTATTTTCAGCTGACCCTCGACAAAGGGCGGCGCTGCTCCAGCGCGGTGGCTTACCTCAAGCCCGCGCGCAATCGCAAAAACCTGACCATCATCACCCATGCGCAGGCCGAAAAATTGCTGATTGAAGAGGGCGAGGCCAAGGGCGTTATTGCCAATATCAAAGGTCAAAGCCAAACTGTCCGCGCCCGCCGGGAAGTGATCTTAAGCGCAGGCGCCATCGGCTCCCCGCAAATTCTCATGCTTTCAGGCATTGGCGCCGCGCAGGAATTGAAGGCAAAGGGTATAGAGCCGATATGCGATTTGCCCGGAGTTGGAAAAAATCTGCAAGACCATCTGCAAGCGCGGCCGATTTTCAAGACCGATCTTTCGACCATCAACATTGAGACCAATAACATTTTCAAACAGGGCATGATCGCGCTGCAATATGCCATAAGCCAAACGGGACCAATGACCATGGCCGCCAGTCTTGGTACCGGATTTTTGAAAACAGATCCGATGCTCGCGACGCCAGATATTCAGTTTCACATCCAGCCGTTCAGCGCCTCTGCGCCGGCGGATGGGCCGCATAAGTTTTCGGCCTTCACCGCCTCCGTGCTGCAAATGCGCCCGGAAAGCACGGGCCATCTGGAGTTGAAATCAGCCGATTGGCGCGATCACCCAGCAATTCACCCCAATTACCTGGCAACAAAACTCGATCAAGATACCATCGTGAAAGGCATTCAAATTGCCCGCCGCATTGCGCAATTTGAGCCTTTGAAATCGCATATCACCGAAGAGTTTACCCCCGGGGCAGACATCGGCATGGACGATTATGACGCGACGCTGAATTGGGCCCGCGACAATAGCGTGACCATCTACCACCCGACTGGCACATGCAAAATGGGCCAGGATGAAATGGCTGTTGTGGATGCAGATTTGAAAGTTCGTGGTATTAAAGGCTTGCGCGTGGCCGATTGCTCCATCATGCCCACAATCACCTCCGGCAACACCAATGCACCGGCAATCATGATTGGCGAAAAACTGTCTGATATGATTTTGGAGGACGCAAGTTGAGCCGCTCAATTCACCGAACTAAGGAACCCCGCAATGTTTGAGACTGTCATGGCCTACGGGCAAATCATAATCGCGGATTTGATCTTGTCAGGTGACAATGCATTGATCATCGGCATGGCCGCGGCTGGCCTCTCGCCTAAATTGCGCAAGCGGGCGATTTTATACGGCATGGTGATTGCAGCTGTGCTGCGGATCGTATTCGCCGTGATTGCCACAACCCTTCTGGATATTCCCGGCATTTTGTTTATCGGCTCTGTCCTGCTTTTTTGGGTGTGCTGGCGCTTGTTTCAAGAAATTCGCGACAGTATGGAACGCGAAGCGCAGGAGGCGATGCTCGCCGCCAATGACCTCGAGCAAGGCTATACAGGTGCGCCGCGCAAAACCATGGCGGGCGCTCTCATCTCGATCACGATTGCAGATGTGTCCATGTCCCTCGACAATGTTCTCGCGGTGGCCGCAATTGCCGATGGCGACAAGCAAATCTTGATTTTCGGTCTGGGATTGGCAATCATACTCATGGCGTTCGCCGCCACTTTGATCATGAAGTTACTTACGAATTATCCTTGGATATCCTGGTTGGGGCTCATTGTACTTCTATATGTCGCAGGTGAAATGATGTACCGCGGCTTTTTCGATATTCACCACGGTGTGGGGCCGCTCTTGGGGCTCGTGGAAGGCTGGGAGATCAGCAATAGCCACTAAAAAGAATTGGGATTTGGCTGCATAAAGGTGAAGCCAATACTCCACGACCCGATGGTGTGCCTTCGGCCCGGGTCCAAAACAAGACAATGGAGGCACAACGTAAGGGAGGAAAACTTAAATGTTTAACCTGAAAACACTTGTCAAGACAGCTGCGATTACTGCAGTCAGCTTGGCTTTAGCGCCAGCGGCGTTCGCCGATGGTCATACAAAAACGCTGCGCATTCAATCAGTCTTACCAACAACGGGCGACGAGATTAAAATGGTGAGGGACTTTGGTGAAGACGTCTATGCCTTGACTGGTGGATCTTTGAAGCTTGAAGTTCTTGCTGCCGGTGCTGTAGTAGGATCGAGAGACGTTATGGATGCCGTAGATGCAGGGCTAGTTGAAGGTGGCTTTGCTTGGACACACTATTGGGCCGGCAAACACGTCGCTGCCAACCTCTTCGGTGCTCCGATAGCTGGTGCTGGCGTTGGCTTGGACGCACTGTCATTCTTGTCATGGTTCCAATACGGCGGCGGCAAAGAGCTGTATGACCAACTTTGGGATGAAATGGGAGTCAATGTAAAAGGTTTTATGCTCCAACCTGTGGGTCCAGAAGCACTAGGTTGGTTCTCTGAACCAATTGCCTCCATGGACGACTTCCGCAAATACCGCTTCCGCGCCCCTCCAGGCATGGTTGGTCAAGCCTATAAAGACATCGGTGTTGCGTCAGTAGCGATGGGTGGAGGCGACATCCTTCCTGCTTTGGAAAAAGGCACAATCGACGCAGCTGAATGGTGCTGTCCAGTGGCAGATATGGCCTTTGGATTTCAAAAAGTCCTGAAGCATTACTACCTGCAGGGTCTGCACCAGGTAGTGGTTAATGCTGACCTGTATGTAAACGGAGACTTCTACGATGCTCTAACCGATACCGAGAAAAAAGCTCTCGAAGTAGCAGCAAATGCTTCTTTATCAAAGTCAATGTCATATCGTATCCTTGCAAACGGTAAAGCGCTAAAAGATCTCACTGACAACCACGGTGTTATCTTGCATGACACTCCAGCAGATTATTTCCCAGCTTACATGGGTGCTGCTAAGGCACTCCTGGAAAAAGGCGCTGAAGAAAACGAATTCTTTGCTGAAGTTTGGCAGTCACAGAAAGACTTTGCGGACGTTGCGGTTCCCTTCTGGGCCGGCGCACAGGCTTCAAACGCTGCTCTAGGCAAGGCACACGCTGATAGCTTGAAGTAAAACATCGAAATACGAGGCCAAATGGCCTCGTATTTCTTCTTATGAGAGCATTTTATATAAAAATTTTCATAAGAAGAAATTAGAAAAATTTCTGCAAATGAAACCCATGGGAGGGCCGGATGGCTGAAGAAGTTGATCCAAAAAAGCTAGAAATAGCTGATGAGCTAATTGCTGAGCGCCGTGCTGAACGGCCCGGGGAAACACCAGATGATATGACGCCTTGGCAGAGGCCAATTACTGCATCAATCGATATTATCAACGATTGGGCAGGCAAACTTTTGTGCTTACTTATGGTTCCGTTAATCGGAGTAGTAGTGTTTGAAGTGGTTGCCCGAAATTCTTTTGCAATAATGTCAAGCTATGGATGGGATGAACTAGCCAGAAATTTAGGACTAGGACCAACTGTTTTTGCTTATGACATCAGCCGCATGATTGCTGGAGTGCTGTTCATGGGCGCGGCAGGATACGGCTTAATGCGTGGCGTGCATATTCGTGCTGATTTTATTTATCGGAATTGGAGTGATAAAACACAGGCTACTGTTGACGCTTTGTTATATATGGCGTTCTTCATTCCATCGATGACTTTCTTCACTATAATTGCATCACAATATTGGCTTGTTGCGTACAATTCCGGTGAGACGGCGTTTGACAGCACCTGGGGACCGCTCCTTTGGCCAGCTCGCTTAGCTATGCCGGTAGGTGGATTATTGCTATTACTGCAGGGATTTCCAGAGTTATTTCGCGCTTTTCACAAAATGGGAAAAGAGCGCGAGGCAATATTTGTTAAAGGATTAGTTCCGTATTTCGCAATCGTCAGCTTAATAATAGTTTCAGTTTTCTACCCAAATGCCCTACCACTTGCAGACTGGTTTTCTGGGATAATCGGAGATGGCCTTAGCCTATCAAAACCAACCATTGGTCTGATAATGCTGGGCGCAATGTTATTTGTAATTTTTATTGGATTTCCAATTTCCTTTACACTAATCTTTTTGGCGTTCGTATTCGGGATCTGGGGCTCAAACTTTAAGTTGACCACCCTTTTGATGACTCTCAACACCAATTCAACCATGCTAAACGATCAATTGATGGCAGTTCCACTATTCATTTTGATGGGTATTGTTATGGAAGCTGCGGGCTTAATGGAACGTTTATTTGCATCAATTCAGATGATTATGTCGCGCATACGGGGCTCATTATACATAGCTGTTCTGATTGTTTCTACAATATTTGCCGCCGCAACTGGCATTGTTGGCGCTTCAGTTACCCTTCTAGGTATTATGGCTGGTGCAACAATGACCCGTTCAGGCTATAACGTACAATTGGCCGCCGGTACAATTACAGCAGGGGGCACTTTAGGAATTCTAATTCCACCATCAATCATGTTGATCGTGATGGGCCCTGTCTTAGACGTTTCAACATTAGATTTGTTTCGCGGAGCCTTCATTCCAGGTGCCATTTTAGCAACTCTATATTTGGTTTACACACTGGGCCGCTGCTGGCTCAATCCAACATTAGGCCCAATTCTGGCTGAAGAAGATCAACCAGAAACTTCTAATAACTATGGGTTAGAGGTAATTCTAATATGTATGGGTGTACTGGCCATTTGTCGGGTATTTGGTTTGGCTCTAAGCGGCGCTTTGGGGTTCATTCCTTTTGGAGGCCTAATTACACTGATCGCAGTTTTGTTAGTTGCCTATCGTGCATTCAAGCATTTGGCGATCCTACGTATCGTGGTGCCGATCACAGTGACGATTCAAGCAGCTTGGGCTGTACTACAATTGACGAATTCAAATGAATTAGGATTTGGAGCCTTCTACCATTCAATGTGGCTGTTATTTATGTGTTTCACCGCATACAAATCCTTGGGCTTATACCGCTTAGACACTGCTGAAAATTTCCATTTTTCAGAACTTTGGAATGAATTTTTTGCAGGTCTTATGCCTCCAACAATACTAATTTCCTTTGCCCTAGGTTCTATTTTGTTAGGGTTTGCAACACCTGCAGAAGCAGCCGCAATGGGTGCATTTGGTGCAATCCTATTGTCTATAAGTTATGGTAAATTTGAAATTTCTGGATTCTTTGATAGCATGATCAAAGCTTTAGAAATCACCGTGTTGATCATGTTCTTGGTTGCAGCCTCTAACTTTTTTGGAGCTGAATTTTCTTCACTTGGGACCCCCAAAATGATGACTGAAGCCTTGCTCCAGCTGGATATGTCTCCATATATGATCTTGATATTGATAATGGTATTGATATTCCTCCTTGGCTGGCCGTTGGAATGGGTTCCAATTGTTTTAATTGTAATCCCCGTACTACTACCAACAGTGATGGCATTGGATTTACCGGGGTTCGATAGCCAGTACGACAAGATGGTCTGGTTCGGTATCATGGTAGCGGTAAACTTACAAACAGCATGGCTAAGTCCACCAGTCGCCTTATCTGCCTACTTCCTAAAAGGCGTAGTGCCAAATTGGGATTTAAAAGATATCTACCTGGGAATGATGCAATTCATGGTAGTGCAATTAGTTGGACTTGTATTACTATTCTTATTCCCACAGCTCGTACTTTGGCTACCTAAAGTTATGGGGGGATAATACTAAGGGGGCGATCCAGTTGGATCGCCCGCTTTTCGTCCCTAGTCAAACATTTAGCACTTAAAAGATTGCCGGTGCGAAAATGTTGAAGTGGGTTCGTTTGCCGATTTAATAGTTCGTCAGTTTGGTAATATTAGTTTCAGTAAAAATGGCGTCGAAAGTATAATTACAATCAAAAGTCAGTTGGTGCCCCGCCTTCGGAGACCCGACGATCGACGAAAGCCCGCAATTCTTCGTGAATGGCCTGATCCATGGGCGGTTTCTTATAATCGGCCATGATCTCTTTGTATTTGGCCGAGGCCCGTTCAGCCGTCCAAATACCACCCGCCAATTCCCATCCTTCATAATTACGCCAATCGCTGATGAAGGGTTGGTGGAAGGCAGTTTCATAGCGATCTTGGGTATGCTGAACGCCAAAAAAATGCCCCGACGATCCAACTTCCTTTATGGCCTCGATGGCGATATCTTCTGGTTCTGTTCGCGTGATAACCGGCTCAAAATAACGTTGAATCAGCTGCAATACTTCGCAATCCATGATGAATTTCTCCGGCGAGGCAATCAGCCCTCCTTCCAACCAGCCGGCGGCATGATAAACTACATTCGAGCCTGATTGCACGGCGGCCCAGAGCGAATTTGACGTCTCCCACATCGCCTGCCCATCGGGCACATTGGCCGCACAGACCCCCGATGAGCGGATGGGCAGTTTATAAAATCGGCCCATTTGCCCCGTCATCTGCGTGGCGCGCATATATTCAGCAGTGCCAAAGGCCGGAGCGCCCGTTTTCATATCTACATTCGACGTAAAAGTGCCAATCACACAGGGAATCCCGGGGCGCACATATTGAAACAAGGCAATGGCGCAAAGCGCCTCGGCAATGGATTGCGTCACGGCCCCGGCCATGGTGACCGGAGCCATTGCACCGGCCAAAGTGAAGGGTGTGACAAAAATCGCCTGCCCGCGCCGCGCGAGCCGCAAGCAGCCATCAATCATCGGCCAGTCATGTTTCAAAGGGCTGGTGGAATTGATATTGGTATACATATGCGGTTTGGTTTCAAACTCATCATGGCTAAGCCCGCCAGCGATACGCACCATCTCCATTGTGTCTTCGACCCGCTCTGAGCCAAGGCAATAGGTATGGGCCGCTTTATCCGTCAGTGTCAGCTTGTCATAGGTTGCCTCAAGGTGACGAATGGAGGCATGCACATCCACAGGCTCCACCGGGTAGCCGCCGACGAAATGAATGCAGTTGAAATACTGGCTGAGCTTGAAAAAATCTTGGCATTTCTCTCGGGTGCCCGACATCTTCCGGCCCAATTCCATATCCCAATAATTTGGCGGTGAAGAGACATTGCCAAACAGCAATTTATTGCCCCCAACCGTCACCTCACGAGCCGGGTTGCGCGGTGTGATGGTAAACTCCGAGGGCGCTTTTGCGATCATCTCCATCACCCAATGGCGATCCAGAAAAACTTTTTCACCCTCGACCTTGCACCCTGCATCCTTAAAAATCGCCAGCGCTTCGGTGTTCAGAAATTCAATTCCAATATCTTCCAATATAGTCATCGCGCCGTCATGGATAGCTTTAATGCCGTCTTCCGTCAGCGGTTCGATTGGACGGTCTGTATTTTCGACCATGCGCCAAGGCATCTGTTCAATCGCTCCGCGATTTCCGCGGGTATTTCCAGCACGTCCACCGCTTCGGCGTCTCGGGGCATCACTCATCATCATCTCCAACGGTTGCTTGACTTCAAAATGCCAAAGATTGGCGAAGTTTGCGGTCAAATGGCGACATTTTCTATCCAACTCTGAGACTATCTGTTTTGTGCAGAGATCCAAGCGGGAAGATGGGACACGTCAGGCAAGACAGCATCTGCCAGCGGCGCCAATTCAGCCGCCTCTGCCAGTCCTGTCAGCACGGCCACTGCGCGCATTCCAGCCGCACGGCCGGCACGTAGATCATGGGCACTGTCACCCACCATAACGCAGGCCGCGGCTGGGATATCCATTTTATCGGCCAAAGCAAGCAGCGGCGCGGCCTGTGGTTTTGCGCCAAACCCGCTGTCACTGCCGATCACAAAATCAAACAAATCTAGTGCCTGAACTGACGCAAGATGCGCACGGGCGGGGATCTCGGCATCATTTGTCATAACACATAGCCCGAGATCTCTGCGCCGCAACTCGCCAGTCAGCCTATGCAAATCTGTCACCAAAACCTGCGGTGCCGTTTCAGCCTCCTGATTGAGCCTGTCACATATCTGCGCTTGGCCCATGGCTGGAATATGGCTGTGGATCACCGCCGCAATCTCCATCGGGGTGCCTGCCACGATCACGCTGCCGGGCTGCACTCTGCGCGTTTGCACATCATAGCCAAGGGCTTGGGCAAGCTGCCTCAATAATTCGTCATCAGATCCGGCGATGCGCTCTAAGACCTGTGCTGTCCAAATGCCCCATGTGCTTTGGAAATCAAACAGAGTGCCGTCCTTGTCGAAAATGACGCCGCGAATACTCATCAGGTCCAATTCATCACTTCTGCTCCGGGCAAAGCCTGCCGTGCCAACATCGGATCCATGTAGTTGGCAATGCCCACATCATCGCAAAACCGCGTGACCCAGGCATCATCCATGCAAATAAAATCAAGCAATGCACCCAGAAAAACTGGATCAGACACGCCGGCGCGCAAATCATGCTCGCTAGCGCCTGACGCCCCCATAAAAACCTCTCGCAGATCATCTTCACCAATCATCCAAGCCAGGGCTTTTACAGCAAGGGTTTGCGCGAGATCAGGGGTCATATCATTGCCATTTTATGCATCTATTCTCTTCATAATCTGCCGCCCCGCTCCTGCGCAAGGGGCGCGGTGCCGCTTACTTACGTCCTTTGAGTATCGCCTGCGCCAACTGCTCCCGCGCCTTTGGGGTCATAGAGGCCAATTTATCAAGCAGGGCTTGCCGCGCGATGAGCCGCCGCTCTTCCATCATCATCGCCTCATCTTGCAACAGAGCCAAAACAGCCGCAGGATCAAATGGCACGGTGCTCAAGACATCAGCCAAGACGGCCGTCGCCTGCGCCCGCGAGTCGCGATCCATACGCCGGTCACGCCCCTGAGCCTTTTGGATCATGCGCCCCAAGTCACGCCGATCCGTACGTTCCATAGCCCGCACCAAAGGACCGAGGCTGGTCATCGGGCCGCGCTGCCGCTCCTCTTGCCGGGTGGAAAAGCCGTCTAAGCGCACATCCTTATGGCGCCCAGATCCAAAAAAGCCGCCCACCGCGCCAAGAACCAATAGATTAACGGCCAATGAAACCACGAGGCATATTTTCAACATTCTGTGTGACATGATCATCCCCTAGCTATCTTCCCAAGTGAACTCAGCCTCAAGCCCAATACCAGAAAGCTCGCTGAGACTCTCGGTCTGGAAATAAGCGCTGGTGATGTCCAACACTGTCTCCGGCGGGCTGACTCCGATGACGACCCCCGCCGCCCCAGCCATGGCCAGGCCCGCCCCGGCCGGCCAGCCGCCAATTTGCGCGACAACTTGTGACAGCCTCCCAAATATCCCGGGCCGCCGTCGCTGGGGCGCCGCCGCTGGTTGTTGAGGCAAGGCCGCAGCAGCCTGCGCCTGAAGCTGCGCCAGGAACTTTGGATCCAGCTCTGGCGTGTCGCGCTGCACCGCTGCAAAGAGCGCCTCCAAATCTTGATCGTCCAACGGAGCGGGGGGGAAATCTTTATCCATCATCTTCCAATCCTAACGCTTTTTTCTGCGGTGCCAATGCATGAGCCAAGCTGCGCTTGCCACGCGACATGAGACTTTCGACCGCTTCAACCGATATTTGCATAATCTGTGCGACATCGGGATTTGAAAGCCCCTCGAGATGGCGCAAAGTCATGGCCTGCTTCTGACGCTCTGGGAGGCCGCCCAGCGCCGCCCGCAGCGCCTGTGCCCGGGCGCGGTCTTGAAGACGGCGCTCCATATTCGGACGATCATCGGGAAGCTCCGGGACCGCCTCGCCCGAATGACGCTTTGTCTTACGCATTTTGTCGATACAAAGATTGGAGGCCACCCGGTAAAGCCATGTTGTAACTTTGGCCTGGCCCGGTTGCCAATCCGGCGCCGCATGCCAAAGGCGCAGCAAGCTGTCCTGGGTGATATCCTCGGCCTCTGCCCGATCCCCAAGCATCCGATATGCCTGCGCAAACACAAAAGGCGCCAAACGCGCGGTCAAAATTTGCGCGGCAGAGCGATCGCCTTTAGCAAAACGCGCCAGAAGCTCCACGTCTTCAAGATTTTGACTCGCATCAAGGGCCATCATTTGTCCTGCTTAGGAGGTTTTAAGGCTTCGGTAAATAACCAGCCTAACTGAGCAGGCTGGCCACATAACAGCGGATCACTCGTCGTGGGAGTTGCGCTTTTCTTTGCGATGGCGCTTGCCTTTCTTGGCGTCAAATTCTTCTTGAGAAATAACCCCATCCTCGTTTTCATCCATGCGATCAAACATCCGCATACCGCCCTGCTTCTCTTCCATCTCCGCCAGCTCAATGGTGCCATTGCCATCACTGTCCACGCGCTTCAGCATCCGCTTGGCCCGTTTATCCATTTTTTTCGCCCGGTCAGCTTTTGCCCTGGCGGTCAGCTCCTCAAGTGTCAGGCTGCCATCGCCGTCCGCATCGGCCTTCGCAAATTCCGCTGCGCCAAAGGCCTTCACCTCTGCCTGCGTGATTTGGCCGTCGCCATTGGCGTCCAATTGAGAAAAATCCGGGCGCGGGCCACCATGCTGACGCGCCATCGCCGGCGCACTCGCCAAGATTGCAGTTGCGGTCAATGTGAAAATTGCGACTTTTTTCATTATCGTTTCCTTAATTTTTCGTTTTCATATGCACAGCGCAGTTTTTGCGCTTGGTATGGGTAAAACGCGGCAGCACTGATTTTCCGTCGCTAAATATTCAAAAAAATTTCTTGTGGCAGTTTGCCCCAGTGTCATTTGCCACGCTGCGCTTGATAACAACACCAAATGGAGGAGAAATTCATGCCGACCGATCGCCCGCTCAAATCCGCCCTTCTCCACGGATGGCGCCGTTGTTGCCCGCGGTGTGGCAAAGGTGCGCTGCTTTATAAATATCTCAAAGTGCATGACAGCTGCGGGTCCTGCGGCCAAGCGCTACATCATCACCGCGCCGATGATGGCCCGGCCTATCTCACGATCTTGATTGTTGGCCACATCATTGCCCCCTTGTTGCATGTGGTGTTTGTACAATTCCGCCCCGAGCCATGGATCATGGCACTGGGCTTTGGTATCGGATCCGTTGCCCTCTGCTTGTATCTGCTCCCCCGCATTAAAGGCGGGGTCGTTGCCTTTCAATGGGCGCGCAAACTCAATGGCTTTGGTGCGGACGCCTCTGGCAATGTGCTCAAAACCCACTAGGTTGGTTTCATGACACAGACACCCATCCGCTCCGCCGCGACCATTATCACACTGCGCAACCTGAACGCCTCACCGCAGGTGCTCATGGGCCAGCGTGGATCCAAAGCGGCCTTTATGCCCAATAAATTCGTCTTTCCCGGCGGCGCAGTCGATGCAGAGGACAGTTTCATCCCTCTAGCAAAACCTTTGGTGCAGACCTGCCACGCACGGCTTTTGGAAGACAACAGCGGCCCCTCACCCGAGACCCTCGCCGTGGCGGCCATTCGCGAGCTGTGGGAAGAAACCGGATTGATCCTTGGGGCAGCAGAGGATTGGCGAGATGCGCCAGAAGATTGGAGCGGCTTTGCCAAAGCCGGCTTTCGCCCCTCAGCGGAGAAAATGTATTTCTTTTTTCGCGCCATAACCCCGCCCGGTCCACCCCGCCGCTTTGATGCACGGTTCTTTTTGGTGGATGCCAATCAACTGGCTGGAGATTTAGACGATTTTTCCGGCGCATCTGATGAGCTGTCCCATTTGCAATGGGTTCCGCTGGATGAGGCCCGCGCCTTAAACTTGCCCTTCATTACCTCGATTGTATTGGGAGAATTGGCCGCGTTGCGCGAGATCCAGCCGCCCGCCTCGGTGCCATTTTTCAAAAACCAAGATGAAGAAAGCCTATTCATGCGCCTGCACGGCTCAGAGCAGCAGGAGCAATAGGATCACCGAAGCCGATACGAGCGTGATGCCCAGAGCCTCGCTACGGCGCATTTTTTCGCCAAAAACCCATACCGATATGGCGAAAGAGGCCAAGATTTCCACCTGGCCCAGCGCTTTGACATAGGCCGCGTTTTGCAAGGCGAACGCAGTGAACCAAGCCAAAGAGCCCAGCAAAGACAGCAGCCCCACCCAAATGGCCAGGCGCCAAGCGCGGATCACCTGGGTGATTTGCCCCGGCTCGCGCCATCTCAAATAAAAGGCCATGCCGACAAATTGCATTGAGATGGCCACCAGAAGGGTCATGCTGGCGCGGGCGAAGAGATCAGCGGCGGCAATATGCAAGGTTGCGCCACGATAAAACACAGCGCAGGCGCCAAACAAAATGGCGCAAGACAAGCCCAAGGCCGTCGCTTTATTGAACACGCGCGGCCCTTCCACACCCGCCGCCGGCGGCGCGTCCGAGATGATGATGACGCCCAAAACACCGAGTGAGATTGCCCCCAGCGCAGGCAGGCTCACGCCCTCACCCAAAAACACAAGCCCAAAGCCGGCAGCGAGCAAAACTTCAACTTTTTTGAATGTGATGCCGATGGTAAAATTGCGTTGCTGAAACAGGGCAACAACGCACATGGTGGCGCAAATTTGGCAAAAGCTGCCGGCCGCCGCGAAGGCCCAAAACGGCCCATCCATCACAGGCATTCCATAGCCGCGCAGCATAGCGTAACCGATTGTCACCAGACCAATCAGCGGGGCTGCATATAAAAATCGCGCGAAAGTTGCACCGCCAGTGGACAGCGTGGCAATGCGCAATCGCTTTTGGAACATGAAACGCAAGGTCTGCGCCGCGGCCGCCAAAAGGGTGATCGGAATCCATAACATGGATCAAGACTTAGGCGATCCCCCGGTGCGAAACCAGAGCGGATGGGGCACCGGCTCTTTGCCCTGCCAGAAATAACGAGCGAAAACTTGACGATAGTTCTTATATATATAGCCTTGGTTACGCTGCATGAATGTGTCTTTTTGCGCGCGATAAAGACCGGGCAAAGCGTACCATGAAATATGCGGATGCATGTGGTGCACCGAATGGAAGTTATTGTTTAAAAACAAAAACGCCAAAAAGCCGCGGTCTTCAATGACAACGGTGCGGGCCTGCACGTCTTCATGGGCACGGTGCTCGGCAAATGTACGGATCTTGAGAAGTGCGAGCCCGCCATAGGCCGCAAGAACATAGGCCCAAAGGGGATAGCCGGTCGCCGTTACGGCCCAAATCACCGCAGCTGCCGCCGGAATGTGCAAGAGCCAAGCTCGGAGCACCTCCATACGCCCGGCGCATATATCCCGCAAATCACTGCGCATGAAATAATATTGCGAAATCAACACGCCAATCAGCAGACGCCCCGCGAGCGTCGCGTTGAACATATGCAGCCTTTGCAGCCAAGTCGGAAAGGCGTGCCAAACCGCAGGATCTAGATAATTGCTCTCTGGATCATCATAGGGATCGGTCAGCCGTTCATCTGTGTGATGCGCCAAATGAGTGTCCCGAAACCGGCCAAAAGGAATCAAAAGATTGAGCGAGGCGAACACCAATGCCGCATTCAGCAATGGGTATCTCGTCGGATGGCCATGAATGATTTCATGTTGCAGCGAAGATTGCAGAGCGATCATCACCGCCAAGCCCGGCACAGACAGCCAAAGCGGCGCGAAAAGCAGCGCAATCCATCCGCCATAGCACCCCAATAGGGTCGCAAATGTCGGCCATTCGGTGATCAAAGACGGGCGCTGAATCTGTGCCATGGGCGGATCGTAAATCTTTTTGCGCCATTGTGGAATTTAGAGAATTATGTAATTTAATTCATGAAAAGTAACTATAATCATCAAATGTGATAAATATGGACAAGCGCGCCCGCTCTGATCTCTTTCGCAATCGGCTGCAAAAGGCCATGGAGCTCAAGGGTGACACCCAGTCAAGCCTGGCGCGCAAAACAGGGGCGGACCGCTCAACCCTGTCGCAAATTCTCGCGGGCACAACCCCACGTCTGCCCAATGGGCAATTGGTGGCGCAATGCGCAAACAGCCTTGGCGTTTCGGCCGATTGGCTCCTGGGGCTGTCCGATCAACCTGACTCTTTGGAACAAATTTTGGAGCAGGCCATGACCATGGTCGATGCGCCACGCGCGCTGATAGATGCACAGATCTTTGCTTGGCATCAAAAGGCCGCCGGATATAAGATCCGCCATGTCCCGAGCGGACTGCCTGATATGGTCAAAATTCGTTCGATGCTCGAATGGGAATATGCCCCCAGCCTTGGGCATACCATAGATCTCGCGATTGCCTCAGCTGAAGATCGGCTCAACTGGATGCGCCAAGCGCAATCTGATTATGAAATTGCTCTGCCTATTCACGAATTGCAGGCCTTCGCGCGTGCAGAGGGCTATTACAGCGGCTGCCCAAGGCAAATTCGCATCGAACAGCTCAAACATCTGGCCCAGCTGACAGCGCAACTTTATCCCGTGATGCGGTTCTCTTTGTTTGACGCCCGAAAAATTTATTCGGCACCGATTACCATCTTCGGCCCTTTGCGCGCTGTCATCTACCTGGGGCAAAAATATCTGGTCTTCCGGGTTCCGGATCGTATCCAAGCTCTGAGCCAACATTTCGACGGGCTCATCCGCGAAGCAGAAATTGGCACCCGCGAATTGCCGGCTTTCATCGGCGCGCTGTTGCAACAGATAGATGCCACCCCAGATTAAACCTTTGGATCTGGGTTTTCCGTGTGACCATCAACGGCGATAACCTGCCCCGAAACCAAACGCGCCCCGGGCGTGCACAAAAATACGGCCATATTGGCAATATCTTCGGCAGTGACGAGGCTGCGCATTGAAGTTCCAGAGGCATAGCCGTCATAGATTCGCTGCGCATCCACGCCCTTAGCCGCCGCTTCGCGCTCCATCACCCCTTGCATCCTCGGCCCCTCGACCGCACCGGGACAAATCGCATTTGCGCGCACGCCCTCTGGCCCCCACTCCATCGCGAGAGTCTTCATCAAACCAATGATGCCCCATTTCGCCGCCGCATAGGGCGCCCGATTGGGATAGCCATAAATTCCGGCTGTAGATGAGGTCAATACGATGGCACCAGATGCCGCTTTGAGCATCGGCCCACCATATTTTGCCGCAAGAAAAGCGCCTTCCAAATTCACCGAGACGCAGCGCTGCCAGTCAGACAACTCAATGTTTTCCACCGCCGCCGTGGGCCCGGCGATACCCGCATTCGCGCATATCGCCTCAAGCCGGCCCCAGGTCTTTTGAACCTCTGCAAACAGCTGGGCCACTTGCCGCTCATCGCTGGCATCAACCAGGCTTTTTTGCCAATCCGCGGGACAAGCCTCCAGGCTGGCGGCCTCAACATCCGTTACCCAAACGCGAAAGCCCGCAGCAGCGAAGGCCTGCCCCATTGCCCGGCCAATCCCATTGCCTCCAGCCGTGATCAGAACCCCGTTCATTTGCGCCCCACGCTGCGGCCCAAGCCCTCAGGTCGCTCAAGCGCGCGATGGGCCGTCGCAATACGCTCCAAGTTTTCCGCCACCTGCGCAGATGGCACGCTGGCCTTGCGAGTTTCAAGCGACACATGAATAAGCATATGCTCGCCCGTGGCCAAAAGCCGCTGGCCCTCAAACATCTGGTGGAACAGATGCATTTTCTTGCCCGCACCTTCCGCACAATAGGTCTCCACTCGGATCACCTTGCCGGCATGCACTTCGTCAATATGCCGAATATGGGTTTCAGCGGTAAAATAGCTGCCGCCAGAGGCGATATAGGCCGCATCACAGCCAACGATCTCCATGAAACGGTCAGTGGCATCCCCGAAGGCCTGCAAATAACGCGCTTCATTCATGTGACCATTGTAATCGGTCCAATCCAAAGGCACCGCACGGCGCAGAGTTTCAGTCAAGCCGCCCGTTTGTAGATCCGCGACATGCCGCACCATGCCCGCTTGTGCGCTAAGCTGCTGATCTTGGTCTTTAAGAAGCGCTCCGGCGCCCCAATTTTGTGCCTTCAACGCACGCATCATACCAACCAGGTTGTTGTCCCGGATGCGTTCCAAATCGCGGATAGAATGCATGCCCGATTGCGCATCTGATTGGTCCGAAATCAGGTCCACCAACTCGTCGGTAAACTCGGGCACATCCATCAATTTTGTCCATGGCCATTTGAGAGCTGGGCCAAATTGCGCCATAAAATGCCGCATGCCCGCTTCCCCACCAGCCACGCGATAGGTCTCAAATAACCCCATTTGTGCCCAGCGAATGCCAAAGCCGTAGCGAATGGCATTGTCAATCTCTTCGGTCGTGGCAACGCCATCTTTGATCAGCCAAAGAGCCTCACGCCAGACCGCCTCCAAAAAACGATCTGCGATATGGGCGTCAATCTCTTTGCGCACCCGTAAAGGATACATCCCCATCTGGCGCAAAATATCCTCAGCACGCTGCACAATCTCAAGGTCGTTTTGCCCCGTCGGCACCACTTCGATCAAAGGCAAAAGATACACGGGGTTGAAAGGATGGCAGACCATGATTTGCGCCGGGCGCATCGCAGCCTCTTGCAGCTCAGACGGCTTAAATCCAGAGGTTGAAGACCCCAAAACCGCCGCAGGATCACAATGGGCTTGAATGGTCCGATAGACCTTTTGCTTCATGGCCAGTTGCTCAGGCACGCTTTCTTGGATCCAAGCCGCTCCGGTGACCGCCTCAGAGATTTCCGAATGAAAGCTCAAACGCCCCTCTGCGGGCATAGGAGACTCATACAGCCCTGGCAAAGAGCGGCGGGCATTGGCCAGCACCTCACCAATTTTACGCTCAGCCTCAGGATCAGGATCAAAGACGCGCACGTCCCACCCATTGAGCAAGAAACGCGCGGCCCAGCCGCCGCCGATAACCCCACCGCCGATGATTGCCGCGACCTGTGTCATGCAAAACCCCTATCTCATAATATTCAGTTTAGAAAAATCAGCTGCCCACCGGAGCCCGCTTCACCAGCCCCAGCTTTTCGCGCACCTCTGCCGGACCAATCACCCGCGCACCAAGATTTTCAATCAGGCTGACAGCCCGGTCGACCAACTGATAATTTTGCGCCAAGACCCCCCGGTCAAGCATCAAATTATCTTCCAAACCCACGCGAACATTGCCCCCCGCCAGAACTGAGGCGGCCACCATAGGCATTTGATGGCGCCCCAGCCCGAAGGCGCTGAATGTCCAACCTGCGGGAATATTGTTGACCATGGCCATCAGCGTGTTGAGATCATCGGGTGCGCCCCAGGGCACCCCCATACACAGCTGCACCAAGGCATTGGGTTCAAGAACACCGTCCGCCACCAATTGTTTTGCGTACCAAAGATGACCGGTGTCAAAGGCTTCGATCTCAGGTTTCACGCCCAATTCGGTCATCATCCGGCCCATGGCGGTCAGCGTGCCAGGCGTATTGGTCATGACATAATCGGACTCGGCAAAATTCATCGTGCCGCAATCAAGCGTGCAAATCTCCGGACGGCATTCAGCCACATGAGCGACCCGTTCGGTCGCGCCGGCCATATCGGTGCCTGCGACGGGTGGCAGGGGGTTTTCAACGTCCCCAAAAACCATATCACCGCCCATTCCAGCCGTCAGATTGAGCACCACATCCACCTCAGCATCCCGAATCCGGTCTGTGACTTCTCGAAACATGCCCGGGTCTCGGCTCGGCGCGCCAGTTTCAGGGTCGCGCACATGGCAATGCACTACTGCCGCACCTGATTTGGCAGCCAAAATCGCACTCTGCGCGATCTGCTTTGGGCTGCGCGGCACATGCGGGCTTTTGTCCTGTGTCGCACCAGAGCCTGTGACAGCACAGGTGATAAAGACCTCACGGTTCATTTCTAAGGGCATGATCTTCTCCTTCTATCGTGACCAATCTGCGAGAGTTGCAAAAGCAAATTTGTCAATATACGAATGATTTTTAATGAAATACGCAAATAACATCTGGCAAGCGGCTTCTAAACCGCTGCATGTGGGACTTTTGCTGCTTGATGAGAGCAACACGCTGTCCCTCGCCGCCGCTGTTGACCCGATGCGCGCCTGCAACCGCAGGGCTGATCGCAAGCTGTTTTCTTGGCAGTTTCTGTCACACAGCGGCAAACCGGTGCATCTCACCTCAGGCATGACGGTGCAGACAGAGGAGCTCAGCGGGTTTGCAGGAGACCTGCTGATCCTCGTTGCCGGGTTCCGCCTCGAGGCCCAGTGCACGCCGCCCCTTTTTGCTGCACTCAGGCGCTATGTCGCGGCCGGCTGTCAGCTATGGGGCGTGGATGGGGGCAGTTGGGTCATGGCGCAGGCCGGGCTCTTGGATGGCCACCGCGCGACCTGCCATTGGGAAGATGCCGAGGCTTTTTCTCGCCAATTTCCAGCAGTCAATCTGGTGCCTGATCGTTATGCCATCAGCGCGCCCTTCGCGACCACAGGCGGCGCATCTCCTTGTATTGATTTGATGCTGTATCTCATCACCTGCCGCCACGGGCGGGCTTTGTCAGAACGCGTGGCCTCTGCCTTCATATACGATCCGCTTCACACCGGTGATGCGCCACAACAGATGATCGCCACAACGCGCATTTCGAGCAAACATCCCCGGATCGCGCGGGTGTTGAAACAGATGGAAAACCTGATCGACAGCCCGCCAACAATCGCGTCACTGGCCCGCGCCAATGGCATCTCCACCCGCAAATTGGAACTTGAATTTAAAACGGCCACTGGCCGAGCTCCGGGGCGTTATTTTCTAGAGCTGCGCCTGTCCGAAGCGCGCCGCCGCGCCATCGACAGCGCACAAAGCGTACAAGAAATCGCTCTGGCCTGCGGGTTCACCTCACAGGCCAGCCTGGCGCGTGCCTTCCATAACGCTTTTGGTCAATCCATCAGCGCCCTGCGCCGTCACCATTAATCCGTTCAATAGGGCATGGGATGGGCGCGATGGGCCTTGTTCAGATCTGCAAGCACTTGGTCAGACAACTCAATGTCTTTCCCCTCAATGATATGCGCCAATTGCGCCGCCGTCGTGGCACCAAAGATAACGGAGGCCATGAATGGGCGCCCAGCGCACCAAGCCAGCGCCATATGCACCGGATCCAGCCCATGTTTTTGCGCCACCTCCATATAGGCTGCCGCAGCCATATGGGCCCGAGCCGTATTGCGCCCGCCAAGGTCGGGCGACAGGCTCATGCGGCTGCCTTCAGGCACCATATTGGCAGTATATTTTCCAGTCAAAAACCCGGTTGCCAAAGGCGAGAAGGCCAGCAATCCCACGTCCTCATTGACGCTTAACTCTGCTAGATCCGTGTCATACATGCGGCACATCAGGGAATACTCATTTTGAATGGACGCCACCCGCGGCCCATGCCCCTCCTCAGAGGCCCGCAGCCATTGCGCCGTTCCCCATGCACTTTCATTTGACAGGCCAAAGGCGCGAATTCTGCCGCGCGACACTTCGTTTTGCAGCGCGCCTAGGCAGTCATGCATATGCTGGATTGTCTCGGCTTTGTCTTGCTTTGAGGGGTCATAATTCCAATTTTGTCGGAACATATAAGAGCCACGGTTGGGCCAATGGAATTGGTAAAGATCTATGACATCTGTCTTTAAGCGCTTTAAGCTGCCATCAATCGCCGTTGGGATTGAACTGGCGGTGATCGGCGCTCTGTCACGGATATGTTTGATCCCCATGCCAGAATGTTTGGTGGCCAGCACCACTTGATTGCGCTTACCACTGGCTTGAAACCAGTCGCCAACCAGACGCTCACTGTCACCTTGAGTCTCCGCCGTGATCGGATTGACCGGATACATCTCCGCGGTGTCAAGAAGATTGATCCCCGCCTCGACAGCCATATCCATCTGCGCAAAAGCATCCGCTCGATCTGTTTGTGTGCCATAGGTCATCGTCCCAAGACAGAGATCAGAAATCATAATCCCGCTGCGGCCCAATTCATTCATTTTCATTCTACATTCCCCTTGTTGCACGTAAGTTAGCTCAAGGATGTTGAGCTGCAAGCCGAAAATTCTTGAGAACAAAAAGGGAACACTATACGCTTATAAAAATGACACCCTATGCCCCGAATCTGATTTCATCTGTTCGCAAACCGCAAGCGGCCCTCTTGGAGCTTTGGTCCGGTCTTAACCTGACCCTGGCGCGCGCCCATGAGGCTTGCGGCCAATTTCGGCGCAGTTTTGCAATGATGGTGGCGCAAAACACGCAAGGGCCTGTGTTTTGGGTTGCACCAGAGTGGAGCACAGATCGGCTGCACCCGGAGGGGGTCACCCCTTTTTTCTCTCCTGGGCGTTTGACCTTTGTGAACCCCAAACGTGCAGAGGATATCCTGTGGTGCGTTGAAGAAATTCTGCGCAGCAGCGCCGTGCCGCTTGTGGTGGCCGATCTGCCCGGCCTGCCTGCCCTAACCCCGATACGGCGTCTGCATCTGGCGGCCGAGACGGGCGCGCGCGAAGGCGGCTGTGCTCCGCTGGCTCTTTTGCTCACCCCCGGCACAGGCGGTGTACCGGGTGTCGAAAGCCGCTGGCACATGGGCCCCATCCCTCAAGCCGGTATGGACCACTGGCAACTCACCCGCATACGCAGCCGCAGCGCCCCCCCGCGGCGCTGGCATGTGGCGCGGCACGAAGGGCGCTATCGGCTAACCCCTGTCGCGCAAGGCAACCTCCAGAGTTAAAGCCACATCCCAAAACCGAACCCGGCCCAAGCCAGGCCCGAAATATCGTGACCTAGGATCAAATCCCCCTTGCCACTCAGCAACACCCGGCAGATGGTTGACCTATGCGACTCATATTATCTTTTGCGGCGCTCTTCTTGTCCGTTATCCTCTTGCAGCTGTCCTCCGGTGGGGTCGGACCCTTGGATGCGCTGACAGGGCTCGAACAGGGCTTCACCAAAGGGCAAATTGGCATTTTGGGCTCCTCGCATTTCCTTGGATTTTTCATTGGCTGCTGGTGGGCGCCCCGCGTGATGGGCAGCGTCGGGCATTCACGCGCTTTTGCGGTCTTCACCGCTATGGGCGCCATTGGCATGCTGGGCCATACACTCCTCATAGATCCCAACGCCTGGGCCGTGATGCGCGTCGCCTCAGGGCTTTGTGTGGCGGGCTGCTATACGGTGGTTGAGGCTTGGTTGCAGGCGAAAGCCAGCAATGCCAATCGCGGCAGAACTATGGCGGTTTATCGCGTGGTCGATATCTCCGCCTCGCTTGGCGCGCAGATGATGATCGGCGCTTTGGCCTCTGTTGAGACCTACCTAGCCTATAACCTCCTGACGCTGCTTTGCTGTGCCTCCCTCTTGCCGCTTGCCCTGACCAAAGCCAGCCCGCCTATTACGAAATCGGCCCCACGTCTGCGACCGCTTTTGGCGCTGAGCCGCTCGCCGCTTGCCGTCTTTGCAGTTATGGTCAGCGGCCTGACATCTGCCGCCTATCGAATGGTTGGGCCTATCTATGGAGCAGAGCTCAATTTGAACGCCTCGCAAATCGGCCTCTTTCTCGCCGGTTACGTTTTGGGCGGGGCAATTTCACAATATCCGGCGGGCTGGCTGGCTGATAAATTTGATCGCCGCTGGGTCGTCATTGGCATCTCAATTGCCTCGCTCATATCGAGCACCCTATCCTTTTTCGCCTTCGGCGTCGCGCAAGTCATCATTGCCTCCTGCCTGTTTGGTTTCATCACTGTGCCGATTTATTCCGTCGCAACGGCCCATGCGCATGACTTCGCCTCGTCCGATGAACGCGTCGAACTTTCAGCAGCGCTCCTGTTTTACTTTGCCATTGGCGCAATTGCCTCTCCCATCGTCGCCGCCCTTTTGATTGAAACATTCGGCGCCGGCTCATTTTTCGTCTTTATTGCCATCGCACATCTGCTTTTGGCCGCCATCGGCGGGTTGCGGTTGCTGCTTGGCGATACGGCCCTGTCTAAAACCCCCTATATCTACGCGCCGCGCACCTCTTTTATGCTTGGCCGGCTGACAAAAATCCTGCGAGATCCCGATTCATCTTCTAAGCCTTAGGGCTGGGCTTTCGGGCCGCGCAGGGTTAAATAGGGCCGACTTTATTTGGACGGCACTATGAAACGTATCCTGATCACATCAGCCATTCCCTATATCAACGGGATCAAACACCTCGGTAACCTTGTGGGCAGCCAGCTGCCTGCGGATCTTTTTGCCCGCTACCATAGGGCGCGAGGCAATGAGGTCTTGTTTCTCTGCGCCACAGATGAGCACGGCACCCCTGCGGAACTCGCCGCCGCGAAAGCCGGCAAGCCGGTTGACGAGTATTGCGCCGATATGCATGCGGTGCAGGCAAAGATTGCAGAGGGGTTTCGCCTGTCTTTCGATCACTTCGGTCGCAGCTCATCGGCACAAAACAAAGAGCTGACTCAGCATTTTGCCGGCTGCCTTGCGGAGCAGGGCTTGATTGCGGAAGTCGATGAACAACAGGTCTATTCCCACGCGGATGGGCGCTTTTTGCCCGATCGCTATATCGAAGGCACCTGCCCTAACTGCGGCTATGACAAGGCGCGTGGCGATCAATGTGAAAATTGCACGAAACAATTGGAGCCGACCGATCTGATTGAACCACGCTCAGCCGTATCTGGCTCGACCGACCTAGAAGTGCGAAACACACGCCACTTGTATCTGCGGCAATCCTCTTTGCGCCAAGAGCTTAGTGATTGGATTGCGCAAAAAACCGATTGGCCGGTCCTGACCACCTCTATCGCAAAAAAATGGCTCAATGACGGTGATGGGTTGCAGGACCGAGGCATCACCCGCGACCTCGATTGGGGCGTTCCCGTCCGGCGCGGCAAGGCCCCCTGGCCTGGGATGGAAGGCAAAGTCTTCTACGTTTGGTTTGACGCTCCGATTGAATATATCGCCTCCGCCCGCGAATGGGTGGATGCCGGTAAAGGTGATGACTGGCAGCGCTGGTGGCGCACCGATAAGGGTGCAGAAGACGTGCGCTATGTACAGTTTATGGGCAAGGATAACGTGCCCTTCCACACCCTCTCGTTTCCAGCCACCATTCTAGGCTCTCGCGAGCCATGGAAGCTGGTCGATTACATCAAATCATTTAACTACCTCAACTATGACGGTGGGCAGTTCTCCACGAGCCAGGGGCGCGGCATTTTTATGGATCAAGCGCTTGAGATCCTACCACCCGATTACTGGCGCTGGTGGCTCCTCAGCCACGCTCCGGAAACCTCGGACAGCGAGTTCACTTGGGATAATTTCCAAGCGGATGTGAACAAGGATCTGGCGGATGTCCTGGGCAATTTCGTCTCCCGCGTTACCAAATTTTGCCGCTCAAAATTCGGCGAAACCGTGCCAGAGGGCGGCGGCTATGGCCCGCGTGAAACCGCGCTGATTGCAGATTTGCAAAACCGCCTGGAGGCCTATCAAACCCATATGGAGGCCGTAGAAGTGCGCAAATCCGCTGCGGAATTGCGGGCAATCTGGGCCCTGGGCAATGAATATTTGCAAGCCGCTGAACCCTGGGCCGTGTATAAAACCAATCCCGAGGAAGCTGCGGGGATCATCCGCCTGTCGCTCAATCTCATTGCGCTTTACGGCCAAATCTCCGCCCCCTTCATCCCCGATGCGGCGCAGACCCTGCGTCAGGCGATGGGCCAGACCGATCCGCTCTGGCCAGAAGATCTGGAGCAAGCGCTCACCAGCTGCGCGGTTGGCGATGCATTTACCGTGCCGGAAAACCTCTTTGGCAAAATCACTGATGAGCAACGCGATGAATGGTCACAACGCTTTTCAGGAACACGCCCGTGACCAAAGCGGGCCGCTCTGGTAACTGCACCAACAAGCGCCAAAGAGCACAATTGCGGACTGGACAAGCGCGGCAAAAAAGACAATAACGCCGCAGATCACGTGATCTGCTTTCAAATGCCTGCATAACTAAGGCGAAAGCAGAACAAATGATTGCCCCAAAACTAAGGTTTGTAGGCACAGAGGCGGGTTGGTAGAGTGGTTATGCAGCGGATTGCAAATCCGTGTACACCGGTTCGATTCCGGTACCCGCCTCCATTAAAATCAATAAATTAGCTGATTGGTCGTTCCAAAAATGCACGAAAAATCTCATACACAATTCATAGACAGTCCGTGGACAGTTTTCTCATTGATTCCTATTTCAAGTAATAATTGGCATCCTTTAGATTATGCAAGAAAATAAGCCCCACAAATGCAGAGTATATATTTTAGTTGCGTATAAAAGTGATTATGGTTCAATCAGACGAATTTTCAGTTTAATCCACTCTGGATTTTCTGGAGAATGCCATTCAGGGTAATTCTTGGGAACATACTCAAACTTCATATTACCGTTATTGATAAAGACTCCAGAATCACTAGTTCGCATGCCACCCGCAGAACCTTCTAATGAGAAATCCATCAAGCCATCTTTGTTATAATCTTGAGCCATCATGCGTAATGCAAAGTTTGCGTTCCACTTAGAAATCTCATTGTCTAATGGAAATTCTTTTTTTGTAGCTGGTCCGGTATCATCTTTATTGAAACCATTATGCTGCACTACTGATGTACTAAAACGCTTTCCAGACCCATCATTTTCTTACATTACAATCCCTTGTGATGCATAAGCGATTGTAACTTCGTTTGAGAGAATATCAATGTCACCGTCGTTATCCCAGTCAAATGATATTTGATGAATTGGAGACAAGAAATAGAAGCCATTTTTATCTGTTGCTGCATCAAACGCCTTTGAAAGTTTTCTGGTAAAGTTTCCCTTACCATCATTCTTGAAAACACCCACAAATCCACGACTTTCATTACCTGCATACTTCATCACATTAAATTGCTTGATAGCTTTCAAATGTTCCTTACCAATATACAAATCTAAATCGCCATCACCGTCATAATCACCAAGTGCCAACGATTGACCAATTTGATTACCGCACTTCTTTGATTTGAACTGACCAGCACCATCGTTCATCAAGCAGAGAACTTCACCGTTTGTACCAACCCAATCGTTACTTGGAAGAACGATATCTAAGTCGCCATCGCCGTCGATATCTCCAACATCACCGCCATGCGTGAAGTTAACAAGACCCTGTCCTCGTTTGACGCCAGTACCTGTGACATTTGTTATACTGACTTCTTTCCATGTTCCGTCTGGTTGAGACAAGTAAATGGGATCATTTTTTCCAGAATTTCCAGGTCGACGACCTGTATCTGACATGTATAAATCATTAATTCCATCACCATTAAAATCAGCAACGAGGACATTCATAACAGCCTTTCCTCTAAACTGATTTGGCGTATCATCATTGATGAACTTTTGAGAAATATCTATTCCTGGTTTATTTGAATAAGAATTAGTAAGACGAACTTCAAATGGCGCAGTGTCAATACTGTTACAGCCTGCCCCACACTGTTTAGCATTATTGAGGTCCCATGATACCATTCCTCCTTCAGGGAAAGGTGCAGAACCATAATAGATAGTGTCTGGAAGACCATCGTTATTCATATCTGCTTGAACAGTAGCTGTAATTTGAAACCATCCATTACGTTGACGAACATCTGTCTTCATAGGTTGTGCAATCACATATGGTTTATTAGAATTATTTTGTACTATAATACCTAAGTTTTCATGGACTACACGAAGATCAAGACCCGCCACATCCATTGCCGAAGTCAAATCAGTAATTTCATTTGCATCAAGTTTACCGTCATAGGACGAGCCATTGTCAGCATAAAACTTTTCTAAAGCACCACGTGTTTTACCACCTTATCCGCCAATTTCTTAGATCCTAGGGCACATCTATTATTCGGTACATGCCCAGCTGGACAGGATCTGGCTATGGTACGTCACCACACGCACATGGGTTCAGCGGTGAAATTCATGCGGTTGTTTTCAGTTTGATGGCGAGATTGTGCCGCCTATGAGCCATATTGATCGATCGATAGCATAGGCTCAGAGCCATTTTGTAACTTGGTCTTGAGCCTCACATTCTTCAAAGACATTTTGATCCAACCATGCAGAGGGCATAGCTCAGAAACAGGGACACAACCATCAGCCAGAATGTTCTGTTTTGGAACACCATTGTTTTTCGAGGCGATCACCATGCAATTTGCGTTCTGCGAGGTGAGGGCTGTTTGGTGTAAATAGGATTAAGTCGCAGCGGCTCATCGCGCCGTCTGGGTTGAGTACCTGTTCATTATTGAGCGCTTATGATAGTTAACAGAAGAGTGATAAATCGTAGGTTTAGATCGGAGAAGTCTTCGCCTGATCTAAATCAGAATGCCCTATGATAAATAATCTATTTAAAACGTACAAATGATGAATAAATTATGAATTATTGTTCTATTGTGACATTTTCCCAATGCAAACGTGATGCCCTTTTGAGATTTTGGCATTCGACTGCTGGGCGATTTGATGCATCATTCATTCTTGAACAGTCATGATCACTCTTGGACCACATCACTATTCCTCTTCACCTGAGCCTGCAAGCGTTGC